>Ga0194126_10001811_pt1 | contig 35411 bp, 30 predicted proteins | sample TA2KigC150mmetaG_FD_148641 | JGI IMG/M metagenome (GOLD analysis project Ga0194126, IMG submission 148641) | Freshwater microbial communities from Lake Tanganyika, Tanzania - TA2015035 Kigoma Deep Cast 150m | ecosystem: Environmental > Aquatic > Freshwater > Lake | place: Tanzania: Lake... | reverse complement strand
GTCTGCACCACGGCACTGATGGCGGGCTTGATTGATCAGAAACAGCTGTTGGATGAAAGCACGCTGCGCAAGGCGATTGCAGACCTGGATCACGAATAAATGGCGGACACGTCCCGCTCGCGGGCTCGCGGCGCCTTGCCAGAGCCCGCTTTTTGTCCAATCCTGTCACCATTTATCTCGGACTTGCACCACCAATCAATTCGGCTCGTAACAGAGTCCTTCCGTGTTTATCGTGTCAAGGACCGCGACGCCTACCCGTTATTGTAGGATACCAGAAGCTTGGCTACCAGCCACGCGCATCGCGTCGTGCAGTGCCAGCCCTTCCACGCGCGTTCGTACAAATGGAAAACGCCGCAACTCGTTATAGACATCGCGCACGTCGGCAAGCCCAGTCACCGCGCGCAGAATCGGCTGGTCGAACCAGCGCACGATTGCCGCCGCTTCGAGCGCGGGAATCAGCGCGCTCGGCACGCCTTCCATCAAGCGATCAACCAGGTTTGCGACGATTTCGGCTTTGACCGATTGGAAATCCTCGACGCCGTACTTGACCCACAACTGCACCGCGCTCGTCACGACCATCGGCAAGCCGCGCGCAAAGCGAATGATGGCGTCCACCTGGGTTGGATTCGGTTGTCCGCCGCGCATCGTCGCGTAATACCGCCGAATCAACTCGCGCATCACGTCTTCGCCCATCGGTTTGAGTTCTTCGATTTGGGCGTTCGCCATAAAACCATCCCACGCGCGATTCCAATTCGGCAAAGCGCGACCAGCAATGACGAAAAGAACGCCGTGGGACAAATTTCCAATTTGTCCCGCAGGCAAATTGGAAATTTGCCCTACCCGTTGCGCGACATCGCGTGCCCAATCGTCGAGCGCGGTCATCTGCTCGAACGTGTCGAGCATCAGCACGATACGTCTCTTGTCGGCGGCTGGCGCTACATCGGCGAGAAAATCGTCGGTCAGTTTTTTCGCGGGGTCGAGGAGCAAATCAATATCGGGCTTGGTCAGAAATCCGCGCATCCAATCCACCAACGCCTCTGCGCCCATTCCACCCAATTTGCCGATCAGCGGACCGACGCCTGGGATCGTGCTTGCTGCCGTTTCGATAATCGTCTTGGTTGCGCCTTTTGCAAGTTTCTCCGCGGTTTTCGCCGATTCGTTTTCAACCTTCGCCTGAATCGCGCGATAATGCTCGAACGTTTTGCTGAACGCTGGCAACGCGATGCCGTCCGCTTTCAAATCATCCATCCAACGCGTCAGCACATTGAGCGCGGATTTCGCCTCATCGCCCGATGCGAGCGCGACGGGAACGTTGACGCTTTTGCAGTGCAAGCGAAACATTCGCAAGAGCGACGACTTGCCCACACCGCCGACGCCGTGAATGACAAGGATGCGCCTTGCCAATTCTGGCGCGACGACAGCATTGCTGAACCAATCGCGCAGGGGTTCAACATCGGTAAAAAATTCGGCGAGCTCTTTGTCGTGGTTAGAAATTGTGGATGGCATTTTGTTTCCTCTTCGCATCGGCTAAATGAACACCGCCGGCGATACGTGGAATCGCTTGGCTAACGCGCGCACTTGCCGAAGATTCAATTCGCGTTTGCCATTCAGCACTTCGGACACGACACCTTGCGAGCCAACTTCCGGCAAGTCGGTTTGCGCTAACGCATGTTCTTCCATAAAGAAGCGGAGCATATCGCCGCCGCTACGCTTTGGCACCGAATAATGTTTTTCTTCATACGCCTGGATCAGCGTGCCCAGTGTGTCCAACAATCCATAGAGTGGGTGGCGTTCGTTATCGCCAATCTCGTCAAGCAATCCGTTCAAGCGTTTGACTGCCTGATCATATTCGCGTTCGTTGCGAATAGTCAACCAAGGACGGATCGTCACCCAGTGATTTGTTATTTCTTTAGTTAGAACGCTCATTTTTTCCAATCTCCTCGATCATATTCCTGATGCGTGAGTACATGCCGAATATAGACCTTGCCGCGATTAAAGTGAACCGATGCGATCAAGCGATACTTGTTCCCGCCGATGTTGAACACGATCCAATCGCCGACTTGGTCCGCCGTCGGTAAACCGGCGCGCAATTCAGCCAAGTTGCGAAAATCGGTACGCCGCATCACTTGAAACCAGCGCGCCAATGCCGTCTCGCTATCAGGATGGTTCTCCCAGAATTGGCGTAGCGCCTTACGTGAGATGAGGTGCATAGTTATTATATCTCAAATTGAGATAGCGTCAATCTGCCATTAGCACGCGCATAGGCAAACTGCGATTAAGACCCCAGCATCCGGCGCGAGCCGAACAGCACGCTCATTCTAGCGTGAATTTCCGGCACTGTCAAAGCCGTTTGACAACCGCGCAGGGGTATAGTATTCTCACTGCGCCGCGCCTCAATGGTCGGCAGTCTTCCGTCTACGGTCGGTTATGAAATTCGACAAACGCCTGCTCGCCCAACTGAAAAATGTGCGCGTCTTGTTTGCGTTGACGATTCTGTGCGGCGTCGGCGTTGGCGTTTTGATCGTCGCGCAAGCGCGCGTGCTGAGCGCGATCGTCGCGCAAGTGTTTTTGCAAGACGCGACGCTCGCACGCGTGGGGAACGCGCTGCTCGTTCTGCTCGCGCTCATCGCCGCACGCGCCTTGCTCGCGTGGGCGGGCGACGTAAGCGCGTTCGAGATCGCGGCGCGCGTCAAACGCGATCTGCGCGAGCGTGTCTTCGCGCATCTGCTCGCGCTCGGTCCGGCGTACGCGCGCGGTGAGCGCACCGGCGAATTAACCAATACGCTCAACGAAGGCATCGAGTCGCTCGAAGCGTACTATAGCCAATACTTGCCGCAACTCATCCTCGCCGCGCTCGTCCCGCTGCTCATCCTCGCGTGTGTTTTCGCGATCGATCTTTTGTCCGGCGTTGTCCTGTTGCTCACCGGTCCGCTCATTCCGATTTTTATGATCCTGATCGGCAGCGCGGCGGACGCGTTGACGCGGCGCCAATGGAAATCGCTCAGCATCTTGAGCGCGCATTTTCTTGATGTGTTGCAGGGCTTGACGACGCTCAAAATGTTCGGGCGCAGTCGCGAACAAATCGCAACGATTGCGCGCGTGAGCCAGCAATTCCGCGATGCGACGCTCGGCGTGCTGCGCGTCGCGTTCCTCTCCGCGTTCGCGCTCGAAATGATCGCGACGATCAGCACCGCGATTATCGCGGTTGAAATCGGTCTGCGACTGTTGTACGGTCAGATCGAATTCGAGCCGGCGTTTTTCGTCCTCGTTCTCGCGCCCGATTTTTATTTGCCGCTGCGCCTGCTCGGCGCGCGCTTTCACGCGGGAATGACCGGCGTCGCGGCGGGCGCGCGCTTGTTTCAGATACTTGAAGGAAGGATGAAGGATGAAGGCGGAAGGCGGAAAGCCCCTTCATCCTTCATCCTTCATCCTTCATCCTTTTTGGGCTTCGACGATGTTCACTACTCGTACGACAACACGCGCGCCGCGCTCGATGGCGTTTCGTTTGCCGTCGAACGCGGCGAACGCGTCGCGCTGGTGGGACATACCGGTGCGGGCAAAAGCACCATCGTCAACTTGCTCTTGCGTTTCATCGAACCGGCGCGCGGCGAAATTCTGTGCGACGGAAAACCGCTGCGCGATTGGTCACCGCGCGCGTGGCGCGACCAAATCGCGTGGGCGCCGCAATTGCCGTACCTCTTTAACGATTCGATTGCGCATAACATCCGACTTGCGCGTCCCGACGCGTCGCTGGACGACGTGACGCGCGCGGCGCGCCTCGCGCACGCGGACGAATTTATTCGCGCGCTGCCACAACAGTATGACACGATCATCGGCGAGCGCGGCGCGCGCTTGAGCGGCGGGCAAGCGCAACGCCTCGCGCTCGCGCGCGCGTTTCTCAAAGACGCACCAATCCTGATTTTGGACGAACCAACCGCGCACCTCGATCCGGAAAACGAGACGCTGATCCAGGATGCCATCGAACGCCTGATGCAAAACAGAACCGCGCTGATCATCAGCCATCGCGTCAGTACGCTGCGACGCGCAGACAAGATCATCGTGCTGGAACAAGGTCGCGTCGCGGAGATTGGGACGCACGCGGAATTGATCGCACGACATTCAGCGATCAGCGATCAGCGGTCAGTCGTCAGCGGTCAGCCGTCAGCCGTCAGCCATCAGCAGTCAGCGTTCGCAATTCGCAATTCGCAATTCGCAATTCACAATTCGCCAATCGCCAATCGAAAATCGAAAATCGAAAATCCCGTCACGCCCCTCGCCTCTCGCCCCGCACTCCTTCGCCTTTTGCAATTCGTCGCTCCCTTCAAATCGCGCATCGCACTCGCGGTGTTGCTCGGCGCGGGGACGATCGGGAGTAGCATCGGCTTGATGGCGACTTCGGCGTACATCATCGCGAGCGCGGCGCGGCATCCCTCCATCGCCGATCTCGCGGTGGCGATTGTCGGCGTGCGTTTTTTCGGAATCGCGCGCGGCGTGCTGCGTTATCTCGAACGCCTGGTTTCGCACCAGGTCAACTTTGATTTGCTCGCGCGCTTGCGCGTCTGGTTCTACGAATCAATCGAGCCGCACGCGCCCGCGCGCCTGCTGACGCAGCGCAGTGGCGATCTGTTGACGCGCCTCGTCGGCGACATCGAGACGCTGCAAAATTTCTACGTCCGTGTGCTCGCGCCGCCGCTCGTCGCGTTCGTCATCGCGGTTTTGATCGGCGCGTATCTCGCGCGTTTCGACGCGACGCTCGCGCTCGTCGTCCTCGCGTTGATGTTCCTCGTCGGCGTCGTTCTGCCGATCCTCGCGCGCCAAACGAGCCGACGATCCAACCAGCAAACGATCCAACTCCGCGCCGAATTGACCGCGCAACTCGTGGACGGCATCCAGGGCATCGCCGATCTGCTCGCGTACGGACGCGAGCAAACCCAGATCGCGCGCGTGCGCGCGATGAGTCGCGCGCTGATTCGCGCGCAAACGCGTCTGGCGATCAGCGCGGGCGCGCACAACGCGCTGGGCAACGCGCTGGCGCAGTTTGCGCTGTGGTGCGCCTTGTTCATCGCGATTCCGCTGGTGAACGCCGCGCGGTTCGATGGCGTGTATCTGCCAGTGCTCGCACTCGCGGTGCTGGCAAGTTTTGAGGGCGCGCTCGCGCTGCCACTCGCGTTCCAGTACCTCGACGGCAGTTTGCTCGCGGCGCGGCGGTTGTTTGAATTTTCCGATCGACGACCGACGACCGATGACCGACGACCGCAGACAAATACAGCGGTCAGCGGTGAGCCGTCAGCCGTCGTCTTTGAGAACGTGAGTTTCCGCTACGCGCCGGACGAACCGCGCGTACTCGATCGCGTCAGTTTCGATTTGCGCGCCGGAAAAAGTTTGGCGATTGTGGGACCGAGCGGCGCGGGGAAATCGTCCATCGTCAATGTGCTGTTGCGCTTCTGGGAGTACGAGGGCGGAAATATTTTTGTTGCTGGACGCGATCTACGCGCGTACGCGCCGGAGGATGCGCGCGCGTTGTTCGCCGTCGTGCCACAAACAACGCATCTGTTCAACTCGACCCTCCGCGAAAATCTATTACTCGCGCGACCGGACGCAAGCGAAGCGGAAATGATCGACGCGGCGCGCGGCGCGCAGATTCACGATTTCATCGCAGCATTGCCCGACGGCTACGCCACGCGCATCGGCGAACAAGGTCTGCGTCTCAGCGGTGGCGAACGCCAGCGCCTCGCGATCGCGCGCGCGCTGTTGAAACGCGCGCCGATTCTGATTCTCGACGAGGCGACCGCGCATCTCGATCCGGCGACCGAGCGCGCGGTGTGGCGCGCGTTGCGCGCGCAAACGCGCACGATGCTGATCATCACGCATCAGCGCGCTGGGCTGGAGGACGTGGATGAAATCATTGCGCTGAACGCGAGAACGAAGGATGAAAGATGAGAGATGAAAGATGAAAGATGAGAGATGAAAGATGAAAGATGAGAGATGAAAGATGAAAGATGAAAGATGAGAGATGAAAGATAAAAGATGAAAGATGAAAGATGAAAGGAAGAATTGAGGGGGAAGAGTTTTTCATCCTTCATCCTTCATCCTTCCGCCTTCATCCTTTATTCAAAATTGCATCTCAATTTGATTCGTGCTAAACTGCGCGCAAAGAAACATTGCGTCGGTCGTCCGTCGGCGGTCGTCCTTGTGGAGACAACAAATGAAAATATTCTCGAACCTGCGAAACCTGCAAATTCTCAGCGCCGTTCTTTCAGCCATCGGGCTTGCCGATTCGCTTTACTTGTGGTGGACCAAAGTCGCGCAATCGCATATCGTTTGCGGCGTCGGCGATTGCGATCTAGTGAACGCGAGTCCGTACTCGTCCTTGCTCGGCATTCCGGTCGCGGCGTTGGGCGCGGCGGGGTACGGCGCGCTGCTGATTGCCGCGCTGTGGGCGCTCGCCGCGCGCGACGGCGCGCCGCCGTGGCTGACGCACGCGCGGTTCATCGTGGCGAGCGGCGGCTTGTTCTTCGCCGCGTACTTGACCGGGATCGAAGCGTTCATCCTTCACGAGTACTGAATTTGGTGTGTGCTGCAGGCGGCAGCCATGCTGGGAATCTTTCTCGGGTTGTGGATCGAGCGACGCGTCGAACGCGATTTGTGATGCGTTTCAAAATGGCGCGCGCTGAGATCGCATTAGAGATGCTGCTGACCGGAGACCCGCGATGAAAATGATCCGTGTGTCCACCTGGTTTTCGATTTTATTCGCCGTCGTCGCTTGTACCGTAGCCGCGCCCACTGCGCCGCAGACGACGCCGACGCGCGTCGCCACTGCCAAATCTGACGCGCCCGCCGCGTTCGTCGGCGGGCAAATCAAAACCTGGTCAGTCGTGACCGACGACGCGTTCGTATATTGGACGGACTGCGGAACTAACCCCGCCGCGCAAAACGGCAAAGTGTTGCGCGCGATAAAGTCCGGCGGCGCGCCGATCACACTCGCGTCGAACGAAGCTTGCCCCACGTCACTCGCGCTCGATGCGGACGGCGTGTACTACCTGGTCGCCGATCCGGCGCAATCGCTTCGCAAGCATCTCAAGCGCATCGCCAAAACCGGCGGCGCGGCGACAACGCTCGTCACGGGGCAAGACATTCGCGGATTTGCGCTGGACGACGCGAACGCGTACTGGACGATTTGCGATCTGACGCGCGGCGCCGGCAGCGCGCTCAAAATTTCGAAACAGGGCGGCGCGCCGACGCTCATCGAATCGTCCCAGGATTGTTTTTTCGATCTCGCCGTGGACGCGGCAAACGTGTACTGGATCGAAGCGCGCGGGATAATGCGCGCGGCAAAATCCGGCGGCGCGGCAATCGCGCTGGCGCCCGCGCAATTCAATCCGCGCCAGCTCGTTCTGGACGACACACACGCGTATTGGATCGCCGGCGTGTACGTTATGCAGATCGCCAAGAGCGGCGGCGCGGTGATTCCGCTGGTGGCGGGACAAAAAGACTTGGGCAGTCTCGCGCTCGATCACGCGAACGTGTATTGGAACGCCTCCGGCGCGCTGATGCGAATCGCCAAGACCGGCGGCGCGATGTACACGCTTGCCAACACGAACGCGCCCGTTCAATCGCTGGCAATCGATCAGACGAATATTTTCTGGGCGAACCTCGGCAACGCGGTGATGAAAATCGAAAAATCGGGCGGTGTCCCGATCGAAACTAAAAACGAAACGACGACGCTCGCCATCGCGCAGGAGAACCTCACCAGTTTCGCGCTCGACGACGCGCACGCGTATTGGACGACGTGCCGCTACGGCGCGGATCGCGTTGGGCGCGGCGTCGTGATGCGCGTCTCGCAACAAGGCGGCGCGCTGACAACGCTCGCCGCCGATCAACTTTGCCCCAAAGAAATCGCGACGGACGCGGCGAATGTATATTGGATCAACGCAGGACGCGAGACCGCGCCGGGCGATTATCGCGAGGGCGCGGTGATGCGCGTCGCCAAATCCGGCGGCGCGCCGATCGCGCTCGCGTCAAAACAAGATGGTCGCGCGCGGCTCGCCGTGGACGACGCAAACGTGTACTGGACGGATTGCGGCACGACGGCGCGCTCAGGGGAAGATGGCGCGGTGTTCAAAATCGGAAAACAAGGTGGCGCGCCGCAAATCATCGCGACCGGACAACCCTGCCCCGGCGGAATCGCGACGGACGCAGCCAATGTGTACTGGCACAGCGCGAGTGCGCTTTACAAAGCCGACCCGCGCGGCGGCGCGCCGGTCATCCTTGCCTCGCACGGCGGCGGCGCGCTCAACGTAGACGACGCGAATATTTTCTGGGCGCGCGTCGAATCTGCGTCGCGCACGACGTATCGCAGTTGCGCGGATGAGCGGAGCGCGTTGTATCGCGTCTCAAAAAGCGGCGGCGCGCCGATTCGACTTGCGAGCTTGATGGGATTGCCTGCGAGCAAACTCGCGTTGGACGCGACGAACATTTATTGGACGAACGATTGCGTCGGGGGGATCGTGAAGATTCCAAAAGCAGGCGGGGAACCGATTCCGGTTTTGTCCAACGTCTCCGTCAAACACCTCGCGGTTGACGCGACGCACATTTATTGGACGGCGTCGGACGGCACGGTGATGAGGAAGGTCAAATAGTCAATTGGTGACTGGTTTGACAATGTCACATTTCTTTTCTGCCACCGAAACACACAGAATCACACGGAAGATTTTCTTTTTCTGTGTGTTTCCGTGTGGTTCTGTGGCTAATCTGACATTGCCAAACTAGTCCAAGTGCCAATCCCTATTTGACTCACTCACGCGGTCGCAACAAGATCACGCTGGCGAGAATCAGTCCCGCGCCGAGCAGTTGAAGCGGCTCTAGCACTTCGCCAAAAACGATGAACGCGATGATCGCCGTCGTGACCGGCTCGAACGCGGCGAGAAGACTCGCGACGCTCGCAGGCAAATGACTCAAGCCAACCGTGTATGCGGCAAATCCCCCCAGCGTCGGCACGAGCGCGAGAAAGATCAGCCAGCCCCAGCCGTCCCACGCGAGGTGCGTCGGCAGCAGTTTGCCCAGATAGAGATCGAGCGGCAACAAGAACAGCGTGCCGAATAGAAACGCGTAGAACAACGCCGTCCACGCCGAGTACCGCCGCGTGACAAAGCGCCCCAGCAACGAGTACGTCGCAAACGTACACGCCGAGCCAAGCCCACAAACTAACCCCAGCGCGTTCAATTCGATCTGCCGCGCGTCGTACACGCGCGCGACGAGCGCGCATCCCGCGATCGTCAACGCGAGCGCGAGCAACTTGACGCGCGTCATTCCCTCGCGCAAGAAACGCGCGGCAACCACCGCGACGAGCGCGGGCGCGGTGTAAATGATCACCGTCGCCACTGCCGCGCCGTTGTACTGCACCGACGAAATCCAGACGATTTGATGCACGCCGATGCCGATCACGCCATAGATCACGAACAAACCCAGATCGCGCGGCGCGATCCGGAGCGCGCGCGCGTCCAGCGCGAGCAGCGCGACGAACATAAACACGCTGACGATCAAAACGCGCCAGAACGCCATCGTCAGCGTTTCCAGCGCATAGTGCGTCAGCAAAATTTTGATGACGATGCCGGTCAATGCCCAAATAACCGTACCGCCCAAAATGATCGCATAACCGCGGAGTTGAGATTTCAAAAAAACCTTTTAGGGGCAACCAAGGATCGGTCAACGAGGGATTAGTCAACTAGTCACTGATTGACTCAGTACATCACAGATTGTCATTCTGAGGCGCGCTTTTTGCGCCGAACGCTTTGCGTCTCGCAATTTGCAATTAGCGAGATGCTTCGCTTCGCTCAGCATGACAAAATTGTGATCTACTGTGACTAGGTGACTAGGTGACTAATTGACTAATTGACTACACACCCATTATTTTCTTGCGAAACGTTACGCGCCAAAATTCTTTTGTGTACGGCGTCACCCGCGCGCGCTCGTCCACGCGCAAGCCGCACACCCACACGATGCGGTCGCCGACGACGAGCAACGGCAACAGCGCGCGCGCCGTGCGTTCGATCTTTTCGTCAATCATAAAGTCGTGCAGAGAACGCGTGTGCCCGTTCATCCCCGCCGGTTGAAAACGATCCCCCGGACGGCGCCGCCGCAACGCGCGCTCGCCGCGACACATCGCAAAGTCGAGCACCGCCGTCCAACGATCCGCCGTCTCCGGTTTTTGCGTCGTCACTTCAGTTTCGACGACCCAGTTCGAATCGGGCAACGCGAGCGTCCCTTGCGGCGGAACATCGAGCGTTTTCGCGTGCAAGAGCGGAATATCGGGCAGCGGCACGCCGCGCGCGGTATCGGCAAGCACGAAATTGCTATAGCCGACGACGAGCATCAAACCGGAAGGCAAGGTCGCTTCCGCGCCCACGGCTTTGTCCAACGCGATGCGGCGCGCGTTCTCGATGTGCACCCAGCCGAGATCGCGCAGATCACTGCGCAGACGCTGCACGGCGAGCCGGAGCGTGCCGCGCTGCACCGCCGGATGCAACGCGCGCCACGCCGCGCGATGAAAGAGGATCGCGCCATCTTGTTCTTGCGCGATGCGCGCGTACTCGTTGCGGATGAGCGGCATCAGAAAATCGTAATCGTCGGCAATCGCAATCGAGGTGTGATAAATCACTTCGCGCAGGTTCGGGTTCAGCGCTTCCAAGTACGGCAAGACGTCTTGCCGCAGGCGATTGCGAAACAGCACCGTGTCGAAATTGGATCGATCGATGCGCGGCGCGAGATAATGTTCCTTGCAATACAGTTCGATCTCCGCGCGCGCCACGTCGAGCAGGGGGCGAACCAGATAGAGCGGCGCCGAGAGGGACTGGCGCGATTCCGGCAAGCCGAACGACGCGCCGCGCAGTTCGATCTTGGGTTGCATCCCGCGCAAGCCCGCCAAGCCCGCGCCGCGCAAGAAGTGCATCAGCACGGTTTCCACCTGGTCGTCGCGATGATGCGCCACCGCGATCGCCGCCGCGTTCTCGTGCCGCGCCACTTCCGCCAGAAACGCATAGCGCGCGCGCCGCGCCAGTTCTTCGATGGACAGGCGTTGCCCGCGCGCATACCCGGCGAGATCGCGCGCTTGAACCGTCGCGGGGATTTTCCATTCGCGCGCCAGCGCGTTGACAAACTCGGCGTCCTCTTCCGAATCGGGTCCGCGCAACTGGTGATTCAGGTGCGCGATGTGCAGCCGGAGATCGAACTCGTCGCGCAGCGAACGCAGGACGTGCAGCAGCGTCAGCGAATCCGCGCCGCCGGAGACGCCCAAGACGATCAACTCGCCGCGCGCGATCAATTTGTGTTTGAGGATCGCCGCGCGCACTTGCGCGCACAGATCCGTCCGGTTTCGTTCGTCGCGATCAACAGTTGGCATAGCAAGCCCGTTTCGACTGCAGTATACCTGGGTTAGAATAAAGTGTCAATTCGATTTTTGATTTTCGCTTGCCGATTTTCGGTTCACGCATCACACATCGCGTTTTGATTTGGCAACTTTGGCGCATTTGGCATCTTTGGCACATTTGACACATTGCGCTATAATGCGCTCAACCAATGCGAAAGAACTTTCTGCTCGCCCTCACGCTTGGCGTGTTCTTGGTCGCTTGCTCGCCCTCCGCTGCATTGCCCACACCCGTCACCACGCCCACGCGCGCCGCGCCCGTCGAAACCGCGACGCCCGATCTCAGCGAACCGCCTACGCCGGTCTTTTCGTCCGATCCGTTCAACGATGGCTTGCTCGCGCGTCGCAACGGCGATTATCGCCGCGCGATTGCCGCGTTCCAACGCGTCCTCGATTCCAAGCCGACGCTCGAACTCGAGCGCGAAGCGCGCTATCGGCTGGGGGAAGCGTACTGGCTCTACAACGACGACGCGCGCGCGATCAACACGCTCCTTGCCTACGTGCAAGGTAGTCCGAATGACGCGCGTGTGCCGGAAGCGCGCTATCTGATGGCGGACGCGTATCGCGCCACCAAAGATTACGCCAGCGCGATTGAGCAATTCCGTTTGTATCGCGATCAATCGTCTGCGCTGGCTGGAGATACGGACGCGCTGATCGCCGATCTCTTCGTGCTGTTGGGCGATCCGGTCACCGCGCTCGCGCAGTACGATCGCGCGTTGCAAGACGCGAATCTCGCCAGCGGTACGCGCGTCAACGTCCTGATGCGCGCCGCCGATGTCCACCTGGGGCGCGCCGAACCCGCGCTTGCCGCCGCGCGCTACGATGCCGCGCTGCCGCACGCGTTCGACGCGCGCACCAAAGCCGATCTCTTGGCGCGCGCGGGCGAAGCGTATGCCGCCGCGAACAAAATCGATCTTGCCGTCGCGCGCTGGAACGAAGCGGTCGCAAAATATCCGGAACAAAAAACAACGCATCAAGCCCTCGTGCAGTTGGTGAATCGCAATGTCGCGGTGGATGAATTTCAGCGCGGCTGGGTGAATTTTAACGCGGCGTCGTACGACGCCGCCATCGCCGCGTTTCAGCGCCATCTCCAAGCCCCCGGCGCCGCGCGCGCTGGCGACGCACGGTATTACCTCGCGTTGTCGTACGCGCGGCAAGGCGCGTACTCGCAAGCGATCACCGCGTACGACGCGCTGATCAAAGCGTTACCCAAAGACAAACGCGTCGCGGACGCGTATCTGGGGAAAGCCGCCGCGCTTGCCGCGATCGGCAAACAGGACGACGCAGTCGCGGTGTATCGCAAACTTGCCGCGACCTATCCGGACGATGCGCTGGCGGACGATGCGTTGTGGCGCGCCGCGCGCTTGCTCGATCGCGCCAATCGCTATGGCGACGCGGCAGACGTGTATGAAGAATTGCAAGCAAAATTTCCGACGCGCGAACGCGCCGCCGACGCGTTGTTCTGGGCTGGGTTTGCGTACTATCACGGCAAAGATTACAAGACCGCGAGCGCGCGTTGGCAAACCATCGTCAAGGAGTACACCAAATCGCCGTTTTACGCGCGCGCGCTCTTCTGGCTCGGCAAAACCGCGCAGGCGCGCGGGCAAACGAACGACGCGAAAAATTATTGGACCCAAGCCGCCGCGCTCAACAGCGGGTATTATTCCTGGCGCGCCAGCGACTTGCTCGCGCCCCCCAAGAACAACGTCGCGTACGATCTGGCGCGCTATGCGCCCGAGACGCCGCACGATCGCGCCGAGTTCGAAAAGTGGTTGGCGGCGTGGAACAAGGGCGACGCGCCCGTCACCCCTACGCTGGACGCGGCGACGCGCGGCGATTGGCGTTTTCGGCGCGGCGCGGAATTCCTGCGCGTGGATCGCACGGTGGACGCGCGGCGCGAATTCATCGCGCTGATCGACGCGAAGAAGGGCGAGCCGCGCGCGCTGTACGCGCTCGCGCTTTATGTGCGCGAGAACAATTTGTTCTCGCTCGCGCTCGATTGCGCGGAAAAGATCGCGCGCGCGGCAACCGACGCGGGCGCGCCGCCCGCGCCGCGCCTGTTGTGGCTGTGGCGTTATCCGACGCACTATGCCGATCTTGTCGTCGCGGAAGCGCAGGCGAACAAGATCGATCCGCTGCTGTACTTTGCGTTGATCCGGCAGGAGAGTAATTTCAACCCCTGGGCAACCTCATCGGCGGAGGCGCGCGGTTTGGGGCAGATCATCCCGGGCACCGCGCGCGACATTGCGCAGCGTTTGAACGTCAAGAACTTTACGCTCGATCAGTTGTACTTGCCGTACATCAGCGTGCGCTTTGGCGTGTGGTATTTCGCGCGGGACTTGCGAGAATTCAACGAGCCGATCTACGCGCTGATCGCGTACAACGCCGGCGGCAGTCGCGTCAAGCAGTGGCAGAAACCGGATCTCGATTACGCCGTCGAAGAGATTGACATCAGCGAGACCGCGCTGTACGTGCGAATCGTCTACAGCAATTGGAGGCAGTATCAGGCGTTGTACAAATAGTGATTGGTCAATTAGTGATTGGTCAGCTAGTTGACTAATCACTAATTGACTAATTGACTGATTCATTTATAATGCCCGCACGATGCCTCTGGAAATTCGCTTGGGCGATGTAGTGCGTTTGCGCAAGCCGCATCCGTGCGGCGGATACGAATGGCAAGTCGTGCGTTTGGGCGCGGATATTGGGATCGTGTGCCAAACGTGCCAGCATCGCGTTTTGCTGACGCGCCGCGATTTTGAAAAACGCGTCAAGACGTTCGTGCGACGCGGGGAAATGCCAGCGAACAGTGGACCGTGAACGGTAAAGCGTTGCCCAATTCCCAACATCCAATCTCTAATCTCCAATCACAACCTCTCATCATGAACACCAGCGGATACACCGCCGTACTCCAAAATCGCCACTTTCGTTCCTTGTGGCTCGCACAGGTCGTTTCCAACACCGCGCTCAACGCGTCGTTCTTCGTGCAACTGATTTTGATCGAAGAAGTGACCGGGTCGAGCGCGCATCTCGGCGCGGTGATTTTGGCGTTCAGTTTGCCCGCCGTCCTGTTGAGCGCGATTGCCGGAATGATCGTGGATCGCGTTTCCAAAAAAACGATCTTGATCTGGTCGAACGCGCTGCGCGTGCTGACCGGCGCCGCCCTCGCGATTCTCGCCGCGCTCCTGCCCGGCAACAAATGGATCGAAGCGCTCTTTCTCACCGCGATCTACATTCTCGTCTTCGTCACCTCCGCCATCGGTCAATTCTTTGCGCCCGCCGAAGGCGCGACGATTCCGTTGCTCGTCCGCGCCGACAATCTTCTGCCCGCCAATTCGCTTTTCACCTTGACGTTCATCGCGTCGCAAATTTTGGGAATGATCATTCTCGCGCCGCTCGGCGTCAAACTGATCGGCATCGCCGGATCGCTGTGGGTGGCGGTGGCGCTGTACGTCGCGGCGACGCTGTTCGTCGCCGTGATTCCGCGCGATCAGCCCGCGCGCGCCGAAACGTTCGACGGCGTGTCCGCCGCGCGCCGCGCGTGGAACGAAATTCGCGAGGGCTGGCACTTTGCGATCGCGCATCGCGCGATTTTCGTCGCGCTGTTGCAACTCGCGCTGACCAATACGTTGACGCTCGTGATGGCGGAACTCGTCCCAGGTTTTGCCAAGCGCGTCCTCGGCTTGCAACCCGAAGACGCGATCTACATCTTCTGGCCCGCCGGAGCGGGCGTGTTGCTCGCCAGCATTTTGATCGGGCGATTCGCTCAGCGCATCCCGCGCGAAATTCTCGCCGTCGGCGGAATGATCGGCGTCGCACTCGGTCTGATGGGTTTGGCGTGGGTCGGCAGCGGCAGTCTGGTTTTCGGACAACCCTTGTTCGTCCGCTTTCCCGAACTATTCCTAACGACTTCTGCGCTCGTGATGCTCTTCTCGCTCGTGATCGGAATGACGATGGCGGCGATCAACATCCCCGCGCAGACGATCGTGCAAGAACGTTCCAACGACGCGGTGCGCGGACGCGTCCTCGCCGTGCAATTCACGATTGCCAATCTGATCGCGCTCCCGCCGATGCTCTTCGTCGGCAATCTTGCCGATGTGTACGGAATTCCGCGCGTGACTGTGCTGGTCGCGGCAGGCGTCGCGTTCTGCGCGCTGATCAATCTCGCGTGGACGCTCACGCGCTATCGCGCGGCGCGCGCGCGGCACCGCAGCGCAACCCATTCTCATTCGACGCATCAATCATCGTGACTCCAACTCGACGGATCCTCTTTCTAATGTCCGATACCGGCGGCGGACATCGCAGCGCCGCCGAAGCCATCGCCGCCGCGCTCGCACACGAATTTCCGGCGCAGTACGCCGTCACGCTCGTGGACGTGTTCAAGCGCGCCGCGCGCTTCCCGTTGAACTATGCGCCGGAAGCATACTTGCCCTTCACGACGTACTTTGAATCGTTGTGGGGTTTGGGTTTTCGCATCTCGAATCATCGCGCGATCACGCGCCTGGTCGCGCCGTACCTGCGCGTCAGTCTCGCGCGCGGTTTGCGCGCGCTTTTGCGTGACGCGCAACCCGATCTCATCGTCAGCACGCATCCGATTTTCGTCGAACTGGGACGCCGCGCGCTGCGCGCCATCGGATCGCGCGCGCCCTTCGTCACCGTCGTGACCGATCTGTTCGACGCGCATTGCTTTTGGTTCGATCCGGAGGTGGATCTCTGCATCGTGCCAACCGATGGCGCGCGCAACGTCGCGCGGCAATTTGGAATGCCCGACCAAAAATTGCGCGTCGTCGGTCAGCCGGTCAGTCTCAAATTCGTTGACAATGGCATCAGCCAGCGCGCGGCGCGCGCCAAACTGGAACTCGCCGCAGACCCGACGACGATTTTGCTCGTCGGCGGCGGCGAGGGGATGGGACCCCTGTACGCCATCGCGCGCGCGTTGGATCGCGAACGCTTGCCGATCCAACTCGTCATCATCGCCGGGCGCAACAAACCATTGCAAGAAAAATTGCGCGCGACGATCTGGAATATTCCGGTGCGCGTCGAAGGTTTCGTGACGAATATGCCGGACTGGATGCACGCGTCGGATTTGATCATCACCAAAGCCGGACCTGGGACGATCTGCGAAGCGCTGGCGTGCGGCTTGCCGATTTTGTTGAGCGGCTTTTTGCCGGGGCAAGAAACCGGCAACGTCACCTTCGTCGAGCAAAGCGGCGTCGGCGTGCTGCGAAAAAATCCCGACGCCATCGCGCGCACGTTGCGCGAATGGCTGACGCCCGGCAACGCCACGCTCGCGCGCCTGGCGATGTGCGCGCGCGAACACGCGCGCCCGCGCGCCGCGCGCGACATCGCCAGGATATTGGACGGGTTCTCAAAACGTTGCGGTTCTGAAACGAATGTGATAGAATGACCCGTGTGGTGAGCGAAGCGAATCCAATCGCTAGATTGCAAGAAAGGATGATTTGACCAATGGCTGATACTCTAACTTTCCCCGTCTCTCTTCCGCGCGAATTCGCCACACTGCTGGGCGCGCCTGTGCAAGCCGCTGAGACCGCGCGCGAATACATTCTCCTGGGGCTATATCTTGAAGGACGCATTTCCGGCGGCAAAGCCGCCGAACTGCTCGGGCTGACCCGGCGCGGTTTTGTCTCTCTGCTCGCGCGTAAGGGAATTGAATTATTTCCATCTCTCGCCTGATGAATGGGCTGACGAAATGAGTGTCGTCAACGACTGGAGCGCGTCGAGTGGCTAACGTCGTCTCCAATACCGGTCCCCTGATCGCGCTGGCGCAGATTCGTCAATTCGACTTGTTGCGTCGTCTCTTTGGATAATTTGCGCGAGCGCGATTTTCGGATGAGTGCCAGTCTGTACGATCAAATTCTACGCGACGCCGCCGAGTCCTAAAACACCGATGAGTACGCGTCACCGTTTACGTTTTTCTGTTCGCTGCCTCCTGCTGACTGCCTCCTGCTTTCTTGCCGCGTGCGCCAACGTTCCTCCCTCCACCGACGCGCGCGCGGTTGCATTGACAACCAACATCCCCGTGACGCTGACGTTATGGCATGCGCCAAGCGACGCGTCCGCCGCGCTCTTCCAAACCCTCATCAACGATTTTCACCAGGCGTATCCTACGATCACGATCCGGGTCGAAGTGAAAGCGAGCGACGGCGATCTTTTGCGGCAAGGACTTGCGGCCATCGCGCTCAATCAAATGCCCGACGTGTTGATCGCGGATGATCGCACCCTGGCGGAATTCGCGCGCCGCGGCGCGCTCGCACCGCTCGACGCGCGGCTCGCCGATGAGAAACAAGGTCTGCGCGAGGACGAACGCGCCGATTTCTTTCCCGGTTTCCTCGATGCCGGAAAATTTCCCGAACTGAAAAATCAAACGTTCGCGCTCCCATTCGATCAGCGCGCCGCGGTGCTCTATTACAACGCCGATTTATTGCGCGCGGCAAAAGTTGAAACGCCGCGCACGTGGGAGCAGTTCAGCAACGTCGCGCGCGCGACGACGCGCGGCAACGCGCGCGGCTGGGTGATGTCACCGCGCGCGCGCGTGTTCTACGCGATGCTGTTCAGTCGCGGCGGCAATGTTTTGAACGACGCGCAAATGCTCGCGCAGTTCAACGACGACGCCGGATTGAAAACGCTGCAACTGATCGTCGCGCTGACGAAAGGCGGCGCGGCGTACCTCGCCGATTCGGACGAGCAGGCGCGCGCCGATTTCGCGCACGGCAGAGCCGCGCTCTGGCTCGGCGACACGGACGATCTGGCGCGGCTCGCCGACGCGATGGCGCGCGCCAATTCCAACGCGCAATGGGGTGTCACAAATATTCCGCAAGACAATCCGGCGCGCGCATTCACCGCGTTGAGCGGATCGCAGATCGCGCTGGCGCGCGCGCCGGAGGAACGCATCCGCGCGGCGTGGGTGTTGGCGCGCTGGCTCACCGCGCCGGAGCAAAGCGCGCGTTGGTCGCGCGCGACCTTGCGCGTGCCGGTGCGACGCTCCGCGCTCACCCTGCTCGCGCCCAATTTGCCGCCGCTGTTTCTGCGCCTGCGCGATGGTTTTGGCGACGCGTTGCCCACCGCGCGCGCCGCGCCGACGGTGAAAGACGCGGCGCTGATCGACGCGGCAATCGTCGAGCTGTGGACGAGCGTCGCAAACGGCGCGGAACCAAACGCCGCGCTGAAAAATGCGAGCGCGCGCGTCAATCGGATTTTGGGAAATATACCATAGCGCGGCAAAGCCGCAACCAAACTCATTGGACACTGACCAACACTGAAGAACACTGATTTTTTCTTTATCTGTGTTTGTCTGTGTTCATCTGTGTCCAAAAAATCCTCGCGGTTGTGATAGTTTTTGTAGAGGAATACTATAGACCGATGACCGACGACGAAAGACCGTAGTTGCCCAATCATCGGTCCTCGGTCCTCGGTCTTCGGTCGTCGGTCTTTCGATTGCATAATGGAGACAGCGGTGCTTTTTCTCAAACTCGGCGGCTCGGCGATTACGGACAAGACGCGCGAGGCAACTGCGCGTGAGGACGTGATCCGCCAAATCGCGCGCGAGGTGAAACGCGCGCGCACGGCGCAACCCGCGCTGAAAGTTTTGATCGGACACGGCAGCGGATCGTTCGGACATTTTGCCGCCAAGAAATTTGGGTTTGGCGAACGCGGCAATTGGCGCGCGTATGCCGAGACCGGCGCGTCCGCTGTGCGGCTCACGCGCCTGGTCACCGAGATTTTTCTGGCGGAGGATGTGCCGGTCGTCGCGCTGCAACCGTCCGCGTCCGCGCGGTGCCGCGATGGCGCGTTGATCGAATTGGCGACCGCGCCGATTCAGACCGCGCTCGCGCATAATCTCGTTCCGCTCGTGCACGGCGATGTCGCGTTCGACGAAACGCGCGCGATGACGATCGCGTCAACCGAAATGATTTTTGCGTACCTCGCGCCGATCTTGCAACCGACGCGCATCATTCTCGCGGGAATTGTGGACGGCGTCTTCACCGCCGATCCGTTGCGCGACGCGTCGGCGCAATTGGTTCGCGAAATCACGCCGGAGAATTTTCCGCAAATCGAATCGCGTTTGCGCGGATCGCACGGGGTAGATGTGACCGGGGGAATGATCGCCAAAGTGAAAATTATGCTCGCGCTCGTTCAGCGGATGCCAACGATCCGCGCGCAGATCGTCAGCGCGACGCGCGCCGGGGTAATGGAGCGTGCATTGACGCGTGAGGATTTTGACGAGGGGACAATAATTCACGCGAAGTTTGCGGGTTGAAATACCAAGACCTTCGAGGTTTCCGAAACCTCGAAGGTCTTTTTTAGTTCGTTCTGCCGCGCCTTCCCGCTGAGCCAAAATCCTCTATTCGGCATGGGTCGCGGTAGACTCTGCAGTAGTGCTTTTACTGCTGTCTTTTGAGACAAGACTGTAGGAGAGAGTTACCTGAAGCGTGTCGCCTTTTTTAACATCATCAAATCCTTGTTTTTCCATTTCTGCTATTTGCTTATCAGTAAAAAACATGGCTTTGGTATTACCTTTTGCTCCTTGCAGTTGGATGAACAAATTAAAAGGATATGCAACATCCTCAAGCGCTCCAGATTTATGACTGATTTTTATTATTTTTCCCTGATAAGTATTGGTAAGGACAGAGGATGACAAGACGTCGGTTTTGGGGTCAACAGTGTCTTTATAAATCTCATCAAAATTATGTTTTACCATTTTTTCATCAGGTAATAATCGAGGGGTAGGAACAGTAACAGAAGAAGTAGTAAGAGGTACGTTTTTATTATTAGATTGTTTAATCACAACAAAATATCCAAATTCAAAAATTAACACTAAACCAAGAACAACAAGAATCATAAGTAATATTTTTTGCATAATTTTATTATGAAAGAGTTAAAAGAAAATTGCAAGCGGAAAAAGAAAAGAGCAGAACGATTTATTTCAGATAGTCTTTGATATTAAGATAAGGCGACAATAGTCTTAATTTTTTCATTGAATCTGCCTTGTATTCAAAGGTTCCTTTTGGAGGGTCCCAGGTTAGTCTCATCATCATCCATTCATTAAACCATGCGATTACTTCACGATAAACAGAGGAGGAAATGGCGAGTTTGCGAGCATGAGTCATTTCATGCATTAAACGAGCGATTTTTCCTGAATATTCATCGTCAGTTATTTCAATTCCGGTTACAATATTGAATTGGTTTCGATTGGAAATAGTAATTTTTTCATTTGTGTTTACCGCCATTAGTCTAAACAAAGGGTCGTTGACTGCGCGCAGTTTATCTGCAAATGATTTGTCTGTTATCTGTCTGTCAATCCAGGCAAAATAAGAGACATTAGATATGTCTGTGTTTTTCATATTGAAAAGCCAAGGGAGACTGTCTCTGACTGCGGCTGGATAAAAATCAGTGTGGGCTTTCATAGCAGTCAAAATTTCATTTGCCTCAGCAGCATATTGCCAGTTGTCAGGATATTTAACGTTTTTGTCCCAAATCCATCTGCCCCAGTCAGCGCCAAAAATCGCATTTTCTTTGGCCCCGTCTTTGACAATAATGCATTGTTCCCAAGACGACTTTGTTTTGTCCCAAAAATACATTGCTTTTCCCTCCTCTGAAGTAGCTGCCAGTGCTTTGGCTTCTTTATGCCACTCGTATCCTGTTGTCCCGGCAAAGCCCTGGACAATTTGAACGCCTTTATTATCAGGCGTCAGTGTAACCGCATAGGGCGGAAATCCTGGTCGGCTGTCAGCATAGGCAAGAAAATGGGCGTTGGGTAAGGTTTGCAATAATTTGACAACTTGCTGTCTGCCTGCTTCGGTTGACAAAAGCGGATTAAGAGTAGTAGCAAAATCACCTGTCCAGCTAATACCGCCTTTTTCCGCGTCCAGAGTGGCAACGCGCGCGCCTTTCGCATCGGTGAGCGTGATCGCGTCGCCGTCCGCGCGCCAAGAAAAACTTGCGAACGGCGCAAGTGCGGCGGCGCGCGCTTGCGCGGCAGTGCGCGTGGGCGTGGGAGTGGCAGTGGGCGTTAGCGTCGCGGTGGGGGACAGTGGGACAGTCGGCGTGGCAGTGACCTCACCCCTGCGCCCCTCTCCTGTGAGGAGAGGGGTAGGGGGAGAGGTCGGCGCGGGCGCGGGAGTCGCAGGCGCGCATCCTGCGACTACGCTCAGGATGAGCGCAACTGTGACAAGGACTGAACGGCTGGAGAATTTGTGGCGCGAGAACATATCGGTCGGCTCTGTGATTCCATCAAGTTTGTTTCTGCCGCGCGTATTGCCACGCGCGTTGCGCCAACGCATCGAAAAATTCATTGACGCCTTGTCCGCTCGCGCACGACGATTCGAAGAACGGCGTGCCCCACGCTTGCGCGATTTGTTCCGCTTGATCGCGCGGCACCTGGCGCGGCAAATCCGTTTTGTTGGCGAGCAGCACAATCGGCACATTCGGCAGAAACTCGCGCGTCTCGCGCCACCAGCGCATCAAGTTGTAGAACGACGTGCTGTTGCTCACGTCGAACACCAAGCCGACGGCTTGGGTACCGCGATAAAACGCGCGCCGCGCGAACGCAAAGCGTTCCTGTCCGCCCAAATCCCACACGATCAACCGAAGCGGCACCTGTTCGAGTTTCAGATCGTACAAATGAAAGTCCACGCCGATCGTCATCTCGCGCTGCGGATCGAACGTGCACGTGCAATAGCGTTCGATCAGACTCGTCTTGCCGACGTTCGCATCGCCGCCGAGAACGACTTTGAGCACGTGCGGCGCGTCCGGCGTGGCGGGACTCGTCGGCTCCGGCGGCAGGATCGCGTGGACGATGCTGAGCAGATCGTCCATCAGGAACGGTTTGTTCAAGTAATGATGCGCGATCCAATCGTCTTCCAGCGTTTTGACTTCGGTCATTTCGTACGCGCTCATCAAGACCGTGACCGTTTCCGGCGAGCGCGCTTTGGCTTGGCGAATCAGCGTGACGCCGTCCACGTCCGCCATCTTCCAATCGGTAATGATCAGATCGAAGCGAGTGGTCTGAAGTGCGGCGCGCGCGTCCGTGCCGTTGGTGAACGCGTGGATCTGAAACGGCGTATGCTGACGCAACCCGCGCGCGATCTCTTCGACGACGCGCGCGTCGTTATCTACGATGAGAATAGTTTGCAAAGTTTTCATCTCAGAACATTGCATCCACGATGTCGCGTTCGCGCAACAGACGCCGGCGCCAGCCGTTGATTTCCGGCACGACGAACGGGAGCAGGCGCATCGCATAGTACGGCGGCAGAATCGGCACGCCGACCAAGTCGCCGAACGTGATCAGAATGAAGAGATGTTCCAGCGTGCCGCGCGTGCGCGTGGCGGCGCGCACCATATCGTGCACGAACATTCCGTAGAACACGCCGCCGAGAATGCGGCGATAATTTTGCAAACGCGTCTGCCAGGTATTCACAAACGATCTTCTTGGGTTACGCCGCGCGCAGTTATGGAGCGGGCGCGCAGAGAATTTAGATCCAATTTTCGGCGGCGACTTGCGGAGGAGCTATTCCGTCAATCCCCATATCGCATTTCGATCGGGCGTTGTTCCGTCCCCGCAGTCGGTGGGAGATCGTACCAGCGCATACTTTCGCCGACGCGCGCGCGCGCTTGCCAGCCGAAACCCTTGGGCGCGGATTCGATCGCTTGATAGATCCGTTCGGCGCGCTCGACGATGACGACCTTTTCGTCCGCGCCCAGCGTTTTGACGGCGAACGCCATCACGCGTTGTAGATTCATCGTCACGGTTTTGTACCAGCCCCAATCGTCGGCGCAGAGCCGCGCAAGCGCGGACAGATCGATTTTGCCTGGCTCGGCGCGCGGACTCGTATCGTGCGCGAGCAAGAGCGCGCTCAACTCGCACAAACCGAGCGGAGGCATTTCGACCAATTGCAAGCGCGCGAGCGCGAGCGCGGTTGCCGCCAGCGTCGCGCCTTCCTGCGCGAGAAAGGGCGCCAGATCGAACTGATGGTACATCGCGAACTTGTCGAGATAAAATTCCGCGAAGATGCCGCGCGACAAGTTGGTAAAGTAGAGGCGCGGGCTATTGAAAAATTCGTCGGGCGATTGATTGTTCTGATAGCCCACGCGCTCGAGCGCGCGGCGAATGGACTCGCGTTGATTCGACCGCGCGGCAAAGTCGAGTTGCTTTTTGTCCGGCGGCGCGAGCAACGCGCGCGCGTCCGGACAACTCAGCCAGATCGCAAGCGAATTCATCACGCGCGCGACGAGTTTTCCTTTTTCCAGCTCGCCATTGATTTGCCGCCACGCGTCTTCCAGCTCGGCGAATCCGGCGCTTGCCACAACGGGCGCAACCGGCGGCGCACTCGGCGGCGCACTCGGCGGCGCGACAATCTCCGGTTCCGGCGCGCGCGGCGCGAGCGGTTCCGGCGTCGGCGCGGCAATCGGCGCCCTGAGTTCATCGGCGATTTTGCGCGCGGCGACATTCGCGGTCAGATTCAAAAATGCCAGGTTGATGTTGCGCGCGCAGACGATCACCAAAAGTCCGTCGCGCAAATTTTTCAGGATCAAGCGACCTTGCTCGAACGTCAAATCGGTTTCCGCGATGTGGCGCCCGGATATTTCGAGCGCGTGAAACGTTTGCGTTGCGACGCGCGCCGCCAGCGCGACGCTGTCCGCGCCAAACGAAGCGGGCAACGCTTGCGCGACGACGCTGCCATCGTTCAGACAGACGAACGATCCGGTCACGCCGACGACGCTGTTGATTTCTTTAAGAATCGCCTCCATTGGCTCAACTCCTTCCGTCGCGCGCGCGTTTATTTCAGCGCGTCGCTCGCCGCGTTCGCCACAATCGTCGGCGACGCGTTCTCGCCCAAGACCAAGCCGACGTACCGATCCGGTTGCGGCAAAATCAACAGGCGTTTGTTTTTTAATATGACCAGCCCGTGACCAAATGTGCCGAGTTGCAAAACCTGTCCCAACTGCTCGGCGGACGAGCCGGTGAAAACGGCGGCGGCGGCTTCGTTCTCGCCGTCACTGCCGGGAATATCCGCGCCTAACACAATGCCGTCGGACGCGGCGATGACGACTCCAGCAACGCCGTTCAACGCGCGTAATTGCGCGAGCGCATCGGGTCTCATATCTGCCTCCTCTGTGAGCGCGGCGGGCGACTCTGCCACGCGTTTCATTCCTTCCAACAACAGTGCGCCCCACGGCGCGGCAATCGTTTTCTCCGGCGTCGGCACATCGCGGTCGAGGACGAACGTGCCGTCATCCCACGCGAGCAGCGCGTAGATCGCGTCTTCGCCGCGCCGCGCGCCGAGCGTCGCGTGGACGACTTGACCGTCAGAAAAGTAAATCTCGCCGGTTTGATCAGCGCGCGTCAGCGTCAACTGCGCCGAACGCATTTCCTGGCAGTTGATCTGGATCAAATTGGCGAGACTCATTTCTTGAAGGTTGCCTTGAAGTGGCATAGACTACCTTGTCCTTGTTTGCAATCAAATTATATGGCGAGTGGCAAGGAATGTCAACGCGAGGGGCGAGCGGCGAGGAGCGAGAAATATGTCGCCCCTCGCCTCTCGCCTCTGACTCCCTGCTATTTCATCTTGCTCAATGCTTCCGCCACCAACTCATTCACCATTCCCGGATTCGCCTGTCCTTTGGTCGCTTTCATCACTTGCCCCACCAAAAAGCGCGCGATGGTCTCTTTCCCGCCGAGATATTCCGCGACTGGCTTGGGATTTTCCGCCAGCACTTTTTCGACGATGGCTTGCAACGCGCCGCGATCACTGATCTGCGCGAGCCCTTTTGCCGCGATGATCGCGCGCGCGTCCTGTCCCGACTTGAACATTTCCTCGAACACATTTTTGGCGATCGTGTTGCTGATCGTTCCGGCGGAAACGAGCGCAGGCAAATCTGGAATTTGTTCCGGTGCGATTTTCACCGCGCCGATTTCGGCGTTCGTCTCTTTCATCAGCCGGAACAATTCGCCAGTGACCCAATTGGCGATCGCTTTGGCGTCCACGCCGCGTGCCTTGCCTGCTTCGACCGCGCGGTCGTAGTACGCGGCAACTTCGCGCTCGGCGGTGATGACGCTCGCGTCGTACGCGCTCAACCCCAACGCGCTGATCAGCCGTTCGCGTTTTTCGTCCGGCAGTTCCGGCAAGCGCGCGCCAAGTTCGGCGACCCAGTCGCGCGCGATTTGCAAGCGCGGCAAATCCGGCTCTGGGAAATAGCGATAGTCGTGCGCTTCTTCCTTGCTGCGCTGGGTGTACGTCGTGTTGCGCGCCTCGTCCCAGCCCATCGTCTCTTGCTCGACGCGTCCGCCCGCGTTCAGAATTTTCGTTTGCCGCGCGATTTCGAATTCGGTCGCGTGCACCATCGCGCGGAGCGAGTTGAGGTTCTTGATCTCGACGCGCGTCTGCGATAAATCGCGCGAGCCCTTGGGGCGCAGCGAAATATTCGCCTCGAAACGCATCGCGCCTTTTTCCATATCGCCGGAGCAGACGCCGAGATAGCGCAAGATTTGGCGCAACTTTATCGAATACAGGCGCGCCTCTTCGACCGAATGCATTTCCGGCTCGCTGACGATTTCCATCAACGGCACGCCGGCGCGATTCACGTCAATCAAACTCGCGCCGTCCGCGTGAAAAAGTTTCGCGGTGTCTTCTTCCAGATGCACGCGGCGAATGCCGATGCGTTTCGTCGCGCCGGCATCGTCAATCACAACATAACCATCGCGCGAGAGCGGCAGATCGTACTGCGAAATTTGATAGCCCTTCATCAAATCGGGGTAATGATAATTTTTCCGGTCGAACTTGGCGAACTCGGGAATCGCGCAATGAAACGCGAGCGCGGTGAGAATCGTGTACTCGACGGCGGCGCGGTTGATCACCGGCAGACTGCCGGGCATTCCCAAGCACACGGGGCAGACGTGCGTGTTGGGCGGCGCGCCGGCGTAATCGGCGGAACAGCCGCAAAACATTTTGCTCGCGGTCAGCAACTGCGCGTGTACTTCCAAACCGATGACAGGTTCGAATTCCATAGAGCATCTCTCGCGCGATTATAGCACAGATGCGCGAGTTGCCAAAGTTGTCGCTTTTGACGATTCGGGATATACTAGAATCGGTCTAAAACTAATTCGATCCGCGCCCGCGATGTCGCGCGATCGAATGGTCCGCGAAGACAAAAAATCTCAGTGAGGAGAAAAAAACTATGAGTAAAGTACATCCTGAATCGGTGGATTTTCACGCCGTCGGCGTCAGTTCGGATTCCGAACTGAATCCGTTCCGCATCGTCCAACGCCAGGTGGACGAAGCGGCGCAACACTTGAAACTCGATCCGGGGATTCACGAATTGTTGCGCTGGCCCCTGCGCGAGATTCACGTCTCGCTGCCGGTGCGAATGGACGATGGCTCGACGCGCGTCTTTCAAGGATTCCGCGTGCAATACAACGATGCGCGCGGTCCGTCCAAGGGCGGCATCCGTTTTCATCCGGAAGAAACGATTGACGACGTGCGCGCGCTTGCCGCGTGGATGACGTGGAAGTGCGCGCTGGTGGACATTCCGCTCGGCGGCGGCAAGGGCGGGATCATCTGTGATCCGCGCACGCTGTCCTCCGGCGAATTGGAACGTTTGGCGCGCGCGTACATCCGGCAAATCGGGCACAACATCGGGTTGATCAAAGACGTGCCGGCGCCGGACGTGAACACGAACGCGCAAATTATGGCGTGGATGGTGGACGAATTCGCGTTTATGCACGGGTACAACGAATTCGGCGTCATCACCGGCAAGCCGATCGCGCTGGGCGGATCGTTGGGACGCGAAGACGCGACCGGACGCGGCTTGATGCTCACCGTGCGCGAAGCCGCCAAGAAATTGAACCTCGATCTGAAAGGCGCGCGGATGGTCGTGCAAGGATTCGGCAACGTCGGCTCGTGGGCGGCGGTGCTGTTGCAGGACTTGGGCTGCAAGCTGGTCGGCGTGGCGGATGTGTCCGGCGCGTGGGCGAATCCGAACGGGATCGACGCGTCTGCGCTGCAGGCGTACGTCAAAGAGAAAAAAGTCGCCGCCGGATTTGCCGGGTTGGGCAACCCCGTCGGCAGTGAAGAGATCCTCGAACTGCCGTGCGAAATCCTCGCCCCGGCGGCATTGCACAATCAAATTCGCAAGGACAATGTCGCGCGGATCAAGCCGCGCATTTTGGCGGAAGGCGCGAACGGTCCCACGACGCCGGACGCGGATCCGATTCTGCATCAAAACGGCGTCTACGTCATTCCTGATTTTCTATGCAACGCGGGCGGCGTGACCGTTTCGTATTTCGAGATGGTGCAGAACACGTACAACTTTTATTGGGATCTGCCGACGGTGCACGAGCGGCTGGAGCAAAAAATGGTTGCCGCGTTCAACGCAGTGCACGATATGTCGCAAAAGTACAACGCGCACAAACGGCTTGCGGCATACCTCGTGGCAATCAATCGGGTTGCGGAAGCGATGCGCTTGCGCGGCTGGGCGTAAACGACAAGACCTGTGAGGTCTCGCAGACCTCACAGGTCTTTTGTTTATGGCGCGGTCGCGCGTTCCAACGCCGCAAGGTACCGCAACGCGTCGTCGCGCGTTGCGCCGCACATTGCGCGCGCGGGGCGCAATCGCCGGCACACATCGGGGCGCTGATCGTAAACGCGGCAGCGATTGTCGTCGGTGAGTTGGACACAGCGCACGCCCGCCGGTTTGCCGCGCGGCATTCCGGGAATCGGCGAGGAGATCGAAAGCGCGATGCAACACGCGCCGCAGCCGATGCGACAATCCATCGTTCACTTTTGCCGTTTGACAAACCGTTCGATCCGCGTCAACGCTTCTTCGATGTTCGCCATACTCGCGGCGTAACAGACGCGCGCGAATCCTTCGCCGCACTCGCCGAACGCGCAGCCGGGGATCACCGCGACGTGTTCCTCGCGCAACAATTTTTCGCAGAACTGATCGGAGGTGAGTCCGGTGCGTCGAATGTCCGGGAACGCGTAGAACGCGCCGCGCGGCGTGAACGTGGGCAAGCCAATCGCGTTGAGCCCGGCGACGATCACTTGCCGCCGCTGATCGTACGAGCGAATCATTTCGCGCACATCGTTTTCCGCGTGCCGCAACGCTTCTAGCGCGCCTGCCTGTCCCATCGTCGGCGCGCTCATAATGATGTACTGGTGAATCTTGCGAATCGCGCCGAGAATCTCCGCATTCCCGCAGACGTACCCGACGCGCCAGCCGGTCATCGCGTAATCTTTGGAAAAGCCGCCGAGCAGAATGGTACGCTCGCGCATCCCTGAAAGCGCGGCAAAACAAACGTGCTCCCCGCCGTAAACGAGGCGATCATAAATTTCGTCAGAGAAGACGAGCAGGTCGTGTTTCTCCGCGACGCGCGCGACCTCTAACATTCGTTCGCGCGACATCACCGCGCCGGTCGGGTTGTTGGGATAGCCGATCAGCAAACCCTTCGTACGCGGCGTGAGCGCGCGTTCGAGTTCGGCGCCGGTCACCTGAAAATCATCTTCGACGCGCGTTGCCAGCACGATCGGCGCGCCGCCCGCGAACACGACGCTCGGCTTGTACGCGACGAAGCAGGGTTCGGCGACGATCACTTCGTCGCCCGGATCGATCGTCGCGAGCATCGCGCCGTGCAGCGCTTCCGAAACGCCGACGGTAATCAGGATTTCTTTTTCCGGATCGTACCGAATGCCGTAGAGTTTGGCGAGATGATCGGAGAGCACGCGGCGCAATTCGATGGTGCCGGAGTTCGACGTGTATTTGGTTTCGCCGCGCTCGATCGATTGAATTCCGGCGCGGCGAATCGCGTCCGGCGTCACGAAATCCGGTTCGCCGATACTGAGCGAGATCACGTCTTGCATCGTCGCGGCGATGTCGAAATATTTGCGGATGCCGGAGGGTGGAACGATTTGGACACGTTGCGAAAGCAGATTTTTCATTTTAGAGTTCCCAGGTGCCGTTGTTGCCCGCGTCGATCTCGGACGAATCGCCGACGTTCATTCGTTGGAACGTGCCGCTAACGTGGGCATCTTTGCCGATCAGCGACTGCTCCATCATCCGATTTTCGATCTGTGCGTTTTCGCTGATGATGCAATCGCGTAAAATCGAATTCTCGATCACCGCGCCCTCGGACACGGAAACGTACGGACCGATGATCGAATTCTTGATCTGCGCGCTGTCGCTGATGAAGACCGGCGGCAGGATGACGGATCCTTCGATGCGGCGCGCGTAGCCGCGCTGGTTCAGCAAATAGCGATTGGTTTTCAAGATCGCTTCGCGCGTGCCGCAATCTTCCCACACCGGAATCGTTTCCACTTCCAGCCGCGCGCCGGCGTCCACCATCAATTGCATCGCGTCGGCGAGATAGAATTCGCCTTTGAGTTTGATGTCGCGCGCGATCAGTTGATCGATCGCGCGCAGGATCGCCTGCCAGTTCCGAAAATAGTAGACGCCGACGATGGCGAGTTTAGATTCCAGGGTGGTCGGTTTTTCGACCAAGCGCGTGACAAAACCGTCTTTGATCATCGCGACGCCAAAGCGACGCGGATCGTCCACTTCTTTCACGAAGAGTAAGCCATCGGATTGGATCTGCGCCAAGCGCGTGAGATCTGCTTCCCACAACGTGTCGCCGAAAATCGTCAAGACGGGCTGATCAATGTATTCGCGCGCGAGACTGATCGCGTGCGCTTGACCTTTCATCTCGGTTTGCTCGATGTAGCGCGCCCGCATCTGCGGATATGCTTGGGTGACGTATTGTTGAATTTGCTCGCCCATCCGCCCGACGATAAAGATCGTTTCGGTGAGATGCAGTTCGGCGAGACCGTCGAGCAAATGACCCAGCACCGGCTTGCCCGCCACCGGGATCAGTGATTTTGGTTTGCTGTACGAGTGGGGGCGCAAGCGCGAGCCCCAGCCCGCGAGTAAGATGACGGCTTTCATTGTGTCTCCGAATTGTGAATTGCAAATTGCGAATTAGGAATTGCGATTTTGTTTTCCGGCGATGACGATGACGTATTCGCCTTTGAATGGATTTTTCTGAAAGTGATCAAAGACCTGGGACACTTTGCCGCGCACGATCTTTTCGTCCGGCATCGTCAAGTTGCACGCGACAACGACTGGGCGCTCCAGCTCCAGCGCGGCGCGCAGATCGATCAGCACGGCGTTCAAGCGGTACGGCGCGTCGAAGATGACCCAGGTCTCGCGTTCGGCGCGCAGTTGCGCGAGCGCGGCGCGGCGCGCCTCTTTTTTCGCCGGCAAGAAGCCGACGAAGCGAAAACGCTCCAGCGGCAATCCGCTGACGACGAGCGCGGCAAGTAAGGCGGACGCGCCGGGCACCGCGCGGACCGGAATGTTTTCGGCGAGCGCGCGCTGCACCAGCCGACCGCCCGGATCGTTGAGTAGCGGCGTCCCGTGATCGGAGATCAGCGCGAGCGTTTGTCCGCCGCGCAAGCGCGCGATCAGTTCCAGCACGCGCGCGCGTTCGGTGTGTTCGTTCAGCGCGACGAGTTCGTTCTGGATTTGATAATGACGCAAGAGCCGTGCGCCTTCGCGCGGCTCTTCGCAGATCACGGCGTTCGCTTCGCGCAGAACGCGCAGCGCGCGCAGGGTAATGTCGTCCGGATTACCAATCGGAGTGGAGACGAGGTAGAGCATTGCTTCCAATTCTACTCTGACCCTTTCTCGCTGTCAAAATCACCGAATCACCAAATCACCAAATTTCCAATCACCCAATACCCAACCACCGCGATCATACTTCCAAACACACTCGCCAAAAAATTCACCCAATCATTGTCGAGCCAGCGCCAGCCGCGAATCAAGCGCGTCGCGCGTCCGCACCGATGCACGCGCGCTTCGGTTTCTTTTCGATCGAAATCGCAATAATAAATCGCCTGCACCGTCGCGCCGAGAAATGAATCGAAGAGCGCGCCGAACAGACCGGCAAGTGCAACAATTAACAATTGCCAATTGTCAATTGTCAATTGATAATTGTTAATTGCAAACTGCGCTCCAGAAGCAAGAACACCAATGAGCAGCGCGCCGCCAAACGCGACAAACGTGCCGAACGCGGTGACGCCGCCGCTCGCGCCGACCGCGACGACGCGCCCGTTCGTGATCAAGCGCGGCGCGGTTTTGCTCAGCACCCCAAGTTCCGTCGCCCAGGTATCCGCGTTCACCGTCGCCAGCGCGCCGACGAACGCGACGAACAGAATCGGTTGCGGCGCGAATGCGTACGCGAGCGCGAGCAGCGCGCCCCAGCCACCGTTCGCCAATACCTGACCCAGGTCGCGGCGATGTCCTTTTTGAAATTTTTCGGCGAGCGGTTCTTTGGCGCGCGCCTTGTAGTGCGACAACGCGGACGACGTGACGAAAAACGCGATGAGCAGAATCGCCCACGCGAGTCCGCCAATCGCAAAGACAAGCGTGCCGACGATGAGCGCGCCCAGCGCGCCGCTGGGCGAAAGCGAGCCGCGCCAGTACGCGAGCGCGGCGATGGACAGTGCGAGCGCAAAGCCGAGGATGAGAGAGAATAATGTCAAGATGAATCCTTGCGGAAGAAACCGGGACGATTATACACCGAAATTGATGCGACGTAAAAACTTGCAAAGTTTGAAAAACTTTCAAGTCAGTGTTATCCAAAGTACCTGAACTGTTTCCAGAATTCGTCCCAAGGTTGCTTGGGACGCCGACAGACGAAGATGTACGGATGATCGCGCGTTTCTTCATTGATCACGTCGTACTTGTTCGTGATGTGTCCCGCCAACGCGCAGGACTCGAAGAGCGGGGACAAGTACTCCGCCGATGGCGCGCCGACGATGATGACCGGCTCCGGCGGCGGATCGCCATAACCGCGCAGCCAGTACGAATTGATTCCGCTGATCGCGCGCGGCAGTCCGAACGCGCCGCCGTACAAATTGAGCGCGCCCGCCTCGCCGTAATTGCCCGCGAAAATTCCGGCGCGCGCTTTATCGTTCGCGGGCAATGCGTGGTAAATCTGCGCGACCGTTTGCGTCAGTTCTTCCCAACCGATCTCATCGCGGAAATCGACGTTGTTGTCGTTGACGATTTGCCACAACGCGGAATTGATCGGCACAATCGGCAGCGCGAACAATGCAAAGACAATGCCGCCGATGATCAGCATACTCCACGCGAGTCCCGTGGCGACGCGCGCACGCGCGCGCGACATCGAAGCGAACCAACGTTCCAGGACGACCGCGCCCGCCGCGAGGAGCATCGGATAGAGCGGCGCGGTGTAATAGCCGCGTCCTTGCGCCAGCCAGAAGAGCGCGAACGTGACAAGCGCCATCCAACCGATCATTCGAAAGCGCGCGCCGCTCGCGCTCCAAAAATAAAACGCCAGTCCGGCGATCCACAGCGGCAGCGTGACTGGATTCGCAGAGGTATCGAGTTGATCGGTCAGAAATCCTGCCGTGCGCCCGATCTGGATGTCGCGCGCGTGAATGCTGTTGAGAAAATCGAGCGAGATGAAATCGTGTTGAAGCTGCCAAACCAGGTTCGGCAGAAAAATCAAGAACGACAGCGCGACCCCGCCCCACAACCACGCGCTCGTCAAATGCCGCCGCGTCGGTGTGAGCAACACGCCCGCGACGATGCCCGCGACGTAGAATGCCATCGCGTACTTGGTCATCATCCCGATGCCGATCACCGCGCCGATGCCGAGCCACCAACGGGGATCGTCCGACTTGAGCAGGCGGATCATCAGGTACGCGATCAGCACCCACCACAAATAATCGAACGCGACGTACTGCATCAACGCGCTCGACCCCAGCGAGACCGGCGCGATCGCGACCGCGACTGCCGCGAGCAGTTGCGCGTGCCGCTTGCCGCCCAGTTCGCGCGCGATCAATCCAGCCAATACGATCGCGATACTTTGCGCGAGCGCGGCAAAAAAGCGAAACCCGACGAGTGACGCGCCGAACAATTCCAACGCGACGCGCGCGATGAACGGCGTGACCGGCGGATACGCGACGTAACCCCACGCGAGATAGCGCGCGTCGTCGAGCGTAGCCAGTTCGTCGCGATGAAACCCGTACGCGCCGTTCGTGAGAATATGGAAGATGAGTTTGGCAAGCGCGAGGAAAATGAGAATGCCGGTGTCGCTGAAAAGCAAGGTACGCATATGCGCCGTATTCATTTCAAACTCCGGGGCTCGGCGAAAACAACCGCGCAGTCAGAGCGACTGCGCGGTAAAATTCGTAGAGCGATTTTTCGAATCAATAGATCTGCACGACCACCATCGCGCCGAGATAGCGATTGTAGTACTCGACGGTGAAGGTGTGCGCGCCGGCGGAAAGATTCCGCACCGTCGAAAAGGTTGCGGGTCCGTGATCGTACCAGCCATCCACGACGAGCGCGCCATCCACCCACACGCGCACGCCATCGTCCGACGTCGCGCTGATCACGTAATCACGTCCGACGGGAATGTTCTGCACCGAGTCCCAGCGCACGCAGAAATTATCGTGCGGCACGCCGGGCGCAGGGATGCCGGTTTCGTACCAGTTGAAGTTGATCACCGGATCATCGCGCACGTAAACCGGCGCGCCGGAGCAAGTGACGTTGTTGAAATAATGCCCGCGCCAATATCCGGAGGGCGCAGGTCCAGGACTGGGCGCGCCGCCTGGCGTGATCTGCAAGTAGATCATCGCGCCGTAATCGAGTTGATAGTACTCGACGTGGAACGCATGCGCGCCGGCAGTTAAATAGCGCGTTGCGGTGTACGTGATCGGCGGATGATTGCCCCAGCCGTCAATCACCAGCGCGCCGTCAATCCACACGCGCACGCCGTCGTCCGAAGTGACGGTGATCGTATAGTTGGCGTTGGCGGGCAAGTATTGCGTCGAAGTCCAGCGCACGGAGAAATAGTTGTGCGGCACACCCGGCGCAGGGCGAAGATTTTCGCCCCAGTTGAAACTGATCGCCGGATCGGTGCGCGTGTAGACCGGCAAGCCGGACAAGTACATATTGTTAAAGTACTGACCGTGCCACACGCCGGTCGGCGAAGGCGGAACGGGTGGAACTGGCGGCACCGGCGGAATCGGTGGAACCGGCGGCACCGGCGGAATCGGTCCCGGCATCGGACCCGGCGTCGCCGTGGACGAAACGATCGCGGTGCCCGCGTTCCAACGATTGTAGTACTCGACGCGGACGGTGTGCAACCCGGCGTTCAAGTACGTCGTCGCAGAGTAACTGGTGGGACCCTGATCCCAAAACGCCCAGAGGATCAAGTTGTTGTCCACGAGCAAATTCATTCCGTCGTCGGTCGTCGCGTAAAAAGTGACATTGCCTGCCGTCGTGACGTTGATCGTGCAATTCCAGCGGACGGAATAATTGTTGACATTGATCCCCGGCGCAGGCGATGTATTTTCGGGCCAGAAGAAATTGATCGCGGCATCCGCGCGCGTGTACGCCGGAGCGTCCGTGATCGTCGTGTTGTTGAAATACTCGCCGGTGCAATTGCTCAATGCGCCTTGCGCGACGGGGAACGCGGGCGGACTTGCATGCGCGAGCGGCGCGAACGTGGCAAGCAAAAACAAAACGCCCAAGATCAGAACGAGACGAAACGATGCGATGCGCAACATTTTGACCTCCTGAACCACAATCCCTCACGTCAGGACGGGATCGGGAATGTTTTCGACCACTGCGTACAGTTACATAATATACCGAAATCGCTCAAAATGCAAGATGCAAAAAGCAACCTGAGAAAACGCTCATCCGCCCTCGGCGGCGGCGCTCCGCGCGCGGCGCTTTAATGAATCTTAAATACTCGGTATCTTCTCAATAACTTGGGGTAATTCTACGGCGAACTCCAAGACGCATCGAGTGGATCTCGCTGGGCGCGCTCCGTGATCAAATCAGCGAGCTTGGGCAATCGGTACGCGCCAGAAATACGGTCTTGGATGTACGCGTAAAAACTTACCTCCAGTTTCTTGGCCGTGGCGACCAAGGTCATGAAGGTGTC
>Ga0194126_10001810_pt1 | contig 35414 bp, 22 predicted proteins | sample TA2KigC150mmetaG_FD_148641 | JGI IMG/M metagenome (GOLD analysis project Ga0194126, IMG submission 148641) | Freshwater microbial communities from Lake Tanganyika, Tanzania - TA2015035 Kigoma Deep Cast 150m | ecosystem: Environmental > Aquatic > Freshwater > Lake | place: Tanzania: Lake... | reverse complement strand
CGCCGAGATACCAGAGTTCGCCCAGGGAACCGGCGCCATATCGCTGGACGTGCCGCTCGAGAACCCGGGCGGCTCGGCCGCCACGAAGGTGGTCTTCACGGCCGTGGACCCGGACCGCAACATCGTCTCCAACTCGGAGCGGTCCGTCAGCATAGCGCCCAACTCCACCGGCAGCGCCAACTGGGCCGTGGGGGCGGAGCAGAAGTCCGGCATCTGGTGGCTGGACTGCGCCCTCCACAACGCCACCGGCGCCCTGCTGCGCCAGTCCTTCGACGCCCAGCGGTTCGCAGTCTCGAAATACAGGGCGACCCCCGGGGGCTTCGCCTACCGGTTCAGCGGCGTCGGCTTCGACATAACCACCGATTCGGAGCACGTGCTCATCGGCTCGGAGGTCAACTTCACCGTCCATCTGTACAACCACGACAACGACACGAAGAACATCACCGTCAAGTTCGACTGGACGCACCAGATTCTGGACCAGACGACCGTCACGCTGCCGCCCAACGGGAAGGTGGACCTGAACTGGACGCGCCGCGACGCCAGCTCCGGCCGCATGTGGGCCTGGATCTACGACCAGGACGGCCGCCAGCTGGGCGTGGCCTCCAAGGGCGTCCGGGGGATGCGGCCCACGATGAAGGTGGAGGTGTCGGCCGACGCGGGAAGCTTGGGCCCCGGGGGGACGGTGCGCGCCACGGTCAGGGTCGGCTCCAACCAGGACCTGGTCACCAGAACGACCGTCTCGCTCCTCGACGAGATGAACGGCCTGCTCGCCTCCGGAACGCTGGAGCTGGCCCATCTTGCCAACTCCGCCTCCACCGGAACGGTCAACCTCACCATCCCGGAAACGGCGATGTCCGGCTACCTCCTGGTCACCGCCACGGCCGAGGCATACGGCAACCGGGGGGCCGGCTCGACCCGCGTCCTCTATGTGGGCGCCAACGGCACCCTCTCCGGCCGGGTGTACGACCTCGTGTCCAACAACTCCATCCATAACGCCGAGGTCCGGCTGGAGGGCTCCTGGAGGACCTTCACGATCCGCTCGGACGGCTCGGGCAACTACATCGCCGACGTGCCGGGGGCCTGCTACCGGGTCGTGGCCAGCGCCGACGGCTACAACCGGGCGCGCGTTACGGTGCCGGTCCGACCCCACTCGAACAACACCCGCGACATCGCCACCACGCCGGCCGGCAACCGCAACCTGACCCTGGGCGACCAGGGGATACAGGGCCGGGTCCTCACACTCCTCGACGAGCAGGGGATTGCGGGTGCCGGCGTGGTCTTCAACATCTCCACGAACCAGATACTCGTCGACACGGACGCCGCCGGCCGCTACTCGATGCTGCTCCCCGCGGGCGTCTGCCGGGTCGTCGCCCAGCTGGGCGAGGTCTACTCCGGAGAAACGGAGGCAGCCGTGTTCTCCGGGCGATTGACGGAGCTGGACCTCCACGTCGAGGCGGCGGTCCAGACCGGCCGGGTGCTCGACATCGTGTACGGCACCCCCGTGGAGGGAGCGACTGTGGTGTTCGACGGGAAGCTCGCCGCCGACACGGACGCCGGCGGCCGCTACAGCATGCCCCTCCCGATCGGCTACCACTCCGTCGCGGTCATCGCGCCGGGCCACACCTCCGCCATCGACGGCCTCCTGGTGTCGTACCGCGCCTCCGGGCGGGACTTCTTCGTGCACCCGACGCAGAACTGGACCACCGGCGTGGTCCGGGACCTGGTCCACGACACGCCGGTCGCCGGCGCCTCCCTCTCGTTCGACGGCGCCCCGGCGGTCACGACCGATGACGGGGGGCGCTACCGCGCCCTCCTGCCGACAGGGTACCACATTGTGGGCGTCTCGTGCCCCGGATACGGGGACATCTCCACCGGCTTCCACCTCGCAGAGCGCAGCTCCGACTTCGATTTCTGGCTCGAGCCCCTGACCCGGACGGTGACGGGCACCGTGCGCGACCAGATGTCCGACACGCCGCTCTCCGGCGCCTCGCTCAGCTTCGACGGCCAGGTCAACGTGACGACGGACGGGAGCGGCGCCTTCACGGCATTCCTCGGCACGGGCCATCACTCGGTGCTCGTCACGTTGGGCGACTACCGGACGGTCACGACCGGCATCCACGTCGCCCCCCGCAGCTCTCCCTACGACTTCTTCCTCATGCCCCTGACCACGACCGTAAACGGCACCGTCCGCGACCTCATATACGAGTTCCCGGTGGCCGGCGCCTCCGTCAGCATCGACGGGACGCGCAACACGACCACGGACGCTGCCGGGCGGTACACAATGTCCCTTCCCACGGGCTACCACTCCGTCATGGTGAGCGAGAGGAGCTACACCACGCTTATGACCGGCATCCACGTCGCCGTGCGAAATTCGGACTACGACTTCTACCTGACGCCCCCGGCGTTCAACCTGAGCTTCGCCAACGGGACCGTGCGCGACCTCGTCTACGGCACCCCCCTGGCGGGCGTCTCGCTGGTCTTCGACGGCTCGCTCCCGGCCTCCACGGACGCCTCCGGCAGGTACTCGCGCGGCCTCGGGACCGGCTTCCATTCGGTGACGCTCTCGCTTTCCGGCTACGACAACCTGACCACCGGCTTCCACCTCAACGGCCGCGCCTCGGACTACGATTTCTGGCTCGCCCCGAACCGAAGGACCGTGACGGGCACCCTGCGGGACCTCTCCGACAACTCGCCGGTCGCGGCGGCCAGCGTCGCGGTGGACGGCCAGCCGGTGACCCAGACGGATGCCTCGGGCGGCTTCTCGGTCACGCTGTCGACCGGCCTCCACAACATAGCGTTCACGAAGACGGGCTACCGCCAGCTGGCGACGACCCTGCAAGTGACCGCGCGCACGGGGGCGCAGGCCTTCCTGCTGTGGCCCGCCAGCTACGTCCCTCCAGCCAGCGGCGGGAACCTGACCGGCCACGTTTACGACCTCGTCTCGGGGCTGCCCGTTCCCGGCATCACGGTCTGGTTCGACGGCTGGGACCGGACCACGACGGACCAGAACGGTTCCTACGTCATCCCCTACCCGGCCGGCCTCTACCGGATTTTTCTGAGGGGCACCGACGACCACGACCCGATAGACACCCTCGGCTATTCGGGCGTCTCGGTCTACCCGGGGAAGAACAGCACCGTGGACTTCCACATGGCCCCCAGGAAGGGCAACCTGACCGGCATAGTCTACGACGTCGTCTCCAGAAGACCGTTGCCGGGCATCACCGTCTGGTACGCCGGGTGGGACCGGGCGACCACGGACCGGAACGGCAGCTACTCGTTCACCTACTATGCCGGCAACAACCGCCTGCTCGTGCGCGGGACGGAGGATCACGACCAGCTAGACACGCTTGGCCAAATAGCCGGAGTAACGATCTACAGGGGCAGGACGTCGACCATGGACGTGTATATGGACCCGCGCAAGGGCGTCCTCTCCGGGACGGTCCGCGACCTCGTCTCCGGAGAGCCCATACCAGGCATCTTGGTATGGTACGCCGGCCGGGACCGGACGAGCACGGATGCCGACGGCACGTTCTCGTTCACCCATTACTGGGGAGTGGACCGGCTCCTTTTGCGCGGCACGGACGACCACGACGAGATAGACACCCACAACCAGCCGGCCGGCGTCGCCATCTACCGGGGAAGGACCTCGGTCATGGACTTCTGGTTGGAGCCGCGCAAGGGCAACCTGACCGGCACCGTCTACGACGTGGTCTCCGGGCTCCCCGTCCCGGGGATATCGGTCTGGTACGCCGGCTGGGACCGCGTCACCACGGACCAAAACGGCACCTACTCTTTCAGGTACTACCACGGGGTCGCCCGCCTCCTCCTGCGCGGCACGGACGACCACGACGAGATAGACACCCACAACCAGCCGGCCGGCGTCGCCCTCTACCGCGGCAAGACCTCGGTCATGGACTTCCACATGATGCCCCGCAAGGGAGGGCTCTCGGGCACAGTGCACGACGTGGTCTCCGGGCGGCCGGTCAGCGGCATCTCGGTCTGGTACGCCGGCTGGGACCGGGCGATCACCGATGCGAACGGGACCTACTCGTTCAGGTACTACCACGGGTCGGACCGCCTGCTCCTGCGCGTGACCGACGACCACGACTCCATAGACACCCACAACCAGCCGGCCGGCGTCGCCATCTACCGCGGCAAGACCTCGGTGATGGACTTCTACATGGAGCCGCGCAAGGGGACGCTCTCCGGAACGGTGCGCGACGCCGTCACCGGGGCCCCGGTGGCCGGGGTCACGCTCTGGTACGCCGGCCGGGACCGCGTCACCACCGACGCCAACGGGACCTACTCGTTCCAGTTCTATCACGGCATGGACCGCCTGCTCGTGCGCGAGAGCGACGCCCACCACGGCTGGGACACGCTCGGGAATATCAACGGCGTGGCCATCTACCGCGGCACGCGCGCAGCAGTGGACATCTTCGTCCTGCCCAAGCCGGCCCCCTCGACCGGCACCATCGCCGGGCGCGTGTTCGACCTGGCGACCGGGCTTTTGGTCAACGCCACGTTCATGATGGGCGGCAAGACTGCCGCGGCCGACGGGAACGGCACCTTCTCGCTGACGCTTCCGGCCGGCCCGAACGCCCTGTCCATCTCGGCCGACGGCTACGAGACCCGGACGATGCAGGTGAGCGTCCCCGTCATCCGCACGACGAAGATGGATTTCTGGCTCACCCTGCTCAACGGTACCGGCCGGTTCTCCGGCACGGTCGTGGACAAATCCGGCAACCGGACCATCCCGGGGGCGCAGGTTTCGCTCTACTGCGGGTGGCCGGAGCCGCTCTCGTTCAACCTGACGGCCGGCGCAGACGGCTCGTTCTCGTCGGACCTGCCGACGCGCTCCTACGCGATAACCGTCACCGCCAACGGCTTCAGGACCTTCGACGGCGGCGTGACGGTCCTCAAGGACCGGACCGCCACGCGCAAGCTCCTTTTGGACCGCGACGGCAACTTCACCCCCTGGCCGGCCGAGCTCGAGCTCGTGTCGCTGCCTGAGCACGGCCGCTTCTTCATCGGCGACCTCGCCGCGCTCGAGGTGCGCCTGAGGAACATCGGCGACCTCGTCGGAGAGGCGGAGGTCGATTTGAGCGTTCCGGGCATCCACGACGGGCTGGGCACGGCCTGGATACTGCCCAACTCCGAGGACGTCGTGCTCTTCGAGTTCCCGGTGCCCGACGACTTGGAGGAGAAGCGGTACAAGGTCCGTTACACGGTGCTGGGCGCGACATACGAACGCAACATCACCCTCGTGGGGATGAAGCTCGATGTCTCCGCCTCGCTGGACAAGCGGATGTACCTCGCCGGGGACACGGCCACGCTGACGATGGCCGTGAGGAACCTCAAGAACTTCGACGGGCAGTTCTTCTCGCGCGTCCGGTTCGGGGACTCGGACACCTCCACGCCCTTCAACCTCTCCGCCGGCGGGAACGCCACGTTGACCTTCCAGGTGCCGGTCAGAAACGCCACCCTGGAGCGGATGTTCTACTCGGTCTACTTCGCCTCGGGCCGTTCGCTCTACATCAACTCGATGCAGGTGCTGGTCAAGCCGGCGGGCGACGTCGCGCTCTACACCGACAGGCCGCTGTACCGGATGGGCGAGACGGCCGTCGTCTCGCTGGAATCGGCCTCGACGGGCCCGGTGAACGTGTCGACCGACTGGTTCAGCACCACGGTCGACCCGGCGACGACGAAGAGCCTGGCCATCCCGGTCCCGAAGCTTCGGTCCGGGACCTACTTCATCACCTACGTCCACGGGAGCTTCCGCGGCACCTGCCCCATCGACGTGGACGGCTACTCGGCGCGCGTCACCCGCGCCGATTTCAAACAGGCGTCGCTGGATGTGGGCGGGGAGGCCGAGATAACCCTGGATGCCCGATCCAACCTGGACCTCCAGGGCACCCTGAGCACGACGGTCATCGACCCGCAGGGGAACGAGGTCGGGCACTCCGGGACGCCCTGGGCCCTTCACACCGGGGAGAACCGGGGCACGTTCCCGGTGTCCTTCGAGCGCACCGAGCAGACGGGCATACACTCCATCGCCTACACGCTCTATGTCGATCTCGACGGGAAGCGGACGCCCCTCTTCAGCGGCCGGAAGGCCTTCGACGCCGTGGACACCCAGGCCCCGAACGTGACCGACACCTTCCAGTCCAAGAACGGGACCAGTTCGGTGGTGATAACGGTCTACACCAGCGAGAGGACCACCCTCGTGGTCGATTACGGCGCCGACCAGTCCTACGGCAGGGCCGTGGTGTCCACCTTGCCGGGACGGATACACAGCGTCGTCCTCTCCAACCTCTCTGCGGGCAAGACCTACCACTACCGCGTCACGGCCACGGACCTGTCCGGCAACGAGGTCGTCTATCGCGATATGACCGCCAAGACCAGCGTCCCGGTCGCGGTCCAGCCGGGCACGGACCCGCTCCTGGCGATGGCGCTGGTGGTGGTCGTCATCGGGACGGTCATCGGCGCGATGGTGATACGGAGGCGACCGAGGTAGCCGTAGCGAAATCTGGCCACCTCAACGCGGCGGCATCGCGCCCGGCACCTGCCCGGCCGGGGCCTCTTGGGGCGCCGGCTGCTCGGGCGCCATCTGGCCGATGGGCCCCGGGGGCTTCCGGCGCACGAGAACGGCGAGCACGACGGCCGCCGCCAGCAACGCCACCATCGATGCTATGACCCACCAGTAGCTCTCCAGCAACGTCTTTTCCGTCTTGACCGGGGGCTTGGGGGGATTCACGACCTCCGGGAACTTCACCGTGACCGTGATCTCGGCGCTCCCCTCGTTCCCCGCGGCGTCCCAGGCCCGGGCCGATATCGTGTGGTTCCCCTCCATCGACCGGGTGGTGGCCCAGTCGAACGCGATGGAACCGGAGCTCGAGTTCGCGACGCTCAGGCCGTCCATGAAGAGCTCCATACGGACCACGCCGACGTTGTCGGTGGCCCCGGCGCTTATGGACACGGTGCCGTTGAGAACCGAGCCGCCGGCCGGCCGGATGATGGCGACGACCGGCCTGTATGTGTCCGCCGGCGGGGCGGGCCCCGATATCCGGAAGGCGGCGTCGCTCCTGTCGGAGGCCTCCTGGGGCGGGTCGTAGCCGTCGACGACCGAAACCTCGATGAGGGCGGCGTCAGTGGTGGTGTTGGGCACGGTCCAGCTGTACGCTCCGTCGTCGGTCTCGTTCGACGAGAGATCGGTCCACGGCCCGGCGGTGCCGTTCGCCGAGAACCTCAGGGCCACGCGCTTTTCGCCGTTCCCGCCCGAAGAGGCCCAGGCTATGGTGTGGACAGTGCCTGCGAGCCAGTTCTCGCCCCCGTTGGGCGAGTTGAGCGTTATCCCCAGCGGGACGGGCGCCTCCTTTATGATGAAGGCCCGGGACGAGTCGTTGGCGCTCTGGGGCGGCTCGTACGAATCCGTCACGGTCACGCGCACAAAGCAGGTCGGGGAGGGCGTGTCCGGGACGGTCCACTCGAGCGAGCCGTTGTCGGGCGCCCCCTCGATCATCGGGTCCCACGGACCTTCCAGTGAAAGCGTCGAGGATTCCACCCTGACGGTCCGGTTCCCGTTCCCGCCGGAGCTCTGCCAGGTGATGTTCTGGACGCTCCCGGCAAGCCAGGTCTCGCCGCCCGCCGGAGAAGTGAGATCCACTCCCAGCGGTATGGCCGCCTCCTTGATGGTGAACGGGGCGTCGTTTAGGTCCGAGGCGGTCTTCGGAATGGCGAAGCTGTCCGTTACCGTGACCGTTACGAAGCAGTTGGTCGAGGGGTTGTCCGGGACGGTCCAGTTGAAGCTCCCGTCGTTCGTGTCGTTGCCGGCGAGGGGCGTCCAGGGCCCGCCCGATCCTGCGGTGGAGTAGGCCAGCGAGACGTTCAGATCGCCGGTTCCGCCGCCGGCGATCCAGGCGATCTCGTGCTCCGTCCCGGCCACCCAGACCTCCCCGCCCGAGGGCGCAAGCAGGGTGACCGCCGGGACGGGGGCATTGGACGTATTGAAAGTGAATGTGTACGGCGCGGCCATCGTGTTCCCCGGCTCGGAGTCGTCCCGGGCCGAACCGGCCACCGTCACGGTGTACATCGCCTCCAGCCCGAGGCCGGAGGCCGGGAACACGACCTCCTCGCCCAGCCAGGCCGGCGCCCCCAGCGAGGGAGCGCCCGGCCCGGCGATCGACACCGAATTTTGCGCCGCCGAGAGGTTCATCATCTCGCTGAAGCGGACCAGGACGGTCGTGCCGGTCGAGACGTTCTGGGCCCCGTCGAAGGGGCTACTGGAATTGACGTAGGGCCGCGTGGAGTCTATCTCCAGGTCACCGGGGCTCGAGCGGGCGGCGGTCTGGTTCATGGCGTCCTTGAGTGAAATGCGGACTCGCACCCGATTCGAATCGATTCCAGGGACAACCCAGTAATTGTAGGCTCCGGGGCCTGCGGCCGGCTGGACTATGTCGCTCGCGATAGCGCCGGTATAGTTGCCGCCCCCGTCGGTCGAATAGGTGAGGTTGATGGAATAGGGCGCCGTGCCGTTCGAGACGTTCCAAGCGATGGTGTGCGCGCTCCCGCCGCTCCAGCTGACATTGCCCAGCGGCTCGAGGAGCGAGAGAACGGGCTGGGGAGGCGCAAAGTGCAGGTTCCTGTAGGCGAGGATGCCCTTGCTTGAATAGCTCGCGATGGCAATATCGGGGCTCCCGTCGCCGTTGAAGTCGGCGGCCTCCACCCCAACGTATGAATCGGTGGCGCAGAGCCCGGTCGAGTTCTCCGACCAGGAACCCGTCCCGTCCCCGTAGAAGCAACGGATGGCGCTGCCGGAGACCCTGCCGAAGACCAGGTCCTGGTACCCGTCCGAGTCGAAGTCCGCCGAGCACACGTCCAGGTAGTGGCCGTTGGTCGGGAGGCCCGTGGAGCAGGACGCCCAGGAGGAGGCGCTGTTGATGTTTCGGTAGGCGCGCACGCCCCGGTTGTCCCCGTACGAGCTGATGATGATGTCCACCGAGCCGTCGTTGTCGAAATCGGTGGCGTTGACGCCCGAGTAGCGCTCGGTGGGAAGCCCCGTGGATGCGTTGGTCCAGGACATGGCCCCGCCGGACCCGCCGTTCCCGAGGTAGCAGCGGACGCCGCCCCTTCCGCCGGCGGCAAGGTCCAGGTTCCCGTCGTTGTTGAAGTCTGCGAAGACGACGCCGCTGTCGCGCTCGTCGTTCGAGGGCAGTCCGCTGGAGTTGCTGACGAACTTGCCGGTCCCGTCGCCCGTGTAGACCCGGATGCCGAGGCTGCCCGAGTAGCCGTTGGTCGTGGCGAAGTCGAGGTTCCCGTCCCCGTTCACGTCGGCGATGTCGAAGCCGCGCCAGGTCCCCGTCGTCGGCACGCCCGACCCGGAGGTAATCTCGGTGAAGCGTCCGGTGCCGTTGCCCCTGAACAGGTGGATGCCGTTGGTGTTGTCCGGGGAGCCGGCGACGACGTCGAGGTACCCGTCGTTGTCGAAGTCCCCGGCGCGAAGATCGCTGCCCGCGGCGCCGGTGGGCTGGGGACTCACGGCCGTCCAGCAGCCCGAGCCGTCGTTGAGGTAGACCCGGAGGCCGCCGCTGGTGGCGGTGGAGAGAAGGTCCAAATCGCCGTCGTTGTCGACGTCGGCGAACGTTATGCCGTAGTAGTTGGCCGTGGCGGGCAGGCCGGTCCGCGAGAGCGTCCAGGAGGCCCGGTCGCGCGCCATGGCGCCGCCCTCCTCCGCAGGGACCGCGAGCGCCGGAAGCACCAGCAGGAGGCAGGTCGCTATGACGATGTTCCTCAACCCGGCTCTGGCATGGGTATGTATATATCCGCGCGGCATACGTCGGATGATATTATAGAAATATAAAAAAGATGTCTCTCGGAAATTGAGAGAAAAAGGCGCAGGACGACCTGCGCCGGCGTCCCTCATTTGAGCAGGCTCACGTGCCCGACCCACTCCTTCTTTCCCTCGCCCGAGCCCTTGGCCTTGTCCTTTTCCTTGGCCGCCGCGTCCGGCCCGGTCTCGCCGCCGCCGGAGCCGCTGTCGTCCAGGGCGCTCGACGACTTGTTCGACCGGCTGGAGTTGTGGTCCGCGACCCTGTTTTGGAACGGCGTGTGCCGGCCGCCCTCCTCCTTGGCCATCCGGACGCCCTCCTCGTTCACGGTGATGTCGGAGTCCTTCATGTCCTCGAAGGCCTTGCCCTTCCGGGCGAGGTCGGGCGCGCCGTCCCCGTCGAGGTCGGCCGGGGCCGGCTCGTAGGAGCGCCTTCCGGTGGCAAGGCCGGAGCCGGGGTCCCTTGCCGTAGCGGTCGATGCCCGGGTGGGGGACTCGCGCAACTCCGGGGGCTGGTCGGCGACAGCCGCGCCGGTGGATGCCTTGGTCGGGCTCTCGCGGAGCCTGTTGCTGGCGCCGGTGGATTGCAGCTGGCTCTGTGCCTGGTAATAGTCGTAGCCCTTCTTTGTGCCCAAGGCCTCTCCCTCGTCGGCCTTCGTGGAGCCCTTGACGGTCCCGTCCCAGCCCTTGCGCGCGTCGCCCTCCGAGAGGCCGTCGTCGTCGCTGTCGTCGTCCACCGGCCCGCCGCCGGCGGTCCTCGCATGGGAGCCGGTCTTCTTGGGCTTCTTCTCGCCGGGCAGTCCCTTCTCGTTGATGGCCATGCCCTGCACATCCGGGGCACCGTCGCCATCGTCGTCGTCGTCTAAGGCCCCGTGCTGGCGCTTGCCTGTGGGCAGGCCCGATGCCGCATCCCGCGGTGCAACGACGCCTGTGGAGGCCAAGGTCGGGCTCTCGCGGACGGCGGAGCCCACCGCCGAGGAGATGACCGCCCCGCCGGGGAGGGCGCCGCCGACCAGCGCCTGCCCCTCAGGGGGAGGACTGCCGGGATGCACGCCTCCGTGCCACGTGCGCGCCCCCCGGTCCTCGTGCATCGGGCTCTGGCCGCCGTGGCCCTTGTCCTCGTACATCGGGTTGGTCTGGGCGCCGCTCAGCGCGCCCCTGGACTTGTAGTAGTCGTAGCCCCTCTTCGAGGCCCAGGCGTAGGCCAGCACCGAGACGACGGACACCACTCCGCCGACGGCCACGCCCGTGGCGCCCGCCACGGCCGGGTTATCCAGCCCGGCGGCCGCCGCCGCCGACCCGTTCCCGGTCTGGCGCACCGTGACGGTGACGTTGTGGTCGCAGGTGCCGTTGGCGCCGCCGAAGTTATAGTAGTAGTACGTGTTGTTGCCGCTGACGACGGTCCCGCTCTTCTCGAGGACGTGGGGTATCACGTATGTCTTCTTGAGGTCGCTCTGGTTGCCCCCGGAGTCCTCGAGGAACGCCCTGACGATGTATTCCCCCGGCGTCGTCGGCTGGGTCCAGATGAAGTCCATCCGCACCATCGTGCCGAAGCTCGTGCTGGGAGTCGTCCTCGTGCCCAGGTTGTAGAACGCCGGGCCCTCGGCCGTGACCGTCACCTTCGCCGGCGGGGCGTCGGCGCCGCCCGTGTTGGCCACCTCGACCGTGACGGTCGAGTTCTGGCCCGGGAGGGGCGGATAGGGGCCGATGGTGATGCCTCTGATCTCGAGCCTGAAATTGGCGGGGGACCATTGCTTCTGCCTGGCCATCTGCGTCACCGCGATCTTGGAGACTGTGTACTCCTTCGGGTTGAACATCGAGGCCATGACGGTCAGGTTGTACTGCCCCGGCTCGATGTTGGCCGGCCAGGTGAAGTTGACCGCCATCACGCCCGACACAAAGACCTCCTTGAGAGTTATGTTATGGAGCTTGTAGGAGGACGGCCCGTCCGCATATGCCAGGACGGTCACCAAAACGCCCGTCCAGTTCCCGGTGAACAGGAGCTCGGCCGTGACGGTGCTCTCCTGCCCCTGCATCGGCGGGAACGGGTCAAGCGAGATTCCAAGGATTTGGACAACATTGGGGTGCGGCCGCAGGTCGACGACCAGGCTGACGTCATGGGACATCATGACGCCGGTCTCGTCGATGGTCATCACAGTGACCGTGTAGACCCCGGACGCGGGCATCGGCGACCACATGAAGTCGGGATGGCTGGCGCCGCCCGCGGCTATCGCGGGGATCACGGTCGAGCCGAGGAAATGGCGGGTCGCGTCCGGATACGGCCCGGTCGCCTGCACCGCCACTACCGTGTTGTTGGCCTGCGCGTGGCCGTCGTTGTGTACATCGACCGTGAGGGTGGCGCTGTCCGGGGCGACGGCGGACTGGACGACCGTGACGGACCGGATGTGTATATGGGCCGCGCAGGGCAGGACCGTGTAGATGCCGCTCTTCTGGGCTATCTGGCCGGCGCCTATCACCGTTATTGCAACGTCATAGGTGCCCTCCGGCGGGTAGGTCCAGGTGAACGACTGGAAGCTCGTGGCCCTGTCGGCGAGCATCGTGATGTTCGACTGCCAGCTCATTCCGCCGGCCGAGCCCTTGGCGTCCACATGGACGTCGACCAGGTCGGCCATCGTGCCCAGGTTGTTTGTGACGTTGAAGCTTATCGTGGTGTTCTCGCAGGCGTAGCCCGGGTTGGGCGAGATCCTCAGGCCGGTTATGTCCAGGGTCGGGGCTCCGGCCACGGGGCCGGCGAACCCGACGAACGACAGCGAGACTGCAGCCAGCACGAGCAACGCCAAATTCCTGTTCTTCGACGATATCACGATATCAGGCCTCCCATGAGTTCTGTGGTCGAAAATCGGGCAAGTGATATTAACCAGTATACACAAATCTGGTATACTTGGATGCAAATTCGGCCAAAATGGCAAATCGACACCCGTCGGGCTTTTTTGCCTGTACGCCGATACCGGGGGCATGACGGGCGAGGGACGCTGGGCCCTGCCGGACCGGGCGGCCGCCCTGGACCGGTGCACCGCGCGAAATAAGGAGCACCTCCGCTGCGTGCTCGACATCCTGGGCGGGCAGGCAAAGAACGCCGAGCAGGCGCGGGCGCAGCAGGGCGCCCATATGGAGCTTCTCCGGATTCTCGGCGAGGCCAAAGCGGGCGCCTCGCTGGCCGTCAAGCCCTCCCTGCTGGGCGCTCCCTCGGACCGGAAGCAATGCCGGTCGAACCTGCTCGAGCTTGCCAGGGCCGGGCTGAAGCGGTGCGTGCCGGTGGAGCTGGACATGGAGGGCCGGGGCCTCGTCGATTTCACGCTGCAGACGGCCCTGGAGGCCGCCTCCAGGGGCCTTCCGGTGACATTGACCCTCCAGGCCTATCTCTACCGGACGGCCGCCGACCTCGAGCGGGCGCTCGACGGACGCCTGCGCCTCCGCATGGTCAAGGGCGCCTATGCCGGCGACACGGATGACTTTTTGGATATCCAGACCAGGATGAGGAACCTCTGCGGGCGGCTGCTCGAGGCCGGGGCCGATTTCTGCGCCGGGACCCACGACCCGGAGCTCATACGCTGGCTGGAGCAGAACGGAAGCCGGCGGAGCCTTGAGTTCGGGTTCCTGATGGGCATTGCGGACGAAACGAAGCTCCGCTTGGCCTCCTCCGGCTGGCGCGTGGTCGAGTACGTGCCTTTCGGAACGGAAAGCGGGCCATACATCGCCCGCCGGAGGCGCTATCTCAAGGAGCTCGAGCGCCTCGGAAAGGCGCCGGCGCCGTGAACGGCGCCCTTTCCACGCATTGCGGCGCCGTTTCTCCTATCATCGAACGCGAACCGGTCACCCGGCACCCCGTCACCGATAGTTGAAGCGGCCGCATCCATTGCACAGGGCCGTTTATGCCGGCTTTCCGGCCAGATCCAGCCTGACGACGAACAGGTCGGCGTCGCCGTTGCTGGAAAGGGTCTTGGTCCCGGAGGTCGGGTCGAAGTCGGCGCTTCCGTGGAACTTGCCGGCGAAAACGACATTGCCGTTGACATCGATGCAGAGAGCCAATCCGGCGCTGCTCTTGTCTATGCCGGACACCGCCGCGCCAAAGTTCAGGGCCCAGTCAAGGAGCCCCCCGGGCAGGTACTTGGCCAGGAATATGTCGCTTGCATATCCGGTGCCGGCGGCGTCCAGGTAGCTCGTGTCTATCGTGAGGTCGAAGTCCACCTGCGTTCCGGTGAAGAAGCCGGTCCAGAATATGTTGCCTGAATCGTCCACGGAAACGCGGGTCCCGCCGTCGTTGTTCGGTCCGCCCACGCCGTAGGCCCACCTGTACTCGCCCGACTGATCGTACTCGGCGATGAAGGCATCGGTCCCTCCGTTGCCCTGGACATAGGCCGACTGGTTCGTCGGCTGGAAGTCGCAGAGCTCCGAGAACGTGCCCGTAATGTAAACGTTCCCGGCGCTGTCCAATGAAAGTCCCCCGAGGGCGACCCGGTCGGTGTACTGCCCCCCGATCGCGCCGGCCCAGAGGAACCCGCCGGATGAGCTGTACCGCGCCAGGAACACGTCCTCCTGGCCGCTCGCGTTGGTGAGGTTGACCTCCGCGCCCGGGTCGAAGTCCACCGAGCCGTTGAAAGCCCCTGCCACCCAGAACGTGCCGTTGGCATAGGCCTGGATGGCCCGGCCGGAATCGCCCGATGTCGAGCCGATGGCGAGATGCCAGCGGTAGGTCCCGGCGGGGGCAAGCGAGGACACGAACACATCGCCCCCCGCGCTGGTCGACGATGCGGTACCGGTGCCGGGGTCAAAGTCCACCACCTCGTTGAAATACCCGGTGGCATAGGAGTTACCGGCGGAGTCGACCGAGATGTCGTAGGCCTCGTCCCTGCCCGCCCCGCCCCAGGACACGGCCCAGTAACAGGCACCGTCGCCACCATAACTGGCCGCAAAAGCATCAAGGTCGCCATAACTGGCCAGGGAGATGGTGCCCGCTCCGGGGTCGAAGTCGGCCACCAGGCTGAAAGCGCCAGCGAGCCGGAAATCGCCATTGCCCTCGACGAAGATTGCATACGCGATATCGGCGCCCGTCCCGCCCACCCTGAATGCCCACACATAATTGCCATCGGAGTCGTACTTGGCGACGAATATGTCGTTTTCCCCCGCCGAGGTCAGCTCCCTGACGCCAGTGCCCGGATCGAAGTCGACCGTGCCCCTGAAATGGCCCGTGACATATATATTGGCCATCGCGTCGGTGCCGATGTCCGTCGCCGTATCGAAGCCGGTCCCCCCGGCCGAGAACGCCACTGGTTTCAGGTCCGGCGTCGCCGACGCCTCGTTGGAGAACGGGCCCCGCCCCATCCGGTTGACCGCGGCGACCTTGTAGGTGTAGGCCCGGCCGTTGGTGACGGTGCCGTCGCGGTAGGTGGTCTCCGTGCCGATTCCGACCAGCGAGGCGCCGTCGCGGAATATCGCATAGCCGGTGATCGGCGCGCCCCCGTCCGAGGCGGGCGCCTGCCAGCTGAGCGATACATTCCGATTGGAACCGGTGGCCGCCAGCCCGGTCGGGGCCCCGGGCACCGTCGCCGGCGTGGCCGAGACGGCGGCGCTGCGCGGGCCCTCGCCGTACGAATTGGTCGCCGACACCTCGTATGAGCGGGCCTGGCCGTTCGTCAGGCCGGAGTCGCTGTAGGCCGTGGCGACCCCGATTTGGGTAAGTGGCGATCCATCGCGATAGACAGAGTACCTGCTCACGGGGGAGCCCCCCTCGCTCGCCGGCGCCGACCAGGTCAGGTCCACCCGGCCGTCGCCCTCCGTCGCGATCAGGTCCCGGGGAGCCGAGGGCGTGTCGAAGCTCGATTGGGGGGTGGCGTTGACCTCCGCCGAGCGCGGCCCCTCGCCCTGCGCGTTGGAGGCGCTGACCTGGTAGGAGTAGGTGGTCCCGTTTATCAGGGGCGAGTCAACATGCCCGGGCGCCGGAGGGAGCAGGACCAGGAAGGCGAGGTTCCCCGGCTCGGTCCCGCGGTATAGGAGGTAGTTCACGAGCGCGCTCCCCCCGTCCGAGGAGGGCGGCTGCCAGGACAGGGTGACCTGCCCCAGGCCGGCCGCGGCCGCAAGGTCCCGGGGCGCCGAGGGCTTGGAGAGGGGCATGGCCAAGAGCTCCGGCGTCCGCGGCCCGTTGCCCAGGGCGTTGCGCGCGCTGACCTGGTAGTAGAACCTGACATCCGGCAGGAGCCCCTCGTCGACATAGGTCGTCAGGTTCTCGAGGGGCGAGAGCAGAAGCAGCGAGCCGGGGGCCGTGCCCCGGTAGACGGAGTAGCCGGTGATCATCGCCCCGCCGTCGGATTCGGGAGGCTCCCAGTCCAGTGTGACGTTGGAGGCGCCGGGAACGTACGTCAGATTCCGGGGCGCCGAGGGCACCGTCGGGCCGCCCGAGGGGACGGCGCTCGCCTCGGCGGACCGGGGGCCCTCTCCGGCCGAGTTGACCGCGCTGACCTGGAAATAGTAGGTGACGCCGTTCTGGAGGCCGGTGTTGGTGTAGGTCGTCGAGCTCCCGGTCTCGGTGAAGAGCGAGAGGGCCCCGGAGGCGTTGCCGCGGTAGATCCGGTGGGCCGCGATGGCCGTGCCGCCCGTGTCGGCCGGAGGGTCCCAGCCCAGCGTGACCTGGCCGTCCCCGGGTCGCGCGGTCAGGTTGCGCGGGGCAGAAGGCAGGTTGCCCCCCCCGCCGGGAACCGCGGACACCATGCCCGAGCGAGCGCCCTCCCCGTCCTGGCTGACCGCCGAGACCCTGTAGTAGTACCGCAGCCCGTTGGTCAGACCGCCGTCCGTGTACGAGAGCGTGACGTCGAGCTCCCGGATCATCCCGAGGTCACCGGAGACCGTGCCGCGGTAGACGCGGAAGTGCCGGAGCGGCGAGGAGCCGTTGTCGGCCGGGGGCTGCCAGGAGAGCGAGATCACCCGGTCTCCCGGGGCGGCCTCGAGGTTCAGGGGCGCCGAGGGCGGCTGGACGAGGCGCGGCCCGGGGGGCCGCGGCCACAGGAACATCGCGGCCGGCAGGACGATCACGACGACCACGATGGCGGCGATGGCCCCGAGCGGCGCCTTCCCTTCCTTTCCTCTCACGGCACTCCCCCGTCTAACAATGGACGGACTGGTTAAAAGCCGTTACGGTCGGGATGCTCAGGATACCGGGGCCGGGTGCCGGGTGCCGGGAACCGGTGTCCAACGCGGCGCACGCTGCACCCTGCACCCAGCACCCCGCACCCTGATTTCCTCAGAGTTTCAGGACCCCCGCCTGGACCAGCCCCGACAGGACGGTCAGGACCAGCAGGAGGATCGTGGCGCGCCCGGCCCACCGGTGGACCGGGCGCATGGAGGGGTGCTTCCGGGCCACCCTGAGAACGACCAGGCCTGAGGCTGTCATCCCCAGCGTCATGACCAGGGATAGGACCCCCAGGAAGGAATGGGGCACCCGCAGGTGCATGCCGGTCGCCTCCTGAACCATGAAGTAGCCGTAGAGGAGGCCCGTCGCCGCAAGCGCGGCCCCGGCCAGCATGACGGCCCGGTGGCCCTTCATCCACCATCTTTGCGTCCTCAGGCGGGCGACGAACATTCCGGCGACGAGGACGACGAGCCCGGCGGACAGGAGCGCGGCGTGGGGCTGCCAGGCCATGGTCGGCGGCTCCGAACCGGCCCCGGTCGTGATGTCTATCGAGCCGTGGCCCCGGCCCAGGTGCTGGAAGTTGAAGTCGTCTCCGGAACCCAGCGCCCAGATGAAGTCCAGCGTCCCGTTGGAGGGAATGTCCCGGTCGTAGCTGTCTTTGGTCCTCAGAAGCCGGGTGAACTCGATTGTGGTCCTGCCCCCGGCCTCCGAGCCGCCGTACTCGAGGATATCGTTTCGGCCGGGCGGGGAGAGGCTCGTGTCCGGCGGGTGGGGCCCGTAGGACCCGGTCGAGAAGCAGTCCAGGATTCCCGGCTTGCCCCTGGAATCGACCCATCCCCCTATCATGTCGGCGTCCTTCATCATCTGGGTCGGCTCCAGCCCGATGGCGACCCAGCCGGTGGTCCGGCCGACCATGGCCAGCCGGATGACCTCGCCGGTGACCTTCCAGTGAAGCTCGAAGCTCCCGCCCCCGAATGTTCTCTTGAAATCGTACTCACCCACCGAGACGGTCCCGTCGAGCGTGGCCGCCCCGCCCGGCCTCGCGTAGATGACCGGCACGGTGGCGTTGGCGGTATTGCCGGCGGCATCCGTCGCCCTCGCCTCGATGGTGTTGGTGCCCTCGGCGAGCTGGAGGTCGACCGACCAGCTCGTGTTCCCGGAGGCGAGAGCCCACGCGCCGGTCCCCACCCGCGCCTCGACGCGCGAGACGCCGACGTTGTCCGAGGCGGTGCCGTTCACCGTAATGCCGGCCGAGGTGAATATCGAGCCCTCCGGCGGGGCGGTGATGGAGATCGAGGGCGGCGTGGTGTCCACCGGCGGCGGAGGCGGGGCCGGCTCCTCGTAGGTCACGTTGACGGAGGCCGCGGCCGTGTTGCCCGACGTGTCGGTGGCCATCGCGTCGATGCGGTTGGTGCCCTTGACGAGCGTGACGCTGGAGGACCAGGCGGTGGTCCCGGAGGCGGCCGTCCAGGCGCCGGAATTGACCCTGACCTCGACCTTTGCGAGCGCCACGTCGTCCGAGGCGGTGCCGTTGACCGGAATGTCGCTCGTGTTGAACACCTGGAGGTTGGACGGCCGCACGATGCGTATCGTCGGGGAGGTCGTGTCCGGCGGGGGACCGGTGCTGACGGTCGTGAAACCGGTGGAGTCCCCGCCCAGGCTGCAGTAGGCCGTGGCCGATAGCGTGTCGCCGTTCTGCGCCGCTATCGTGTAGGTGTAGTTGAATGTGGTGAAGGTGGGCTGGGAGTCATAGTCCTGGGTGATCTCCAACACATTGTTTTTTCGGATCTCGACCTTGAACACGTAGTGTTCGGTGCCGAACACCACGTGCGTGATGCTGACGTTGAGCTGCGAGAGCCCCGGCAGGTACTCGACCGAAACTCCAGAGGGCGGATGGGCCGAGACCACCGGGGCGAGCGCGGCAAGCAGGTTGACCAGGAGCAAGAGCCCGGCGAGCGCGGCGGGCACCTTTCCCTTCCTTCCGTGGGCCACTCCAGAATCCCTCCTACGACCTTGTGCGATGGGTTCCACCTAATAAACCATTTCGCATGATTACACACAATCCCCCTGGTTCCAGCGCCCCTCGCCCTGCACCCCGTCGTTCCCCGCACCCCGCACCCTGCACCCCGCACCCTGAAGTTAGATATATGCAATCGCTCATCGGGCTCCAAATGGACGGCCCCCTGCTCGGCGAGGCGGCGGCGCTCATGGCGTCGGTGCTCTGGACGTTCACCTCCCTCGCCTTCACGGTCGCCTCCCGCAAGATAGGCCCCTTCAGCGTCAACATGTGGCGCATGCTCTTCGCCATCGGCCTGCTTTCCGTCTCCCACATCGTCATCCTGGGCACGCTCGTGCCCCGGGCCTCCGACTCCCAGTGGATGTGGCTCGGGCTCAGCGGCATAGTCGGGCTGGCCATCGGCGACCTCGGCTACCTGGGCACGCTCATGATCATCGGCCCGCGGCGCGGGACCCTGCTCATGGCGACCAACCCGATATTCTCGACATTGCTGGGCGTCTTCATGCTCGGGGAGGTCCTGTCGCCCTGGGCGCTCTCGGGCATCACGGTCACCCTGCTGGGCGTGGCCGTGGTCATCCTGGAGCGCGAGGAGAACAGCTCCGAGGCCCCCCTGACCCCCAAACAGAAGGCGCTGGGCGTCTTCGCCGGGGTCATCGGCTCGGTCGGCCAGGGCGTGGGGCTCGTGCTCTCCAGGTACGGGATGGTGTACGTCGTTCCCGACGACCCGCTCGACCCGCTCTCGGCGGCGCTGATGAGGATGCTTGCGGCCTCGGCCTTTTTCTTCGTCGCGGTGGTGCTCATGGGCCGGCTGGGCCGCATGGGGAAGGCCCTGGGCGACCGCAAGGGCATGGGCGCCACCTTCGCCGGGACGGTGGTGGGGCCCTTCCTGGGCGTGTGGGTCTCCATGGTGGCGGTGAGCCTCGCCGACGCCGGCGTGGCGGCGACGCTCATGTCCCTCATGCCGGTGTTCGTCATACCCGTGGTCTATGTCCTCTACCGCCAGAAGACGAGCTGGCGGGGGGTTCTGGGTGCGATAATCGCTTTCACGGGAGTGGCGATATTGATGCTGTTGTAGATGCGAGAGGGAAAAGGCAGCAAGGCAGCAAGGCAACAAGGCAGCAAGGGGAACGGAACGAACCGTTGTCCCCTTGCTGCCTTGTTGCCTTGCTGCCTTGCTGCCTTCCCTTGCTGCCCTTCTGCCTTTCTGCCTTGCTGCCTTCCCTTGCTGCCCTTCTGCCTTTCTGCCTTGCTGCCCCGTTTCCTTTATATATGCTATAACGTTTTCGTTCCCCGGGGTCCAACCATGCGCAAAGTCGCGTTAGTCGGCGCCGGCCTTTCGAGATGGGGCATCCGCAACGCCACCTGGCGGGAGATGGTCCAGGAGGCGGGCAAGATGCTCTTCGACACCACGCGCAACCTGGACAAGAAGGACATCGACAGCCTGATAGTGGGCGCCGCCCAGCCCGAGCGGTTCACCTTCCAGACCCACGTCGCCCCGATGGTCGCGGAGGCGCTCGGGGTCACCCCCACCAGGGTGATCATGCGCACCGAGCTGGCCTGCGCCTCAGGGCAGTGCGCCCTCCGGGTGGGCTACGCCTCCATCGCCGCCGGCCTCAGCGACCTCGTCCTGGTCGTCGGCGCCGAGAAGATGAACCTCCCCAACATGGCCGAGGCCCAGGCCTCCATGGCCTGCGTGCTCGACCGCGACTGGGAGGGCGTGCAGGGCTACAGCGCGCCCCCGTTCTTCGCGCTCGTGGCGCAGGCGCACATGCGCAAGCACGGCACCACGCGCGAGCAGCTCTCGATGGTCTCGCAGAAGAACCACCGCTTCTCGGCGACCAACCCCTACGCCCACTTCAGCAAGGAGTACTCCCTCGACGACATCTCCAACTCGCTCATGATCTCGCCCCCGCTGCGCCTGCTGGACTGCTCCGGCATCACCGACGGAGCCGCCGCCGCCCTCCTGGTCCCCGCCGAGGAGGCCAAGAAATACTGCGACACCCCGGCCCACATCATCGGCACGGGCCAGTGCGCCATGGGCAACCTCATCTACCGCCACAAGGACATGGCGACCTGGGAGCCCTGCCGGGCCGCGGCGAAGGAGGCCTACCGGTCCGCCGGCATAACGGCGAAGGACATCGACTTCGCCGAGACCCACGACTGCTTCACCATCTCCGAGATAATGGAGTACGAGGACCTGGGCTTCTGCAGGAAGGGCGAGGGCGGGAAGTTCGTCGAGGACGGCCAGTCCGACCTGGGCGGCAAGGTGCCCGTCAACACCCGGGGCGGCCTACTGGGCTGCGGCCACCCCCTGGGCGCGACCGGCATCGGCCAGGCCACCGAGGTGTTCTGGCAGTTCAACTCGCTCGTGCCGAAGAAGCGCCAGGTGCCTAGGGCGAACATCGCCCTGGCCCACAACCTCTCGGGCCTGGCCAATGTCCATTCGATACTCGTCTACGGGAGGGATGCCAGATGAAGATAGAGCTGCCGGTGGCGCTGGACTTCTACCCGCTCGAGGGCGACAGGCAGACCCGGATAAACGCCTTCTTCGAGAACCTCAAGCGGGGCCGCCTGACCACGACCAGGTGCAGGAGATGCCAGAAGGTCCACTGGCACCCGCGCGTGGTGTGCGACGGGTGCACGAGCGACGAGCTCGAGTGGATCGACCTGCCCAAGTTCGGCCGGCTCGCCGAGTTCACCGCGATGACCGTGGGCGCCCCGATGGGGTTCGAGCGCGACATCCCGTTCGTGATGGGCATGGTGGAGTTTTTGGGCCTGGACATCAAGGTCGCCTCCAGGATCGACGGCGTCCGCTTCGAGGACGCCTTCTTCGGCATGGACGTCGAGCTCAAGACCGTCTATCTGGAGGACGGGCGCATATTCTTCCGGTTCAAGCCGAGGAGCACCCCCGACGAGATCCTGGCCGGCATAAAGAAGGTGGTCGTGATAGGCGCCGGGAACATGGGCTCGGGCATCGCCCAGTCCTTCGCCCAGGCCGGGTACGAGGTCTCGCTTCTGGACATCGAGCAGAGGTTCGTCGACGCCGGGTTCGCCCGCATCCGCGGCCCGCTCGAAAAGCGCGTCGCCAAGGGCAAGATGCGCAAGGAGGACCTGGACGCCCTCATGGCCCGGATAAAGGGCTTCACGGCGATGAAGGACGCTGTCGAGGGCGCGGGGCTGGTAATAGAGGCCGTCTTCGAGGACCTGGCGGTCAAAAACAAGCTCTTCGCCGAGCTGGACGCCCTGTGCGCCCCCGGCACCATATTGGCCTCCAACACCTCCTCTCTGAGCATAACCGAGATGGCCAAGGTCACCGGCCGCCCGGAGCGGTTCGTCGGAATGCACTACTTCTACCCGGCCGCGGTGAACCAGCTCCTGGAGGTCGTCGCCGGCGAGAGGACCGCTCCGGAGGTGGTCCGGGCGATGCTGGAGCTGGGCCGCAACACCGGCAAGATCCCCATAGAGGTCGCGGACGCCCCCGGCTTCGCGGTGAACCGCTTCTTCGTCCCCTGGCTCAACGAGGCCTGCCGGATGGTGGAGGAGGGGCTGGCCAATCCGATCACCGTGGACGAGGCGGCCAAGGACGCCTTCAAGATCGGCATGGGGCCGTTCGAGCTCATGAACGCCACCGGCGTGCCGATCGCCTTCCACGCCGAGTCCTCGCTCGCGAAGGGGCTGGGCAGGTTCTACGAGCCGGCCGGGCTCCTCAAGACACAGGCCGGGCTCAACAGGCCCTGGGAGATCAAGGGCGAGGTGGACCGGTCCAAGTTCGAGCCCATCCGGGACCGGCTCTTCGCCGTCACCTGGGGAATAGCCGTCAAGCTGGTGGAGGAGAAGGTCTCGTCCATCGAGGACACCGACACCGGGGCCACCACGGGCCTGCGCTGGAGGGCCGGGCCGTTCGCGATGATGAACGCCTTCGGCGCCAGGAAATCGGCGGCGCTCCTGCAGAAGTTCGCAAAGGAGTCCAAGCACGACTTCCCTCTCCCGGCCATGAAGGACCTCAGGGCCGGAAAGCCCTGGGCGGCAAGGACCGTCAAGCTCGTCCGCGACGGCCCGGTCGCCACGCTGATTATGAACCGCCCGGACCAGATGAACGCCCTGAGCGGCGCGGTGTTCGACGACCTGGACGACCTGCTCTCCGAGCTCGAGAAGGACAGCTCGACGCGAGCGGTCATCGTGACGGGCGAGGGGCGGGCCTTCATCGCCGGCGCCGACATAAAGGAGATGGCCGGGAAGGACCCGGCCCAGATGAGGCAGTTCACGGCGCATGGCCAGAAGGTGCTGCGCCGGCTGGAGAGGCTCGACAAACCCGTGATAGCGGCCCTCAACGGCTTCGCGCTGGGCGGCGGCCTGGAGCTCGCGCTGGCCTGCGACATCCGGATAGCTTCCGAGCGAGCCCGCTTCGGATTGCCCGAGGTCAAGCTGGGCATATTCCCGGGCCTGGGCGGCACCCAGAGGCTGACCCGCCTCGTCGGCAAGGGCCCGGCCTGCGAGCTGGTCTTCTGCGGCGACATCATCGACCCGGCGACGGCTCTGAGGCTGGGCCTGGTGGACCGGGTGGTGTGCCCCGACCGTCTCATGCCCGAAGCGCGCGAGATGGCCCGCCGCATCTCCCAGAACGCCCCCATCGCGGTCTCGCTGGCCAAGTCGTCGATAAACAAGGCCCTCGAGACCGATCTGGACGCCGGGCTGAGATACGAGCTGGACACCGTGATGAAGTGCATGGCCACCAGGGACAAGAAGGAGGGCATGCAGGCTTTCATCGAGAAGCGGAGGCCGGAATTCCTGGGCGAGTAGCAATCCTTATAAAACCCTACACTATCCTGCCCTTCACAGGACGGGGCTGTGGGGTAGCTTGGTATCCTACATGCTTGGGGAACCAGCCGCCCTCTGGCGGTGAATCCACAATGCATGCGACCGGCGTTCAAATCGCCGCAGCCCCAATCCCGGGGCGGGTCGCATGAAGCAGAGGATTCGAAGGCTCTTCTCTCGTTCGCCGGACCTCGACTGCGCCGTCTTCCTCAACGCCGTGGAGCCGCACCTGGACATGGCCTTCTTCTACGTCACGGGCCTCTCGAACGGGCTCTTCGAGGGGGGCGGGGCGGTGATCACGCCCGACGGGGGGCTGGACATCGTCTCGAGCAAGCTCGAGGAGGAGAGCGGCAAGAGGAGCAGGGCCCCGCTCCACATCTTCCGCAAGGTCGCCGAGGCCGATGCCCATTTCACAGCCCTGCTCGCCGGCAGACGGAAGATAGGCATCAACGCCGAGGAGCTCACCCATGCCGGCCATCAACGCATCAAGCGCTGCGCTCCGGGAGCGACCCTCGTCGACATATCGCAACAGGTCAGGGAGGCCCGGGCCGTCAAGGACGCATCGGAGATCGCGGCGCTGGGGCGCGCCTGCGCCATCGCCTCGGAGGTCGCCCGCGAGATCCCGGCAAAGGTCAAGACAGGAATGAAGGAGTACGAGCTGGCGGCCGAGATGGCCTGCCTGCTCCAGAGGAAGGGCGCCGAGAGGCCCAACTTCACGATAGTCCAGTTCGGCCCCAACAGCGCCGAGCCGCACTACCTGGGCGGCGACGCCGTCCTGAGGAAGGGCCAGTTCGTCCTCCTCGACTTCGGGTGCGTCGTCCGCAAGTACAATTCGGACATCACCCGCACCTTCATCGTCGGGAAGGCCGATGCGGAGCAGAAGCGGATGCATGCGGCCGTTGCAGGGGCGCAGCAGGCCGCCCTCGACCTGATAAGGGCCGGCCGGGACGCTAGCGAGGTCCACTCGGCCGTGGTCGCCTCCGTAGCACGGTCGGGCTTCGAGGGCCGGATGACCCACTGGACCGGCCACAGCCTCGGGCTGGCGACGCACGACGGGATGAGGTTCGCCGACTACCCCCTTAGGCTCGAAAGGAACATGGTGTTCACGGTCGAGCCCGGGGTCTATATCCCGGGGCTCGGCGGCGTTCGCATCGAGGACGATGTCGTGGTCACCGCCGGGCGCCCGAGGCTCCTCACCGACGCGCCCCGCGAGCTCATCGAGCTGTGAATGCCGGGCTATTCCTTGTGCCCGAGCTTCGTGCAAAGGGCCCGGTGGATGACCAGCGGTATCCCGTACTGCCGGCGCAGGGTCTCGAGGACAGCCGCCTCGGAGGGGTCTATCCTCCCGTCCGAGAGCGTCGCCCCGAGCACGTGGGAATACTGCTTGACCGCATCCTTCTCCAGGACGCCCAGCTCCTCCAGCACGGAGAGGTGCTCCCCGGGCGTGATGCCCAGGCTCGACTGGAGGGCCTCGAGCAGCGTCGCCTCGCTGTCGTCGATGCGGCCGTCGAGGAACGCGGCCTCCATCGATTTGCGGTAGACCTCGAGGTCCTGGCCGCCGCTCCCGATGCCCGTCCGGTGGACGACCGAGTCCTTCACTGTCACCTTGTCGCCGGTCTGCCCGCCGGCGTGGACGATGTACTTCCCGTCGTCTTTCATCCCGCCGGTCCGTATGTCGGCCCGGTTGACGACGCTGTCCTTGATCTCCACCTTCCCGCCGGCGACAAAGTCCCCCTGGACCACTATCATGTCGCGGATGTGCGGGATGTGGACGGGCACCGCCGCCTCTATCCAGCCCATGAGCGTGCCGAGGTCCTGGCGGAAGGACAGGTATCCCTGGAGCTGCTCGGCCGGAAGGTACATCGCCGACATCTTCATCTGCTCGGCCACCTCCGTCGGCCCGGGCACGGCCCGTGCGGTGAGCCGGCTCCTTCTCGTTCGTGAGGTACATCGCGGGCGTGAGCAGGGACGGGTCCTTGAGCATCTGGAAGAGCTCCCGCGAACCGGCGTTGTACACCCTCTCGATCTGGTCCACGCGGCCCAGGTTGACCTCCTGGACTACGAGGTTCTTGAGGTACGTCCAGAGCGTGGTCGCCTCGTGCCGGCCGTCCCCTCCGCCCTCTATCGGGGTCCCGGGCGGCGCCTCCGTCCGGGTGAGCTTCCCGTCCAGGGAGGCGACTGTCCCCTTCCCCCTGGGCGCCAGACGGATCCCGATATGGTATACCTTGAGCAGCTTTCCGGGGAAGAACTGCCTGTACTCGTAGATCATCGAACCCGGGCCGCTTTCGAGGATGCGGCACTCGAGCACCTGGACGTTGTCGTCCTCGCCGGCGCTGATGGTGAATGCGGACGCCTTGCCCCTGAGGATCTCCAAGACCCGCCCGGGCGGGACCCCCTCTATCTCCTCCTTCTTCCCCGTCATCTCAGAGCCTCCCCGTAGGCTTCCAGGATCCTGTCTGCGACCTTGGGCCAGGTGTGCCGCTCCAGTGCCAGCCGGCGGCCCTCCTCGCCCATCCGCCTCATCCTGCTCCCGTCCTGCAGGAGCTCGGCCACCGCGCGCGAGATCGCCCCCGGGTCCCCGTAAGGGACGAGCAGCCCGGTCCTTCCGTGCTCCACCACCTCCGGGACGCCTCCCACGGCCGCCGCCACCACCGGCCGCCGGCACATCGCCGCCTCCAGGAGGACTATCCCGAAGGCCTCCCACTGGCTGGGGAGGACGAGCAGCTCGCAGCCGGCGAGCGCCGACCGGTAGAGGGAGCGGTCGGGCAGGAAGTCGATGAAGCGGACCCGCTCCCCGAAGCCGCCCCGGCGGGCCGCCTCCGCGAGCGCCGCCTTCATGCCCCAGTCCTTGCCGAGCACGACCAGCGTCCCGTCGAAGCCCCCCGCTATCGACGGCATGGCGGCGAAGAGGTGCTCCAGGCCCTTGTTGGAGGCGAGCCTCCCGGAGTACAGTATGTACCTCCCCTCAATACCTGCATGTTCGCGAAAGCCCTCCGCAGAGGGCCCCGGCTCCCACTCGGCGGGGTCGATGCCGTTCCCCACCGTCCTGCACTTTGCGGCGGGGGCGAAGTGGGATATGTAGCCCTTCTCCAGCTCCGTGACCGTGAGCACCCGGCGCGCCGGGCCGTAGACGGCCGCGGCCGAGTAGAGGTCGTAGAGCTTGAGCAACAGGCGGGTGCGGGCCGTCTCCTTCTCCTCGGCCGGATGGTAGTGGGGCGTTATCACGAGCGGCCGGTCACGGGCGCGCGCCGCCGTGGCGGCCGCCTCCAGCTGGAAGTAGCGGTGCGAGTGGGCGTGGTACAGGTCGCAGCGCTCCTCCAGCAGGCCCGAGACCATGCCCGGGATGACGAGCATGCTCCAGCGGTCAGAGACCGGTCTCATGTACGCCTTGTGCCGCTTGACGCTTATCCCGTCGATCGTTTCGCTGTCGGGCCGGTCGCCCCGCTTCCACGGCGTCTCCGTGAACATGTCCGAGGCGTGCACGACCACTTCGTGGCCGCGCCGGACGAGCTCCCTCGATATCTGCAACACGTGGTCCTCGGCGCCGCCGGGCGCGCCGAAGCGGAAGCAGGCCTGGGAGACCCTCATCGATCGCGCCCCCTCTCCGTCACGGCCGGCCCCCCGCCAGCCGCCCGTAGTTGCGCCTCAGCGCCGAGAGCGCCTCGGCCCTCTCCGGGCCGGAGGCGAAGGACTGCGCCACGCGGCACAGCATGACCAGAAGCCGCGCCTTGAGCCTCAGACCCAGAGGGACCGGCATGTAACCCCCGACTCAGCCTCCGAGCAGCCTCCGCAGCACCCCGGCCGCCTTCCCGACCGCCTCCGCGACCTTCTCGGGCGGCACCCCGCCGATCTGGGCGAACCGGCCCTTGCCGCCGCCCGACCCGCCGACCGCGCCCGCTATCGCCCGTGCGGCCTCTCCGATGTCCGCCTTCACGTCCTTGCCGAACGAGAGCATGAGCCCCCCGGAAACGGCGCTCCCCACGAGGCAGACCGTCGCCGGCTCCGACGAGAGGGTGGCCGACACCTGCCGGGCGAGCTCGGCGTCTATTTCCTCGGCGGCGGCCACCAGGGCGTAGCCGGCCACCCGCTCCGCTCCGGCGCGCAGGCGGCCGGAAAGCTCCCGGGCGGCGCGCTCGCGCAGGGCCGCCACCTCCTTCTTGAGACCCTTCCACTCCTCGAAGAACCGCCGGACGGTCCTGGGCAGCTGGTCGGGCTGGACGCTGAGCTCGGAGGCGCTCTCCAGGAGCTGGCGCTCGAGCCTTTGTATGGTAGCCAGCGCGGCGACCGAGGCGGAGTACTCCAGCCTGACCACGCCGTCCTGGATGCGCTCGGCGCGCGTGATCTTGATGAGCCCGGCCTCGCCGGAGGTCCTCGTGTGGGTGCCGCCGCAGGCCTCGGAGTCGAAGTCGCCGACGCGGACCACCCGTATCACCGGCCCGGCGGGCGCGCCGCCCTGGTAGAGCGACATGCCGTAGCGCCTCTCGGCCTCCTCGCGCGGGAGGCTTGCGTACTCGACCGGCAGGTTGGCCGCGACTATCTCGTTGGCGACCTTCTCTATCTCGTGCACCTGCTCCAGCGTGACCTTGTCGTAGTGCGAGATGTCCACGTGCGCCCCGGTCTCGCTCTTCTCGGCCCCGGCCTGCCAGACATGGGGCCCGAGAACCTTGCGGGCCGAGCCGATTATGATGTGGGTGGCGGTGTGGTGGCGGCTCAGGGCCATCCTCCGGCGCCAGTCCACGACCCCCTTCACGACCTGCCCCCTCGCCGCGCCCAGGGGCCCTTCCAGCGTGTGCAGGATCGTCCGGTCCGATTTCTGGACGCCGATGACCTTCACCCGCTTCCCGCCGGCCTCCAGCCAGCCGCGGTCGGAGTGCTGGCCGCCGCCCTCCGGGTAGAATGCGGTCCTGTCCAGGATGACCTGTTCCCGGCCTTTCTCATCCGTTCGGACCAGGACCACGCGACATTCGAACTCCCTGCAGCCCGGCTCCGAATAGTACACCGTCTCGCTGGCGTTGAGCCCGGGCGGAAGCTCGACCGCCTTCCCGGCCTCCCGCTTCTCGCCGGCATGCCTCGACGCCACCAGGGCCGTGAAGGCGTCGGGGACCTCGACGGCGATGCCCTCCCGGGCCGCCACCGCCTGGACCATCGCCGGGTGTATCCCGTGCGAATCGTAAAGCTCGATCAGCTTCTCCACGCTTATTCCCCGGCCCCCGGCCCCCTGTTCCTGCAACAGCCGGCGGACCATCCGGCCCCCTTTCTCCACGGTCTCGCGGTAGCGCTTCGCCTCCAGGTCCAGCATGGTGCGCAGCACCTCCTCGGACTCCCCCAGCCTCAGTATGTCGGCCGTGGTCGACTTGTGAAGGAGCACGAGGTCGGCAAGGGGCGTCTCCATCCCGAGCTCGTCCATGAGCCTGAGCGCCTTCCGGATTATCAGGCGCGCGAGGTACCCGGCCTTGACGTTGGAGGGCACGATGCCGTCGGCGAGCATGAGCAGCACGCACCGGGCGTGGTCCGCTATCGTGAACACGTTCTCGACCGGCACCATGAGCGCCATCAGCTCGTCGAGGCCCAGCTTGATGCCCTTCTCCGAGAGCCGGGCCGCCAGGCCCTTGCGCTGCTCGAGCAGCTTCGAGGTCGTCGAGACGCTCATCATGCCCGCCAGGCGGGCGCTCTCGGCGAACACCTCGGGGTGCGCCCCCCTGTCGGGCGGCTCGACCCCTGCCAGCTCGAAAAAGCGCCTGAGCGTTCCGGGATAGATGGCGTCGTATATGGTGGGCGTGCCCTGCGAGACCCACACGAACCGCTCCAGGCCGTAGCCCGTGTCGACCACGCTCAGGGGCATCGGGCCGTAACGGTCGCCTCCGAGCTCCACCGGCCCCTTCGGGTCCGCCCAGAGGTCCATGAACACGAGCGTGGCGAGCTCCAGGCCGGCGACCATGACCTCGAGGGCCATGCCGGCGTTCCCGCCGCCCATCCAGGGGTTCTCCTTGTATACGATCTCCTTTTCGGGCACCCCCAGGTCCTTCACGAGCAGATCATGACAGTACCGGGCGCACTCCTCCTTCCAGTATATCATGCCGTCTTTCTCGTTCGGCCGGTTGAAGGCGTGGTGGGCCATCATCTCAAAGTTGGAAAGATGCCGGCCGCTCCTCCCAACACTGTCCAAATCGGTCAGCCTTATGCATGGTTGAGATATGGTCAAGGGGTTCGCGGGCGGCGGCACCTCGCCGGACGTAACATGCGGTTGGAAGTCGTAGATGGAGGCATTCACTAGGAACACGTCGTCCCGCCATCTCGCGATCACCGGGAGCCTTCCGACGCGCGTATGCCCGTTCCTCTCGAAGAACAGGAGGTACCGCTCGCGCATCTCCCCGACGCCGTACTTGCGCGGCATCTTGGGCGCGCCGATGAACGAGTATTCGACGCAGGGGGTGTCGCCGCACCGGTCATGGATGCCCTTGATGCCCCAGTACCAACTGTTGCAGGTGGGGCATTGCATCCGCTCGTAGTTCCGCTCGCGGAAGAACTTCAGGTCCACGCTCATGTCGTGGCCGGGCATGACGGGAGGAAATAGGCGGAAGGCTATATAAAAGGGTTATTAAGGCAGCAAGGCAGCAAGGGAGCAAGGCAGCAAGGGAGCAAGGCAGCAAGGGAAGGCAGCATGGCAGGAAGGCAGAAAGGCAGCAAGGGAGGCAGCACCGTAGAAGACCGCTGCGGCGGTCTTCTCGGCCTAGGCGAGCGAAGCTCGCCTGCGGAGGCAGCAAGGGAAGGCAGCATGGCAGCAAGGGAGCAAGGCAGCAAGGGACGATTACGGTTGAACCGTTTTTCCGACTGCATCTATGGTGCATTACCGGATACCGGGCTGTTTTCGTCCTCTCGACCGGGTTTTACGACGAAGAGGCTGACCGGCCGCAGGACGTGGCGAAACGGCCGCCGGACCCCGGCCATCTACAAAGCTGATAACAGCGACCCCGGCTTGCCGAGGTCTATCTAATTTGTCGTCCGCGAGCGGAGGCCTGCGTTAAGCAGGCCGGAGCGAGCGGGCCGGCGCCATGCTCGGTCGGCAATTCAATTAATAACGGGTGGCCATTAGGCCGCTTGGTAAATGAAGCACTTCCTGAACGCAGTAGGGGCCGGCCCGGGCTCGCCACCGGAGGATTTCGCAGACCTTGGCGCTCCCTTCACCGATGCGGCCGTCTTGCCCTTCTCCACCGTCAACACCGGGGGCGATATCGGCCGGGCGGGTGATAAAGGTTTATGGGGAGATTTCCGGGATTGCCTATAATGGACGATCCTTGATCCGTTCGCGAGGCAATGCGGGTTTCCGATCATTTCCGGCGCCCACGGGAATCAGGGCACGCATCTTTGCGCACGAGCGCCATCAAACGCCCTTTCACCCTTTCCGAAGGCACACGCGATCCTTCAGGAACAGGAGGTCATATCGTTTGAGGATATCAAGCCGCCCGAGTATGAACGGGATGTCATCCCGGTCCGAAAAGACGCATCTGACCTTCTCCGCCCGTTTTCCGATGCGGACGGTGATATTCGAAGCACAGACCGCCCCCCCTCCCCGTCAATCCCGTACACCCGGGCCTTCCTCGTCGTGAGCTCGCAATCGAGCCATTCGCTGGCATGGAACGGCAGCATCGTGATGTCCGCCTCGGTGTCGACCAGGAACCACTGCCTGGCCCAACCGTATTTCGTCCGCACCTCGAGCGGGATCTCCGGGACGGGCACCCTGACCGGAAAAAGCCCAAGACGCCTCGACCCGTACCTTTCACATCTGATAGACACAGATGCCACCGCGGGGAAGGATGAACCTGAAGGAGAGCTCCGGGCTGGACATCTTGCCCATCGACTTCACGCGGTCCATCACCGCCTTGAAGGTCTTCCCGTGGGCGATTATCCTGCCCCGAATCGTGGCGATGTACTGCCCGCCGTACTGCGTCTGGAGGTGGGAATAGTCCATCCGCGCACCGTCACAAATATGCGCGGAGGGCATTATTATACTTTTGCCGGGACCCGGGGTTGCATGATCCGACAATATTGACATCCGATACCTGCACGCAGAGGGGCTCCACGCCCTTTCTCCGGGCCTCCTGAAGGACCGTCTTCAGGGAAAATCCGGATGCGATGATGGATTTATGGGCAATGGCTATCCATTTGCCCTTGTACGGCGCTAGATTTTGCAAGACCAGCCATCGGTGGTCCTCGCTCGCTCCGGCGGTTTCCTTCGCCATGCTCCCCTCCCGTCGATATCAATCAACCGAATGATAATATATTAAGCCACCGCCATCGGATTTTCTTTCGGCCCCGGCCTTCTGCGCCTCAAGGAAGGACCCCGGAGGCAAGTCCCGGGTTTCTTCCCAGATCTCGTAGGCAGATGTATCATTGCCGTTGTGCGCCATTTCGCTCCTGAAGAAAAGGCCAAGATCATTCTCGTCAGGAAACCGAACTTCATTCCGGTCTCATTCGATATGAGCGGGCACCACGTTGAAAGCGGGTCCGTGCGGGGACTGAATGAGGCGGCGTGGTAGTTGGGGCCGGCCGGTCGAAAAACGCGCTGGCCGGCGCCCGTGCGCCGGCGCCGGCTTTCCTCGAACCGCCTAAAAACAGTTACCCCGGCGGCGCACCGCCGGGACAGAGAAGCCGCGGCCCCAGCAAAACTCCCCACGCAGGTCCCCCGCCGGCCGACACGGGACCCCGAACCTCACCGCTGGGGCGCGTAAACCCCCAAACCCCCACCCCGGACACATTCGATCTGCCGTTGTCAATCCTCTAATCCGTCGCGAGCCCCGTCCTGGCGTCCCGCCCGGACGGGGCGCCATCCAGCCGCCAAACCCAGTGGCACGTCCCGTGACGGGGTCCCGAGGAACATTCGGGCCGTGCCAGCGCTTATCACAGCCCGCCCGGAGGCCGTCCCGAAACAGTCCCTCCAACAAACTGGCCCGCCGGTCAATCCGCCCCAGTCGACATGCCGTAAATATCAATGAATTCCAAAAGAGATAAGTTTATTAATGCCGCCGGCCAATAGATATGCGGCAAGAGGAGTGAATCGCTTGGCCACTGGCGATCTGGAGAACCGTCTGCGGGACCTCCCGGAAGACCTCCGGAGGCAGATACTCGATTACATGGAGTTCCTCCTGTCGAGGCACCCGGCCGGGAAGGCCAGGGCGAGAAAATTCAGGTTCGACTGGGCCGGAGCGCTCGCCGGATACGCAGGCAGGTACACTGCGGTCGAGCTCCAGCATAAGGCCTCCGAGTGGAGATAATGTTCCTCGTCGACGCCAACATATTCCTTGCGATCCTGCTTCGGGAGAGCAAGGACGCCGCCTGCAGGGATTTCCTCTCCGCCAACCCGGGGCAGCTGCACATCTCGGACTTCTCCCTGCACTCCATAGGTCTAGCATTGCAAAGGCTCGGCAAGGCGGATGTTTTCAAGAAATTCGTCGAGGACGCGCTGCCCCTCGTGAGCCTTGTGACCCTCCCAATCGAGCTTTACAGGGAGATGCCGTCCGTCGGGGACACCCTCGACCTGGACTTCGACGATTCATACCAGTACCTGATAGCCAAACACCATGGCATGTGCGTCGTGACCCTTGATCGGGATTTCCTGAAGGCGAAAGGGATAAAGGTCAAGTTCCTTTGAACGGACATCGGTACTGCTCGTGAATCCATCTGGGTCTCCCCCGCCCTCCGGTCTAGGCGGCGCACCGCCGGGCCAGAGAAGCTTCGACCCCAGCAAAACGCCCAAAAGCAGGCCCCCCGCCGGCCACCACGGGACCCCGAACCTCACCGCTGGGGCGCGTAAACCCCCAAACCCCCACCCCGGACACATTCGATCCGCCGTCGTCAATCTTGCGTATTCTCCTTCCCTCCTCCCCCCGCCGCTTTTCCGGGGGCTATCCGTTCCTGGAAAGAATGCCCAGACACCGTCTGGGAAATCCCGCTTCGTTTCCCGTGCCCGCCACCCCGGCCGGACCATGTCCGACCGGCATCTTTATATGATATCACACTGATATCAATATGGTGATGCCATAATGACCGACACGCAGGTGATCCTAAGGGTCGACAGGGAGACCCTGAAGGAGCTGGACCGGCTGCTTTCGGCCCACGGGTTCAAGACCCGCAACGAGTGGTTCCGGGCCACGGTCCGCGAGTTCATAGAGGAATCCAAGAAACAGGAGATGCTCGGCAAGCTCTCAAGGCTCGATGCCGAGGGCATCGACGAGCGGGAGATCGTCGCAATGGTGCGGGACTGGCGCAGGGGGAAGAAGGCGGCCAGATGAACATCCTCCTCGACAGCAACGTCCTCATCGCGGCACTGATAAAGCCCGGGATAGTTAGGGAAACGGTCATCGGCCATCCCGGCGAATGGCTGGTGCCGGAGGCGATCTTCGAGGAGATCTGGGAGCACCGCGAGGTCTGGAACAGGAACCGTCTCCCCGATTCCGGGCTTCATGCCATCCTGGGAGCGCTCTCGGACGGTTTCGTGAACATAGTCTCGGACAGGGTCTACCGCCCGAAAGAGAAGGAGGCCAGGCGCCTTGTCACGGATGCCGATGACTGGCCGCTGGCCGCGCTGGCGCTGTCTGTGGAGAACGATGGCATATGGACATTCAACAAGAGGCACCTGGACAGGGTCAAAAAGCATTCCATCCGTTTGCTCAATACTTCGGATGTGGTCAGGATGTACCGGAACGGACATCAATGACAGGACATGCCTCTCCGAACGCATGATAGTAGTCCGTCTGTATTGTCCGCAAATCCATCGGAGCAACCCCCCAGCCCTCCAGTTTCCCCGGCGGCGCACCGCCGGGACCGGTAGGCTTCGGCATCGGCAATACTCCCATAGCAGGCCCCTCGCAGGCCGGGGATCGCGCCAAAGACCGGAGCGCTGGGGCGTTCCAAGCCCCTGGCCTACACCCCGGCCATCGTTTACATAATGTCGTCTATCCTCCTATCCGTTTGCGAGCGGAGGCCTGGCGTCCAGCCCGGCCGGAGCGAGCAATACGCCGGCACACTCGGTGGTGCGTCCCGTGGCGGGGTTGCAGGGGACAATCATGCCACGCCAGCGCTCCATCGGAACACACCTGGAGGCCTTCCTAAAACAGGCTCCCCCGACATCCGGATTCGCCGGCGCCTCAGCGCTGGCTCTCGGATGCTCGGCTCCTTTGAAATCATCGTCAACGTTTCAACCGAGACCGTGGACTGTTACATCGAGCGGCAGCAGGGAAAGCGCTGGATGCATGACGACCCGGACGCCTGGGCGGAAGCCGGAAAGGCCGTGAGGACAGCCCAGGTCCGCCTGGACGCGTTTGGGGGCTAGCTGCGTGGGTTAATGACGCGTAAACGCCACTCCCTTCCACGGATAGTGGATTACGGGATTCCGGGAGAATATAAAAGATCAATCCATATCGAGTCGGTGTAGTGGGGATACGACGATAGGTAGGAGCGCTCTAAGTTCAATTTCCTCAATTATTGTAATTTGCTGTGTTGCATAACTCAGCGTGATTTCCTGACTATCACATAGACTTTTTTGTCCAGGAACTGGAGCGGACAGTCGATTTTCGCACCGTTCCCAAACCGCGTTACCCTCTTCTCAAAAATCGTCT
>Ga0194126_10001806_pt1 | contig 35458 bp, 31 predicted proteins | sample TA2KigC150mmetaG_FD_148641 | JGI IMG/M metagenome (GOLD analysis project Ga0194126, IMG submission 148641) | Freshwater microbial communities from Lake Tanganyika, Tanzania - TA2015035 Kigoma Deep Cast 150m | ecosystem: Environmental > Aquatic > Freshwater > Lake | place: Tanzania: Lake... | reverse complement strand
GTTACTCACCCGTCTGCCACTCCCTATTGCTAGGGCGTTCGACTTGCATGTGTTAGGCCTGCCGCCAGCGTTCGTTCTGAGCCAGGATCAAACTCTCAAGTTTGAGATTTGTCCTGACTGGTCACTTTCTCTTGACGAGTCCCAAGCACACTCGCCTTCTCGTCTCACGACGATGAAGACAATGGTGTACTTAGAAAACGTGACCGTCAGAGTGTCTCATCGACCGCTCTCCGAGGAGAAGCGGTCCGCAAGGACCTCCGCCGTCCACGTTTCTCTTTCTTCCGATTCAATTGTCAAACAGCGCATTCACTGAGGCGAAAAGCTCGCGCTTTTCCGGCGAAGCGTCTTCGTCCCGACCAATCAGCCGGGCGGCTGGTTCCTGCCGACAGACGAAGAAGCGACACCGTTCGCTGCACGTTGGCAGCGCCGCCGTCGATGGATTGGTATATATTCGGCTCCATTTCGGGTGTCAACACGGTTCTAAAAAAACTTTACAATTTCGTCGCGCCAGCCAGCGAAGCCTTGATTTGTCTGGCCTTGGGCGGTGGATGGCCCATTTTCCAACGCCCCAATAGGGCCATAATGCCAAGGCTTCGTCCTATGCGTCGGTTTGACCGACCGGAAGCATATTTGAGCCTTCAGCGCAAAGAGTTAAAGGGACGCCGGAGGAATAGCCCGGGCGACGCCAAGCATTGGCGCAAGCGTCGGCGGCAAGCGCGGGAGTAACTGGCCTCCACGGCTCTCCCCGAACGAATAAACGAAACACTTAACGGCTAGGTTGAATGGCATTGCAGATGACCGGCCGCCTCGTCCCAGCGACGCAAGGCGGCGCCGATTGGTTGGGCGACGAACCCGCGATTGAGGTCGACGGCCGTCGCCATACGCCCGACGACAGGCGGCGCGTCTCCGCGCGCTGGCTCTCCGGCACGGTGCTGACAGGGCTTTCCGGCGCGCTGCTAATCAGCGCGGCCGCCTACACGGCGCTTGACCAACAGACGCGCTTCGCCGAGGCGCCGACCCGAGCGCAGGCTGTCCGCACCCCCGATTCGGAAGAGCAGCAGACGGTCAATCCCAAGAAGGGCGACCGGCTCATGCGCGCCGTGGACGTGGTCGCGGCGAAGCAGACGTTCCATGCCGCAACGACGTCGCGCGCGGGGGAGAAGGAAGTCGTGCGTAACCGCGCCTTCACGCGGGTCGCGGCGACGCTCACGCTTGCCTCCTCTGGCCTGGCAAGCGAGGTGCCCCCTTATAATCCGCTTAAACTCATTACCGACGCCCGGATCCCGGAAAACGCCGCCGAGGCCGACCTCATGCCGGATGAGGCGGAAGTCTCTTTCGAAACCCACGAGATGGCCTCTGTCGTGGTGACGGCGCAGACCGCCCGACTGAGCTTGGAAGAAGCGCAAGCGCAGGTCGCCGAGCAGGTCAAATCCAGCCTCGCCGCAGGGCCACAAGCTGCGGCCCTGCCCCTGCCCGGCCAAATGCTGCTCACGCGCACCAGCCGCGCCGCAATCGACCCGCTGGCGCTCGCCTATGCGACGCCCGGCGGATCGCTCACCACTCCTTTCTCCGGAATCGAAGTGCGCATGGTGGCGGAAAACGTCACCGTCGCGCCGCGCGACACGCCGCAGCCGACTCAGATGGAGGAGAAGCTCGTCGTCGTAAAGCGCGGCCAGACGCTCGCCGACGTTTTGGACAGCGGCGGCGTGCCCAAAGACCGCGTCCCCGAGGTGACCGCCGCTTTCAAGAACAAGCGCGGCGAACCCGTGCGCGAAGGCCAGCGCGTCAAGCTGCTCTTCGCCGACTTCGACGGCTCCGGCAAAAATATGCAACTCGCCCGCGTGTCGGTCTACAACGACGAAACCATCGAATCGATCGTCGCGGCGACGGATAAGGGCGCATTCGTGCAGACCCCGACAGGGCCGACGTCTTTCGCCAAGGACGGCGGGTCAAAGTCGAAAGACGAGATCGACGAGGACGAAGGCGCGATGCGCCTTTACGATTCCCTCTATGAAACTGCTCTCAAGCAGCAGATTCCAAAGCCGATCATCAATGAGATCGTGCGAGTCTTCGCAAACGACGTCGATCTTCAGCGCGCGGTCGCTGGCGGTGATGCGCTCGACGTCTTCTACGACGAAGCGGAGGAAGGCTCGACCGCCGGCAGAGACGCGCTGCTCTATGCGTCGCTAACGACTCGTAACGATACGTATCGTTACTATCGCTTCTATACCCCCGACGACGGCCTGCTCGACTATTACGACGAGAATGGCCGTTCGAGCCGCAAATTCCTCGTGCGCAAGCCAATCGCTCTCGGCGAGACGCGATCGGGCTTTGGCATGCGCCGTCATCCGATCCTCGGCTATTACAAGATGCACACGGGCGTCGACTGGGCGGCGCCGATCGGCACGCCGATTCTTGCGGCCGGCAACGGGACGGTGATCAAGGCGCAATGGGATTCGGGCTATGGGCGGCGCGTGGAGATCCAGCACGCCAATGGCTACATCACGACCTATAACCACATGTCAGGCTTTGCGCGCAGCGTGAAGGAAGGGACGCGCGTCAAACAGGGCCAAATCATCGGCTTTTTGGGATCGACGGGATTATCGACGGGACCGCACCTCCACTACGAGGTCATGGTCAACAGCCATTTCGTCGATCCGATGCGCGTGAAGCTCGCGCGAACGCGTGAGATCGAGGGCAGGCTTCTCGCCGAATTCAAGAAAGAGCGCGACCGCATCGATGGTCTTATGGCCAAAGCGCCCAACAACGACGCCAAGGTCGCGACGCGCCAGTCGAAATAATATTTTGCGACTATCGGCGCGCATGCGACGCGCCGCGATCTCTTCAAGCGGCGTCACGCCATTCGTATGCCGGAACGAACTGGCACGCCCGGACGCCGCGGAGGATGTTCTCCATCGTCGCCATCGTTTCCCGGTTGAGCGAGTCGCGGGCGAATTCGACCCGAAATTCGCGCTCGATCGCGAGCAGCAAACGGATCGCCGTATAGGGCGTCATTCCCAGTTCATAGAGATTGGCGCGTGGGGTCAGATGGGACGCCGGAACGCTGATCTGGACTTCCTGATCAATCAGTCTCTGGATGGTCTCGAACATTTTGGTCTCCCCTGGCGCTTCAGAATTCGACGATCCAAAGCTATGGGAAGCCCGAGAGAATGTTCGTGCGGCGACGCACATGGGACGCGGTCACCGCTTTGCTGGGGACGCGAGACCAGAGATTGCGGACTATGAGCCTATGCGCCGGCGCACGTCCGCCGGCGTCCAGCCTTGCGTGCGCAAGGCGCGCAGCGCGGTCGACGCCACGCTCTTTGCAAGCTTCTCGCCCTTCTCGTCCATAATGAGATCATGGTGCAGATAGTTCGGCGCGGGCAGATCGAGCAGATGTTGCAGCAGGCGATGCAAGCTCGTCGCCTCAAACAAATCCTTGCCGCGCACGACGTCGGTCACGCCCTGCAACGCATCGTCGACGACAACGGCGATATGGTAGCTCGCCGGCGTGTCCTTACGCGCCAGAACCACGTCGCCCCATTGCGCGGGATCGGCGGCGATCACCGTCGCCTCCCCGTCATTGCGAGGAGGCGCGGCCGACGAAGCCATCCACACATTGGCCAATGACTCTGGATTGCTTCGCTGCGCTCGCAATGACGGCGAAACGTCGCCGAATTCCCGCCACGCCAGCCCCTGCCCTATGAGCGTCGACGCCAGACGCATGTCGAGCCGCATCGCGACGCCGCCCTTTGCGCGGACTTCACGCGCCGAACGACGCGGCTTCGTGCGGCATGTTCCGGGGTAGATCGGCGATCCGTCCGGATCGCGCGGCCAGTACGCCTGCGCCGCCGTCGCACGCGCGATGTCGGAGCGCTTGCAGTCGCAAGCGTAAATGAGGCCCATCTCGTCAAGACGCTCGAGAGCGCGCGCATAGTCGTCGAAATGCTCGGACTGTCGGCGCACCGGGCGCTCCCAGTCGAATCCAAGCCAGGCGAGATCCTCATAGATCGCCGCCTCAAACTCGGGTCGCGCGCGGCCCCTATCGATATCCTCGATGCGCAACAGAAAGCGCCCGCCACATTCGCGCGCGAGATCGAAATTCAAAAGCGCCGAATAGGCATGGCCAAGATGCAGGTAGCCGTTCGGCGATGGCGCAAAACGGAAAACGCGTTGTTTTTTGGATGTCATCAACTTCGCTTAGCAGGGCCAGCTTTCTCCGGCCGGCGGATCGGCCGGGATGCATTCGGCGCCAGTGGACGAATGCCTACGCTTGCTCCAAAATAGCTCCAATTAGCCGTTTAAGCTCTTGGACTTACGCATGCCAGACTTCGAATCGATCGTCGACGATATCTACGAAGCCGCCGCCGAGCCTGATTGCTGGCCGCGCATCATGCATGACATCGGCAAGGCTGTGGAAGCCGCCGGCGGCGCCCTCATCGCCCGTCGCGCCGACGCCTGGCTCGGCTGGCGCTGCTCGGCCGCGCTCGAAAAAGGGGCCGACGCGTTCTTCAGCAGCGGCGGTCTTCAGCGAAGTCAGGTTCTCGACCGGCTTCTCGCCTTCAATCGCGCCGGTTTCGTCACTGATCAGGAAGGCTTTACCGAAGAGGAATATGCCGAGGAGCCGGTCATAAAGGAGTGGTGCGCGCCCAACGGCATTCATCATTGCACCGCGACCGCTGTGCCGATCCCCAATGGCGATCTCGTCGTGTTTCAGGTCAAGCGGCGAAGGGGAGATCCGCCATTCGGGCCCGCCGAACTTGCGCGCCTTGATGCGCTGCGGCCGCATCTCGCGCGCGCCGGTCTGCTCGCTGCGCGTTGGCGGCTTGAGCGGCTGCGATCGGCGACGGAAGCGCTCGCAACGCTCGGCGTCCCTGCGGCGATACTTGATGTCGAAGGCCGCGTGCTCGCCGCCAATGGGCTGATCGAGGAACTCGCCTCTCATCATGTCTGGATGCCGCGCGACCGCATCGCGCTCATCGAGCCAGCGGCGGACAAATTGCTGCGACGCGCGATTGCCGATCTCGGCGATCCTGCGGCGGCGTCAGTACGCTCCTTTCCCTCAAAAGGCGCCGGCGATCGCCCGGTCGTGATGCATCTGATCCCCGTCACCGGCAATGCGCGCGATCTTTTCGGCGGCGGCCTCGGCGTGCTTGCTGTCACGCCCCTTTCACGGCCGTCCGCGCTGGACGCCGCATTGGTGCAAAGCCTCTTCGATTTGACGCCGACCGAAGCGCGCGTCGCGGGGAGTCTCGCCGAAGGACTGACGCTCGATCAGATCGCAGAGCGTCACAAGGTGAAGTTGAGCACCATTCGCAGCCAGGTGAAGGCGGTTTTCGCAAAAACAGGCTCGAACAGGCAATCGCAGATTGTCGCGCTTCTTGCGGCGACGCAGAATTTTCCGCTGCAGCCCGTTGAAGAGGCTCAGGCGTGACGGAGCGGTCGAGCGGCGTGAAAAGGACCGGCCTTCAGCGCCGCGCCTCGGCGATCGCCAGCGCTGCGGCGAATGCCTCTTCAATATCGAGGTCGGTCGTATCGAGCGTCACCGCGTCCGCAGCCGCCTTCAGCGGCGCAACGCTTCGCGCGCTGTCGCGCGCGTCGCGCTTCCTGACGTCTTCGAGAATGGCGGCGTAGTCGGCCTCTTCGCCGGCGCGCGCAAGTTCCAGAGCGCGGCGCGTGGCGCGAGTCTCCGGCGTCGCAGTGACGAAAATCTTCACCTTCGCCTCGGGACAGATGACCGTGCCGATGTCGCGTCCGTCGAGAACGGCGCCCTCAGACCGCGCCGCGAAAACCCGCTGCATGTCGATGAGCGCTTCACGCACCGCCGGCATGGCGGCGACGACGGACGCCGCCTCGCCCATGTCGCGCGCGCGCAGCCGCGTCTCGTCGAAATCGGTGAGCGACAGGCTGCGCGCGGCGGCGACCGCCGCCTCGACATCGTCGAGCGGCAGGCCTTCGTCGAGCAGCGCGCAGGCCGTGGCGCGATAAAGCAATCCGGTGTCGAGATGCGGCAGGCCATAATGCGCCGCGAGCCGTCGCGCCAGCGTGCCCTTCCCCGACGCCGCGGGGCCGTCGATCGCGATGACGAAGCTCACGAGAATCGCGCTCCAAGCCGCTCCATTAGCGCGCGAAACGCTGGAAAGCTCGTCGCGATCATCGTGTCGTCGTCGACAGTGACCTGTTTCTCCGCGGCAAGCCCCATGACGAGAAAGCTCATGGCGATGCGATGATCGAGATGAGTCTCGACCATGCCGCCGCCCGCGACCCCGCCGCCGCGCACGATAAGATCGTCGCCGACGATATCGCAATCGACGCCATTGGCTTTAAGCCCGGCCGCGACCGCCTCAAGCCGATCCGATTCCTTCACCCGCAATTCGGAAAGCCCGCGCATCCGCGTCTCGCCTTGCGCAAACGACGCCGCGACGGCGAGGATCGGATATTCGTCGATCATCGAGGGCGCGCGCTCAGCAGGCACGTCGACGCCGGTAAGTTGCGAATAGCGCGCGCGAATGTCGGCGACCTCTTCGCCGCCCTCCTCGCGCCTGTTCTCCAATGCGATGTCGGCGCCCATCTCCTGCAGCGTCGTCAGCAGTCCGCTGCGCAGCGGATTGGTCATGACGCCTTCGATCACAATGTCGGAACCCTCGACGATCAGCGCGGCGACGAGCGGGAATGCGGCCGATGAGGGATCGGCGGGAACCTTCACGTCGCGCGCCGTGAGTTCCGGACGCCCTTCAAGCGTGATCTTGCGGCCGTGCGCGCCATGAGGCTCGCTCGCGACCTTCGCGCCGAAATGCGCCAGCATTTTTTCGGTGTGATCGCGCGAGGCCTCCGCCTCGATCACCGTCGTTTGGCCGGGTGAATTCAGCCCGCAGAGCAGCACCGCGGATTTGATCTGCGCCGAGGCGACGGGCGTCTTGTATTCGACCGGCAAGGGCTCGCTCGAACCTTGCAGCACGAGCGGCAGTCGCCCGCCCTCGGCCTGTTCCAGAATTTGAGCGCCCTGCAGCGCGAGGGGATCGAGTATGCGTTTCATCGGCCGTTTGCGAAGCGAGGCGTCGCCGTCGAAACGCGCGACGATCGGATGGCCGGCGACGAGGCCCATCATTAGCCGCGAGCCGGTGCCGGCATTGCCGAAATCGAGCGTCTCGTTGGGCTGCAGGAGCGAGCCGAGCCCGGCGCCCCAGACGCTCCAGCGCCCATCCGCATGGCGCACGATCTTGGCGCCGAGCTGGCGGCAGGCCTGCGCCGTGCGCAACACGTCCTCGCCTTCAAGCAGCCCTTCGATTTTCGTTTCGCCAATGGCGAGCAGCCCGAAGATCAAGGAGCGATGCGAGACCGATTTATCGCCCGGCGGGCGCACGCGGCCTGAAAGCGGCCCGAATTTATGGGCGCTGAGCGGCGCAGCGGGAGCGTGAACATGAACGGCAGCGTTCGGCATAGCACTTTCGGTCGAGAGCGATTCAATCGCCCTCCGCTTCGCACTTTTGGAGACGATGCTCAACAGCGGCGGCTACCCGCACGCGGCGGCGAAGACAGGCCGGAGATTGGAGCGGGCGATGGGAATCGAACCCACGACATTCAGCTTGGGAAGCTGACGTTCTACCCCTGAACTACGCCCGCGCCCTCCCTGTGTAACGCGGCCGACGGCCGGTTTCAACGGAGCAGTGATCCGGCCCCCTAGTGACGCCTGTTATCCTCACCTCATGCTGAGGAGGCTCCGCAGGAGCCGTCTCGAAGCACGAGGGTGAGGAAAACTTGCGCGGAAAAAGACTTCCTCGTCCTTCGAGACGCGCCTCCGGCGCTCCTCAGGATGAGGAAGCCTTTGCGTAACCGCCTCACTCCCAGAATCTCACGAGATTGAACGGCCCCATGAGGTCGGGGCCTTTGACGGACGGATCAAATTCAATCGGCCCTCCGAAAGTGAGGCGCCATGCCGGCGGCTCGATCGGATGCGCATGAACATCCATCCTGCCGACCGCGCAGTTGGCGTCGGTCACAGGCACGGCGATGAGCCCGTTGCAGGCCTGATAGAGCGGATCCGTTCCAATTAACGAGCCATAGCCATAGGCGATCAACTGCGAACGGGAGTTCAGCATGTTGAAAACGTCGAGTTGGAATTTCCAGCCCTCCTTCCAGCGATAGCCTATGCGCGCATTCACCGTGCCGATCGCGGGGCTTTTTAAAAAGCCGTCCTCGGTCAAAGCGCGCGGGCCGACATAGCGATATTTGAGCGCGCCAAACCAGCCTGTCGGCTCGCCCAATTCCAGAACCGCCGTCGCGATAATCGGCGCGGCGTTGATCAGGAAGTTCCCTGCCTTGTTGCCATAAAACGTGCCCCAAGGCAGCGCATCAGGCTGCAGCAGCGCATAGTAGAGATCGGCCTGATCCCTGTCGAACCCGAGGAAGCGTGCGTCGGTCATGGTCAGGTTGCCTTCGAATCCTAACCACGAGACCGGCCGGTAATGATTGGTGAATTCGAATCCGATGCGACGGCTGGGCGGGCCAAAAACGGTGTTGCCTTCGTCGCCGGCAAAAACATTTTCAGACTGTAGCTTGATCCAGAAGAGCGTCAGCGCGGATTCCAGACCGTCGATCGCTCTGGTCTTCACGCCGACTTCGGCGCCCGTCGATGGCGAAAGCAGCGGCCGACGCTGCGCGAACGCATAGCCCAAATCGTCCGACGCTTCGGTCGTTGAGAAGGTCTGCGTCGTGCCGCGCGCATCGGTTGAATGGAATCCGCGCCCGAAGTTCAGATAGAAATCGGTTCTGTCATCGAACGGATTGATGATCACCGACGCCTTGGGGCTAAGCAGTTGTCCCGTGCTCGCTCCGTTGTTGAACGGCGCGGTCCAAAGCCGGACCGGTTGGGCCGGATCATCATCGACAAAACCGACGATGGGCGAAGCCCAGTAATTCTGAAGGCCGCCGACGCTCGCCCAATAATAGTCCCAACGCGCGCCGACGACAGTCGTCAGCCATGGCGCCCATTTCGTCCTGATGTCGCTGAACAGGCCGAGGCTCGCCTCGCCAACGCGATCATTGCGAATCGTGTCGTAGGGCCTGCGCACATAAGTGTCCTGCAGCCCGACGCGGATGTCGTCGTAACGCCCCTGATAACCGAACCGCAGCTCGAATGGCGTTTCCAGCATGTTGAACCGGATGCCGTGAATGCCGTTTGAGCCAAGGATCGTTCGACGATCGAACTGGCGGAATTGATCGCCTAAAATGGGGTGAGACAAAAAGTAAGTAAAATCGTTGAACAAATTCAAGGTCGAATGAACGGCGTAACCTTCGATGCGAGAATAATTCGTTTCGCTGAGCTGAGCCCAGTGACCAGAGAGACTGAAGCGCGTCGTGTCGCCGCCATCGGTCGGGTTTATCGCTCCCCAGCGCGACATCAATCCATCCTGCACGGCGCGCAGGGGGATCTGGTTAGTGGCGTTAAAACGGTTTGCATAGGCCATGCCGGTTATGCCGAAACCGTCGGCCTCTGTTCCACGTATCCAACGCAAAACAGCATTGACCTTGCGCACGCGATTAGGCGTCAACCACGGACCGTCATAAACCGACATCTCGCCTGCGCCGAGGATATCGCCGCCCATGTAGTCCCATGACTTCATGCCGAACTGGCGCGCATATCCGAATTCGCCGACGCTCGTCGTGAAAACCCCCGTGGGCACCCGGTTCAGATACTGCATGCGGATGGTGCCGGCGTTCGAAAAATCGCCGTCTTCGACGTTGTACGGACCTTTTCGCGCATCAATATACGCAAGCAATTCGGGCATAATGAAATTTATGTCCGCATAGCCCTGACCGTGGCCATGGGTGCGCATGTTGAGCGGCATGCCGTCGAGATAGAACGCGAGATCGGTGCCGTGATCGAGATCGAAGCCGCGCAAATAATATTGGTTGGCCTTGCCCTCGCCGCTGTGCTGCGTGACGGCGAGGCCCGGCACGACTTCGAGCGCTTCGCCGGGACGATAGAAGGGAATGGCGTTGACCTGTCCGCCGGTGAAAAACCTTTCGCTCGATGACGTCATTTCCTTCGGGCCGGTCGGATAATCGATCTTCGGCCCGAGCGCAGTATCGTTTTCGGAGGACTGTCCAGAGGGCCCCTGCGCGACTTCGACGAGCGTGGTTGGCCGCGCGGGGCCTTGCGGACGCGCCGCCTGGCTATGTATCGTCCGCCTCGCCGCGTGTCCGCCGACATCGATTGTCGGCAATGCCGTCTGAGCGGCGGCCTCGCCCAGAAATATCAATCCGGCCACAAGTGCGAAAAGGGAGACGGCGGTCGGATAACGACGGTCCATGCAGGCGGCTCATGTATGATAAACAGATCAAGACAGCTTATTCTGAGCGGTCGGCCGCCAAAGTTGAAGAGTGTTTTTAAAGGCGATTCGTGATTGCGCGTAACCTGTTGCAAACGAGCCACACCCACGTTCAACGCTACCTCACATTCGGATTTCTCACCTCGCCCCTCTGCTTCTCGATTTCCTTCAGCTTTTCTCGGATCGGCCCATAGGGACCGTATTTGTGCTGCGCCTCGGAGAAGCCATCCGCGTAGGGCCCATAAGCCGCGTCGATCGGCTTTTGAAGAAGGTTGGGAAAATCCTTATCTAACCCGGCGCGATGCGGTCTCGGCTTCGAGATCATCAGCGCCGCGACGTCCCAGGCCTCTTCAGGCGAGAGCCGCGGATGCAGATAGTCGACGCCGTCCGGCATGTTGGAATGGACGAAATTCGCGGCGGTGATCAGCCGCGCCATGCCGGCGCCGTCGTTGAAACTGTCCGAACCCCACAGCGGCGGAAAGGCGTAGCCGGCGCCAAGTCCCGGCAGGCTGTTCTGCACGCCGGCGCCATCGACATTATGGCAGCCGATGCAACGCGCCTGATAAATGTCGCGCCCCCGCGCGGGGTCGGCGGCGCGGTCGAGCTCCGGCATGGTTCCCGCGCCGAGTCCCGAGAGTTTCTCGCCCTTGCGCACGCCGGTCGACAGAAACTGAATATAAGCGACGATCGCGCGCATCTGTGGCGAAGAGACTGGTAGCGGACGTCCATTCATGCTGCGCGTCATGCAGGAGTTGATGCGCTCCGGCAGCGTGATCTCGGCGCCGGCGCGCGGGCTATAGGCGGGGAAATCCTCCGCGAGGCCGAAGAGCGGCAGGCCGAATTTCTTTACGCCGGCGTCGAGATGGCAATTGCCGCAGGCGAGATTGTTGCCCGCAAAGCGCTGCGCGCGGTCCGGCATGTCGGGACCGATATGCGAATAGGTCGCGGTGATGAGATCGCGCCCACGGCGGACGAGCTTGCCATGCGCATCATAAGGCAGGGCGTCAACGCTTGGCGCTGACCAGAACTTCGCGCTCGGCGCGCCGAGTTCTTCGGCGCAGACGTAAGCTGCGAATAAGAGCGCGAATAGCGCGCCGCCAATAAGCGCCTTGCGCATGGACTACTCCGTCATGAAATGTTTCGAAAGCTTGAGCCCCTGCCCCTGATAATTCGATACGCCGCTTTGGCCGTAAAGCGTCTCAGGGGTTTCGGCCATGCGTTCATAGACAAGGCGTCCGATGAACTGGCCATCTTCCAAAATGAATGGCACTTCGCGCGAGCGAACTTCGAGAACGGCGCGCGCGCCCGGTCGTCCGTCGGCGCCAGCCCCGAAGCCTGGATCGAAGAAGCCGGCGTAATGCACGCGAAACTCGCCAATCGCGGCGTCCATCGGCGCCATTTCGGCGGCGATATCAGGCGGGATCGCGAGGCGCTCGCGAGAAGCGAGAATATAAAAGTCGCCGGGATCGAGGATGAGCCTTCCGTCTCGCGACGGCAATCGATCCCAGTAATCGTCGATGCGATAGGCGCCGATCCGATCGACGTCGATCACGTCGGTATGCTTCTGCGCGCGATAGCCGATGATGCCGCCAAACGCTCCAGCGTCGAGCGCAACGCGCAGCACGACGCCGTCCCGCAAATTGAGCGGCCCGTCGACGAGCGGCGATTTGCGATGCAGTTCGGCGAGGTCTGCGTCGCTGAGAGATGCGCCCTGCGCACGCCCGCGAAACCGCAGCTGGTTCAATCGCGTGCCTTTTCGGGCGCGCACCGAGAAGCTGCGCGGCGACACTTCGGCGTAGAGCGGACCGCGATATCCAGCGGCGACCTCGTCGAAACGGTCACCGCGATCCGTAATCAGCCGGGTGAAAATATCGAGACGCCCCGTCGAGCTTTTCGGATTGGCGGCGCCGACGACAGATTCATCGAGCGCTAAACTTTCCAGAAGCGGCACGACGTAGAAGCAACCGCGCTCGAGAACGGCGCCGTCGCCTTCGAGCGACATCTCGTCATATTTCAACGCGGCAAGAAGTTCATCGACGCTACGGCGCTTGCCCGGCAGAAAACTCGCGCGCACGCGATAGGCTTTGGGGCCGAGCCGCAGATCGAGACTGGCCGGCTGAATCTGCCCATGCGCAAGGGGCGCCGCGAGGCGGATTTGGCCGGCGTCGGCCATCGCCTGAATCTGCCGGCTGGAAAGCACGCCGCCCATTCGCATCCGCCCCGTTTCCCTTTGTTGAAGCGGATAAGCGCCAAATCGCGCCGCCTTTCAAGCCGGGGCTGTTGACAGCTTAGGCCGCTCTGGCCTCTATAGGCGGACGTGGTTATTTGAGCCGGCCGGCTTGCCGCCACGAAAAACAATGCGCTAAAAGGCCGGGTCTCCCGCAGGAAACCCCGCTTTTTGCGCAGCAGCGCCTTTTGGCGCGCATCAAGGGAATGGCGCGATTTGCGCCGAGGGAGAAGAAATGTCCGCCAACGCTCCGCCGCGCAGGCCGCTCAAACCAGCCACGCAACTCGTTCATGGCGGGACGCAGCGCTCTTCCTTCGGAGAATTGTCGGAGGCGCTCTACCTCACGCAGAGCTTCGCCTATCCGACGATGGAGGCGGCCGAGGCGCGCTTCAAAGGCGACGAGCCGGGCTTCATCTATTCGCGCTTCTCGAACCCGACGGTGGCGATGTTCGAGCAGCGGATGATCCTTCTCGAGGGCGCGGAAGCCGCCCGCGCCACCGCTAGCGGGATGGCGGCGGTGACGGCGAGCATGCTCGCGCAGCTCAAAGCCGGCGACCATGTGGTGTCGGCGCGCGCGCTCTTCGGCTCCTGCCTTTATGTCGTCGAGGATCTTCTGCCGCGATTGGGAATCGCCTCGACTCTCGTCGACGGCGCCGACATCGAACAATGGAAAGCGGCCGTTCGTCCCGAGACGAAGCTCTTCTTCCTCGAAAGCCCGACCAACCCCGGCCTGGAGGTCTATGATCTCAAGGCGATCGCCGACATTGCGCATGAGGCGGGCGCGAAGCTCGTCGTCGACAATGTTTTCGCGACGCCGCTGTTGCAAAAGCCGTTCGATTTCGGCGCCGACGTCGTCGTCTATTCCGCGACCAAGCACATCGACGGTCAGGGCCGATGTCTCGGCGGCGTCATTCTCGCTTCACAGGCGCTGATCGAAGAAAGCGTGCATAATTTCCTGCGCCAGACCGGGCCGGCAATGTCGCCGTTCAACGCCTGGGTGATGCTTAAAGGTCTCGAGACCTTGCCGCTGCGCGTCGCGCAGCAGACCGCAAGCGCGGCCAAGATCGCCGATTTTCTGGCTGAAGAAAAAACCGTCAGCCGCGTGCTCTATCCTTTCCGCGCCGATCACCCGCAGGTTGATCTCGCGCGCCGACAGATGTCAGGCGGCGGGACGCTGGTGAGCTTCGACATGGCGGGGGGTAAGGCCGCGGCGTTCCGCCTCGCTAACGCGCTTGAAGTGATCAAAATTTCAAACAATCTTGGCGACGCGAAGAGCCTCATCACCCATCCGGCGACGACGACCCATCAGCGGCTGACGCCGGAAGCGCGCGCCTCGCTCGGCATCGGCGAGGGGCTGCTGCGTCTCTCGGTTGGCCTCGAGGACGCCGACGACCTCGTCGACGATCTCGCGCGCGGGCTTTGGGCCGCCGCGCGCGCTTAAGTCCTATCGCGCGCTCTCCCGCCTCTCGGCGCGAGCCAAGACTTTCGCCTCCTGCATCGCGCATTCGGCGACGAAGTAGGACGCGGCGAGTATGGCGCAAAGCGTCTCCAGCACGACGCCCGTGATCAATTCGTTCATCAGCATGCCCTCAAACGCATTCGCTACGGAATGCGGAAAAATCCAAGCGGCGGCCCGCGGCGGCGGCGTGAGAAGAGAATCGACGCCGACGCAGGCCGTTTACGACACAGCGTCAGACTGCCGGCGGCGCGCGCGGGCGGTTGGCTGGGTCGGGCCGGGGCGTCGGCGCGACGCGGTCCGCCACCGTCCGCGCGAGCCTGAAGCTCGGGACGGGCGTCGCGCCAATCGGGCCGGGCCGCGCCGCTAGGGGCGCAAGACCGCTGCAAAACGCCTGGCAGAGGATACAGGCGGAGCGATCGTCTTTGGGGCCCGGCCGCCCCGGAAACGCGTCAGGTTGGGAGGTCCCCGACGCGAAACAGATAAAGAGTTGAGCGATGAGACGGCCGCCGACGCCAGCTTCGGCGACGCCGCGCGCCAGCGGCGCGACGGCCCAGAGCGACGCCGCTGCGAATAGCAGCGTCGCGCCAAGCCGCGCGCCAAAGCGACGCAGCGAAGCCAATCTGGACGCCGAAGCGGGCATCGGTTCAGGTCGCGTCGGTCAAAGGCCGCGAGAATCGGGCGCGGCGTTCGAGGTCGATCAAGCGAATGACGCGCTGGTCACTCCCGCGCCACACCGCCGTTCCCGGCACGATCGCGGCGAGCGCCGCCATGCCGGGCGCAGGACCCGTGTGCGCGTCTTCGCGCTTTATCAAAGATTGCAGCGCTGCGCCGGCGACGACGCCTTCTCGCCCGCTCGGCTTACGTTTGCGAAACATGGGCTCACTCCCGGTCCGCCGCTTGGCGCGGCGTTGTCCTTTTGCTGCGCCCGACGCTGCGCGCGCCCGGAGTCCGGGCGAGACGCGCAAAACGACGCGACAGCGTGGCGAAGGATCAGGAGTTGGCGGGAGGCGCTCGCGCCTGTCGGGAAAAATCCTGCGGGTGGGTCGGCAGGGCGCGGTCCGCCACCGTCCAATCAAGCGCTGTCCATTGGACGGGCGCCTTGCCAAAATGAATGGTTCGCGCTGCAAGAGGGGCGACGCCATCGCAATAAGACTGGCAGAAAAGGCAGGCGTCCCGATGGCCCTTTAAACGAACCGGATCCTGCGACTGGCCGCTTGAGGCAATGTCGGTGAAGCAAAATTCATTGACGGCGTCGCCGGCGCCCATCCGCGACGCGACATGCGCCGCCGCAGGCGCGAAGGCCTGAACGGTCAGCGCGAGCGCGAACAGCAGAACTGTCAACCAGTTGCGACGCATAAGGTCCTTCAGCCTTCAATCAGGCGCGCATGCGGATTTCACATGCGTGCGCTGATGTAAGCAAAAAGCGAAGGCCGCGACAAGTTAATCTTGTCGCAGCCGCCTCGCAGCGGCAAAGCGTCACAGCAAGACGATCGCATTTCAGATCATCATGGAGGCTCACCTGACCGCCGAAGTTCCCCCCGAACCGCCACGGTCGATCGCGATGACATCCTCCGGACCGCCGAAGTGGTAATTCAATGCGATGAAGAACGTGCGCTGGGGATAGGGGTTCGGATTAACATAAGCTTTCCAGCGGCCGATATTGTTGACGCCCACGGAGAGCCACCAGTGCGGCTCAAGTCGATATCTCCACTTCGCGTCGAATACGAGAATCTCACTATCCACATTGCCGTAGTTGTTGTGATTGAAGTCAGTGTTCGCGAAGGTGACAAACGCCGGGGAGGAATATCGCGCGCCGAGAGCGAAGGACATGTCCGGATTGGGCGTGTAGGTCATGACGCCGCGGAAGCGGATCCTCGGGACGCGGGGAAACTGACGGCCGCCATAGAGAACCGCTGGAACGGTCGCGGAGAGCGGATTGACGTTGCCGTTCGCCAGCACGTAGGGCGCGCCTGTAAAGTCACCGCTCGATAAATTCGATTGTATTTTCGCGTCAGTGAAGGTGACGCCCCCGTTGAAGTCCAAACCCGGAATGAGAATATCCCTCATATCCGCGACGGCTTCTATGCCGCGGAAACGCACCTTATCCATGTTGGCGTTCTGCGTGACGATGATGCCGGCCCCGTTGATCGCGCTCTGGCTGACGATGGCGTTCCAACGATCGTCCATGAAAAGGCTGATGCGCGGATTGAATAGGCCGACCGCACCGCCGAAAGCGTCGACCGTTCGATATTCGCCTGTCACGTCGTAGCAGGTGCAGATTTCCGGCTGAAGATTGGGATTGTTGATGAGCTGAGCGCTTGGGCTTGAAAGCGACTGGAACAGCTCGGAGACGGTCGGAAAGCGATACGCGCGGGCGATCGAGCCGCGCAGCGTCAATTCCGGCGTCACGCGATATTCCAGCGCCGCCTTTGGCGAAAAGGCTCCTTTGTACGAGTCCGGGAAATAGGTCACATTTGCGGGCGCACGGCCGAGCGATACGATCCCCGGAGTGAATTGACTCGCGACATTCAGGCCTCCGGTGGCGTTCATGCCGTTGAAAGCGCGCCACCATTCGCCCCGTGCGCCGGCGGTGAACTTCCAATCAGGCAGCGGTTTCCATACTTCCTGGATGTAGGCGCCTTTGGTTTCGGTCTTACCGTAGTTCACGGCCTGAATGCCGAGATAAAAATTGCTCGGCCAAGAGACCGTGCTCGTCTGCACGGTGTTGAGCGAGTAGACGTCGCCATGGGCCCCGAAGGACACTTCGTGCTTACCGAGTAAGTCGTACGGCACGCGCCAGATGGCGCGCGCGTCGCCGGTTCGCCAGAAAGTCCCCCCATTGTTTACGTTTAAACCCCTGGGATCGAAATTGTATGCTGTGCCGGCGGCGTTGACGCGAGGCCCATACGACTGCGCGTTGTTAGTGAAGTCGCGAACAAAATTGTATGAGCTGGCGGATAGATCATAGTCGAAGACTCCGCCGGTATCCTGACGGAGCTCGAGCCCCTGCATCACATGGCTCGCGGCGCCATGGCCGGGGTTGACGCCGCCGGGCGTGACGAAGAAAGGCCCGAACTGGATGCGGCCGCTCTGCGTGTTGTAGATCGGCATCCCGTTTCTGTCGCGAATGAAGCTCTCGACGGTGGTGTCGTTATTTAACGACCAGAAGCCGATCTGATATTTCGCGCGGACGAGCGGCGCGACGTCGTAAGAGACTTTGACTTTCGCCATATCGGTCTGGACGTGGTCGGCGCCTGCTGCATGCGTGATTACACGCGGAACGCCTTCCTGATTGAAATCGACATGGCCGCCGAAGAATCGTGGATCAACGCGGGGCGCGGCGCCTGCCTGCGGTTGCGGAGTGAGAATGTTGCCCGGGAAGGTCTGCGCCTGACCCTGGTTGTCCAAATGCTCGTATCCGACCCAGTAACGGAAATCGTTGATCCGGTCGCCGATCAGCACATTCGTCACGCCGCCAAGATTAAGTTCCTTGCGGCTGTAGAGGCTGAAAGGCTGCACCGCGGCGGTGCCTGACGCATGGACCTCGAAATTGTCCGGCATCCGCGTCGTCATCGTCAGCACGGCGCCGATCGAATTTCCTGGGTAGAGCGCGGAAAACGGCCCGTACATAACATCGATGCGGGAAATTTCCTCCGGTGAGACCATTCCCCAGCGTGGCGGAAAGTTGAAGCTGTTGCCGAGCAGGTTCGAAAGAAGAATCGTGTCCGCATATACGAGCGTCAGCGCGCTCTGAATCGTTCCCGAGGTTCGGGTTGAGACGATCGCGTTTCTGTCGCCGATATAGCGCTCGCGCACCAGGATCGACGGCATATATCGAAATGCGTCGGCGGAGGTCATGATATTGGTGGACCGGAGAATTTGCTGGCGCGTCCTGCTCTCGACCACCGCCGGAATATTCGCCGGCAACGTGCGGCTGAATGGTGCGGGCTTTGGCTCCGAATAACGATCCGTCCCGGGCTCGGATGGTCCGGGCGCCGCGGTAGTGACGAGTCCCGGCCCGCCGGCGCTTTGGCCCGCAGGGCCTCTATGCACGGGGCCCCGCGCCCCGCCGACGTTGATGGTGGGCAGCGCCTGCTGCGCATCCGCGGCTGAAGCGACGAACAGGCTGAGCGTGGCGAAAGACGCTCCTGTGAGGAGGCGAGAACGACGAGTCATGACGATATTCCTCGGCGCCGACTGGATCGACGCATACGGGAAGCGAGCTGCGGCGTTGGATGCAACGAGCGCGCGGACCATGGATTGGGGAGGCTGCTGGGCGCAGCCGATGAGGGTCCAGACCGATGCGCTTATTCGCGCTCGTGTCGGCCCGACTTAAGCGCGCGCGAGTGGCGGCGCCCGAGCGCAATGCGCCCGCGACGGCCGCTCGGAGAGCGGCCGCATGGGGCGTAGGCGCGTGTCGACCAGCGCATATTCGCCGATCGCGACGGGATAATGAGAGTTTAGCGAAATCCAGGCCGGCGGCGGCTCGCCGCATAAGAGACAGGATTGGCAGTTGTGCCTGTGGCCCAGCCTGTCGTTTGGCGCAGGCTGCTCCCCGGCGCGCCAATAGTGACACGGGGCTGAAAGCGTCTCTGTCGCGGACGGTGAAGTTGCGCGCGCCAGCCCAACTCCGCCGGCGACGGTCTGGACGACCATCGCCAGGGCAAGCAGTAGCGCTCGAAACGTCGTGAGCCGCATTTTGATCCCAGTCAAAGCTGAAATCCACTATTTACGGTAAATTGCGACGTGAATAGATGTCGCCTGCCGTTGAGGGCCAAAAAGCGATCGGTGTGTCTCTTCGGTAACAGTCGAGGGCCTCGGGGTAACTTCTCCGCCGCTCAGGCGCCTAATCAAAAACGTTTCCCTTTGTTGGCGCCCGCACTAATCTTGCGCCCATGTACATCGCCATCACGAAAGACATACAGGTAACGGCGCTTCCCGACTTTCTGCCGGATCGCTCAGACCCCGACCAGGATCGCTACTTCTGGTCCTATACGATCGAGATCGCCAATCTTGGGCGCATTCGCGTGCAGCTTTTGTCGCGTCACTGGATCATTATCGACGCCAATGGGCGTCGCGAGGAGGTCCGCGGCCCTGGCGTCGTCGGCGAGCAGCCGGTTCTGGAGCCCGGCGAGACATTTCGTTACGCATCGGGATGTCCGCTCAGCACGCCTTCAGGCATGATGCAGGGCAGCTACCGCGTCGTCACCGACTCCGGCGAAACCTTCGACGTGGAAGTGCCTGCGTTCTCGCTCGACAGCCCCTTGTCGCGTCCGACGTTGAATTAGGCGGGCAAATGGATCGCCTTGAAAATGCGATCGAGCTGCTTTCCCGATTGGTCGCTTTCGACACGGTAAGCTCCAAGTCGAATCTGCCGCTGATCGGCTTCGTCGAATCCTATTTGCGCGAGCAGGACGTGCGCTTCCAACGCGTCCCGAACGCAGCCGGCGACAAGGCCGCCCTTTTCATCACGATCGGGCCCGACTCCGACGGCGGCGTCCTGCTCTCCGGCCACACCGACGTCGTGCCGGTCGAGGGGCAAGAATGGAGCGGCGATCCATTCACATTGCGACGTGACGACAAGCGGCTATATGGCCGCGGCGCCGTGGACATGAAGGGCTTCGACGCCGCATGTCTGGCGATGATTCCGGAGTTCAAAGCGGCGCGGCTGTCCCGACCGATCCACATTCTGCTGAGTTATGACGAGGAGACCACCTGTCTTGGTCCGCTCGATGTCATCGCGAAGTTCGGCGCCGACTTGCCGCGTCCGTCGGCCGTCGTCGTCGGGGAGCCGACGTCTATGGAAATCGCCGATGCGCATAAGAGCGTGACCACTTATCTGACGCGCGTGCGGGGCTTCGAGATTCATTCGGCCAATCTGCATCGCGGCGTCAGCGCGGTGCATGTCGCCTGCAAGCTCGTCTGCGAACTCGACCGCATCGGCGAAGAACTCCGTGCGAAGGGCGATCCGAGCGGCCGTTTTGATCCGCCCTTCTCGTCCATTCACGTCGGCGTCATTCACGGCGGAACCGCGCGCAATATCGTCGCCAAGGACTGCGAGTTTCTATGGGAGTTTCGCGGATTGCCCGGCGCGCCGCCGAACTTTGTCCGCGACCGGCTGGAGGCCTATTGCGACGAGCTGAGACGGTCGATTTTTGTTGGCTTCCCCGAAGCCGGCATCGAGACCACGACGGAGAATCAGGTGCCGGGGCTCGCGCCGCAGCCGGGCTCCGAGGCTGAGACGCTGGCGCTGCGGCTCGCCAAGCGCAACGCCACGATCGCGGTGCCCTATGCGACGGAAGCGGGCCAGTTTCAGCGCGCGGGAATGGCCGCCGTTGTCTGCGGCCCTGGCCGCATAGACCAGGCGCACCAGCCGGACGAATACATCGACATCGCTGAACTCGCCGCCTGTTTGGAGTTTCTGCGCGGCCTTGCCCGCGAACTTCAATCCTGAAGCCCCGGCGCATCGCGCAATCCAATAGCTTGCGGTCAAGTCTCTCTAGCGCGCAGAGCGCCGGAGACGTTGCTTTTCTGACGACGCGCAGGACGGGCGTACGACGCAGATTGCTTTCGTGAAGTGAGCGGCTATAGTCCGCCCGCCTTCCGGCGCTTTTGAAAAGAAAATCGGCGCCGGGCTCGAGCCCTTAAGAGATTTCGCAATGAAGCTAATCCCGGACGCTTTGGCGCAAGACCAGACGCCGTCACCCCCCGCCGCCCAAGCGCCTGCGACCCCGCCGGCCGAGCCGAGCGCCCCCGCCGCGCCGCCCGCTCCAACGCCGCCGCTCCCGCCGAGCGCTACCCAAACGGGACAGCTGGCGGACTCCAAGCCCGAAGCGCAGCCTCCGACCATGCCGGAGATGCTGGGGCAGCTCATTCCCATCTTCGTGGTGATGGGCATCGTGTATATTCTGGTCATCCGCCCGCGCTCCCGCCGCGAGAAAGACGCGCTTGCGCAGCTTCGCAACGTCCGTCGCGGCGATACGCTCGTCACCACCAGCGGCTTCGTCGGCAAGGTGACGAAATCGATCGATGACGCTGAAATCGAGGTCGAGATCGCGCCCAATGTGCGGGTGAGAATGCTGCGCAGCGCCATCGCCGAAGTGCGCGCTAAGGGCGAACCGGTGAGGGAGGAGCCGCCGCCGGCCAAGACCGGCGGGGCAAGGAGCGGCGCAAAATCGGCGAAGTCCGGCGAGACCAAGCCGAGCGGCGCCAAATCCAGCGACGCTAAGTCGGACAACGCCAAGCCCGGCGATGGCAAGGCGGGCGAAGCCGAATCCGGCTCCCAGAGCTAACGCCGCCCTTACGATCACCTAGCCGATAGCAGGACGATGCTGCGATTTTCGACCTGGAAACTCTTCGCCATTGTGGCGATGACCCTCGCCGCGGTGCTTATCGTCGCGCCAAGCATGTTGTCGGCGTCTCATTATGAAGAGCTGAAATCGCGCCTGCCTTCCTGGCTCGTTCCGCCGACCATCGTGCTCGGCCTCGACCTGCAGGGCGGCTCGCATGTGATGCTCGAAGTCGATCAGGCGGATCTGATCAGCACGCAGGTGAAGAATTTGCGCGACGACGTGCGCCGCATTCTGCGCGAGGAGAAGGTCGCCATCACCGGCGGCATTGGCGCGACGGCCCGCGGCGTGCAGGTGCGCATCGCCGATCCGGAGGACCGCGAGAAGGTGCTTCCGAAGCTGCGGCAGCTGCGTAACAGCTTCAGCAACGCTCTCCTGGGCGGTCCCTCGCCGCTCGACGTCGAGGCCTCGCCGGACGGCCTTATCCGCGTGACCGTCACCGACGCCGGCCTCACGGACAAATCACGCAAGGCCGTCGAGCAGTCGATCGAAGTCATTCGCAGGCGCGTCGACGCGCTTGGCACGCGCGAGCCGAGCATCCAGCGTCAGGGCGACGACCGCGTGCTGGTGCAGGTGCCGGGTCTTCAGGACCCGGAAACCTTGAAGGAAATTCTGGGCAAAACGGCCAAACTCGAATTCCGCCTCGTCGCCGAACCCGGCCAGAATCCGTCCGAAACCGAGGAGCTCGATCAGGTCGATCAGGAAGGCAAGATCGCCGTCGAAAAGACGGTGATGGTCAAGGGCGAGGATCTCACCGACGCGCAGCCCGGCTTCGACCAGCAAAGAAGCGGCGAGCCCGTCGTCAATTTCCGCTTCAACATTCGCGGCGCCCAGGCCTTCGGCGAAGTCACCTCGAAGAACGTCGGGCGTCTCTTCGCGATCGTCCTCGACAACAAGGTTATTTCCGCGCCGCGCATCCTGACCCCGATCACTGGCGGTTCAGGACAAATTTCCGGGCGTTTCACGGTCGAACAGGCAAATAACCTCGCGATCCTGCTGCGCGCCGGCGCCCTGCCCGCAAAGCTCAACATCGTCGAGGAGCGCACCGTCGGCCCCGGCCTCGGCCAGGATTCGATCGACGCTGGCAAGCGCGCCGCCTATGTCGGCGCGGGGCTCGTCGTCATTTACATGCTCATCACCTACGGCGTCTTTGGCGTCTTCGCCAATCTCGCGCTCTTCGTGCACATCGCTTTCATTTTCGCCGGCCTCGTGCTGCTCGGTTCGACGCTGACGCTGCCGGGCATCGCCGGCATCGTGCTGACGATTGGCATGGCGGTCGATTCGAACGTGCTGATTTACGAACGCATACGCGAGGAAAATCACGCGGGGCGCTCGATCCTCGCGTCGCTCGACGCCGGCTTCACGCGCGCCTTCGCGACGATCGTCGACTCAAACGTCACGATGTTCGTCGCCGCGGCTATCCTCTATTTTCTTGGCACGGGACCGGTGCGCGGCTTCGCCGTGTCGCTTGCGCTCGGCATTCTGACGACCATCGTCACCGCGGTGACCATGACGCGCATCATGATCGCCGTCTGGTATCATTACGCGCGGCCGACCAAACTGCCGATCTGAGGGGGCGACATTTATGAAACTTCTGCGCCTCGCCCCGGAGAACACCAAATTCCCATTCATGCGGTTCCGCCGCGTGAGCTATCCGTTCTCGGCCCTGATGTCGCTGATCGCCGTCGCCCTCTTCGTCTTTAGGGGCATGAATTTCGGCATCGACTTCGCCGGCGGCACGGTGATCGAACTGCGCGCCAAATCCGGCGCCGCGGAAGTCGGCACGCTCCGCACCATCGGCGAAGGACTGCATCTCGGCGACATTGAAGTGCAGGCCTTCGGCAATCCGGCCGACGCCACCTTGCGATTCGGATTGCAGCCCGGTGGCGATGTCGCGCAGCAGGCGGCGGTTGAGCGCGTGCGCGGCGCCGTGGACGCCTATTACGATCTGCGTCGCGTCGAAGTCGTCGGCCCGCGCGTCTCCAATGAATTGGTGCAATCCGGCACGCTTGGCGTCGTGCTGTCGATCATCGCGGTGCTGACCTATCTCTGGTTCCGCTTCGAATGGCAGTTCGCGATCGGCGCGGTGATCGCGACGATGCACGATCTGCTGCTCACGGTGGGCTTCTTCTCGATCACGCAGCTCGAGTTCAACACCACGTCGATCGCGGCGATTTTGACCATCGTCGGCTACTCGCTGAACGAGACCGTGGTGGTGCTCGACCGTATTCGCGAGAACATGCGCAAATACAAGAAAATGGCGACGGCGCAGATGGTCGACATGTCGATCAACGCCGTCCTGCCGCGCACGATCATGACGGCGACGACCGTGATGCTCGCGCTCTTCGCGCTGGTCGCCTTCGGCGGCCAGGTGATCCGCTCGTTCTCGGTCGCGATGATCTGGGGCATTTTCGTCGCGACCTATTCGTCGATTTTCATCTGCTCGCCGATGCTGATCTATCTCGGCCTGCGCAACGAAGACGCTGATAAGGCGGCGCAGAAGCACGAGACCGAACACAAGGCGGAGACGGCCGATTCCGCGCGTGACGAGGCCGCCGCCGCGCCGGCGAATCCTCCCGCGGCCGTAGAAAAGACGCCCGCGCCCGCTCGGAAGGCGACCACCAAACGGGCCACCAAGACGAGGCCGGCTTGACCGCTCCCGGCGGCGGCTATGTGCCCGGCCGTCACAAGATCGACGACTACGGCGGCGGCGGCTTTCGCTTCGCCGATATGTCCCACAAAGGCTCTATTCTCGCCCTGCCCTCCGGCGTGCGCGCCGTGCCTCTAAGCAACGCCGCGGAGATCGACGAAGCGATGATCGATCGCGCGCTATCTGAAAGCGGCGGTCTCGACGTATTCGTCGTCGGAACCGGACAGGACCTGCTGCCGCTTGCAAGCGTCTTGCGCGCCAAGCTGCGCGCATCGGGCGTCGGCTGCGAAACCATGGCGACGGGCGCCGCCGTGCGCACGTACAATATGCTCGTCGACGAGGATCGCCGAGTCGGCGCTCTGCTGATCGCGGTGTGACATGCCTGCCGCCTCGCAGGAGCATTATGCGCAGTGCGAGGAGCTTCTGCGGTCGTGTGATCGCGACCTCTGGCTCGCCTGTCTCTTCGCGCCCCAGGAGGCGCGCAGACACATCCACGCGCTCTACGCTTTTGCCCAGGAGGCGGCCGACGTCAGCGGCAAGGTCACGCAACCGCTGCTGGGCGAGATGCGACTGCAGTGGTGGATTGACGCGCTGCAGGGCGACGCCGCGCAAGGCGAAGGCGCGCGCGCCAATCCCGTCGCCGATGCGCTCATCGACACGATCGAGCGCTTCGCTTTGCCCCGCGACGAATTCATCGCGCTGGCGGAGGCGCACATCTTCGATCTCTACGACGATAGGATGCCGACCTGGATGGCGCTCGAAGACTACTGCCGCGCCACGGCGTCGGCGCCGATGCGCTGGGCGGCGCACATTCTCGGCGCCGATCTTCAAGCGCCGTCCGCGCGCCCTTTCGATGAGGCGGGAGTCGCGCTTGGCTTGACGCGAATATTGCGCGCCTTCGCCGAGCGCCCCAACCAAGAGAAATTTTTGCCCGACGCAGCGTTCGCGCAAGACGGCGACCCCAAGGCTCGCCAGGAAGAGCTTCGCCTCGCCCTGAAGGAGATGGGGGCGCTGGCGCAGTCTCACTATGACGCGGCGCGACGTCTGGCGGCGAATCTTGGCCCCGCCCGCGCCGCGCTGCTCCCTGCCGCAACCATTCCGCTTCATCTGGAGCGGCTCGCGCGAAACGATTACGATCCCTATCGCCCGGCCGGCGAACTCTCGCCGCTGCGCCGACAGTGGCGCATTTGGCGCGCGTCGCACGGCGTCGGCCTGTGAAACGCGCCGGTAGCGGCGCTCCTAGGACTAACTGAGATGATAACGCTCGATTATGAATACGACGCCCGGCGTTTGCGCATGGAGACGCTGCTCATGCTGCGCTGGGTGGCGATTGCCGGCCAGGCGGCGGCATGTCTCGGCGTTTATTTCATTCTTGGATTCGATTTTCCCGTCGGGCTCTGCTTCGTCTTCATCACCGCGTCGGCGACGCTCAATATCGGGATGCGCTTTGGCACGCCGCGAAGTTTCCGCCTCGGCGACGTCGAAGCCGCCGTATTGCTCGGTTACGACATCATCCAGCTCGGGTTCCTGCTCTATCTCACCGGCGGGCTGACCAACAGTTTCGCCATGCTGTTCTTGACGCCGGTGATCATCTCTTCAGTGTCGCTGCCGAGCAATCTGACGCTGCTGCTCGGCATCGTCATGGTCGCGGTCGCGACGGTGCTTGCGGTCGAATATTACCCTCTGCCCTGGCATCCCGACGAGAAGCTGACCTTCCCGCTCCTCTACCGCGCCGGCATCTGGGCGGCGCTTGCGCTCAGCGCGGCGTTCATCGGCATTTACGCCGCGCGGGTGTCGGACGAAGCGCGGCTCTTGGCGGACGCGCTCGCCGCAACGGAACTGGTGCTCGAGCGCGAGCAGCACCTTTCGCAACTCGACGGCCTCGCCGCGGCGGCCGCGCATGAACTTGGCACTCCTCTCGCGACCATCACGCTAATCATCAGAGAATTGCTGAAGTCCGCGCCGGAAAATGCGCCGGCGCTGCGCGACGATCTTAAGCTTCTGGTGCAAGAGACGGCGCGCTGCCGCGAGATATTGGGCAAGCTCGCCTCGCTCGGCGCGACGGATCAGAGCAGCGTCATGAACCTGCTGTCGATCGACACGCTGATCCAGGAAGTGGTCGAACCCCAACGCGAGGTCGGGGTCGAAGTCGAGATCTCGAAAAGCGGCCCTCCAAACCCGCCCGTCCTGACGCGCAATCCGGCTATTCTTTATGGGCTTGGCAATCTCGTTGAGAACGCCATGGACTTCGCCGCTTCGCGCGTAAAAATCGACGCCTGGTGGAGTCCAAGCTATGTGACGATAGCGATCCAGGACGATGGACCGGGCTTCCCTCCCGATATTCTCGATCGTCTGGGCGATCCTTATTTGAGGGGCCGGCCAACGGAACGGCGCACCAAGAACGATGCAGAATCGGGGCTTGGGCTCGGTCTCTTTATCGCCAAGACGCTTCTGGAGCGATCGGGCGCCATCGTTGAAATAGGCAATGTTTCGCCGCCGCGAACGGGCGCCATCATCAAAGTCACCTGGCCGCGCGCGGCGCTCGAACCCGCGGCCGCCAAGCCAAGGATCTCGCAACAGGACAAATAGATCGACGCGACGCGGCCGATAAGCTAGATTTGACAAAAATCATGGGTGGAAACACGCGATGTCGGCCGAAGAATTGAAGTCGGATCGAGACGACGTCTCGGAGCCTGAGCAAAGTGCAGCCTTGCCGCAGGATCGCTCGTTGATGATCCTGGACGACGACAAGCCGTTTCTTGGAAGGCTGACTCGCGCCATGGAGGCGCGAGGCTTCGTCGTGACGCCGTGCGAAACGGTCGCCGAGGGTCTGGCGGCGCTTGAGTCGCACCCGCCGGCCTTCGCCATCATCGACATGCGGCTCAACGACGGCAACGGCCTCGACGTCATCTCTAAGCTGAAAGCATCGCGCCCCGATGCGCGCGGAATCATCCTTACCGGCTATGGCAACATCGCGACAGCGGTGACCGCGGTTAAGCTCGGCGCCTTCGACTATTTAGCGAAGCCCGCCGACGCCGACGAAATCTATCACGCGTTGATGGCGACTCAGCTCGACAAGCCGGACGCTCAGGAAAATCCGATGTCGGCGGACCGGGTGCGCTGGGAGCATATCCAACGGGTCTTCGAGTCCTGCGACCGCAATGTTTCGGAGACGGCGCGGCGGCTCAACATGCATCGCCGTACCCTGCAACGCATTCTCGCCAAGCGCGCGCCCCGCTGACGCCGGCTTCAATTCGCGAGTTCGTCGCCGAAGGCCAGCATGCAGTAGCGGTCCGCGGCCATCGCCGCAAAGCGTAACAGCATCGAACGTCGCCGCGCCGGGGCGAGCGGAAACGCTGGAGCTTCCCGCATAAGCAGGGCGCCATGCGCATCGGCGACGATCAGGCCCGCGTCTTCGGGAAAGATCGCCGGATCGAGCGACGAGGGAATCGCGAAATAGAACCGATCGCAAAAGCCGCGATACTGCGGCCATTTGAGATCGGCGCGATAATCGGCGTCGCTCGACTTGACCTCGACGATACGCAAGACGCCGTCGGGCGCGAGTCCGATGAGATCAGCGCGCCGCCCATTCGGCAAAGGCGCCTCGCAAACGACGGAGAAGCCGCAGGCTCGCAAATAGCGCCGGGCCCCGCGCGCCACGCGTCTCGTGGCGTCGACGCGCCCCTGGAGCGCCGCCGCGCCTTCTGTGGGAAAAACGGTCATATTTATGCCCTGCGCGGTTTCATCAGCTCAGCTTGGCGCGTCGCCAAAGCGCGCGCAACCATGATAGATTCGCCCGACTGGCCGCCACATGGATTGTCGTATGAAACGGTTTCTCCTCGCTTGCTTCCTCGCGGTTGTCGCCGCAGCGACGCCTGTTCTGGGCGCCGAGCGCGTCGTCAATATTTTCAACTGGAGCGATTACATCGATCCAAGCGTGCTCGAAGATTTTACCCGAGAGACGGGGATCAAAGTCATTTACGACACCTATGACTCGAACGAAATGCTCGAAGCGCGGCTTCTCGCCGGCGACACGGGTTACGACGTCGTCGTGCCTTCGGCGACGTTCCTGCAGCGCGAAATTACGGCGGGCGTGCTGCAGCCGATCGACAGAAGCAAGCTCGTCAACGCCCGCAACATATGGCCCGAGATCGACAGCAGACTCGCGCGTTTCGATCCGGGGAACCGTTACGCCATCAACTACATGTGGTACACGACCGGCGTCGCCTATGATGTCGCCAAAATCCAGGAGCGGCTCGGCAAGCCGATAACGAGCTGGGAGCAGGTCCTTCGGCCGGAATCCTTAAAGAAGCTCGCTGACTGCGGCGTCTACATGCTCGACAGTCCCGAGGACATGTTCGCGATTGCGCTGAAATACCTGAAGCTCGATCCGAATTCTAAAAATCCCCAGGATCTCAAGCGCGCCGCCGACCTCCTGGGAGGGCTGCGCCGCTATGTGAAGAAGTTTCACTCCTCCGAATATATCAACGCCCTGGCGAACGGCGACATCTGCCTGGCCATCGGCTGGTCAGGCGACAGTCTGCAAGCGCGAAACCGCGCCCGCGAGGCCGGAACCGACGCCGATCTTGCCTATGTGATACCGAACGAAGGTTCGCTTCTCTCGCTCGACAACCTCGCAATTCCAAAGGACGCGCGGCACCTCAATGAAGCCTATCTCTTCATCGATTATCTGCTTCGTCCGGACATCGCCGCGCGCAATTCGATCGCCACCCATTTCGCCAATGGCGTCGCGCCGTCGCGGCCGCTGATCGACAAGGCCGTGGCGAACGATCCGTCGGTCTATCCGAGCGATCTGACGATGCGGCGCCTGTTCACCGTTACCGCGCCCGACCAGGCGACTCAGAAACTTATCACCCGAATGTGGACGACGGTGAAAACCGGGCGGTGAGACGGGGCGCGCCGACCGAGGCGGCGCGCGCTTCAAATTCTACTGCTCGCTCAATATCCGCTTCAGCAACTCGATGACTTCTGCGAGCCCCTTGTCCTTGCCGGCGAGTTCTTCGATCTTACGCACCGCGTGCAGCACCGTGGTGTGATCACGACCGCCGAAGCGGCGGCCGATCTCAGGCAGCGAGCGCAGCGTCAGCACTTTCGAGAGATACATCGCGATTTGTCTCGGGCGCACCACATTGGCGGTGCGCCGAGACGACAAAATGTCGGCGCGCGAAATATTGTAGTGACTCGCGACGAGCTTCTGGATGTCGTCGATCTTGACGCGCTTTGGGTCCTGCGTGCGAACGAGGTCGCGAATAGCGGTTTCTGCGGTCTCGACCGTCAGCGGCGCCCCGGTCAGAGTGGCGTGCGCTAGAAGGCGGTTGATCGCGCCCTCGAGATCGCGACCGTTCGTGACAATGGTGCGCGCGACATAGGAAATGACCTCCGGCGGCACGTGGAAATCGGAGTGCGACTCCTTTGCCGACGAAATTCGCGCGGTGAGGATCTTTACGCGCAAGGCCTCATCGAGAGGCCCGATGTCCACGCAGAGCCCGCCCTTGAATCGCGACAATACGCGTTCGTCGAGCGTGTCGAGCTCCGACGGCGGCCGATCGGCGGCGACGACCACCTGACGGCCGGCGTCGATCAGCGCATTGAGCGTGTGACAGAATTCCTGCTGGATCGATTTGCCTTGCAAGAACTGAACGTCGTCGATGATCAGCATGTCGATGCCGCGCAATTTTTCCTTGAAGGCCAGCGACGTCTGAGCGGTTAGCGATGAGACGAAGCCGCTCATGAACCGCTCGGCCGTCAGATAGATCGCGTTGCGGCGATTGTCGTTCGACGCATGCGCCAGCGCCTGCAGGAGGTGTGTTTTGCCGAGGCCGACCGCCGCGTGGGCATAAAGCGGGTTGAACATCGGAAGGTCGCCGGGGCGCGACTCGGCGACCCGGCAGGCGGCGGCGTAGGCGAGCTGGTTCGACGGGCCGACAAGGAAGGTCGAGAAAGATAAGCGGCGATCGAGCGGCGAGCCAACGAATGCATCGGCGTCGTGACGCGAAGCGATCGGGCGAACGGCGCGCCGCCTGTTCGCTTCGCTCGCCGCCTCAAAGGCAGGTGCCAGCGATGCGACAGCGCGCTCGGCAATGTGCTGTCCGTTGGACTCGCATGGCTCCGCGCCGTCCTCGCGCGCGCGCAGCTTGCGGACAGGCGAGCGCACGTCGATAACGACGCGCTCCACTTTGGAGAATTCGCCCGCCACGCGCGCCTTGATGCGCGGCGCATAATGTGACTGCACCCAGCTCTTCAGGAATTTGGTGGGCACCGTCAGATGCACGGCGCCCCCATCGATACGCTCGAGCTCCAATCTCGTGAACCAGGAATTGTAAACGGCGTCGCCGAGATCAGTCCTCAGTCTGTGACGAACTCGATCCCATTTCGAACGATCCTCTGGAGAAACGCCATCGCTTGCCAATTGCTCTCTATGATCAGACATATCAGACCTATTTTCCGAAACGCGCGCCAAGAAGCGAACCCCTCGGCGAGGAACGCCGCAGGCGCTGATGGAAAGGAACCTAGCTGTATCGAGTAATCGCCGCGGCGGACGGCGCTAGATGAGAAGTCTTGAAGGCGGCCCGATCGCGAGCCGCGCGTAACTACTGACGTTGGCCTGCCGCGTTAAACAGACTCTGCCATGCGCAGCGAACGATCGCGGAATAAAGCGATCGCTGATGCTGCGCACTCCCTGGACTGTCCCGGCCAACCGCCCTTTCGCCATGACAAAATCTCCCTCTTCCGGGATCGACAAAATCCCGGAATTAACGCGCGTCGCAATTAACGAACTCTACGCTACGCCCTTGCGAACTGATCACTTGGTTTTCAAATCGAACGGCTGGAAAGCGGCAATGCGTCTCGCCCTCGGCTCATCCGCGCCGGAGAACGCAGGTCGTTCCCCTTACTGTTGCGCGCTTTGTGAAAACCGACGCCGACCGCCTTTCGTTCGACCATTCAAGGCTACACGCGAGCGCCATCACACGCAACGACGCTTGTGATTAAATCTGTCACATTAATTTGGATTTTGTAGCATGGCGCCACAAAGCTTTTGTCATGCTTCGCTATAAGCTGATGATTCATGGCCCTTAAAAATCCACTGGCGAAATGTGCATTCCGGCTGCGCGATAGGCAGCCGCCCGCGTTCACAGCAGGTCAAAAAAACTGTCAAGTGCCTCTCTTTTTCCCGTTCGTGACAGCTTAATTGCAAGGGATTGAATCGGGAGAATTTTGAATGTTCACGTATTATCACTACAAAAAAAAATTTTTATCGTGTCATCTGCGCGTCATGCGACGATTTGGCCGCGACGTTAGGCGCAAAAAAAGCCCGGCTCTGCCGGGCTTGAAGATTGTTGCGTCGCCGGGGCGGCGAAGCGTCTTTACGCCTGCGCGGCCAGCGCTTTCACCCGCGCCGTCAACCGCGAAACCTTCCGCGACGCCGTGTTCTTATGAATGACGCCCGTCTGCGCGGCGCGCATCACGATCGGAACGGCGTTTTGCAGCGCGTCGGCCGCCACCGCCGCATCTCCCGAGGCGATCGCCTCTTCGACCTTGCGCACGAAAGTGCGCATGCGGCTGCGACGCGCCCGATTGATCGAGGTGCGGCGCGCGATCTTGCGAACGGCTTTCTTGGCCGAACTCGTATTGGCCATGCTTTGCGTGTCCTTGAAAAAGACGGCGATTCCGCCGCCCAAAAACCAAAGGGCCGCGAAATCGCGGCCAAGTGGCGGGTTTATAAGCGCGGCGCGGGCCCCACGTCAATGGCCGCCTAGCGATTGGCGAAGGCCGGCTTCCGCTTCTCGACGAAGGCGCTCATGCCCTCTTTTTGGTCATCCGTGGCGAAAAGCGAATAGAAGAGCCCCCGCTCGTGCCGAATTCCTTCGGCGAGCGTCGACTCGAAAGCGCGGTTGACTGCCTCCTTGGCCATGAGAACCGCGGGAAGCGACATGGACGCGATGGTCGCGGCGGTCTTGATCGCCTCGGCGAGCAGATCCGCGGCCGGGACGATCCGCGCGACCAGGCCGGCCCGCTCCGCCTCCTCCGCTCCCATCATCCGGCCGGTAAGAATGAGGTCCATCGCCTTCGCCTTGCCGACGGCGCGAGTTAAGCGCTGCGTGCCGCCAGCGCCTGGGATTACGCCAAGCTTGATTTCCGGCTGTCCAAAGACCGCCGTGTCCGCCGCGAGAATGAAGTCGCACATCATCGCGATTTCGCAGCCGCCTCCCAGTGCGAACCCGGCGACGGCGGCGATGATCGGCTTGCGCGCGCGCGCCACGACGTCCCATCGGCCGATGAAATCGTCGAGAAAGGCGTCGACGAATTTCTTGTCGCGCATTTCCTTGATGTCGGCGCCTGCGGCAAAGGCCTTCTCGGACCCCGTCAGGACCACGCAGCCGACGCCATCATTGGACTCAAACGCCGAAAGCGCGTCGTCGAGCTCGGCGATCAGCCGGGCGTTCAGCGCATTGAGCGCTTCCGGCCGGTTGAGCCGGATCAGTCCAACTCGACCCTGCGCCTCGACTTGAATGGTTTCATAGGACATACGCGCCTCCTTCCGGCGGCTTCGCCGGCTTGCGCGCTTCATATCTCAAAATCGCCGCTCGCGTCCGGCCTTTCTCCAAAACCATGCGCGACCGCGCGCGCGTGCAGATTGTCGAGCGTCACATCGTCGAGCCGCCGTAGCGCGCTCTCCTCAGCATCGGCGATGACCGGCTCCAGCACCGCCGAGAGCAGCGGCGGCGCGACGTCTGGCGCCTCCTCCTCTGCGCGCAATGCGACGCGAACGATTTCGCCGACCGACAAACGGCGCCTCTCGCGCGCCAGCGCATAGCCGCCCGCAGGTCCTCTGACGCTTTTAAGAATCCCGGCTCGCACCAGAGCCTGCAAAATCGTCTCCAGTCGTCGCGGCGGGAGATCATGACGCGCGGCGAGCTGCTTTGACGACACGGGTCGACCACGCGCATGAAGCGCGACATCGAGCGTCGCCATAAGCGCGAAGCGCGCGGCGCGCGGGAGAAGCTTCATGGCGCGCCTTCTCCGCCCAGTCCCGTCGACCCGAATCCGCCGGCGCCGCGCAACGTCGCGTCAAGATCGTCGACCTCGACAAGCGTCACATGCGTGACCGGCGCAATAACGAGCTGCGCGATGCGCATGCCGCGCACAATCTCAAAGGGTTGCGCCCCGAGATTGATCAGAAGCGTTTTGATCTCGCCGCGATAGTCGCTGTCGATGGTGCCTGGGGCGTTGAGAATGGTGACGCCGCGCTCGACGGCCAAGCCCGAGCGTGGGCGAACCTGCCCCTCATAGCCTCGCGGCAACGCAATCGAGAGTCCCGTAGGTATGAGATCGCGCGCGCCGGGCTCCAGCACCAGCTTTTGACCGGGCGCGAGCGCCGCGTAGAGATCGATGCCAGCCGCTCCCTCGCTGGCGTAAGCCGGCGACGGCAGACTTTCGGCGTTCGGCAGTCGGCGGATTGCAACTTTCATGGCGTCGCCTCGCCGCCGATCATCTGCGCGAGGCGCGCCACAAGCCGCTCCGCGAGATCCTCCTTGCGAAGCCGCGGCCAGTCTTCGACTCCCGCGCGCGAGACGAGATGGGCTTCGTTGGTCGCGCCGCCGAAAACGTCCGTTCCCTCGCTGACGTCATTGGCGACGATGAGATCGCATCCCTTTCGCGCGAGCTTCTCTTGCGCATGGCGGATAAGGTCGCTGGTTTCGGCCGCAAAGCCGACGACGAGACGGGGACGCCGCGGCCCCTGTGAGACGGTCGCGAGAATGTCGGGATTTTCGACGAGCGACAGAGACGGAGCGCCCCCCTCGCTTTTCTTGATCTTGTCGCACGCCGGCTCGACGCGCCAGTCGGCGACGGCCGCCGCGGCGATGAATATATCTGCGGGAAGCGTAGCCTCCACGGCGGCGAGCATGTCTCGCCCACTCTTTATATGTACAACCTCGCAACCGGGCGGATCGGACAGCGCGACGGGCCCTGAAACCAGCGTCACACGCGCGCCGGCGCGCGCCGCCGCCGCGGCGATGGCGTGGCCTTGCCGGCCTGAGGATCGATTGGCGATGTAGCGCACCGGATCGATCGGCTCATGAGTGGGACCGGACGTCACGACGACATGCAGCCCTTCAAGCGCGCCGCCGCGCGCCAAAAGTCCTTCGGGCGCCGGCAATCGAGTATCCTGCTTCAGCGCAGTCTCGATCGCTTCGACAATCTCGAGAGGCTCGCTCATGCGCCCGGGCCCATATTCGCCGCAAGCCATGTCGCCGACGTTCGGACCGACAAACCAGGCGCCGTCGCCATGCAGAGTCGAGACATTGCGCTGCGTCGCAGGATGAAGCCACATGCGCACATTCATCGCCGGCGCATAAAGAACGCGCTTGTCGGTTGCGAGCAGCAAAGTGGTCGCGAGATCGTCGCAAAGGCCGCGCGCGGCGCGCGCAAGAATGTGCGCCGTCGCCGGCGCGACGACGATGAGGTCCGCGTCGCGCGAGAGCTGGATATGCCCCACCTCCTGCTCGTCCGTCGCTGAGAAGAGATCGTCATAGACTTTCTCATTAGCGACGCTGACAAAGGCGAGCGGCGTCACAAACTCCTTGGCCGCTGCGGTCATGACGACGCGCACCCGCGCGCCTCGCTCGCGCAGACGCCGAACGAGATCGAGCGACTTGTATGCGGCGATCCCCCCGCCGACAATCAGCAAGACGCGCCTAGCCGCAAGGCTTTGCGCATAACCCGCACCCGCCACTGAAACACTCCGGTCGCCGCAGGCGGAGAATACAGATTTTACCCGCAAGGCCAAACGGCTTCGCCCATCCAAAAAAAGAGAATTTTGTCGCGTGGGAGCCGCTTTGCGAGACTGTGACAACTTGCCGGCATGCGACGCGTCGTCGCGCAGGCCCCACGGTCCGCCTTGGCGGCGAAAGACATTCGATTAGACCTTTCGCGGCGCAATGGTAGTGTGCGCCGGGCCGCCCGGCGCCCAGCCTATGTCACACGGAAAGAAATGATGCGCGCAGCGCCGCTTAGCCTTTGCCCGCGTGTTCTTGCGCTCGCTCTCGTCTTGATCGCCTTCGCAACCGAATGCGCAGCCCGGCCCTTATCTCCGGCTCAGCCTGTCATCGTCAGCCCCGACGCCACGACATCCGCCCCGGCGGAAAGACTCGCCATTCGCGGACGCACGTTCATTCCGCTGCACTCGACGCTCATTGGGCAAGGCGGCGTGACGCGGCTGAACTTCTCCGGCGCGCTCTCTATTCATAACGCCTCGGCGACGAACATTCTTGCGATCGACAAGATCGAATATCGCAGCGGCTCGGGGCAATTGATTGAAAGCTACTTGACCGAGCCCCTTTATCTGAAGCCCTATGCCTCTCTGCAGGTGATCATTGCGCAAGATGACGTTCGCGGCGGAACGGGCGCGAGTTTCACAGT
>Ga0194126_10001804_pt1 | contig 35488 bp, 39 predicted proteins | sample TA2KigC150mmetaG_FD_148641 | JGI IMG/M metagenome (GOLD analysis project Ga0194126, IMG submission 148641) | Freshwater microbial communities from Lake Tanganyika, Tanzania - TA2015035 Kigoma Deep Cast 150m | ecosystem: Environmental > Aquatic > Freshwater > Lake | place: Tanzania: Lake... | reverse complement strand
GTCTTGTCTTTCCCTCTCTTGCATCTATTGTACGCAAGATGTGCTCTGTGCACTCTATATCAGAAAACTCGTTTCTTACTAATTCAGATACAAGATTTTCAAGCTGGTTCATTGTAGGACAAATCGCAATAAATCTTCCACTCCCCTTTAGCATCTTTCTTGCCTGCGGTACAACAGACCATGGGTCTCCAAGATCTACAACTACAAGATCTGCATCTGTGTGTGGAACTTTTTTTGCACTTTTTATGTCAAGTTTTTTCATTGTAATGTGTTTTGACATACCCGCCTTGTCGATATTTTTTCTGGCAATCTCCATGAATTTTTCTTCTACATCAAAGGTATACACATGACCACGTGGTTTTACAATGCTTGCAAGAAATATTGTCATCGAGCCACTGCCTGTCCCAATTTCAATTACTTTATGTCCGCTTTGCAGGCCAGTCCTTGCTGCAATGTATCCAAGATCCTTTGGATAGACTATCTGCGTTCCATGCTGGATCCTCATGATAAAATCGTAAATTGTCGGCTCCATAAGGTAGACATACTTTCCCTTGTTAGTTGTCAACCTAGAGCCATACTCTTGGCCTATTGCATCAGAGTGTTTTATTATTCCAATGTGTGTGTGAAACTGCTGATTTTTTGATATTTTTGCAAGCCACTTTTTTGAATCATCATAAAAGAACAATACATAGCTGTTTTGTTTAATCTTGGCCAATCTGCAATTTCACTATTTACCCAGAAATTAAGGTATATTTTTTGTTATAATTCTAAAAGTATTGGAAGCGTTCTTCTACTGTCAGTGTCTTTGTTTCTGCCACACGATTTAGCAATTTGTCACGCAGTTTTTGGTGTACCTTGCGAAATAATACTTCTTCAGGTTTTGCCAAACTATTTTTTTCTAGCTTTTCTCCTAGCTTTACATATATCTCTTGAAGGTCCTCTTCGTTTACTTCATCATTTTCAATTTTTTTTATAATTTCAATTATTGTTGATTCATCAATGCCTTGTGCATGTGGTTCTACCTTTGTAGTCTCTCTGGCTTGGCCTTTCTTTTGACTGAGGCTTGTTTTTTCAGTTGTCTCAATTAGGCTTAAAACCAGTTTTCTTACTAGGTCAGATGGCATACAGTTTCTGTTTTTGCATATTTCTAAAAATTTGTCAAACTCATCAGATGTTAGTTTTGTTGAAATTTCCTTGATTGACATGTATTCGATGAGCCAGACTCGATTATAAGGGTTAAAAGTAATTGAGATTGTGATCATGATTTAAAAATTTTTATTATTTTCGATCAAATTAAACAATTTGTAAAATTTTCAAAGATGTGATTTATCTTGCAAGATCGCGTACCAGTTGTGAGGGTGTCATAATATGTCCTTCAGCAAAAGATGCAAATTCTGTGGCCGTGAAATATACTATGAGAATTTTACGGGGAAAGGAAAGTTTTACGACGACACCCTCTTTACCCAGTTTCATAGGTGTAAAAAATAGCTACATTCGTGGTGGTGTTGCGATTCCTAAAAGCTCAAGTGATTTCTCAAGTGTTGACTTGAAACAATATACTAGACAGAGTCTTTGATTTACAAGCTCCTTGTTTTCATTGTCAAGTACAGGAACATGTTCATAAAATGAATTAAAGGAAACCGCAAGATCATAACAGAATCGTGCAATTACTTTTGGAGAGAGATTGTTTGCAGCATCGTTTATGCAAATATCAAATTTTGCAATCATTTTCAAAAGAGTTACTTCATGATCTGTACTTAGTAGTTCAAATGACGAATCAAACTGTGGCTCAAGTCCTGCCTTTTCTAAAATTCGTGATGCTCTTGCAAAAGAGTACTGCAGATAAGAGCATGTGTCGCCTTCTAGGCTGAGCGATTTTTTAAGATCAAATGTGATGATTTTGTCAAGGTCTTGCTTTATCATCTCGTATCGGAGTGTCCCGACTGCAACATCTGTAGCTATTTTTGATAGTGTGTTACTGTCAAGATCCTCGTTTCGTTTTTTTGCTTCCTCAAGGATTCTTTTTTCAAGTGATTCGATTACCTCGTCTGCGTTTATGTAAATCCCCTTTCTTCCAGACATTTGTGCCTGTTTTCCCTCGATTTCATGACCTATTGCCTTTACAGTATCTGCGCTAAGCGTTACAGATTCGTAGCTTAGATGCGAATAGGCGTCCTTTTCTGGCTTTAGTTTTGCAATAAGATTTGTGATTATTTTTTGCAGCCGTGCTTGTCTTGAGTCTATTACTGTGATTACCTTTTGGCCGCTAAACTTTAGTTTTTGGTTGTTATTTTTTTCAAGCGTTGTCTCCCACAGTATGGTACCATTTGATTGTTCACTGTATTTTTTGTAGTAAAATGGATCGTCGACTATGCCGAGCTTCCATGTGGCATATGGGATGTCCTTTGCAATGTATGTTGCAACACCGTTGCTTCGCACAAGGACCTTGTCCTCTTCGCCTTGTGCCTCAACTACCCAACAATCTTTGTTTTTTCCTTCCTTTTCGAATTTTATCAGATTCATTTTCTTTAGCATTTCAAAAATTTTTTCCCAGAGCTTTGAGTGGATTATTTGTGACTCAAAGTTAAGGCAGTCATAATATACTCCCATTTTCCAGCATGTCTTTAGCTGCTCTGCAAGAACTTTTCTTGTAATTACACTTGCAAATTTTGCAAGCTCAGAGTTTGGGTTTTCAAGATCTTGCAAAACTTTTTGTCTGTATTCAGCAAACTGTTTATCTACTTCATACTTTTCTGTTGTTTTGACATATACTTCATCACCACAGTGATGATCAAATTTTTGTCCAGCTGGTGGAGATTCAGAAAATCCGCCATACTTGAATCCAACTATAATGTCTGCCACCTGAAGACCAGAATCATCAACATAATTTAGAACCTTGACATCATGATTTGTTTTCTTTAAGATACGTACAACAGTGTCGCCAATTACAAGATTTCTGATATGGCCAATATGTAGTGCCTTGTTGGGGTTTACACTTGTGTGTTCTACTACTATGGACTTTTTTTTACCAATGTCAATAAAACCATAGTCATTCTCAAGTGATGATTTTATTATCAGGCGGTTTACCTCTTTTTGGTTTGAATAAAAGTTGAGATATCCTGACTTGTGTGCTTCTGCTTTTGCCAGATAATTCCCTAGATGTTTTTTGTAATCTTTTGCAAACTGCTGTGCTATATCATATGGTTTTTTTCCTGCTTGTTTTGCAAGCAAAAATGCCACATTACATGTAAAATCTCCAAATCCTGGCTTTGCTAATTCAAGTACAAACTCGACATTTTGGAACCCGTGTTGTGCGATGATTTCTTTTATGTTCGATTCTATTTCTGCAAGGATTAATCGAAAGGTCAAATTCTAAATCTCCGCAAGCTTTGGAGCGATTTTCCCAAGTGCCTCAATTACACCATCGCCTTCCTTTGCAGAGACTACCATTGAGGCGTTTGATTTTACAAAGTCTGATGAATTGCCAAGAGCTATACTTAATGATGCACACTTGAACAAGGGAATGTCAGTCTCGCTGTCACCAATTGCAATGACGTCATCTTTTGCAATAGACAGTTTTTTCATTACCTCCCCAAATCCGCTTCCCTTGTCAACCCCTTTTGAATTGATATGATATGCATACATGCTATCTGTTAATATGACATTGTGTGAAGCTAGAATTTTTCTTCCCTTTTCAATGTCAAATGTTCGTTGAAGTACGACTTCGGTCATTCTTGGAAAGACTGGCTTTTCTTTTACATCATCAAGCCTTGATCTCAAAAAGTCAAATGCCTCAATACACTCGTCTTTTTTACCAATCATGATGTGTTCATTTGAACCATAAGTAATGCATCCGCCATTTTCGCCAACTGCCATCCTTGTTACGCCACCAAAAACTGAAAGCAGATATCCTTCAACAGACGACCTACCTGATACAAAGATAACATTGTGACCTATCTCCTTTAGATGACGTAGTGCAGCTAAAGCATCAAGATGTATAGTTCCACCGCCGTTTTCTGTGATGGTCCCATCAATGTCTATTGCAAAGGTTTTTTTTTGCACAAAACCAAATATCGTATAGCTGATAATAACTGCTACGTAAAAAAAGAAAACAAACATCATTAAACAAGACAAAGCCAGAGCTTAGCTGAGTTGACAAAAGGGAAGATAAAGGAGATAATAAGCAAGGCAAAATTTGGTGAGGATATGACACATTACAAGGTACTTTATCGTGACTTTGAGAGGCTAGTTGAGGTTAACTTGGACGAGTTTTTAAAAATATCAGACAACTTTGAGGTAATTCCAATGTCAAGGATCCAAATTATCAAGAAAAAAAATAAAATTTTGTTTCAAAAAACCATGAGATGAGCTAAATTGGGAATTCCAGAAAAAATTAAAGCCATCCAAGACGAGATGGCAAAAACCCAGATAAACAAGGCAACAGAACATCACATTGGATTACTTCGCGCCAAGCTTGCAAAGCTTAGACGAGAGCAAGAAGAAAGTAAATCAAAAAAAGGCGGAAGTGTCGAAGGCTTTGATATCAGACGGGCAGGAGACGCCACAGTAGTACTGATTGGCCTTCCAAGCGTTGGAAAATCTACTCTGCTTAACAAAATAACAGATGCTCAGTCTGCAGTTGGCGCATTCCAGTTTACAACAGTAACAGTAGTCCCAGGAATGATGGAGTATCGCGGAGCTAAAATTCAGATACTTGACCTGCCTGGAATCATAAAGGGCGCATCAAGTGGAAGAGGTCTTGGTAAAAGAATCCTCTCTGTTGCAAGAAGTGCCGATTTGGTTTTACTTATCTTGGATGTATTTCAGCCAGAACACCAAGACCTGTTAAAAAATGAATTGACAAATATTGGAATCAGACTTGACCAAAACCCACCAAACATAATAATTGAAAAAACAAACAGCGGAGGAATTAGCGTTTCACAAATTGTAAGGCTGACTAAAATGTCAGAAGAGCTATTAAAAGATATTTTACGAGTTTATGGGTTTACAAATGCACGGGTTGTGATAAGAGAGGACATTGACTCTGAGCAACTAGTTGATTATATCTCAGGAAACAAGACATATGCACACTCGCTTGCAGTGATAAACAAAATTGATCTTGTCGATAAGAAATTTTTAAACTCGCTAAAGTCAAAAATAAAATCCGATTTTGTATTAGTATCAGCTGACTCTGAGCTACACATTGACGAGCTAAAAGAAATGATATACCAAAAACTAAAATTTATCCGGATTTACATGCGTCCAAAAGGAGGCCAAACTGACTATAAGGAACCACTCATCACACGCAAAGGCTCAAGGATTGCTGATGTTTGCAACAAGCTACATCGAAACATGAGAAAGGAATTTCGCTACGGCCTTGTATGGGGAAAAAGCGTAAAATTTGGTGGCCAGCGAGTTGGCATAAATCACGTTTTAGAAGATGAAGATGTTCTTACAATAATAAAAACAAGAGGCACCTAAGTTATGGAACAAGATTTTGAAAATAGATGGTGCAAGTTTTGCATGACTAGGACAAAACAGGAAATCATATTTCTTCCAGAAATTCCAACCTACAAGCGAAGAAGACAGTACAAGTGTACCGTTTGTGGCCATACAAGCTGGCTACAGGGAAGACGCCCTTCTGCTGAAAGTGTGTACTAGTGTTTAGCTAAACATTTGATATTACGCTAATTTTGTAAGCTAAACAAGATCATATATGTAATAAAGACGTGAAAAGGCGTGATAAACAACGACAAAAGTTACAATTTCAGTGTCTAAAGTATACAAAAACTCTGGAAATCGTCTCCATAGAACAAAAACGGCTAAGCATTGGCGTCATTATTTTATAGAAAACGGTAAATTTGGCACGGAATGGGTAAATCCAATTCATGCTATAATATTAAAATCTAGAAAAAGACATCAAAACCGTTATTGTTGTATAGAATGTGGACGTATTTTTATTGCTTTAGTTAAAAGAAAAACTGAAGAAGTAGAATGTCCTTACTGTGAATAAAGTGTTCCTCTGTGTGTATGTTTTGGTATTCAAATCATATCATATCTCGGTTTATGCCTTCTGTAAATAACTAAATGAGAGTCCAAAGGCTACAAAGTCCTAAGGTTATGGGAACACGAAATCAACCGAGAGCCTAAGAAATGCCTGAATAGAATACGGGCATTATTGTAAATGTCTAGACACTAACAAGTCATACAACTGATCTAATTTTTAAAATAGAATTTACATTATGATTTATTGGCTTCAAAAGGCACTAAACTCTCACCTGAAACTAGAGCAAAGATTAGTGCAAGTCTTACAGGGAGAAAACAATCGGCTGAAACTAGAGCAAAGATGAGTGCAAGTATGACAGGGAAAAAATTCTCACCTGAACATAGAGCAAAGATTAGTGCAAGTCTTACAGGGAGAAAACAATCGGCTGAAACTAGAGCAAAGATGAGTGCAAGTATGACAGGGAAAAAATTCTCACCTGAACATAGAGCAAAGATGAGTGCAAGTCATGTAGGAATGAAAGGCAAGAAACATTCTGCTGAAACTAGAGCAAAGATTAGTGCAGGTAATACAGGGAAAAAAATCTCACCTGAAACTAGAGCAAAGATTAGTGCAGGTAATACAGGGAAAATCCCATGGAACAAAGGCAAAAAAGGAATTTACTCGGCTGAACATAGAGCAGAGATTAGTGCATGGCAAATAGGCAGAAAACGCTCACCTGAAACTAGAGCAAAGATTAGCGCAAGCAAAACGGGGAAAAAACTCTCACCTGAACATAGAGCAAAGCTTAGTGCAAACACTCCAAGATTTTGGCAAGGCAAGAAACGCTCACCTGAAACCAAAGCAAAGCTTAGTGCAATTAATACAGGGAAAAAACTCTCACCTGAAACCAAAGCAAAGCTTATTGCAAGTCTAACAGGTAGAAAACCCTCACCTGAAACTAGAGCAAAGATTAGTGCAAGCAAAACGGGAAAAAAGCACTCACCTGAAACTATAGCAAAGCTGAAAGCTTCTCACAATAAGCCTGAAACTAGAGCAAAGCATAGTGCACACCGACTAACCCAAATAATCCCTACCAAAGACACCAAGCTCGAAATTGAACTACAAAGATTACTGAATACAAACAACATACAATTTACCAAACACAAGCCAATACTAGGTCAGCCAGATATTTTCATAGAGCCTAACATCTGCATTTTTGCAGATGGGGATTATCCTCATGGCTGGAATTATCTGCAAGGTAAGGATTATTCAAAATATCGAGCACTCAATAACGAGCATTTTGAAAAGATAATCAAAAAAGATCAAAGCGTTACAACAAGATTAGAGGCACAAGGCTACAAAGTCCTAAGGTTATGGGAACACGAAATCAACCGAGAGCCTAAGAAATGCCTGAATAGAATACGGGCATTATTGTAAATGTCTAGACACTAACAAGTCATACAACCGATTTAGTTAATACAATTAAATCCTTTGTTTGCAGAGTAAAGTTCCTTTGCAATTCTGTATTTTTCACGTTCATCTTTAGTCAATTGTGAGATAATTGGTTTAGATTCTATGATATGCCACCCTTCTGGTTCTACATACAATTCTATCTCTGTTTGTGGTGGTGGCACACTTCCAAACAATCCATAATGAAAAACAGGCCTTAATTTTGCACTACAGAGTGGACAAACATCAGGATTTGGCTCTTTTTCAACTTTCAATTTGCTATATGATAGACTCCCAAACCAAACCAATGAATGATTATGCTTTTTGATTCCTGCATGAGATAACTGATAATAGAAAGTAGCAAAAGTAGAATCTCTAAAGCCCTTGTTTTTTACAATCCACCCGTTTTTGTTGTAAATTTCTTCTACATGGCTAATCCATCCAAAGCCTATACAATGAAAATGAGGAGAATAATACCACTGTTTTACTTCTTTACGATATCTGAATGGATGAAAAATCAGAGTTCCCCCTATACAACCTACAGCTTTTAAGATTCGATACGCTTGCTTGCTAAGTTCTTTTTTTGGTGTATAGTATAACCAGCTAGGAACAGAAATTATGATATGTTTTGCACGTTTACCAGATTTTTCTTCATATTTTTCAATTCTTCTTGTTGCTTTGTTTGATTCACGCGCCATCCATTTTTTATAACAAATCTCACAATCTGCACGGTAACACGACTTTTGAAATGTTTTGATAAAGACTTTACCAGGATAATCTGTTTTTTCATGTGCTGGAACATTTAGGCATCCTTTTGTTAACCACTTGCCACAATCTTCCCTTTTTTCTTGAGTGGCGGGCAAATGCCAACCATCATATTCCATAGTAAACCAGTTAGACGCCTCGTGCATTTGATCAAAAATTTCACTTCGCTTAAACGCAGGATACGTTTTGAATTCATCAAATAACTGACTCAATCTGATTCCTCTTTTATTGTTCTACACTTTCTACAAAGAAGCAAATTTCGTCCGCAATGTTGAGTATACAAAATATACCAATGATTACAAAACATTTTTTTGATAGTTCGATGTTTAAGAAAATAGATCATTTCGATCTTGGTGGGCGTTTTGGGGGAAAGAAAAAATCTTTCTTCCAGCGAAACCTACCTTTCCACCCCCTCACAAATTTTTAACGCACAATTAATCGCCTCTTGTTTTGTATGCTCAGAGACGCTACGTTTACAAAAAATGCAGGCGTTAGTCATCATCTACCTACCTCAACTGATTTGACTTGATCTAACAACCTGTTTACAACATCTTCAAAAGAGTCACCCATCTTTCCATATTCTTTTAGTCTGTCATGGGTTTCTTTTGATAACTTCATGGTTGTTTTTGGCATGTTTTAGGTATGACTTGTATACATAAATACAACGGTATCCTAGTGATACCGATTTCATGAGTAGTTTTCAAGAGAAAATCGTTGCTGCGTTATACGAACATGGTCCTCTTTGGATAAACGAATTAGCCAGAAAAGCACGATGTAATAAAAACAAATTGATAAAAGAATATCCTAAATGGGAAAATCAAGGTCTCATTTCTAAGAGAGAAGAGGGGAAAAAAATAATTCTGGTTATATCAGATCAGAATAAGAATATCTCAAAATTTGTTCACAGTTTCCCAAATGAAATAAAATTATATCAAAAAACTATCAATAAACAACTTGAAATTCTTAAAAAATCCAAGCCACTTGTGACAGGTTTAAAAAAAATACATTATAGAGAATCCTACTTGGAGTTAAAAAAAACACTTGTTGGAAAACCTGACTTGGAATTAAAAAAAAGTAATTATGTAGAAAAAACGAGACCTGCAGAAGCTAGAACATGGAAAATAAAACCAAAAGCTATGAAATCTCTCAATTATTTATTCACGTTACTTAATGAAATGTATTCAAGGTCAGCAACTTTTACTTTTGTGGAAATTGATTTTCCTGATAAAGAACTGATAAAGTCATACCAAAAAACTATCATTAAAATCATTAAAAATGCAATAGAAAAACTATATTCTGATCAAAATGATGATCCTACGTCCCAGTTAGCAATCAAGCAATTTATTGACCTTAATGTTTCCACTATATTATTTCATGAAAAATTAAAAACTGAATCTAAATCTCTTGGGTATTAGCTTTTTTCAATAACTCTGTTAAACATTCAAACTTCTCTTCAAGTTCTTTAATTCGTATATCTTTATCAGATTCTAATTTTAAAATCTTCTTCTCTTGTCTTTCAATAATAATTTTTTGTCTTTCAGTTTCAGATATTAACAACTCAGGAATGGCTTTTTGATATTCCTCAAATAAGACCTCGATAGCAGGTTTGTGGTATCTATCATCTAGGGGAAATGTTATAGAATGCCCCATGAGCTTTTCTGCATGGTTTGGGTTAATTGTTTGATTTGATTTGAGAATAGTGTTAAACCTTTTACGTAGTCCATGCACTAACATAATATCTCTACGATTACCAATAACCTCACCCAAATCTATCCTATTAGACAAGCTATGAGAAAATTTAACAGTGATATCTTGTGTCCTCAATGATTTCGAAGGATTAGTTGTCTTTGCAAATACCCAAGAATCAGGGGTTAGTTTTTCACCATTTCTTCTTCTATAAGCGAAATATTCCTCTAATGCTTCAACAGCTTCAGAATGAATGAATGTAATGTATTCATCTTTTGAATCAGCATAGACCTTAATAGATTTACAACCGTTTGACATGTCTATTAGATGTTTTATTTTTAGTTCCTCACAAAAACCAGCTCGAACACCACTGGCAGAAATGAAATGTGTGATCGCATAAAACAACGGCGACTTGCTAAAAATTCTTAGAATCTGTCTAATGAGTTCAGTAGAATATGGTTTATCCCCCCTAGGTTTTTTCTGTTCAGGTAACATTTTTTTCAGTTTTATCCAATTGCAGGTAATATCATTCATCGAAAAGAATAGTCTGAGTGAGGATATCATGTTCTTAATAGTGCTTTTAGATCTCTTCTGATTCCTTAGATAAAGGATGTAATCTTCAATCATCTCTTGAATCTTTTCTGATTTAATTCTTGTAAGAGAATCGAAATCTTTGATAATAAAATACTCTCTAAATTTATCTAAATGCATTCTATAATTTTCCTTTGTCTTTTCTGATTTTATAGCAGAGTAATACAGGATTAGCGAACGCTGCATTGAGAATATACTAGAACAACTAGATTTAACCAACGGTTTCTTGTAAATACCGATTTTACGCACGGTATACTTAGAATACTATTGTTTAAGAGATGGAATAGTCAAGAAAACATTTGGCTTGGCGGAGGTGACGATTTTCCCTTACCGGATGTTTTGTCAACTGAAAACGTCTTGTTGCTTGGAATAACGTATAGTTTTACTGATGTGTTTATTGCATAGTGTGGCGTTCCATCGGGGTTTGTGTGATTTGTTGCAACGCCAGCTCTGTCTAGATCCACCTTGACTTTTACTATTGTACCATCTTCTAGCTCAAATGATACATGTTCTTGCCCTACTCTTTTGTAATCAAGCATCTTGAATTCAATTTTGTCTTTTGGTTGACTCATTATAGCTATTACTGATTAGAGTATATTTGAAGATAGTAGCTAGTAGAGATAGCTCATCAGTTTGATTTGCTCTTCAGTTGTGATGATATTCTTTGCTGTAAGATGCTCAAGCAATTCCTTGAACATTGCCTTGTACTCTTCTGGAATTTCTGCTTGTCCTGCTTCTCCTGGCGGACCTGGCGGGCCCCTTGGACCTGGAGGGCCTGGAAGTCCTTGCTCTCCTGGCTCCCCTTGTTGACCTCTCGGACCTTTTTCTCCTTGCTGTCCCTGTGGACCTTGTGGACCTTGGACGCCCTGTGGACCTTGTGGACCTTTTTCTCCTGGCGGACCTTGTGGACCTCGCTCGCCTTGTGGGCCTTGTGGACCTTTTGGACCTTTTTCACCACGTTCGCCTACTGGGCCTGTTACTCCTTTGTCTCCTTGTGGTCCGATTTGACCTTGTGGCCCCTTGTCTCCTTGTGGTCCTGGAATTCCTGTTAATCCTTTATCACCAGCAGGCCCCTGTGGGCCTTGTGTTCCTTTTTCACCAGGAGGTCCTTTTTCACCTGTTGGTCCTTTAGAACCTCGCTCTCCTGCAGCACCTAGAATTCCTTTATCTCCTGGCGGGCCAGGAATGCCGGTATGACCTTTTTCTCCACGTTCTCCTGGAGTACCTGTTACACCTTTGTCACCTTTATCACCTGGCGGGCCTTTTTCTCCTCGTTCGCCTTTTTCGCCAGGATGACCCTTGTCACCACGTTCGCCTTTATCACCCGTAGGACCTTTGTCACCCTTGTCGCCCTTGTCGCCACGTGCACCCTTGTCACCTGTTAAGCCCTTGTCTCCTTTATCACCTGGAGGACCTGGTGGACCCTTGTCACCTAGTGGACCTACTGGACCTCTTGGACCTTGGGATCCCGGAGGACCTGGCGGCCCTTGTTGACCTCTTGGACCAGATGGGCCACGTGTCCCATATTGTAATATATCAAAATCTTTTGGAACCGATTTTTTTTCTGCTGCTTGAGGCTTTTTGCCCTCTTTTTTCATCTCAGATACATCAAGATCAAAAACAGTGTATAATGAGGAAAACTTGTCAGAGACAATTATCCAAACAACATCAAGATCAAAAACTGCATCAGGTAATGGATTGGTATCACTTCCTAAAACGGTGCTAAACTGCCTATCTGTTACCCTTAGGTGAAAGTCCTCTTTCCACAGCGAGGAAAAGTTTTTTTCAATTAGACTTTCGTCTGAAGGTCTTGAATCAGATATGGCAATTTCAACTTCAAAGACTCCAGATGCCTGACTAAAGGGGGAGGCACCCTGGACCTCGATTTTAGGCTTTGGCAATATCGATGATGTAATTACGAAGTATTTTTGTATTTGGTGTGTGGTTGTTGTACCTATAATTTTGTACTTTGTAACTTGAGAATAGTATTTATCTGAAAAATTTCCATAGCTGGGTTGATGAAAAAACCGTTTGCAAAAAAGCCTCAAAAAGACAAAACCCCGGAAGGGACAAGCCTTACAAATGTAGATTATAACAAAAACAAGCTTTTCAAAAAAGGAATAAACCTCATGGCAGACGAAAAGCTGGATGAGGCTGTACGTATTTTTGAGCAGGTATTAAGAATTGACCCAAACCATGTTGATTCGCTTTTAAAATTAGGATATTCCAAGTTCCATCTTGATGATTACGAAGGAGCAATGAAAATTTATGATAGAGTTTTAGATATCGACGTTACAAATGCAGAGGCCTGGAATCTCAAAGGTCTTGTTCACTATGAAAAGAAAAACTATGCCAAGGCAATTGACTGTGTTGAAAAAGCAATCGAGTCAGACCCTACATATGGCATGGCATGGTACAACAAGGCATGTTTTCTTTCTTTGCTAAACCAAGTCCCTGAATCGCTTGAAGCATTAAAGCGTGCAATTGAGATTGATGTAAAAAATGCAAGAAAGGCAGTCAAAGACAAGGACTTTACAAATGTCAGACTGGAAGAAGGATTCAAAAGAATTGTTGAAGTTGTTGTCTTAGAATCAATCAGACAAAACTATCATACAATTGGTGCCATAGTTTGGACTACATTTATTGATAAAAAAGAAGTTGAGATTGCTTTGCAAAAGTTAATTGAAAAAGGCTTGATTGTAAAAAATGAGAAAAAACAGGCATTTCATAAAATTGATGTCTATGATCTTGTGCCAGAGATGGCAGAAAAAATTGGAACAGAAAAGAAAGGCCTCCTTGGTGTCAAAAAAAGACTGCCTAGCCCAATTAAAAATCTAAAAGAGCTTAGTCTTTCAATACAAGACGTCAGAACCTCAATTGATGAAGAAGACATTGAAAAGACAATAAACAATTTTGATCTTTTTATTGATTCTTCCAAGTTTGGCCCACAGATGATCGAGCAGTTTTTTGAAGAACACCGAGAAATCAGGCTCTGGAAAATCAGACTAAAGGACAAGGGCATTGATTATTTGCGCGAAAACAAGCAGAAAATGATTAATCTTTTTGATAATGTAGAGGCCACAATAACAAAAATGCTACGAAACGAAGTAGCATAAAAGTTTAGGTTATTTTTTGTAGAAAAATTGGTTTGAATGATTAATTTTATGTTTGTATACTTGTCAAGATTAGTGTGTTATAATTGCAAAAGCATTTTGGTTTAATTTGTGCTCAAATATGCTGTTACCATGTATGGTAATGATCATTTTTCATTAGCTTTTAAAAATTCCTAGAGACGATTCAAATCTTGAGCAGGTAAAAATGCTAAATTTTATTTTTCTTTTTTTACATGCTTTGCAAGCTCTTTTGTCTTTTCTGACTTGGAGTATTTTATAACATATTCAAGCATGGCCTCTTCAAGGGATTTTTGAAGATCTCCTTTGCGTAGTCCCTTTCTTCTATAGACTACATCTCTGAATTCATGTAAAATTTTATCATCAACTGTCGCATTGATAGTGGGCATAAATTTGAAGTAGTTTTTGTAGACATTAACCTTTTTCTTTCATATATTTTACGAAATCAATTGAATCTTTTGATTTAGAATACTTTAAGATATAATCAAGCATAGCATGTTCTATTGCTGCCTTAAAGTCGCCTTTTTTTAGACCTGTTTTATGATATATTGTCTCACGAAATTTTGCAAGAACTTCCTTGTCAACGTCAACTGCGATCTGCCGGATTTTTTTACCATTATTTCTAAGATTTGTGTTTTTTCGGGTTATCATCAAGGGTGTCACTATTTTCCAGTTTTTCTGTCACTTTTTACAAAGAAAAAAATAGAGTTTGACACATAATCTTTATGGGGCATTTGATTTTTTGTTAAAAAAATTCTATTTAAGAGATCACATCGATTAATCGATGTTAAACTAAAATGTTAAATCACTATGATGTTGAAAAATTAAAGAGACTAATTGCAGGATAAAGACAGAACGGCGGTTGCACTTGCCATTGACGTGGCACTAATGAAGAGGGGTGGTGACCGATATTATCATTTTGTGTTTAAACTCAGAAACTCCTATGGCTGTGAAATTATAGACTGTTATGACAAGCCACAATATTTGAAAAATGCTCTAAAAGAAGTATATGGAAACGAATATGGCTCTATCATCGAAGATATCAAGTTGGAATTTGGCGATTCTGTAGAGGAAGGAATTGCTGCGTTTTTAGATATACTAGAAAAGAATTCGGTATAATTTTTTGAAAAAACTTTAGATAGTAGTTATGAAGGAAAATAGAAGACTTTTCTACCTCTATTCAAATGCATTTTATGCTAAAAAACGATTTTGCGCGATACTATTTACCTGAAATAAATAACATTGTTGGAAAACCGTGGACTCTACGTGTAATGCTGGAGCTACGAAGGGATAAAAAAACCAGATACAATGATCTCCTCAAGACACTTGATGGGATTTCTACCTCTACCCTAACTACCACACTTAAAAATTTACAAGCTGCCAGTTTTGTTGATAAAGAATCGTTTGGCAAAAAACCGCCATTCAAAGTTGGATATAGTTTAACAGAGAAGGGATTTGATTTTCTAATAGCATTTTATCCATTGCTCAAATGGGCCAACAAAAAACAAGAAGTTGTTAATAAAATCTAATTATAATTTTTCAAGCTAAAACAATTGAACTTTTTTTTTGAAAAAATAATCATTTGTTACAAACAACTTTTGATAAACTGTGTAACCTTTGTGCTAGATTATTCTGCTGAAAGATCCCAATAGTTTGCGTTTTCTTGTTTTACTATTGGTCGGTTTAGGTTTTTCCACTCCTTAAAGGAACGTACATACAGCTTGACATTTGGATGATCAACTGACTTTAGAGCATAATATGCAAGACCTGATAATGTTCCAACACTTCCACAGTATGTAATTACTTCGGCATTATTTTTGACATTTCGATTCTGCAAGAGTCGCCTTAGCTCATCTTTTGGCCTTAGAATTTTGTCAGCTGATGCAAGCGTTCGATATGGTATGTTTATTGCGCCAGGTATGTGCTGTTCAAGATAATTTAGGCGTTCGCGGTTATCAACTAGAATTACATTTTCTTTTTCTTTTGCCTTTTCAAGATAGTCAGCTGTTGCCAAAATATCAGGATGTATCTTTAGTGAGTGTTCCTTTTTTCCAAAGGATGGAACCTTTGTGTCATTTTCAAGGCCAAGTGACTTCCACTGGCCATATGTCACATCAAGAAGCGATACATCATCATGGCCTATGTACTGTAGAGTCCATGCAACCCTTGATGCCAGAGCACCAAATGTATCATCATACACTACAACTGGAGTTTCATCGTCGATTCCAAATGATTGTGCGATTTTTAGCACCTTGTCGGGGCTATCATCTGCAAGCAGATTTGCAAGTGGAAGATTTGCAGAATTTGGGATGTGGCTTTGCTTGTAGTCTTCTTCGCGTCTTACATCAATAACTCTAACACTATTGTCTCTAAGCTCGGATCGTAACGAGTCTGCGTCTATTGTAGTACGCAGAGTTTTTTCTCTGCTCAAGCAGCGCACTCACCTTTTCCAGTTCTTGTATGGTAGCTTGAATCGCTTCCATAATCTGCATAGAAATCCTTGTCCTGCTCTTTTGTTGGAGGTATTGTAAGTGGTTCCAATATTTTCTTAAAGTCATTTATAGATTTTATCTCCGAGTTTTCGTTTCCCTTGACAATTCTGTGAATCCATGAAGCTAGTGTGTCATCTTGCTTTTTGTTTTTCTTAAATTCCTCAATTATTTTTAAAATAATTGGAATTATGCGCTTTGCCGGCACTCTAAGACAGTTTACGCCAAGCATTGCCTCACCATCTGCTCTTCCGCCAAGTGAAAGCTGGTACACAGGATACATGTCCTTTCCAACGCGCCCCCCTCCGCCATAAAATCCAATTGTTGCAATCTCGTGCTGGCCACAAGAGTTTGGACAACCGCTAATCTTTATTGTTGCATCATGTAGTGTTTGGTCTTCGTCTAGTTTTAGCTCTAGGAATTTTCTTTGAATCTCTTTTGCCAACCTGTGAGAGTTTGTTAGCGCCAGGTTGCATGATGTGGTACCAGAACAGCCAACAGGGGATGCCATTGTTAGTGAGCCTGGATTTGCAAGGCCTGCTTCTAATAGTCTTGAGTACAATCTAGGCAAGTCATCTTCTGAGACCCATCTTAGCACAACATCTTGTGAGAATCCGTTTCTTGCAAAACCTTCAGCTGAAAACTCGCTGCATATTTTTGCCAAAGATCTCAGCTGGTTTGCAGTCATATCGCCAGACTCTAATGTTAGAAAGACTGCACGATATCCTGCCTGCTTTTGCTTAAATGTCGTAGTCTTGAGCCACCTTGAATATCCATCAGGTGGGGCTCTTCCATCCGCATCTGTTATACTAATTGGTCTTTTGATTTCCTTTGGAGCATTATCAACTTCAAGTTTTACAATTACTGATTGTGTAGCTCTTACAACCATTCGTTCTTTTAACACAAGGTTCTGGAAATTTTCCCATCCCATCTCATCTACCAAATATCGCATCCTGTTTCTTGCCATATTTTTTCGATTTCCCAGTCTGTCAAAGATCCTCAAGACTGCAATTGATGTGTATAGTAGATCCTCTTCGGGGGTAAAGTCCTCTAGCTGGTGGCCAACAAACGACTTGTTTCCTAGCCCTCCACCCAGAAACACCTTGAATCCGCGCTGAATCTTTCCATCAAGATCTCTTGTCTGCGGAATTAATCCGACATCTGCTATTCTTGCCATGCCATGTTTTTCACAGCATGTGAAATTGAACTTGAATTTTCTTGGAAGATTTTGATTCATTGGGTTTCGAAGTAGAAACCTTGCTGTTGCAAATGCATATGGTGTTGCATCAAATACTTCCTCTGAACAAACACCAGCTAGTGGACTGCACATTACATTTCTTACAGTATTTCCACAAGCCTCTCTGCTGGTTAAGCTGACTTCTGCCAATCCTCGCATAATTTCTGAGACATCTTCAAGCACTACCCAGTGAAGCTGGATGTTTTGCCTGGTTGATACATGTGCACTGCCAATTGAGAAAGCCTCGCTTAGCTGTGCAATTCGCTCAAGCTGAGATGGATAAATTTCTCCAGCTGGAATTTTTATTCTAACCATCGCATAATCATCAGTCATCCTTGTTCCATAAGCGCCGTGCTGCAGCCTAAATCGCCTAAAATTATCAGAGTCGATTTTTCCCTGACGATATAGTTTTACCGTATTTGCAAAGTTTTCAGCCTCTTCTAGCTTTGCCCAGTTCATTTTTGGCTTTACATATTCTGTTGATTGTTTTAGATTAGTTGCAGTCAATTTAATGCAAATTTCCTTTATTTTGGATATAAATTTTTGATATAAGGAATTCTTGTCATAATTTGCATATTTGTTGGTGATTCTTGCCTAGCTTGTTCTACAAAACTAGAATGAGACATGTTAGTATGACCTAACTAGAGAAGATCTTTTTTGTTTATCCCGCTTGTCTCGATTTCATAACGCAATGGTGCTGGAAGCTCTGCGTATTTTTTGTTTGCTAAAATCTTTATTTGGTCATCTGGAACTTTGACCATTTTGAGCAGCTTGCCTCTTTGATGTGCAAATGCATTTTTCCAAAATCCTGCGCCATCAAATGTTGAAATTTTTGTCAATTATGTTTCTGAGATTATTCTACTATTAATCAACATTTTTGTAAACTGCAAAAAATCATGGCAAACTATTAATGGCTTTTAAATCTGATGCATCTCATGCAAGAGTCTGTCAAGGCAGAAAAAAAGATCTTTACAAACGTCAGCGAAGTCGAGATTACTCGTGCAATTGCAAACGAGTTTAATTCTGTTTTAATTGACAGGGCAGACTCTGATGTTATTATAATTGGCGCTGGACCATCTGGTCTTACTGCAGGACGCGAGCTTGCAATGATGGGATTTAGGGTTTTGATTATAGAGCAAAACAACTATCTTGGCGGCGGATACTGGCTAGGCGGCTATATGATGAACCCTGTAACTGTCAGGGAACCTGCCCAGAAAATCTGGGATGAGCTTGGAGTTCCATACAAAAAAGTTTCTGATGGATTATACATTACACCCGGCCCTCATGCAGCATCAAAGCTAATTGCAGCTGCATGTGATGCGGGTGTGAAATTTTTGAATTTGACAAAATTTGATGATCTTGTTTTAAAAAATGGTCGAGTTACAGGAATTGTTGTAAACTGGATGCCTGTTTCTGCATTGCCTAGAAACATTACATGTGTTGATCCTGTTGCCCTTGAGGCAAAAATGGTAATTGATGCATCAGGGCATGACTCTGTTGCAGTAAAGAGACTAGTTGATAGAAAGCTAGTAGACTGGAAGGGAATGAACCCGATGTGGGTTGACCAAGGCGAAGATGCAGTTGTGGAGAAAACGGGGGAAGTATTTCCTGGGCTTGTAGTTGCAGGAATGACTGTAACTGAGACTCATGGTCTTGCAAGAATGGGCCCTACATTTGGTGCAATGCTGTTTTCTGGCAAAAAAGCAGCCGAGATTACTGCTGCAAAAATTAAAGCGCTAGGCAAATAACTGCTTTTGATTTTAGTTAATTATTGAAGATATTAAAAATTTTTCTCTACGACGAGCCGTCAGTTCCTGAGCTTAAAGTAGATGAGCTTTGCAAGTTTGTGCAAGATACATTTTCTGTACCTGTTGAGAAAAGAAAAAACATCTTTAGCTTGGCAAATGAGAAAACTGCTAGCAAGCTAGCATCATGTAGAATATTTAACACAAGAAAACCATTTGAGACTCATTCTCCAACAAAAGAAGAGATCGAGTTTGAGCTTGCAACGTTTTATGATTCTAAAAAAACAGAAAATATTGTAATGTATGATGGCTTTGAGTTTCAAAGAATTGTTAGTGAGCTAATTTCAGATTATGAAACAACGCTTGATAAGTTACATATTGTTTTTACAAACAAGCTTACATGTACTTATGATGATTCTGATTATAGATATCATGGCAGGGCTGTAATTTGTTCAAATCCTGCAATAATATCCACTACAGGAATTGTTGAGGCTCCTGCAAAACCACGAGGATACTATCTTGAATTAATTTCAAACGTTGTTCAGGGAGTAAATGTAGAGACTATGAAAAAAAAGTATCAAGGAACATATCTTGAATACAATGACAAGCGCTTTTCTGCTGTTTCAGAAGGATATGTTCTTCAGGTCATTTTTTACTATTTGACTGGTGAGGCTTTTTGTGAATCTCGAGAGTGTAGATTGAATAACGCACACTGGCAAAGTGATCTTTTGTATTCGCAGTTAGAGAAAGGCAAGCTCTGTGGAAAACATCAAAAGGTATTAGAGCAATTGTCTACATTGTATAATAATCCATAGTGTAAATAGATCTGATATTACCTACATGCAGGTTTTTAAAATGATACTTAGTATATCTTTTGATTGAAAAAACAAAAAAAATTTAATGGTAACAAATTTGAATCGGATACTATTTACAATGCTCATAAGTTTTTCCTAACTAAATCTGGAATTCCAGAAAAAGATTTTCTTAATACGTTTAGAATTGAAAAAAATGATATTGTTACCGAATTCGATAATAGTGTTGAATTTTTTGCAAATTTTAGTCATGATAAAGAGTATCGTTTTGCAGCATTCAATGGAGATATAAGATTCAGTGTTTCAAATTATGGAAATAGATCTTATGTTGAAGTACAATTACCTAATGAATCTGACATAGATACAATTTTTGGCATGTTTGATGGCACTATAACAGCTACCAGCGATATGAATAAAAATGTGGAAATCAATGTAGAAAATTCCTTTAAAAAATTTTCAATACAGAATAAAAAACTTTGGTATATAGGAATTGGTATTTCTATTAGCCTTTTTGTGCTAGGATATTTTTTGACAAAAATTCCAACACTACCATAATCAGAAAATTTAACACAGCTCAGTTGATCTATTCAAAATGATTCATTATAGCTTATAATCGCATTTTCCTACCATTATTCTTGGCATAACTTAAATGTCAAATAAATCGGTTTTATTTTATGATGGCAGCTACTGCAAGCAATACAATACTTGTTGATAAAGACAAGCCAAAGTCACCTGACAAAAAAAAGACAAAATATGATGTAATAATCATTGGCGCAGGACCAGCTGGATATACAGCAGGAATCTACTGCTCAAGAGCACGACATGATACTCTAATCTTATCAGGCATCTTACCTGGAGGCCAGCTAATAAACACAACAGACGTTGAAAACTATCCAGGCTTTGCAGAAGGAATCATGGGACCTGATCTTATGATAATCATGAGAAAGCAGACAGAGAAAATGGGTGCAACAATAATTGATGATGAGGTAGTAAACGTTGATTTTAGACACAAGCCATTCAAGGTACTAACAGCATCAGAAGAATACGAAGCTAGAGCAGTAATTATCTGCACGGGTGCAGACTATAGAAAGCTTGGTCTTGAGGGCGAAAAGACTTTTGCAGGAAAAGGAGTATCATACTGTGCAACATGTGATGGCGCATTTTTTAGAAATCAAGAACTAGTTGTTGCTGGTGGTGGAGACTCTGCAATGGAAGAGGCAACATTTCTTACAAAATTTGCATCAACTGTACATGTGATTCACAGGCGAGACAAGCTAAGGGCAAGTAAAATCATGCAGGAACGTGCCATGGCAAACCCCAAAATAAAATTTCACTGGAACAAGGAAATTGAAGCAATTTCTGGAAACCAAAAGGTGCAGAGTGTCACCTTAAAGGATACAAAGACTGGTGAAAAAACTACACTAAATGTTGGAGGTGTTTTTGTCGCAATTGGCCATGAACCAAGCTCAAAGATTTTCCAAAACCAAATTGAGCTTGACGCCAAAGGATATGTGGTATTAAAAAACAAAACAGAGACTAGTGTGAAGGGAGTTTTTGCAGCAGGCGATGTCCATGATCACACATACAGACAAGCTATTACTGCTGCAGGATTTGGCTGCATGGCAGCAATCGATGTTGACAAGTATCTAGCAGAAAACTAGTTACATGTACACAATTTTTGACATGTGTGCTGCTTGTTTTAGTGCAGAATCAAACTCTGACTCTGTAAAGACTTTTTGTTGAGCATATAGGCTCTTGAATTTACGTCCATCGTCTGCAAATATTCCAACTATATTTCCAGAATCAATTTTGTATTCTTTCATTGCAGCATAGACTGCACCAGATGACGGGCTGACAAGCATTCTGTCTTTTGCAAAAACATCTTTTACTGCAGAAAAGGCTTTTGCATTGTTTATTGTAATCCAGTCATCAACCACATATTCCCGTTTTAAAAACAGGTCAGGCTTTGCAGATTCCTCAAAGTTTCGCAGTCCCTGAATCAGATGGTTTTGCTGTGGCTGGACTCCAATTATTTTGATTTTTGGATTCTTTTCTTTTAGGAATGCAGAAACGCCAGTTACTGTACCGCCTGTTCCGACACCTGTAAAAAAGTGAGTTATCTTGCCATCTGTTTGATTCCAGATTTCAGGCCCTGTTCCCTTGTAGTGGCCAAGATAGTTTGCCTCATTTGCATATTGATTTGGCGAAAAATACTTGTCAGGTCTTGATGCTGCAATAGATGTAGCTAGTGCAATGCTCTGGTCGGTTCCAGTCCCTACTTTGGGACACAGATCATCGCTTGTCTGGTACAGCTTTGCGCCAAGCGACTCGATTATTTTCTTGGTTTCATCACTTGCCTTTTCTGGAATTACGATTTCTACTTTGTATCCAAGCATTTGTGCAATGCCAGCAAGTGCAATGCCTGTGTTGCCAGATGTTGGCTCGATTATTATTGTCTCGCCTCGTTTTAAGACACCGCGTTCCTCGCCGTCTTTAATCATCCAGTATGCAGCCCTGTCTTTTACAGAGCCAAATGGATTGTGTCCTTCAAGCTTTGCATAGTATGTTTTTTGATTATTAGATAATGATTCTAGTCTTACAAGTGGCGTGTTGCCAATTTGGTTTAAGACCTTGGCATCGCTAACTACCTTTGTTGCCAAAAATTACTTCACCTTTTTAATTGAAAATTCAATGTCTTTTTCTGTTTTTTTCATTTCCAAGAGATCATGACCATTTCTTTTTACCCATCTTGAAATATCGTCTTCTGCGGCAGGATCGTCTGCTAGTACTGTAAGTATGTCGCCTACCTGCATTCGCTCTATCTCGATTTTTGTTCTAAAGACAGGCTCTGGGCAGAACAGTCCACGTGCGTCTAATTTCTTGCTAGATACTGAAATACTTGTTCACCAATTTTATTTTGCAAATATTTCCTATTAAAATCTATGTAGATTTAGTTAGAGCTAAAGATAAGCAACCTGAGTTAACTCATTTATCATTACTGATGAGCATTTTTTGAAAAATTAAGGTTATTTTTCCATAACAAAGATTAGAAAAACTTTTCAATGGTTTAATTCAGATCTATCTAAATCATGAAATATTTTGTAGCATCATTGGCGGTTTTGCTTACACTTGGCATAGGAACTGCTAATGCACAGCAGACTGAGGATAACAATAATGCGTCTGATCAGAGCCTGCCTCCGCCTGCCGTATTTTACAGCTCGTACAGAGAACCTCTTGAGATAAGACTGCACCAGTCTGCAGTTATAGCAGACAAAAATATGGAAATTATATTTTCCAAAATTGTTGAAGATTCTAGATGTCCATCTGATGTAACATGTGTGTGGCAGGGTAGAATAGCCATTCAAGTAGATATCCAAACCAAAAATGAATCAAGAAATATAATTCTATCACTTGAAAATGCAACAGTTCCAATCAATGATGAATATTCTTTTGTGCTGCTTGATGTCAAACCATATCCTACAAGCAAAAATCCAATACAGAAAAAAGACTATGTTGTAATACTGCAACTTGAACAAACTAGTCCATTTCCATCACCGCTAAAACAAATCAAAGCTGGAATAGCTTTGATTGATGTAACATGCAATGAAGGAAAAATTCCTGCTTACAAGTATAATGCAATGAGTGTCGCTTGTGTAAGTCTTGATACTGAATCTCAATTAGTAAAACGTGGATGGGCCCTTTTGCGATTACATATGTATGATGATGATCCCTCACGAGCTTTGTGTGAAAGATATGGTGGCAATTGGTTAGAAGAATATAGCGAATGTGAGTATATCTCACTACAACAGTGCTCACTAATTGGTGGAAAATTTAGCGAGTGTGAATCAGCCTGTAGACACGATCCTGCTGCAGAAATTTGTACTTTACAATGTGTTTTTGTTTGTTCTGTTGATGAGAACCAAAAATAAGACCTCTATTAGTGCTCACTTTGAGTTCTGTTCTTTTGTAATCTTCACTTGTATTATGAATGAGAAATCTTTTTTCTGATAAATTCTAGCATCCCCACACCAGGAATCAAACCAAGCAGATATGCTTTTTGTGCCAGCTCATCATATCGTACCACTCCGGTTTCCATGGTCTTGATCATCCAGTTCATGATGTTATCACTGGTCATAAAAATTTCATTAATTAAAAAAATACCACAGGCAGCAAACCCAACACCCACTACAAATTTCCACAAATTCCTGTTTTCTTCAAAGGTTAGCTGCATTATGCTCAAATGTGGCTGATTTGTATTTAGTCTTTTTTCCAAATGTTAAGCCGTCTTACATTTTCTTATCCAATCATCTTTTTCAGATCAGTACTTCTATTTTCTGTCTTGATTTGCTGCCTGATCGTATAATCACTTGTGATGGTGAAACACCAAAGTGTAGAGCTAATTTTTTTATAATTTCCTTATTCGCTTTCCCTTTAACAGGTTTTGATTTAATTCCTATTGAAATCTGATCATCATTTATGATAAAACTATCTCGGTTAAATTCAACATGTACTTTGTATAACATTGATGAAAAATTATCCAAATGCCAGTTTGCAATATGTTCCAAGGTTTTTTTCCCTTAGAATATTAGAGTCATAATTTTGCAAATTAATTTTGTTTGACATTCGCTTTAACCCCATGATTGCAAGCTGGTATATCAAAAGCCAAAATCTATTATTTTGACTCATCTCAAATATTTTCAAGAGAAATGAAAACAGTCGCTCGTATCTTGGATAGTACTGTGCAATGTATTCAGAGATATAGTCTTTAGAGTTGTTTATCTTGTATCTGAGGTGCTCTAGTGTCTCTTTGCCTGACGCATAATCACTTTTCTGGATCTGTATTCTGCCTTTTTTCATCGCAGATAAAATATCATCAAGGGTATTTTCTGACTCGATTACATTTACGCATCTTCCAAGTGTTGAAAGTACATGAGAATCGCTTCCTGCCACTCCTACCATGTTGTTTTTTTGTGCAAACTGGATTGCCTTTGCGTTTGAGATCATATCGACATTGTTGCTGTTAAAGACCTCGATTAGATCACAGGACTTTGCCTGCTCACGTAATGCATCAAGTATGCTAAATGGATGTGGTGCTGAAGTTATTGCGTTCTGGGATCTTGCGCCATCTATTACCTCGCCAAGGCTCATTTCTGGCCTAATGCATTCTGTGTTTCCATAAACTAGAATGTGTGCGCCAGTATCGATTGTTACTTCTTCTGCTGGGTAAATTTTGATATTTTGATATTTTGAGTGTGATTTTTTGTATTCAAGCATCTGCCTGTATCCATCAAGCGTGTTGTGATTTGTAACAAACAAGACATCAAGACCCATTCTGCAGGACTGTTCAAGTTGCTCTTTGATTGTAATGTTACAATCGTATGGCGCATCAAAATCTCCTACATTAAAGTTAGAGTAGCTGTTATGACAGTGCAGTTCTGATTTTAAAAGTTGCAACACACCGCATTTTTAATCAAGATATATTATGCTTTGCTGAAAAAAAATTATCTAAACAAGTCCTGTTCCTTTGGCCTGATCAGCTTTTGCATTGTACTTGTTGCTGGATCAAACCTATAGTTTCGAATAATTGCAACAGGACACCTGAGTGTCTTTCCCATGACAAGCTCAGCTGCTGCACAAAGCTCATCTGCTATTGCAATTGCAGTAACGCGCAATACTCTACCAAAGTCGTCTTTTGTTCCAGCATAGTCAATTATTGGCTCTATCCCAGAAGCTCCAACTGCGCAGTTTGTCTGTCCCATCCTAAACGGCCTTCCAAATGTATCAGAGATTAGTACTGCAAGTTTTTTTCCTGACTTTTTTTGGATTTGCTCTTGCAAGGTTTTTGCAGATTTATCAGGATCTTCTGGCAAAAGTGTGGCATATCCTTCCTCGACATTGCTTTCATCAACGCCTGCATTTGCACATACAAATCCATGTTTTGTCTCTGAAATCAAAATCCCGTTTTCCATTCGCACAATTCTTTTTGTCTCAGACAAGATTGTCTCAACCATTTGTGGACTTTTTTGGTATTCTGAAGCAAGGCCTGCTGCAAGAATTGATGGTATAACCAAGGAGAGATTTACTGTTCGCCCTTCCTGTTTTGATACAACTTTTTGCGATACTATGATAATGTCGCCGTCTTGCAGCTTGGATTTTGACACAATCAAATCGGCAAGCTTGTCCCCCGACTCTATTTCTTTTTTGAAGATTACAGGTATGATTTCTAGTGTCAAGTATTTTGGTATGATTTTTGGCAGTTGTTAATGTTTATCGATTATGCGACAGTTGAGAGCTCAAGTTTGTAATGGTTGTTTATTATATCGATTAGCTTTGAGAGGTCCTTTTCATCTAGTGTGACGTCTGCCTTGTCCTTTACAATGTCTTGTGCTCTGTATGCCACGCCAAGGCCACAAATATCAAACAGCTTAAGGTCGTTTGCGCCATCTACTGTTACAACTACGTTTTCTTTTTTCTCTCCCCATTCATTTATCTTTATTTTAGCTGACCTTGCCTTGTCAGAGTCAACGTTTATTTGAACACCGTCAAGTTTGCCATTCTTGAAAATTAATTCGTTTGAAAACACATGATCAAGGTTTAGTTCTTTTTTTAATCGCTCTGTAATAATTGTAAATCCACCCGAGATTGCCAAAATCTTCCACCCTGCTGCCTTGAGTGCACTGCACGCCTCCTTGGCACCAGTCATTATTGGGAGCGAGTCTGCGACCTCTTTGCAAATTTCATATTTTAGACCTTTGAGTAGCTCGACTCGTTTTTTGAGTCCTTCTTCCCAGTTTATGACGCCTTCGATTCCTTTTTTTGTAATTTCCCAGATCTCTTTTTCTTTGTTTACTTTTTCGGCAAGAAGAGGCAAGTATTCTGCGTCAAAGAGGACTCCTTCTACATCAAAAATTGCAAGCAAATGTTTTACGATTTCAAGTCAAAAAATTAATTATATTAATGTTATACAAAAAAGATCGACTGTTTTTCAAATTCGTTTTGAAACAGCCGACAATCTTTTATCGTATGAAATGCTAATGGGTACACCGTTTAGGGCGTTAACAAGATGACTGCAGTCATCTCTGCATCCCTAACGCTATTGGAAACAGCCTAGCTCAGGTGTCGAAGCCTAGCAGGCATGTCCAATTTGTCAATAATAGATCTGTTGCGTAGCTTTGATTGGCTTGGGTGTTAAATTCTGAAAATATCTAGTTTTTGTATAAATACAATTAGTTTGAATATTCTCCGACATTTTGATCGCTAGTAATAAATCGAACACCTAAATCAAGCAAAATATGAATGAGCTAGAACACAAGTACGAAGTCGAGATAAAAACAACAGAAGAGCGACAAAAAATTCCTGACAAGGTAAAAGACGAGCTCAAAGAATCGGGCATGATGGATGAAAAAGGAAAGCTAAAACTCAAAGGCGTAAGCCCAAAGATGCTCAAAAAAATGAAGCAAGAATATGTTGATTGTCCTGTTTTCAAAGAAAATATTCATTTTGTCCAGTGTTTTGTTTGTCCCAACTTTCAGAGCAGAGTAATGGGAAAAGTTCTTTGCAAGGGCGACTCGCTTTAGACAAAAAGGCTCATTAGTACAGGTTTTTACTATAATCTGAAATTGAGCGAGCAGATAGGAATCACAGTTTCAAAAAAAGAAAATTTTAGTGAGTGGTATACTCAGGTTGTTCTAAAGGCAGAGCTTGCAGATTATGCCCCAGTAAAGGGATTAATTGTTCTAAGGCCAGATGGATATTCGATTTGGGAGTCAATCAAGGACTCACTTGATAAGAAATTTAAAAAAATTGGAATAAGAAACGGCTTTCTTCCTGTCTTGATTCCAGAGTCCTTGCTTGGAAAAGAAAAAGAGCATTTTAGCGGCTTTAACCCAGAAGTATTTTGGGTAACGCATTCTGGCGATACTGAGGTTGGCGACAGGCTTGCACTTCGCCCAACATCTGAAACTCTGGCATATTCGTTGTACTCTAAATGGATAAAGAGCTGGCGAGACCTTCCACTAAAGATCAACTTTTGGAACACCGCATTGCGTGCAGAGATAAAATCAACAAAGCCGTTTATTAGAACATCAGAATTTCTGTGGCAGGAAGGCCATACTGTTCATGCAACAAAAGAGGAAGCAGAAGCAGAGGTACTAGAGATCCTAGAGACTTACAAAAAAACTGTAGAAGATGAGCTTGCAATTCCTGTTCTTGTTGGAAAAAAAAGTGAAAAAGAAAAGTTTGTTGGTGCAATATATACAACAACAATGGAGGCAATGATGCCTGATGGAAAAGCGCTACAAATGGGAACATCTCACTTTTTGGGACAAAACTTTTCAAAGCCATTTGAAGTAAAATTCTCAGATAAAGACAACATAGAGAATTTTGTCTGGCAGACATCTTGGGGAGTTTCCTGGAGACTGATTGGAGCAATGATAATGGTTCATGGAGATGACAAGGGCTTGGTGCTGCCTCCAAAGGTTGCACCTATTCAGGTTGTAATTGTTCCAATATACTATACAGAGGAAGATGAAAAAAAAGTACTAGAAAAGGCAGGCGAGGTAGAAAATATTCTGGCAAAGCAAGGCCTTCGAGTGCATGTGGATAAAAGAAATCAGCTTACACCTGGCTTCAAGTTCCATGACTGGGAGCTAAGAGGAATACCGTTGCGAGTTGAGCTTGGCCCAAAAGACATTGCAAAGCAAAAGGTTGTCCTTGTAAAACGCCACTCGCGTCAAAAAATCGATGTTACGCTTGACAAACTAGAAAACGAAATCGTATCAGTACTTGATACAATTCAAAAAGAGTTGTTTAAGTCTGCAAAAAAAATGCTTTCCCAGATGACGCAAAAAGTATCAGATTATGAACAGTTTAAATCAAAAATAGAAGAAGGTGGGTTTTTTGAAGCACCATGGTGTGGAAATCAAAAATGTGAAGAAAAAATCAAGGAAGAAACAGGTGCAGACATTAGGGTAATTCCTTTTGATAGCAAAAACCCGGATGGAAAATGTGTTTATTGCAAGTCAAAAAGCGTCTCAAATGTGGTCTTGGCAAGAGGCTACTAGATTTTTGCTTTATTGATATACCAGAAAACGCATCATAATTTGTGGATGAAATACTCAGGGTTCAAGGCCTGACAAAGTATTTTACAAAAAAGAGCGTCTTTAGCTCAAAAACAACAACTGTCAAGGCAGTTGATGATGTCTCTTTTTCATTAAAAAAAGGCGTAGTCTTTGTTTTAGCAGGCGAATCAGGCTCTGGAAAATCAACTACCGCAAGACTGATTCTAAAGGCAATAGATGCAGATTCTGGCAAGATATTTTTTAACGGCGAGGAAATAACTGACGATCCAAAAAGCACCAAAAAACTAAGAATGGCATGCCAGATGGTCTACCAAGACCCATATGACTCGATTAATCCTAGAATGAGAGTGCATGATATTGTATCAGAACCACTAGAGATTCACGGTATTGGAAACTCTGAAGAAAGAAAAAAGCTTGTCCTTAAGGCATTGCATGAGGTAAAGCTTGAACCTGTTGATGACATTGTAAAAAAATATCCCCACACATTATCTGGTGGTCAGCGTCAGCGAGTTGTACTTGCAAGGGCACTTGTGCTAAAACCAAAAATAATTATCGCAGATGAACCAGTATCGATGCTTGATGTATCTATTCGGGCAGAAATGCTTGAGCTGATGGAAGAGCTGCAAAAAAAATACGAAATATCTTACATCTACATAACACATGACTTAGCAACTGCGAGATTTTTTGGAAAAAGAATTGCAATAATGTATTTGGGAAAAATTGTAGAGGCAGGACCTGTTAGCGAGGTATTGTTGCACCCGCGTCATCCATACACGCAAGCACTAATTGATGCAATATCAGAACCAAATCCTGACAACCTATATGCTGAAAAAAAGGTAAGGATCAACGAGCCACTAGATATTGATGTCTATGAGGGTTGTAGGTTTCGTGCACGGTGCCCTTACGCAATTGAAAAATGCAAAGACGAGCCACCGCTTGAAAAACTAGACAATCAACGCGAAGTTGCGTGCTTTGTCAAGCTTGACTAGCTTGCCATTGAAGGCAGTCGCTTGTCCTTGTACATGACAACATTTGAGACGCCATTTTTTGGAAAAACGCCGTAGATTAGCCTAGCTTTTTCTACAACAGAGTCCTTTAGTGAGACCATTATGAACTGGCTTCCCTTTGAGCGTTCCTCGATTATTCTTGATAATTTTTCTGCGTTTGGCGCATCAAGGTGTGCATCAACCTCATCAAATAGATAGAATGGGGATGGCTTTAGCTTTTGAAGCGCCAACACAAACACTACTGCGGCAAGTGTCTTTTCTCCACCGCTAATTGATGTGGATTCTCTTTTTGGCTTGTTTGGAAACTGTATCAGATATGACAAACCAGATGAAAACACATCGTCTTCGTTTTGTATCTCAAGCCATGCGTTTCCTCCTGTCATTTTAGAAAATGCGTCTCGAATTTCCTTGTCTACTGTATCAAATGCATTAAGAAATGTCTGGCGCTTGTCTTTTTCAATTTCTTCGATAAATCTGACAATAGAGTTTCGTTCCTCTTGTAGCTCGTTCTTTCTTGTTGACATTGAACGGTATCCATCCGCAACCTCAACATACTTTACCGGTGCAATTGCATTAAGCGATGCTGTCAATGAGTTTTTTTCCTTTTCAAGATATGGTAGAATCGACTCGACTTCAAATATTTCAAGTGACTCGTCAAATCCATACATGTTCAAGATCTTTTGCAGCTTTGTTTCGCTTTCTACAAGATCCTTTAGATCACGGTTTATAGAGTCTGACTGTCTTTCGCGTGTGTTGATTTCTTTGCTTATTGTTTTCTCTTTTTCATTAAGGTCTTCTAGCTTGTCATCAAAGTCCTTTAGTTGAGATACCGAGGAACCAGATGTTGAGATGAGTTGTTGCTCTTTTTCACGTAGTGCGACTAGCTGGGCATCGCTTGCCTCTTTTTCTTTTTCAAGTGCACGAACGCTAACTTCATGCTCATGCTTTTCCTTTGTAAGAATGGAATTGTCCTCATGTAGTGCCTTCATCTTTTGCTTTGCGTTTTCTTCTGATGCGGCAAGTGTTGCAAGATCTGATTCTTTTTCTCGCAGCATATTGACAAGCTCTGTCTGCTGTGGCATGAGGACAAGTTTTCGCTCATTTAGTCGCTCAATGTCACTTGCAACCCGGCTCTGGCCAGTATCTGCGTAATTGTCTTGTACGATCGAAATTCGCTCCTCAAGTGAGCCAATGTACGACTTTTGCTTTGCTGATTCGGCAAGAAGATGTTCCTTTCTTCGCTCTAGCTGCGAATTTCGTTTCACACAGTTGTTTTGAAAGTCAACTAGCTGGGAAATTCGTGCCTTTAGGTCCGAATATTGTGTGGTTGCATTTGTAAATCCAGCCTCAGATATTGCAAGGCGATTTTTATAGTCTTGTAGCCTGTCTGCAATATTTTTTAGCGAGCCTTTTCTTTTTTGCAGATATTTTTTAAGAAGGTGGATTGACTGACTTAGACCCTCAATTGATGAGCTAAGCGAAATAATTTTTGTAATCTTGGAAATCTTTGAGTTAATATCCAGCACTACTGCATTTGCCTTTGCCTCAAAGTATTCACCATAAATTGTAACTGTCTTGTATCCTTGCTCTGATAATCGGTGTGCAGCTTCGCGAGATTGTACCAGTAATACATTGCCAAAAAGAAATGTGCGTATTGCTGAAAATTTATCATCACATCTTATGTAATCAGCCAAGATGCCAATTACCTCATGATCATCAGGTACTGATGGTCTTAGCGGAGGGATTGCATCAATTGGAAGTATTTTTAGGCGAGGCAGGTTTCTTGTACGTATAACTTCTGCAAGACTGATCAGAGTTGCAAAGTCTTTTACAATAGCTGCCTTGAGCCAGTCAGCTCCAACTGCAAGTATCGCACGCTCATAGTGCTTGTCCCATGAAAACATTTCATAAACCAAGCCCTCGATTCCAAGCTTGTTTGCATCTTCTTTTAACTGTGCGATAGAATAATCTTCATACATTATTCCTTTGATTGTCTTGATTTGTGTTTCGTACTGGGCTGCTGCCTTTGATGCCTTTTCTAAAATTAATGCAAGATCATCTACATCTTGTTCTCCCTTGACTCGTTTTGTTCCAAGTTGTGCTATTCTTGATTTTAGCTCAGCAATTGTTGCCTTGTGATTTGCAATAACAACGTCCAGTCTTTCTGCAAGACCTGACATTTTTGACTGCTCGTCTTTAAAATTTTGATTGTTGATTGTGTTTTTGTCAATTTTTCCTTGAATGTCCTTATACTCTGATTCGAGCCTGTATAATGCTAATTTTGCAGAGTTGAGCCGCTCAACTAGGCTTCTTACTTTGGTATCGGCCTCAATTTTTTGAGTAGAGATTTTTGATTGCTCTTTTAAAACTCCTGAGAGCTCAGAGTCCACCAGTCTGACTTGCTCAGAAATTGTTTTTTGTGACTCTTTAGCACTACGAATTTCTTGTTTTAGCTGCTCGATTTTTGGCTCTAGCTCAGCTCGAGTTTGTCCTAGTTGTTCAAGATCGGTCTTGATTTGAGGCAGTCGTGTATCGATTTGTTCCAGTCTTCGCCTTGATGTTATTATTTTGCTGTTTGCACCTTCTGATTTTTGTAAAGCTTCAGATATTTGCGAATCAATTGAGGATTTTGCCTGGTTGTATGCGTTTACCTCTTCCATGAATTTTGATTTTTGAGAGTTTAGCTCATGGGTTTCTTTTCTAATGACACTGCGTTCTTCTTCGAATTTTTTTATCTCAGAGGATATTGCATGTAGGTTGCGTTCTTGCGATAGCTTTGATGTGCGTATAGTTTTTAGATCTTTGGCAGCAGAAATAGCGCGTAGTCTGCTTATCTCCCTATCAAGTGCATCATGTCGCAGCTTGCGGTTTCTTTCAACTTCTAGCTCATCTATTCGTTTTTTTATCTCATCCATTTTTGCAAGAGCTACTTCGAGTTTTCTGTCTGACTCTTCAAGCTGCTTTTCTGACTCTAGCTTTTTTTCATCAAAAAATGTCAGTCCTATTAGATCTTCTATTGCCTGCCTTTTTTCCTCAGGTGAAAATTCAGATATTCTAGTTACTGTTCCCTGCTGTACTGCGTTTAGCTGGTGCAGTCCCGCATTTGCCACCTCAAGTAAATCCAAGATGTGCTCGCGCTTGTCCTTTTTCTGGTTAAGGTAGTAGATGTTTTCTCCCTTGTCATCCATTTCACGTGTAATTGTAACCATATTGGAATCAATTGGGAGTTTTCTATCCGAATTATCAAAGTGAACGCTGACTCGAGTCATTTTTGGCCCTCGCTTTCCTGCTCCCTCTATATCATGAATTAGTGATCTTAGCTTGTCTGCACGCATGACTTTGGGCCTGTTTTCACCCAAGGCAAAGATAACTGCATCAAGTATGTTGCTTTTACCTGAGCCGTTTGGACCCGATATTGAGACAAGGCCAGGCTCAAAATCGACTGTAGTATTCTTAAAGCCAAATGATTTGAAGCCAAATATTTCGACTTTACGGATATGAACCAATACTGAGTTTTTTTAAAAAAGACAGAATAATTGAATGCTAACAAGTTTAATTGACTATGCTAACAAACATAATAGATCACGATTTTTGAACCTCGTTGATCAAATTAGGAATAATCCAAACAACATCATATTCTAATGATGAACGTGCAAAAAATATAGTTTCTCGTTTGCTTGAGTTGCTTGGAAAAAAGGAGACAGATGTCGTCTGTCTTCCTGAGCAATGGCTACGACAAAACGTCATATCAAACTTTGATTCTGAATTTGCCAGATTCAAGTCCATAGCAAAAAATTATTCGTTAACTATAATTCCAGGTGCCTTTTATGAAAAAAAATCAAACAGATACGTAATTTCTGCTCCAGTTATTGGTCCTACAGGTGAAATAATAGGCAAGCAAGAAAAAATTCATCCTTTTGATTATGAAAAAAGAAGGATAAAGATGGGACAAAAACTAGAGTTTTTAAAACAAAGTGCAGGTTTGGTCTAGTCATTTGCTATGACATGGTTTTTGCCGATGTTGTAAAGTCGCTTGTAAAAAAAGGTGCAGATGTGTTGTTTTCGCCAAGCAGGATTGTCAGGCGCGGTTTGAATCCATGGCATCTTTATGTTCAGGTACGTGCGCTTGAAAACCGCGTGCCCATACTTGCCGCAAATGTAGAAAACAGGCGATTTGGCGGCAAGAGCATAGTTACTGATCTTTATGAAAAAGATAACGTGATGATTCCAAAAATAGAATCAGCGCCAAAAGGCCAATGCTTTGCAATAGGTAGTTTCAATCTTGCAAAATACAAAAAAAGCCGAAATGTCAGATATTTGGATGCGCAGAAATTTTCCTAGGATTCGCCTTTAACAAATTTTTCGCAGGCTATTTTTGCTTCAGGATCACTCATTTGTTTTAGCGGATGCTTCATAAGATATGCGCTTGCCGGAATAATAGCACCGCCTATTTTTCTATCGAGGGCAATTTTTGCAAGCCTGATTGCGTCAACGACTATGCCTGCAGAATTTGCCTTGTCGTCTACTTCAAGCCTAACTTCCATGTTATATGGTATGTTTGCCCACTGTCTTCCCTCAATTCTCATAAACATCAGCTTTGTGTTTCCTAAAAATGGAATAAAATCAGAAGGCCCTACATAGATTTGGTCATCATCAAGCCTCGTATCAAGCTGGCTTTGCACGCTTTCTGTTTTTGATATTCTTTTGCTGACCAGGCGTTCTTGTTCTTTCATGTTCAAAAAGTCCGTGTTTCCACCTACGTTGATTTGATATGTCTTTTCAATTTTAGTTCCGCGGTCATTGCATAGTCGTGCAAGTGTTCGATGTACTATTGTGGCACCTACCTGACCCTTTATGTCATCACCAATTACAGGTATGTTATTTTTTTCAAATCTTTTTGCCCATGCTTCATCTGATGCAATAAAAGATGGAATGCAGTTTACAAATGCTGTGTTTGTACTAAGACATATTTCTGCCCAAAATTGAGTCGCCTTTTCTGATCCTACAGGAAGATATGACACTATGACTTCGGCGCCAGTGTCTTCGATTATTTTTTTTGCGTCCTGTGCTAACTGCACATCTGTTTTGTGTGTCTTTAATGGCTTGACTCTGTTTTCAACCCAGATACCTACACCATCCAAGATTGGACTTTCGTAAACTTTGGCGTTTGTTTTTGGCATCTCATTTTTTTGAATCCAGTTTACCATGTTTGGATACTCGTAAATTGCCTCATTGATTGACTTTCCAACTTTGTTTTCACCTACGTCAAAGCCTGCAACAAAGTCAATGTCATGAATAGTATAATCACGTAGTTTCTCATGTATTATGCCAGTAACTTGTTGTGATGGATTTTTCCTATAGTATTCTATTCCTTGAATAAGACCTGCAAAACAGTTGCCTATTCCAACTAATGCTACCTTTATCTTGCCACCCATAGGCAACATTTTGTTTTTTACACTCGTTTTAAATTTTCCTATAATTTAGATGTGAAAAAAAGTAGTGTGTATCAG
>Ga0194126_10001801_pt1 | contig 35535 bp, 18 predicted proteins | sample TA2KigC150mmetaG_FD_148641 | JGI IMG/M metagenome (GOLD analysis project Ga0194126, IMG submission 148641) | Freshwater microbial communities from Lake Tanganyika, Tanzania - TA2015035 Kigoma Deep Cast 150m | ecosystem: Environmental > Aquatic > Freshwater > Lake | place: Tanzania: Lake... | reverse complement strand
GCCGGGAACGCGGCAGACCGCCCCGGATGCAAGGCGACGAAGGGGGCGCTGGACTCGTGTCCGCGCCCCCTTCGGCAACGCCGCAGGCGGGGCGGGATCCCGCGCGATCCGGCCGGCCTGGTGCGCGTCGCACCCCCGCAACCGCGAGGGCTCCAGCGTCCACCAGCCACTCCGCGCCCCGCCGACCGAAAGGTGCCACGACCTCGAGGAAAATGCGTCTGCCCTGATACCGCAACCCCCGCCGGTTGACGCGGGGGCCGCGATCCCCCATGGTGGCCGGATGCCGGAGACGGTCCAGCTCTTCGTGACGTGCCTCGTCGACACGTTCTTCCCCGGGATCGGGGAGGCGGTGGTCCGCGTGCTGCGCCGCGCCGGCGCGCGCGTCGAGTTCCCCGCCGGCCAGACCTGCTGCGGCCAGCCCGCCTTCAACGCGGGCCTCCGGTCCGAGGCCCGTCCGATCGCGGAGCACACGATCCGCGTCTTCGAGGCGGCGCCCGGCCCCGTGGTCATCCCGTCCGGCTCCTGCGCGGCGATGGTGCGCCACGGCTACCTCGAGCTCTTCCGCGACGACCCCGGGTGGCTCGCGCGGGCCGAGGGGCTGGCGAGGCGCACGTACGAACTGACCGAGTACCTCGTCGACGTCCGCGGCATCGCGGCCGGGCCGGGCGCGCCCACGCTGGGGGCCCGCTGGCCCGGCAAGCTCGCGTACCACGCCTCCTGCCACCTGCTGCGCGGCCTCGGCGTCGACCGCCAGCCGCGCGCCCTGCTCGCGTCGGTCGAGGGGGCGGAACTCGTCGACCTCCCCGGCCACGACGAGTGCTGCGGCTTCGGCGGCGTGTTCTCCGTCGAGCACCCCGAGCTCTCCGCCGAGTTCCTCAACCGCAAGATCGCCAACCTCGAATCGACCGGCGCCCCCACGCTCGTCGTCGCCGACACCGGCTGCCTCATGCACATCCAGGGCGGCCTCCGCCGCCAGGACCGGTCGCCCCGCGTCGTCCACATCGCCGAGGTGCTGGCCTCCGTATGAACGGACTCCGGCAGCGCATCCGCGCCTCGCTCGGCGACGCCAACCTGCAGGCGGCGCTGGACAACAACGCGACGCGCCGCAAGGCCGGCCGTCTCGCGGCCTTCGCCCAGGTGCCCGACCACGCCGCGCGGCGCGCGCGGGCGCACGCGGTGAAGGCCGATGTCATCGCGCGGCTCGACGAGCACCTCGCCCGGTTCACCGACCGCGTGACGGCCAACGGGATCATGGTCCACCACGCCCGGGACGGCGCCGCGGCCGTGAACCTCGTGCTCGCCATCGTCGGCGACGCCGTCCGCGCCCGCCCGCCCGCCGACGGCGCCGCGCCGCTGGTCGCGAAGGCGAAGTCGATGGTCTCCGAGGAGATCGCCCTCAACCACGCCCTCGCGGACCACGGCATCCGCGCCGTCGAGACCGACCTCGGCGAGTACATCGTCCAGCTCCGCGGCGAACGCCCCAGCCACATCATCACGCCGGCCGTCCACCTGCGCCGGCAGGACGTCGGCCGCCTCTTCGCCGACCGGCTCGGCATCCCGTACACCGAGGACATCCCGACGCTGACCGCCACCGCCCGGCGCGTGCTGCGCGAGGTCTTCCTCACCGCCGACGTCGGCGTCTCCGGCGTCAACTTCGGCGTCGTCGAAACCGGCACGCTCGCCCTCGTCACGAACGAGGGCAACGGACGGATGTGCACGACCGTCCCGCCGGTCCACGTCGCGCTGATGGGCGTCGAGCGCCTCGTGCCGACGCTCGACGACCTCGCCCTCTTCCTTTCCCTGCTGCCGCGCTCGGCGACCGGCCAGAAGCTGAGCGTCTACACGAGCCTCCTCCACGGCCCCCGGCGCGCCGACGACGCCGACGGCCCGCGCGAGCGGCACCTGATCCTCGTCGACAACGGCCGCCGCGCCCTTCGCGACTCGCCGCTCGCGGAGGCCCTCGCGTGCATCCGGTGCGGCGCGTGCCTCAACATCTGCCCGGTGTTCCGCGAGACCGGCGGCCACGCCTACCTCGGCCGCGACGGCTCGATCGCACCCTACCCCGGCCCGATCGGCTCGGTCGTCTCTGCCGGTCTCTTCGGCTGCCGGACCTACGGTCCCCTCGCGCAGGCCTCGTCGCTCTGCGGCGCCTGCCGCGAGGCGTGCCCGGTGGACATCGACCTGCCCGGCCTGCTGCTGCGCGTCCGCGCCGGCGAGACGCCGCGCCCGCCGGGAACGCGGCGGGCCGAGGGCGTCGGCCTGCCCTCCGCCGTTCGCGCGGGACTCCGCGCCTTCCGCGTCGCCGCGCGCCACCCGCGCCTGTTCGCCGCCGGTCAGCGTCTCGCCGCGCTCGCGTCCCGGCTCGTCCCGCACCGCGACGGCTGGATGCGCCTGCCCGCCGCCACCGGCTGGGGACTCAGCAAGGACTTTCCCCGGCCCGCTGCGAAGGCCTTCCGGGCGCGATGGGGGGAGGAGGCGGAAGAGGAAAGCCGCGAGGCGGGAGTCGGGGAGCGGCGGGCGGGGACCGGGGATGGACAGCCGGCACCGGCGGACGACGATGTCGCGGGCGCGGAGGCGGGGGATCTCATCGGACGGTTCGAGAGCGAGCTGGCGGCCCTGGGCGGGATCGTGCATATCGTTCCGCCCGGCGGGGTGCACGCGACGGTCGACGCCCTTCTCGCGGAACGGGGCATCACGCACATCCAGATGGGCGGCGATGTGCCCCACGTCGACGTCGCGGCGCTCGGGGCCGCGGGCATCGAGGCGCAGCGCGGGCCGGTCGAGACGATCCGCGCCGGACTCACGGGTGCGATCGCGGGCATCGCCGAGACCGGCTCGATCGTCCTCGCCGGAGGGTACGGCCGGCCCCTGACCGCCTCGCTGGTCCCCCCGATGCACATCGCCGTCCTCGACGCCTCGCAACTCGTCGCGACCGTCGCCGAGGCGCTCGCGCTGCCGGCGGTCCGCGCATGCGCCGCGGGCGCGATCGTCACCGGCCCCTCCCGCACCGCCGACATCGAGATGACCCTGACCATCGGCGTCCACGGCCCCGGCGAGATCCACGTGATCCTCGCTGCCGACCGCCCGGACCGGCCGGACCGCGGATGACGCGGGGACGGCCGTTCGCCCATCCGTGAACTCCGTGCCATCCGGGGCGTCCTCCGGCGGGCTTGGCGCGGGCGGGTCGGCGGGTGCAAGATGCGCCCGGGGTTCCAACCCTTGGAAGGCGGTGCGACGTGGCGTCCAATCCTTGGAAGATCGGAGCCGTGCTTGCCCTCGCCGCGGCGGCCCACGCGGGGCCGGGCATCCTGCCCGAGGGCTCCGCGCCGCCGCCCGTGCCCTGCCCGCACTTCCCGGACCGCCTCCACGCCGTCGTCTGGCGCAACTGGCCGGTGGTGCCCGCGCGGACGCTCGCCGCGACGCTCGGCGCGACGGAGGCGCAGGTCGCGGGCCTCGCCGCCTCGATGGGCCTCCCGCCGCAGGGCGACATCGCGCCCGAATGGCGCACGCGGGGCTATATCACGATCCTCCGCCGCAACTGGCACCTGCTGCCCTACGAGCAGATACTGCCGCTGGTCGACATGACGCCCGAACGTCTCGCCGACTCGCTGCGCGAGGACGACTTCCTCTTCCACAAGTTCGGCAACCTGAAGCCGAAGTGCGAGCCGCTGGCATGGGCACCGCCGAACGAGGGCGCCCGCGCCCGCGCCGCGGAGATCGCCGCCTTTGTCCGCGCGAACCTCGCGGATGCCCTGCGCGTTCCCGAGGAGCCGCGCTTCCGCTTCGTCGCCGACCTGTCCGCGGCCGCCCCCGCGGCCCGGACGGAGACGGGCCGGGCATCGGGACGGCTGCGCTACATCTACTCGTACTTCGCGCCCTACGGCGACCCGCTCATGCGTCCGGACCTCGACCCGTATCCGGACGGCCTCCTCGCCCGCCTCGCCGAGGCCGGCGTCAGCGGCGTGTGGCTGCACACCGTCCTGCGCACGCTCGCGCCGAGCCCGCTCTTCCCGGAGTTCGGCGAGGGCCACGGGACGCGGCTGGCCGGCCTGCGCGCCCTGGTGGAGCGGGCGCAACGGCACGGGATCCGCGTCTACCTCTACATGAACGAGCCGCGCGGCATGCCGGCGGCGTTCTTCGAGGCGCCGGGCCGCGCGGACCTCGCCGGCGTGCGCGAGGGCGACACGGTTGCCTTCTGCACCTCGCGCCCCGAGGTGCGCCGGTGGATGGAGGATTCGCTCGCGACCGTGTTCGAGCGCGTGCCCGGCCTCGGCGGCGTCTTCTCGATCACGGCGTCGGAGAACCTGACGAGCTGCGCCTCGCATCACAAGCACGCCCAGTGCCCGCGCTGCAAGGACCGTCCGGCGGCGGAGATCATCGCGGAGGTCAACGCGACGATCGAGGCGGGGGTGCACCGGGCGGCGCCGGGGGCGGATGTGATCGCTTGGGACTGGGGCTGGAAGGACGACTGGAGCGCCGACGCGATCGCGCGCCTGCCGAAGTCCGTGATGCTGCAGTCCGTCAGCGAGTGGTCGCTCCCGATCGTCCGCGGCGGCGTGACCTCCGCGGTCGGCGAGTACTCGATCTCGTCCGTCGGCCCCGGCCCGCGCGCGACACGCCACTGGGTGCTCGCCCGCGAAGCCGGCCTGCGCACGGTCGCCAAGGTCCAGCTCAACAACACGTGGGAGATCTCGACGGTGCCCTACCTCCCGGTGATGGACCTCGTCGCGGAGCACGGCGCGAACCTCGCGCGAAGCGGCGTCGACGGCCTCATGCTGAGCTGGAGCCTCGGCGGATACCCGTCGCCCAACCTGGACATCGCGCGCCGCTTCGAGGCGCGCCCGCCGCCGGAGCCCGCGGCCGTGCTCGACGCCGTCGCCCGCGAGCGCTTCGGCGAGGCCGGCGCCGCGCGCGCCCGCCGCGCGTGGAGCGCGTTCTCCGCCGCCTTCCGCGAGTACCCGTTCAACACCAGCGTCATCTACCGCTGCCCGGTGCAGATCGGTCCCGCCAACCTGTTGTACGCCGAGCCGACCGGCTACAAGTCGACCATGACCGGGATCCCCTACGACGACCTTGCCGGCTGGCGCGGCCCCTACCCGGCCGACGTCTTCGCCACGCAGTTCGCGACGATGGCGCAGGGCTGGGCGGCGGGGCTCCCGGATCTCGAGGCCGCCGCCGCGGCGGCCCCGGCGGACCGGCGCGCCGACGCGCTCGCGGAGGTCCGGTTCGCGCGAGCCGCCGGGGTCCATTTCGCGAGCGTCGCGAACCAGGCCCGGTTCACCGCGCTGCGCGACCGCATCCTGGACGTCCGGAAGCCGCCCGCGCCGGAGGAACGCACGGCGATGGCCGGGGAGGCGAAGCGGATCGCGGCGGACGAACTGCGGCTGGCCGTCGAACTGCTGGCCATCGCCCGCGCCGACTCGCGCATTGGTTTCGAGGCCGCCAATCACTACTTCTACCTGCCCGTCGACCTCATGGAGAAGGCCGTCGCCTGCGATTTCCTCCTCCGCCGCGCGTGGTAGACCCGCGCCTCCCCCGCCCCGGCGGCTTCTGCTATCGTCCCCTGACAACGGCGCGCGGCGCCGGCGGGAGATGCGGCGATGACGGCACGATGGGCGGTGTGGACGGGCGGGTGGGCGGCGGCATGGGTGGTGGCGGCGGGCTGCGGCGCGCCCGCGCCGCAGGCGACGCGGGTCCCGGCGGCGGATCTCTACGTCGCCCCCAACGGCAGCGATGCGTGGAGCGGCCGCCTTGCCGCACCCGACGCCGCCGGGGCCGACGGCCCGCTCGCGACGCTGGAGGCCGCGCGCGACCGCGTCCGCAGCCTCCGCGCCGGCGGCGCGGCCCCCGCGCTGACCGTGTTGCTCCGCGGCGGCACGTATGTGCTCGATCGCGCGGTCGAATTCGGCGCGCGGGATTCCGGCACCGCCGCCGCGCCCGTGACGTACCTCGCCGAGCCCGGCGCGACGGTCCGCCTCACCGGCGGGCGCGAGGTCTCCGGCTGGCGGCCGGCGGACGATCCCGCCGTCCTTGCGAAGCTGCCCGAGGAATGGCGCGGCCGCGTGATGGCCGCCGACCTGCGCGCGCAGGGCCTCACGAACTGGGGCCGGCTCGGCGTGCGCGGCTTCGGCATCGGCAGCCCGGCGGCGGAGGCGGAGCTGTTCCACGACGACAAGCCGATGACGCTCGCCCGCTGGCCGAACGAGGGGTTCCGCGGCGTGACGGACGCGAAGGATCCGCTCGCGGTCGTCGTCGACGACGCCTCGCGCCTCGCGAGCTGGGCCGGGGAGACCGATCCGTGGGTCTTCGCCTACTGGCACCACGACTGGGCCGAGCTCTACGAGCCCCTCGCGGGCGTCGACCCCGCGCGCAAGGCGCTGCTGCGGACGCCGGGCATCAAGCCGGTCTACGGCATCACGGCGAAGCGCGCCCGCTGGGTCGCCTTCAACCTGCTCTCCGAGATCGACCGCCCCGGCGAGTACCACCTCGACCGGCGGACCGGCGTGCTGTACTTCCTGCCGCCTCACCCGGACGGGCGGGCCGTGCTGTCGGTCGCCGAGACGATCCTCCGGGCGGAGGACCTCTCGCACGTCACGTTCCACGGCTTCACGATCGAGGCGTGCCGCGGCACGGCGGTGTCGATCAAGGGCGGCACGAACTGCACGGTCTCCGGCTGCACGATCCGCAACACCGGCGGGCGCGGCGTCCATGTCGCCGGCGGCGCGCGACACACCGTCTACGGCTGCGACATCGTCCACACCGGCGAGGGCGGCATCGGCATGAGCGGGGGAGACCGGAAGACGCTGACGCCCGCGGGCCACGTCGCGGAGAACAACCACGTCCATCACTTCGGCCGGCGCGCCCGCACCTACCGCCCGGGGATCGCGGTGGACGGCGTCGGCAACCGGATCGCGCACAACCTCGTCCACGACGGCCCGCACATGGCGCTCTCCGCCGGCGGCAACGACCACGTCGTCGAGTACAACGAGATCCACAACGTCGTCGAGGAAAGCGGCGACGCGGGCGCCTACTACGTCGGCCGCGACTGGACCGCCCGCGGAAACGTGCTGCGCTTCAACTACTGGCACCAGATCGTCGGCGCGACGGGCCACGGCGGCATGACGATCTACCTCGACGACCAGCACTGCGGCCACACGATCCACGGCAATCTCTTCGAGCGCTGCATGCAGTCGCTCTTCATCGGCGGCGGCGACGACAACGTGGTGACGAACAACGTGTTCCTCGACTGCTGGAGGTCCGCCCACCTCGACAACCGCGGCATGGGCTGGCAGAAGGCCGCGACCGACGACCCCAAGGGCGAGCTGCGCACGCGCTTCGCCGCGATGCCCGTCGCCTCCGGCCTGTGGCGCGCGCGGTACCCGACGCTGGCCGGCACGCTGGAGGACGAGCCGAACGTCCCGAAGCGGAACGTGTTCGCGCGGAACGTCAGCGCCGGCGGCCTGTGGGACGACATCACGAAGTCCATCCGGGCCCACCAGACCGTGACGAACAACCTCGTGTTCGACGACGACAAGGACTGGGCGCGGCTCGTGCGCGACGCCGACGGCCGCCCCGCGCGGATCGAGTTCAGGGACCCCGCCGCCGTCGCGGCCATCGGCTTCGCGGAGATCCCGGTCTCGAAGATCGGGCTCTACGCCGACCCGCGGCGCGCGAGCTGGCCCGTGCGCCACGAGGTGCGGCCCGTCCGGCTTCCGGAGAAGAAGTCGTAGCGGGCGCCGACCGGCTCAGACGGTTTCCGGAAGCTCATACGGCTTGCGGCGCGCGCGGTCGAGGAACGCGTTCGCCCCCGCATCGTCGAACCGCTCCTTGACCGGATCCCACGCGAGGCGCTTGCCGGTCCAGCGCGCGATGTTGCCGAGGTGGCAGACGGTGGCCGAACGGTGGCCGATCTCGACGTCGGCGATCGGCCGCGCGCGGGAGCGGATGCAGTCGAACCAGTTCTGCATGTGTCCGCCGCCGACCGCCGGCGAGGGCTCCTTCGGCGCGTCCTGGCCCGGCACGGGCGACGGCGGGGGCGTGGGATCCGCCACGCCGGACTCCCGCGCGCGGGCCAGGGCCCGCAGTTCGTCGATCCCCTTCTTCAGCGGACCGGCGACGAGGTCCGCCGGCTCGGAACTGCAGCGGCCGCGGTCGATGCGGACCGTCCCCTTTTCGCCGATGAATACGCCGCCGCCGCGCGGGCCGTCGCCGAGTTCGACCACCGTTCCGCCCGCATAGCGGAACGACACGACCGGCGCGCTGCAGAGCTTGTTGCCGCGGTTGGCGGACTCGGGCTTGTCGTAGGCCGGCGGCTCGAACTTCCCGTCGCCCACCCACACCTCGACCGGCCCGCTCTCGTCCATGCCGAGCGCGCACTGGATCTGGTCGAACCCGTGCGCGCCCCAGCCCGTCATCTCGCCGCCGGAGTACGGGCGGAACGACAGCCACCCGGGATACGCGCGCGGTGCGTAGAGGTCGGCGTGGTACGCGACGGGCTCGGTCGGTCCGCACCAGAGGTCCCAGTCGAGTTCGTCCGGCACCGGCTGCGCCGGCAGCGCGCAATGCCACGGGCTGGGATAGTTGAACGCGATGACCTTCTGCACGCGGCCGACGATGCCCTCGCGGACGAGGCGGCAGCCGATGAAGTTCTCCGCCTGCGACCGCTGCTGGCTGCCGCACTGGAAGACGCGGTTGTACTTCCGCACCGCCTCGACCATGCGCCGGCCCTCGAGGATCGTCAGCGTCATCGGCTTCTCGGCGTAGACGTCCTTGCCCGCCTGGCAGGCGTGGATGCAGGTCAGAGCCCGCCAGTGCTCCGGCGTCGCCGTGATGACGGCGTCGACGTCCTTTCGCTCGAGGAGCTTCCGGTAGTCCTTGTAGACCTCCGCCTTGTACTTCTCCGCCGCCTTGCGGGCGCGGGGAAGGTTGACGTCCGCCAGCGCCACGATGCGCGCCTCGGGCGACCGGCCGGCCGACCCCAGCAGCCCGCCGCCCTGCCGGCCCGGGCCGATGACCGCGATGCCGATCTTGTCGTTCGCGCCGAATGCGGCGGCGGGAATGAACACCGGCGCGGCCGCGATCACCGCCCCCGTTGCGACTCCGCGCCGGACAAACTCCCTGCGGGTGACCTTGTGCGTCTTCATCTTCGCCTCCCCTTCTCGTTCCGGCAAGCCTACCCGCCGCCCGCGCGATCATCAATGGCCGGATCCTCCGCAAACGGGCGCATCTCCGTTGCATCGAGGACAACGATGCTCGCGAGGGCTCCCCGTTCGGCCGGGCCGGCGGCCCGGCCCTACCACGGGCTCCATGGGTGCGAAAGGTGGGGCCGGGCCGCTGGCCCGGCCGGACGATGGACTCCGGTACCCATGCAGACTGCGCGATGCGCCCGCAGGATCAGGTCAACGAATCGCAGATGCGCCCCCCGCAAACTCGCCGCGCCCCTTCCAGACTTCGATGTTCGATGTCGGGTGTTCGGCGTTCGCTGTTCGATACTCGCTGGTCTCCACAGAGGCGGCGCCCGCCGCTTCAGGGGCCGGCCAACTCCAGCCGCACCGGGCCGAGGAGGCCGGACTCGGTCGAGCCGCGGTAGTGGGTCGGGATCGTGACGTAGTGGTTCGCCAGCGTGTTGTACACGAGGATCTCGATGCGGTTCGCACCCGGCCTGAGAACGCCCGCCAGGTCCAGGCGCCACGGCGGGGACACGCGGACTCCCACCGGCTTGCCGTTGACGATCACCCCGGCGGACGCCGCGACGCGGCCGAGGTCGAGCGCAACAGCGTGCGCCGCCTGCTCCGCCGTCAGCGTCACAGTCCGCCGGTACCACGCGCCGCCCGAGTAGGTCTCGAGCACCCCGCACTTCGACCAGTCGCCCGCCTCGATCCCGCCGGGACCGCAATCGAGCCGCAGGTAGCCGTCGAACGCCGCGCCCCCGTAGGCGCCGCGCTCCTGGGCGACGCGGATCGCCACGACCGCGGATCGCGCCGGCGGCGCCGCGACACGGACTCGTGCAAGGCCGGAGGCGGCCTCCACCGCCTGCTCGCGCCCGTCGACCCAGACCCGCAACGCACACCGCGTCGGCACCTCCATCGCCCGCAGCCCCGGCGGCGCGAGGAAGCGGTACCAGCCCGCCGGCGCGGCGGCCTGCGGCCGCGTGTCGAACGGCAGGATCCTGGCGTCGCCGTGCCAGCGCGACGCGAGAGCGACGTTCCACGGCACGGCCCCGTCCGGCGCCGCGGCGGCAGCGGGGGCCTCGAGCCGGGGCGGCCCCTGCGGATGCGTTGCCCAGAGGCTGCCCGCGAACGGACCGATCACGCGCGCGGGCGTCCATGCCGCATCGTCGAACCCCGAGGCGGGCCAGCCGGCCGGGGCCTTCGGCGCGGACATCCACGACGCATCGGTGCCGAGGCGCGTCCCATCGTCGCCCGTCCCGGGCGACAGTTCCGCAATCAGCGCGCCATTGCCGCCTTCGTTGCGCGCCTCGATCGCGATCGCGTTGTCGCCGGTCCGCAAGAGCTTTGCGAGATCGTGTTCCTGCACCCGCGACCATGACGTTCCGCGCCCGGCCTCGCGCCCGTTGACGAAGAGCGTGTAGCCGTTGTCGCACGTGACGCGGAGCCGGGCGGACTTCGGCGCCGCGTCGAGCCGGACCACGCGGTGGAAGTACCGGCGCGCCACGCCCTCGCGGTCGCCGGGCCACCAGATCCAGTTCGCCGCCGTGGTGAACGGCGCGGCATCGATGGATTCCGGGGTGCCGGACGACGGGATGCCGAAGACCACGTGCCCGCGGCCGGGCTTGTCGTAGCGCAGCAGCAGCGCGTTCGCGCCGGCCCTCAGGCGCGCCGTGCCGGCTGTCGCATCGAGCGGCGCGCCGTTGAGCCACGCGGCCGCGGGCGGCAGGCCGCCGCGACAGACCGGCACCTCGCCCGCCGCCGGCGCATGGACCGACGTCCAGAGATACGTGCGCGTCCCGACCTTCCCGGCGACGCGCTTGCAGGCGGGATGACCGTGCGTCACATCGCCGATGCCGATGAAGTCGTCGCCGACCTGCTCCTTGAGGCCGTGATAGCCCTGGTGGCCGCAGTCATCCTCGATCCCCAGCCGCCACGAGAACTCGTACGGGCGCCAGCGGTGCGCCGTGCCGCCGATCGTCACCGGCGCCGTGGGATCGACGTCGCGCAGCGCGGCGAGGGCGGCGTCCGCCTCCGTTCCGTCGGGCATCGGGCCGAGGATCCAGAATCGCGGGCCGAACCCGCAGGTCACCGTGCGCCACGCGGAATCGTCGAGGGTGGGCTTCTCCCAGCCAGGGTTGGGCGCGGTCTCGTCGGCGTACTTCATCCGCCGCGCCTCGGCGCCGACCGTCGCGGCCGTCGGCGGCCAGTGGAAGTCGCCGAACCGGTTGTCGAGCGCCGGATGCAGCTCGAACTCCCACGGGCCGTCGAGCGCGATGGTTTCGACCGCAGGCGCCGCGCACGCCGGGGCGGATTCCGGCGCGCCGGGCGCGAACACGATCAGCTGCATCTCGGTCTCCGTCAGCGGCAGGTCGAGCCGCGTGTGAGTGGCGTTCTGCTCCGTCACGGGCAGCGGACGCACCCCGCCGGTCCAGGGATCCCACAGCTCGACGCGGCCGGTCGCGCGGAACCGGCACGACGTGCCGCGCGGGGCGCCGTGGACGGCGTAGACGTCGCGCGGGCCGATCCGCCGGTGCAGCGCGACGCCGGGGCCCTCGTAGTCGCGGAACGGGATCGCGGCGGCCGCGTCCGCCGTCGCGCCGCCCGGGAACAGCTCCTTCACGAGCGCCGCGACCTCGGGGTCGTCGCGCCCGAGGCGATCGCTCGCCTCGGGCAGTGCGCCGACCGCCAGCACGACGCCCCCGGCGTGCCGGAACGCGGCGGCCTTGGCCAGGGTCGGGTGCCGGATCGCGCGCATGCCGGGCAGGATGAGCACGCGGTAGATCTCGCCGGAGACGTGCAGTTCGGGGCCGGCGATCGCGGCGCGGTCGAGGGACTCGAAATCCATGAAGTCGAAATCGATCCCCTTCGCGTGGATCGCGCGCGCGGTGTCGAAGGCCGCCGCGACGGCCTCCCTGCCGCCGAGGTCCGCCTCCACCGGCGCGACCGGGTACAGGATCGCGACGTCGCATCGGTGGTGGCCCTGGCTGAGCAGGTAGGCGAGCCGCTGCTGGCAGTCCATGAACCCGCGCAGATGCGGCCAGTAGGGCATGCGGAAGGTGTTGTCCGGCGGCGCCCACTCCCACCTGCCGCCGTGGGTCGAGTAGTACATGCCGTGCAGGCCGAGCAGGTTGAAGCCCATCGCGTAGTTCGCGAACGTGGCGTCGACGAGCCCCGCGGAGGTCGTGCCCCACCCGCTGCCGTAGAAGCCTTCGAGCCACACGCGCGGCCTCCCGTAGAGATGCGCGATGGAGGCGGCGACCTTGGCCTTGATGAGGTCCTTCCCGAGGTGCGGCTGGTCCGCCCCGGGGCCCTGGTTCCATCGCTGCGTGCGGAAGTAGTCGCCGAACTCGCCGACATTCCGGCCGCGCCCGCCGTGGTCACAGCCCATGATCATGCCGCGGCGCTGGTGCCAGTCGAAGACCGGCTTGAAGAAGCCCTCCTCGCTCAGCGCGACGAGCACGTCGTTGTAGTCGAGCCGCACCTTGGGCGTGCGCGGCCCGGTGTCCTGGAAGAGCGCGGGCAGTTCGGGTGTGAGGTCGTAGCCCTTGCGCTTCCGGAACTCCGCGGCGAAGTCCTGCGACCAGAGCCGGCCGGCGACGCCGAAGCCGAGTTCGTCGGAGAAGAAGAAGTTGAGCCCCTTCCCGCCCTCGCCCGGAAAGCGCTTCTCAAACTGCCCGAAGAAGCGCTCGGCGTACCACGTGCCGGACATGGGGTGCATCGGGTTGAGCGACCACTCGACCGTCTCCGGCGCCACGCGGCCGTCGCGGTCCATCCGCAGCACCTGGCCGCGCACCTCGGGATGGTCCCGCAGCAGTTCGTCGACGATGTAGCCCTGCCCGAAGCCGAGCGTGTAGTCGCTGAGGCTGATGCCCGCGCCCTGCTTCTTCGCCTCGCCCATGAACCAGCCGGCCAGATCCCACCACGCCGCGGAGAAGAGCGCAGGCTCGCTCGGATAGGTCAGCCCGTACGACCGCCCGCCGCGGTCGGAGTGCGCGTAGTTGATCTGGTAGCCGGACACCCCCATCCCCGCCATCCGGTCGAGCTGCCACGCGAGGCGCTCCTTTGTCAGCGGATCGCCGAGCCACCAGTAGAACGGCACGATGCCGTAGCCCGGCGGCGGCGCGCGGAAGCCCGGCAATGCGTCGAGGCCGGGTGACCGGTCCGGGAAGCCGGCCGAGCCTGCGGGCGGCGGCGGCACCGACGTCGGATCGCCGAAGCTCAGGTCGGCGGCGGGCGCCGCGCACGCGAGGGCGGCCAGAAGGAACGGGACGGGGTGACGAATCATGACCGCATCTCCAGGTGTCCACCGTGACGCCGACCGGCCGATGATTCATCAGTAGCCCGGTCCTCCGCAAGCCCGACGAATGCGGCGGAACGCCGTCGTGGAAGCGGCCCGCCGCCGCCTCCGGGAAGGTCACCCCCACGCGGCCGGACGCCGCGTCTACGGCCGTCCCTCCGGGGAACCTGCCCCGCGGCGGGCCTCGTCGAGGAAGGCCAGGATGTTCGCGAGGGGCACGTCGCCCTCGACCGCGTGGGAGGGTGCGAAGATGTAGCCTCCGGCCGCGCCGAGGTCGAGGAGGCGGCGGCTCTCGGCGCGCACCTCCGCCTCGGTGCCGTAGGGCAGGATGCGCTGCGTGGAGAGGCCGCCGTGGAACGCGAGGCGGCCGCGGTACCGCGCGAGCAGCGCGGCGGTGTCCATGACTTCCGGCTGGAACGGGTTGAAACAGTTGAGGCCGAGGCCGACGAGGTCGTCGAAGAGTTCGTCGACGTCGCCGCAGGAGTGGATCATCTGGAACTTCCCGGCGTCGCGCACGAAGCCGTACATCCGGCGCAGGTGCGGCCGGATGAACTCATCCCACCAGGGCTTGCCCATGATCAGCCCGTGCTGCTGGCCCCAGTCGTCGCCGAAGTAGACGGCGTCGATGTCGTACCGCAGCGCCTCCCGGACCTGCGCGAGGTTGTAGTCGGCGATGGCGCCGAGCAGCTCGTGGACGAACGCGGGGTGGTCGACGAAGTCCAGCAGCAGGTTCTCCATGCCGCGCAACGTCCATGCGCGCTCGAAGAGCGAGAACCCGATGTAGAAGACGCGGAAGCGGTCGGGGTGCCGCCCGATCGCGGCCGGGATGTCGCGGAAGAAGCGCGGATCGAGCGGGTCGGGGAAGCGGAAGCCCGCGAGCGTCGGCTCCGGCAGCACGCAGCCCTCGACGATGCCGATGTCGCGGTCGACACTGCGGTCCCAGGCTACGCCGAAGACGTCGCGGACGCGGCCCCCGCCCATGTCTTCGAAGAAGCCGATCGCCGAGCCGAGCTCGAGGATGTGGTTGCCGACCGCCGCCTCCGCCGCGTCCTCGCCGCCGAAGTGACGGACCAGCGCCTCCCACGGCTCCCGCGTGAACTGGACATGCCAGGGGACGTAGGGCGGCCGCCGCCCCGCGAGCACCTCGCGCACGATCTCGCGCCGGGTCATGGCCCGACCGCGGCGGGGCGCGCCGCCGCCCGTTCGCCGGAACCCTGCGCATTGACGACCGTGAAGTCCACGACTGCCGCCCTCCTCGCACGCCCGGTCCGCACGCGCCTCCGGGCCCGGTCACGTCTCGCCGCGGAACCGTTCCATCAAGACGAGCATTTCGTTGCGGATCGTGAAGAGCTCGCCGCGGAATCCGTCCAGAAGCTCCACCGGCAGACGGGCCGCCGCCCGCACCTTCTCCTCCGCGGCCAGCGCGTCGTTGAGAAAGCGCATCGCGCGCTTGAGATAGGCCACGACGAAGCCGCCGCCCGGGCTGAGTCCGTCGGCCAGCGAACAGAGCGCACCGGCAAGCTTCGCGCCGAGCGCCTGGGCGTTGAAGACGAAGCCCTCCACGTCCTCGTACCGCGGCCGGTTGGGATCCGGCTCCAGGCCGCCCTCGACCAGGCCGTGGGCCTCGCAGGTGTGCCAGAGCCGCATCGCCAGTTTCCGGGCGCGGAGGGACAGCGGGTGCGTGATGTCGCCGTCCTCGTCCCGCACCCAGTCGATGCCCTCCCGGGCGGGGTCGGGCTCCGGCCCGTTGAGGTCCGCATCGTCGTCCATCTCCTCGGGGGACGGGATCAGGCCGCGCTGGTCCGCGTCGAGCAGGTCCTCGATGTGCTCCCACCCCATCTCGCGGGCGACGAGCCGCTCGCGGTCGGGATGGTCCCTGTACTTCTCGATCAGCTCGCCGTACTTCTCGCCCCGGCGGTCCGACTCCTTGAGGAACTTCTCCCAGGCGAACTCGTCCATCGGCGGCTCGTCCGGGGCCTCCCCTTCCTCCTCGTCGCCGCCGTCGTCGCCGTCGTCGCCGTCGACCGCCCCCTGCAGGCGGTCCATCCAGCCGAGCATCGCCTCCTGCACGGCCTCCGCATGGCGGAGCGCCTCCTCCTCCGTCATGGTCCAGGCGTGCTCGGAGATGGTGACGGTGAAGTCGGCCGTCTCGATCACGACGCGCCCGTTGCGTTCGCTGAACCACTCGACGTAGAGCGTGTTCGCCCAGTGCGTGGGGAGCGGGTCGCCGCGGTGCCGGACGAACTCCTCGATCGGCACATCCGGCACCCGGCATTTCCGCGAGCAGGTGATGTCGCCCGGCACCCCATCCTGCTTCGGGAAGAGGTCCGTCGGATCCCCCTCCACCGGCTTCGGGTTCATGAACTCGATCCGGCAGCCGGCGACGTCGGGATTCGCATCGCCCTCGAGGTCGAGCCGGACGGCATCGTCGCGCCCGAGCAGCACGATCTCGCCCGTGACGCGTCCCCGGGCGCGGTTGTCGATCCACCCGCGCACGACACTCTGTGCCATCCGCCATGCCATGGTCGGATTCTGGCACAAGCGCGCGGCCCCGCCAACCCGCGCAAGTCCCGCCATGGCCGGGCTCGCATGGCGGAATGGGTTCGGCCGCACGTGCGGTCCCACCGGGCATGCACCGGGAGCCGGGGTTCGGTCGCGGGCCCGCCCCACCGGGATTGCACGCTCCCGTCCGCAAAGCTTGGCGGTCCCACCGGGCTTGCATCGTGAAGAGGAACCCGGTTGCGGTCCTGGTCCCACCGGGCTTGCCCCCTCGCGCCCGCACGGCTTGGCGGTCCCACCGGGCTTGCATCGTGAAGAGGAACCCGGTTGCGGTCCCGGTCCCACCGGGCTTGTCTCCTCTCGCCCGCACGGTTTGCAGTCCCACCGGGCCTGCATCGTGAAGAGGAACCCGGTTGCGGTCCCGGTCCCACCGGGCTTGTCTCCTCTCGCCCGCACGGTTTGCAGTCCCACCGGGCTTGCGTCGTGAAGAGGAACCCCGTTGCGGTTCCGGTCCCACCGGGCTTGTCCCGGTGGGGAGGCAAAACCAGCCTGCAGGCCCGCCTTGTCTCCCATGCCCGCCTCGCGGCATGATGCCGGCATGAGCCGCACAACCTCCGTCCTCCGGATCCTCCCCCTTCTCGCCGCCGCCAGCATGGGGGCCGCCCTTCCAACCTCCGCTGCACCCTCCCTCGCCGACGCCTTCCGCGCGCCACCGGATGCGGCCCGGCCGTGGGTCTACTGGTACTTCATGGACGGCAACCTCACGCGCGAGGGGATGACGGCCGACCTCGAGGCGATGAAGCGCGCCGGTATCGGCGGCGCGCTGTTCCTCGAGGTCAACGTCGGGGTCCCGCGCGGACCGGTCGAGTTCATGAGCCCGGAGTGGCGCGAGCTGTTCCGGCACGCCGCGAAGGAGACCGAGCGCCTCGGCCTCGAGTTCGCCGTCGGCACGGGCCCCGGCTGGTGCGGCAGCGGCGGGCCGTGGGTGAAGCCGGAGCAGTCCATGCAGCACCTCGTCGCCGCCGCGACGAATGTCGCCGGACCCGCGACGCTCGACGCCCTGCTCCCCCGCCCCGCCCCGCGCACCCCCTTCTTCGGCGAGCGGACGCTCACGCCGGACCTGAAGCGGCTCTGGCAGGACTTCTACCGCGATGTCGCCGTGCTGGCCTTCCCCGCGCCCGGGGGCGATGCGCGGGTCTCCGACGCGGACGAGAAGGCCCTCTACCACCGGGCGCCGTTCTCCTCCCAGCCGGGCGTGAAGGCCTATCTCCCCGATCCCGCCGCCGCGCCGGATGTCCCCGCGGCGCAGTGCATCGCCCGAAACGGCATCGTCGACCTCACCGGCCGCCTCCGTTCCGACGGACGCCTCGCGTGGGACGTACCGCCCGGATCGTGGACGATCCTCCGCTTCGGCCGCACCATCACCGGCCAGACCACGCGCCCTGCACCGCAGCCGGGCCTCGGGCTGGAGACCGACAAGTTCAACCGCGACGCCGTCGTGGCCCACTTCAGGACCTTCACCGCGACGCTGCTCGACGCGATCGGCCCGAGGCTCACGCCCGGCGCGGGCCTCACCACGCTGCACTTCGACAGCTGGGAGATGAGTTCGCAGAACTGGTCGGAGTCCTTCCGGTCGGACTTCCGCCGGCTCCGCGGCTACGATCCCCTCCCCTTCCTCCCGGCCTTCGACGGCCGCGTGGTCGACAGCCCTTCGGTGACGGAACGGTTCCTGTGGGATCTGCGCCAGACGGCGCAGCAGATGGTCGTGGAGAACCACACCAGCGTTCTGCAATCCCTCGCCCGGCGGCACGGACTGAAATTCTCCATCGAGCCGTACGACATGAATCCCTGCGCGGATCTCTTCCTCGGCGCCGCCGCGGACATCCCTCAGTGCGAGTTCTGGTCGCGCGACCACGGCTTCAAGACCGCCTACAGCTGCATCGAAGCGGCCTCGATCGCCCACACGATGGGCCGGCCGGTCGTCGCCGCCGAGGCCTTCACCGCCACGTCGGGCGAGGACTGGCGCCTGCACCCCGGCGCTCTCAAGGCGCAGACCGACTGGGCCTTCTGCATCGGGATCAACCGGATCATCTTCCACACCTTCCAGCACCAGCCGTGGCTCGACCGCTGGCCCGGGATGGCGATGGGCCCCTACGGCGTCCACTGGCAGCGCACGCAACCCTGGTGGGACATGTCCCTCGCCTACCACCGCTACATCGCCCGCTGCCAGCACATGCTCAGCCGCGGCACGCCGGTCGCCGACATCCTCTACCTGGTCCCCGAGGGCGCGCCGCATGTCTTCCGTCCGCCCGCCGACGCCCTGGCCGGCGACGACTGGATGCCGGACCGGCGCGGCCATGCGTTCGACGGCTGCGACCCCGCGGCGCTGGCCGTCCGCGCCAAGGTCCGGGACGGACGGATCGCCTTCTCCGGCGGCGCGGCGTACTCGATCCTCGTCCTCCCGGAGACGGAATCGATGACGCCCGCCCTGCTCGCAAAGGTGAAATCGCTCCTCGAGGACGGCGCCACCGTCATGGGGCCGCGTCCCCTCGCGTCGCCAAGCCTGTCCGGCTACCCGGCCTGCGACGACAGGGTACGGAAGCTGGCGGACGAGCTCTGGGGCACTGCGGAGATCACCGCGCCGACGAAGCGGGGCATCGGCCGCGGACTGCTCGTCGCGATGCCGCGCACCCTCCCCACGCCGCCGGCCGCGCCAGTGGTGAAGCGGTTGCCGGGCGCGGAGGCGCGGTGGATCTGGTCCGCCGGCGGCGACGCCATGACCGCGCCCCCGTGTACGCGCCGGTTCCGCCGCACATTCGTCGTCGCGGCGGGCGAATCCGTCACGGCGGCCTGGCTGACGATGTCCGCCGACAACTCCTTCACCGCCTTCGTCAATGGCCGGAAGACCGGCGAGGGCGCGAACTTCCACCATGCCGTGGCGATGGATGTGACCGCCCGCGTGCGGCCCGGCACGAACACGATCGAGGTCGCCGTCGTCAACGGCGGCGACGCCGCGAACCCGGCCGGCCTGATCGGCACGCTCGATCTCGAGTTCTCCGGCGGCGCACGGCGCGCGATCTCGACCGACGCCTCGTGGGAGGCGGCGGAGAAGCCCGCGGGACCCTGGGCGGCCGCGCGCGCGCTCGGGGCCGCCGGCATGGCCCCGTGGGGCGAGCTGCAGCCGGCCGTCTCCACGGCGACCCCTCCGCCGCCCTATGTGGACTACGAGACCACGGTCCGCGTGCTGGCCGCGCGCGGCGTGCCGCCGGATTTCGAGTCCGACGTGCCCCTCCGCTACATCCACCGTCGCGTCGACGGGTCGGATCTCTACTTCGTGGCCAACCCCGCGCCCGAGCGGATCGAAGCGACGTGCCTCTTCCGCGCCGACACCCCGCACGCGGCGCTCTGGGATGCCGCCGCGGGCCGCATCGCCGCCACCGACCGTGCGGCCGGGCCGGACGGACGCTCGCGCGTCACGCTGGCTCTCGAACCGCATGCCTCCGTCTTCGTCGTCTTCACGCAGAAGCCGGAACCGGCCGCCGCGGCGGTCGGGACACTGCACCCGCAGCTGAAGCCGGTCACGACACTGTCCGGTCCGTGGGAGATCTCGTTCCAGCCCGGCCGCGGCGCGCCGGAGCGCGCGACGCTTCCATCGTTGTCCCCGTTGAACGAGCACGCCGACGAGGGCATCCGGCACTTCTCGGGCATCGCGGCGTACCGGAAGACGTTCAAAGTGTCAGGTGTCGAGTGTCGAGTGCCGGTGGCCCCGCCGGCCGCAGCACCGACTCCCGGCGCATCAGCCCCACCTCGTCCCTCGCCCCCCGCCCCTCGTCTCTTCCTCGACCTCGGCCGCGTCGAGGTGATGGCGCGCGTGCGGCTGAACGGGACGGACCTCGGCGTCGTCTGGACGACGCCCATGCAGGTGGATGCGACGGACGCGCTGCGCGAGGGGGAGAACGAACTCGAGATCGAGGTTGCGAACCTGTGGCCCAACCGCCTCATCGGCGACCAGGCGCTGCCGGAGGAGAAGCGGATCTCGTGGACAACCTGGAATCCGTACAAGAAAGACTCTCCGCTGCTCCCGTCCGGCCTCCTCGGCCCGGTCAGGATCCTGCAGTCGGCCCCCTGACATGGCGCCGTGACGCGCCGCGCGGCTACCGGACCGACTTCGTTCCCACGGCCGCCGCGATGGCGGCATCGATGACGGCTTGCGAGCGCATGGCCGGATAGAGCGTCAGCGGATCCGGGAGAATCGCCTCGCGCGCATGGCGCTTTGCCTCCTCGATCCTTGCGGCGCTGATGGAGGGCGCTGCGGCGAACTCGAACAGGTACTCGCTCATCCGAAACGTCTTCGAGAACAGCTCGACCCGTTTCTTCTCGTTGCCGGCCCGTGCAAGGGCCGCCGCCTCGTCCAGGAGTTCCCTGCAGCGGCGGAGGGTCGCCCGGTCCTTCTCCGATGTCACGAACTGGGTGCTCCACCGGCTCAGCTTCCGTTCCGGGCCTTCGACATTGTCAAGCGAGGTCCAGAGCGCCTCCAGCATCGCGAAGTAGTCGAACATCGGCGATGCGGCCGGCCCGAACATGTCGGCGCAGAACTGCCGCCAGACCGCGGCCGGGTCGACGTCCGGATTCCACCACATCTGGGCGAGCACGTAGGCCTTGGCCCCGTCGAGGCCGAAGTTCGGGTAGGTCTCGGCGTGCTGGTAGGTGAACGCCACCCTGCCCTTGAGATGTCGCAGGAACCGCGACCAGTACCCGCTGTAGATCCGCGGGATCAGGTAGCCGTTGCCCTGATGCCAGTCGTGGTTCCCGAATTCGGCGGCAACGTCGAGCCAGCGGTCGAGCCGTGACACCCCGTCGTCCCCCGCCGTGAGGATGCCATCCGCGTCGAGCTCCGCGATGTGGAGATTGGCGAAGACGACGATGTTCCTGTGGAGCTTGAAGGGCGGAGGCACGCGGGTCATCGCGTAGGCCAGTCCCTCGATGCGCCGGCCGGGCAGGTTCGTCTCCAGCCGCGCGGCCAGCGTGTTCATGAAGCGCCAGTACATCTCGGAGTAGCCCGCGACCCGACCGAGTACCGCGTCGCGCCGCACGTGGGGCGCGATGAAGGCGAGGCAGCGCGGGCATTCGCACATCACGGAGCTGTCCTGGATGGCGAGGGAGCACCAGAGGTGGTCCGGGTGGGCACGGTAGTATTCGACGGCATATTCCTCGGCCGCGTCGAGCAGCTTCGGTTCGCTGAAGCACGGATTCCATTTCTGGTCGGCCGCATCGCTCGGGATGTACCGCGCGTCCTTGACGAGAGGGTAGATCTCCGGCCGGACGGACGCGTGCCGGGCCGGCGGGAAGGCCTGCCCCATGTTGTGCTGGTGCGTGCCCGCAAGTCCCGTGCGCGTGTCCCCCGCGATCGGCACCAGCCAGCGATCGCTATAGCCCGGGACAGGCAGCGACCCGCTCATGCTCGTGGCGCGGACGAACGGCTCCTCGACAACATCGATGACCGTCGGCAGACCGTGGGGCGACTCCGGGCAACTCGTGAAGAGCGGATCGGGCAGGTAGAACCGCACGCCGCAGTAGCGATCGAGGAACCGCACCGCCCCGAACAGGGTGCCGCGCGGCTTGCCGCCGGCGATGATGAGGGTGTCGTTCGTCCGGCGGATGATGAACCCGTCCTGCCAGAGCGTTTCCAGTCTCTTTGCATCCCCCCAGCGCGTGCGGCCGATCGCGAGGACGAATCCCCCGGCGGCTTCGTCGGCGTCCTTTTCGGCCACGATGGCGAATCCGTCGGTGACGCCTGTCGCGCGGCGCAGTTCGCGTTGCAGGAGGGCTGCCGCCTGCTGTTCGAAGCGGTCCGCGACCGCGGGGGTCACCAGGACCGTGCGCGCGGCCGACAAGGCCAGGCCCGGGGCCGGACGGGGGGCGCCTCCCGCGCCTTCACGGCAGGGGGACGCAGCATCGGCCGATGGGTTCGCTCCCCCGTACGCACAGGCCGAGAGAAGAGCGGCCGTCACCACGCCCCCAATCCGCTGCGGCTTCATGGCCCCGCATCATAGCTTCCTCCACGTCCCGATCACAGGGCCATCGCCGCGCGGTCGCATCTCCGATTCACTGACCCGATCATGCGGGCGCCTTCGTCCTCGCTGCACAGGACCGGAGATGCGCCCCTCCGGCCATCCCCCCGCGCACGATCGGCGGTGGCCCCGCAGGGTAGTCCTCACGCTCCGCGTGATGACACCAGATTGCGGAGATGTCCTCACGCGGAGCGTGAGGACTACGTTGGCGGCCGCCCCCGACCGTCACCCTGCGCAGTACCGGAGGTGCGCCCTCGCCGCGCGGTCGACGCCCCCGCGGCACCGGCCGCTTGCCTTGCCCTCCCCGATCTGGCAGCGTGCGGGCGGTGAGCGACGCGCCCGATCCATCCGAAGCCCGCGCCCCGCGTTGGCCCTCGCTGACGGGATCCGCCGCAACCGTCCTCGCGGCCCTCCTCTACGTTCTGCTGGCCGTCGCCTTCACGTGGCCGATGGCACTCCACCTCGCCAGCCGCATCCCGGACGGCATCGACAGCCCCGGCCTCCTGTGGTTCCCCTGGTGGGGCCGGGTGGCCTTCGCCCAACCGGGGCTCGACCTCCTGCACTCCCCCGTCCTCGGCCATCCCCTGGGCGTCAGCCTGGTTTCCAGCGATGCCCTGTTGTACCGCATCGTCGCGCCGGTTCTCTGCGGCCTGTGGGGACCGATGGCCGGGAACAACCTCTTCACCCTTGCATCGCTCGCCTGGGCGGCGTTCGCGATGCACCTGCTCGCGCTCGACCTCGTGCGCGTGCGATGGATCGCCTTCACCGCCGGCGCGACCTATGCATTCAACTGCCACTCGGTCAACGCCCTCCTGGAAGGCGCCTGCCATCACACCGCGACCGGCTGGCTCCCGCTCTTCCTTCTGTTTCTCCTCCGCACGGCCGACCGCCCGGGGTGGCGGAACGTCCTCGGCGCCGCGCTCTGCCTTGGCCTGACCGTGCTCTCGGGCTGGTACCTCGCGCTGACGGCCGCGGTTTTCGCCGGCCTCTTCGCGATCCATGCGCTGACGGCGGGCCGGGGAGCCGCCCCCGACCGGCCGGCGTTTCTGCGCCTCGCGGCCATCGCCCCCGTTGCGATCCTGCTTCTCGCGCCGGTCTTCGCGGCCCTCGGCGGCTGGCAAGGACTTGGCGAGGCGCGGGCCTTCGTCGCCGAAAGCCACGGCGGCGATCCGGCGGTCCTGGCGGAGCGGCTGCGGGCGATCGCCACGCTGGATTCGCCGTCCCTGCGCGACGTCCTGCTGCCGGCCGGCGACGCGGGAGGACCCCCGCGCTCCGCCTACGTCGGCTGGCTGCTCGCCGCGGTCGGCCTCGTCGGCCTCGCCGCGTCCGGCCGGCGGCGCGCCGTGTGGATCGCGTTCCTCGGCGTGTTCGCCGTCCTCATGCTCGGCCCGACGCTGAAGCTCGCCGGCAACGGCGATGTCCCCGGATCGCTGCGGATGACGACGCTCACCCTGCCCTACGGCTGGCTCGCCCGCGCGCTGCCCTTCCTCGCGAACTTCCAGTTCCCGGGTCGCTTCGTGCTCGCGGCTATCCTCGCGCTGGCCGCCGGCGCGGCGTGGGGGCTCGACCGGATCCGCAGCGGCCGGCGCGGCCGCTGGCTGGCCCCGCTGCTGGCGGCGGGCCTGCTGGCGGAGGCGCTCGTGCTCGGATCCCGCCCGTGGTTCCGGCCGATGGCCCCCTTCGATCCGCCCGCCCACGGCCTCGCGATCGCAGCCGAGGAGGGCGACTTCGCCGTGCTCGATGTCGTCGGCGCCGACGACCCGTCGGTGGCGGAGCAGGCGAAGTCCTGCCAGACGGTCCACGGGAAGCGCATCCTCCACGCGGGGCACGTGCGGGGCAGCGTCGACATGCAGATGCTGGTCACCGACCACCTCCGGCACGAGATCGGCCGGCAGGACGCATCACCCGCGGGCAGGTTCCGCGACATGCTGGACCGGATGAACGTGCGTTTCCTCGTCCTGCACCCCTGGTCGTTCCCGTCGCCGGACGAAGCCGCGCGATGGGCCGGATGGCTGGACCGGGAGTTCGGCCTGCCCGCGGTGCATCCCTACCGCCCGAACGTCGACCGGCAGACGCTCGATGCGGGGGTGCGGGTGTATCGAATCACGACGGCCCCGCCGCATCCCGTACGCCTCCGCAATCCGGCCGCCGTGGCCGCCGACGTGCGCCGCGGCATGGCCGCCGGCGAGCCTGCGGAGGCGGTCCTTCAGCGGGTGCTCGACGCGCTGGAGCCCGACGACCGGCCGTCCAGCGTCCTGCGCGGCCCTCCGTCCCGCGTGTCCTTGTAGCCCGGGTCGATCGCCTCCCGGCCGCCCATGCCGCGGGCGCCGCCCTCGACGGCGACCCGGTCGCTTGCGTTGCCCGCCGCCTTCATCCTTCATCCAGCGGGACGGTCGCGGCCGCCGCGAACCACGGAAGCAAGGACAGGGCCCCGAAAGCAACGTGGCGCAGACAGGAGTGCCTGCGCCACGCCGCCTCCCTCGTCACGATCGCGGGGAGGTCCGTCCGGGTCTCAGTCGGCTGCCGGGGCGGCCGCGGCCGCGCCCTGGTTGAAGGACTGCAGCGCGAGGTAGTTCGGCCCGAACCGCTTGATGTTGTCGAGTTGCTTGTCGAACTCGTCGAAATGCATCTCCTCGTCATTGACCAGCGCCTCGAAGAGCTGCTTCGACGCCGAGTCCGCGTTCTGGCCGCACAGCAGCGCGGCCTTGTTGTAGGACGACACGCCGGCCTGCTCCATCTCGGCGGCCTTCTCGAGGATCCTCTGGGCTTCCGTGATCGGCGTCACCGGGGCGGCGACCTCCATCGTCACATCGCCCTTCAGGAACAGGATGCGGTCGGCCAGCCGCTCGACGTGACCCATCTCCATGATCGCGATCCGCTTGAACATGGCGGACAGCGGGGCGAAGCCCTGGTCGTCGAGATGGAAGTGCCAGTACATGTACTGGTGGACGGCCTGCAGTTCGTCGGCCACGGCCTCGTTCAACAGATCGATGCTCTTCCGTGCGTTCATCGCCGGTCTCCTTTGGGTACGATGGATGCTACACCGGCCCCCGAAGGCGGATCAAGTTCGCGCCCGCGCACCCCTCTCACGGGGGCGCCTCTTCGGTCCGGTGCAGGGGAGACGAAGACGCCCGAACGGGCCTTCCGTTCGGCCGGGCCAGCGGCCCGGCCCTACCCATCGCTCCCGAGGAATCCATGGCAGGGCCGGGCCGCTGGCCCGGCCGTTCGAGCGATACCCGGCCGCCGTGTCACGGGGGCGGCTGCTCCGGGGATCCCGTCAACGGCCCGCGAGGCCCCGGGCCCTCCCGGGCGTCCGCGGCGGGCAGGAAGGCCCGCGCGAAGGCCGCGATCGCCGTGGCGAAGTCCCCGGCGGTCCGGTCCAGGACGCGCGTCGCGCGGAACGTGCGCCCGAACTCCACCATGATCGCGTCGAGCCCGTGCGGCGCGGCGGCGCCGTGCGCCCGGATGACCTCGCCTCCGGTGTAGTGGACCTCCCGGCCGCGCGAGGCGCCGGCGGGCGGCGAGACCGTGTAGCCAAGCGCCGCCAGCCGGCCGTGGAGACTGTCGGGGCCGGAGAGAGCCCGGTCGCCGAAGCGCTCCAGCAGGGGGCCGACGGTGCGGCCGTTCATCGTGCCGCGGAAGATCGTGTTCGTCTCCTTCGACTGCCCGTGGACGTCGATCAGGAGCCCGCGGCCCCATCGCGCGCGGACGGCGCGGCACGCGTTGCTCAGCGCGCCATGGTAGGCGTCGTACACCGGTTGCGCGGCGGGGGATTCGTAGGCGTCGGCCGGCGCGCGGTTCGCGTCGATGTACTTGCGGTCGAACCGGGCGATCACGAGATACGGGCGGCCGCCGAGCGCCTTCTCCAGCGCGGCGGCGGTCTTCTCGGTCAGCACGTCCGTGGCGGTGTCCCGATCGGTGACGAAGTTCCGCGCCCCCGTTCCGGTCCGGACCGGCACCCCGGGAATCGCGGCCCGGCCGCCGTGCGGGGCCGAGAGCACGATGGGGAGGGTGCCCTCGACGACGGTAACGAGCGGCGCGGCATCGGCCGCGGACGCCGAGGCGAGGCCCGCCGTGACAACCGCGAGCGCCGCCAGGATCGCGCGCATCGCCGGGGTCACTGCCGCCGCCCTCCGCGGGCCTTCGGTTCGCGGGGCGCGGAACCGCCCTGCGGGTCCAGCAGGAACTGCGGAATGCGGTTGCCGGGTTCGCCGGCGGGGAGACCGCGCACCGCCTCCTGCGCCGCCGCGAGCGTCACGTGGCCGGCGCGCCACAGGGCTTCGAGCGCGTTCTGTGCGGCGAGGGCCTCGTACGTCCCCGTGCCCCGGAGCGCCGCGGTCACGACCTTCGCCGCGGCGGGCGCACCGCCGAGATACCCGAGGGCCTCGGCGGCGACGATGCGCACGTCGGCCCATTCGTCGGCCAGGCGGGCCTCCAGGCCCGCCTTCGCCGGCGCGGCGCGGTCGCCGAGAATGAGGCATCCGGTCGCGGCCCAGTAGCGGATCACCGGGTGCGGGTCGCCCAGCGCGGCGGTCAGCGCCGGCAGATGCGCGGGGTTGCGGTCGGAGGCCCGGTCCGCCACATCGAGAATCCGCTCCAGCGGATAGGCGGCGCTGTGCGCGTAGGCATGGAGGGTCCCCTCCCCGGCGAGCTTCGCGGCCATGCCCTCGGGGATGAAACCGGTGTCGCGCGTCGCGAGGATGTTCGCCCGGAGCGCGGCGCGCAGCACTGCGAGACGCTCCGCGTGCGCCGGATCGCCGGCGAGGTTGCGGATCTCGAACGGATCGCCGGCGATGCGGTAGAGCTCCTCGCCCGGCTTCGGACGCCAGTAGGCGGCCTGCGCCTCGTTGCAGCGGCCGGCTTCGTACTCCGCGAACCACGACCGCATGCTCGGCTGGACCTCGAACGGGTAGGTGTAGTGCTGTCCCCACGGGCGGTGCGGCGAGTAGTTCCGCACGTAACGGTATTCGCGGTCCCGCACGGCGCGCGCGGTATCGTAGCGCTCGTCCATGCGGCCGCGGAACAGGAACACGTGGTCGCGCGGCGCGGCCTTCGCGGCGCCGAGGAAGGGACGCCCCTCGTAGTTCGCGGGAACCGGGACGCCGCAGAGGCTGAGGACCGTCGCGGGGAAGTCGACGAAGGCGACGAGGTCGTCGACCCACGCGCCCGGGTTCGCGGGCGCGACATGCGCCCACTTCGGCGGGATGCGCACGATCAGCGGCACGCGCGTGCCGGAGTCGTGGAGGTTGCGCTTGCCGCGCGGCAGCGCGCCGCCGTGGTCGCTGTAGTAGAAGACGATCGTGTCGCCGGCGAGTCCCTCCCGGGAGAGTTCGTCGAGGATGGCGCCGGCCTGCGCGTCCATGACCGTCATCTGGTCGTAGTAGTTGGCCCAGTCGCGCCGGATCTCCGGCGTGTCCGGGTGGTACGGCGGCAGCGGGATCGTCTCCGGCGGCACGCGGAACGAGGTCTTGTCCCGCTTCGGCGCGACCTGGCTCTCGTGGCTGGACGTGAAGTTGAACACCGCGAAGAACGGCTGCCCGGGCGCGCGGTTGCGGTAGTGCGCCTTCGGGCTGCTCTCGTCCCACACCCTGCCGCGGCCGGCGACGTTGTAGTCGGTCTTCGAGTTGTTCGAGCAGTAGTAGCCCGCCGCGCGCAGCGGCTCGGGGTAGAGCGGGAAGGCCGCCGGGATGGCGACGCTGCTGCGGTGGTTGTGCGCGCCGAGCGAGCAGGCGTACATGCCGGTGATGAGCGTCGTGCGCGCGCTGGAGCAGACGGGCGCGTTGGCGAAGGCGTGGCGGTAGCGCAGCCCCTCGGCGGCGAGCCGGTCGAGGTTCGGCGTCTGCGCGAGCGGATCCCCGTAGCACCCGAGGTACGGGCTGTTGTCCTCGCTCGTGATCCACAGGATGTTCGGCCGCGGCGGGGCCGCATCCGGCGCCGCCGCGCCGGAGCACCGGATCGCGGGCAGGAGGACCGCGAGAAGGAGCGGGGCCGTTCGGCCGAAGTGTCGGACGACCGACGGAGATCGCGCGCGGGTGTTCATCGTGGTGAAGAGTGCCCTCCCCGGCCGGGATTAGCGAGCCCCCCGGCGAGCCTGGGAGCGCGTCGCCGACGCCCCGCCCGCCGCGCGATCGGGGCTTCGGGTTGACATCGCCCGCCCGCGGACTACTGTCGCGGCATCCAACGGGAGAACCGTCCTCATGAACCATTCCATGGCCGACATCGCCCGCGTGGTGGAGGGAACCGTCGAGGGCGACCCCGCGCTTGCGGTCTCCGGCGTCGAGCAGATCGAATGTGCGGCGCCCGGCCAGATGACGTTCATCGGGGGCCCGGCCTACGTTTCCCTCTGGAGCACCTCGAAGGCCTCCGCGGCGCTGGTGAGCCGGGACTTGGCCGTCGAACCCGGACCCGGACGCGCGCTCGTGCGGGTGAAGGACGCGGATCTGGCCATGGCCCGGGTGCTGGAACTCTTCGAGCCGCCGGCGCCGTTCCAGGCCGCCGGCGTGCATCCCCACGCGACCGTGGACGCCACGGCCGAGATCGGCGAGGGCGCCACGATCGGCCCGGGATGCTACGTCGGGGCCGGCGCGCGCATCGGGGCGGGATCCCGTCTCCATGCGAACGTGACCGTGCTCGACGAAACCCGGATCGGGACCCGGTGCATTCTCTGGCCGGGGGTGGTCGTGCGCGAGCGATGCACGATCGGCAACGGCGTGATCCTCCATCCGCAGGTGTCGATCGGCGCGGACGGCTTCGGCTATCGCCCGTCCGCCGACGGCCGCGGCCTCGTCAAGATCCCCCACATCGGAACCGTGGTGCTGGGCGACGGCGTGGAGATCGGCGCGAACAGCTGCGTGGACCGGGGCAAGTTCAGCGCCACCTCCATCGGCGCCGGAACCAAGATCGACAATCTCGTGCAGATCGGACACAACTGCCGCATCGGCCGCTGCTGCGTCATCGCGGCCTGCACGGGCGTGGCCGGATCGGTCACGATGGGCGACGGCGTGATGGTCGGCGGTTGCGTGGCCATCCGGGATCACCTCACGATCGGCAGCGGCGCGCGCATCGGCGGGGGGTCCGGCTTGATGGCCGACGTCGCCCCCGGGCAGACGGTCGCGGGAGCCCCCGCCACGGAGAGCCGGCAGGCCCTTCGCCAGTGGGCCGCCCTGCGGAAGCTCCCCGATGTCCTCCGGGACCTGAAACGCTGATCCCACGGCGACGACGGGCGCCCGCCTGCGCTCACACCCCTCCAGGTGTCGGCCGGGTCTTCGGATACCGCCCCCCCCCTCACGGGCGAGTCGGGATCCGTGGCCCGGAGGCTCCCGCGCGATGCCTCAACGGCTCACTTCGGCGGTGCGTACAGGTGACGGCCCTTCCCCGCGGCGCGGTGGGCCTCGTGGGTGTCCTGCGGAATCCCGGGGTCGCCCTGCGCGGCGAGCCAGCGGTCGAGTTCGGCCGAGAGCCGCGCCTTGACCGCCGCGTGGGCCGGGTGGCCGGCGAGGTCGGTCATCTCGTGCGGGTCGGCGGCCGTGTGGTAGAGCTGCTCCGCCGGGCGGACCATGTATCGCTTCACGAGGCGGTAGGTGTCCGGGTTGTCCGACGCGGTCGCAACCCAGGTCGGCCAGTAGGGGTTGTGCGGCGCGCCGCCGCCGAGGAGACCCATCAGGTGCTTCTCGATGTAGATCTCGTCCGGCGTGAGATTGCGGATGTAGCGCCACTCGCCGTCGGTCACGCTGCGGACCGGGTAGGCCGGCCCCTCGGGAATGTTGTTGTGCGCGCCGTGGGCGAAGGTCCGGTGCGTGTCCTTCGCGCCGCGGAGCACGGCGGCGAAGCTCGTGCCGTCGAACGCGAACGCGGCGTCGGTCGGCGTGCCGCCGGCAAGGTCCACGAGCGTCGGCGCGACGTCGGCGTACTGGACGACGGCGTCCGTGTGCCGACCGGCCGCCACCTGGCCCGGCCAGCGGGCGACGAGCGCCGTGCGCAGGCCCGTGTCCCAGTTCGTCCACTTGCAGCCGGGGAACTGCGAGCCCTGCTCGCTGCTGAAGAGCACGAGCGTGTCCTTCTCCAGCCCCGCCTCGCGCAGCGCGGCGAGGATCTCCCCGACCTGGCCGTCCATGTACGTGATCTCCGCAAGATAGGCGCCAAAATCCTCGCGCGTCTTCGGCGTGTCGGCGAGGTGGGGCGGCAACGCGATCGTCGCCGGCGGGTACTGCGAGCGGTCGCCCATCACCCACGGCACGTGCGGCTCGACGAGCGCGACGACGAGGCAGAACGGCTCGTCCGCCCTGCGGGTCATGAACGCGCGGACGCCATCCAGGCTGTGCGGCTGCGTCGGGTCGCGCGTGCAGCTCGTGTCGAAGCCGGGGACGGCCTCGAACGGGAACGCGGCCTTCGGCGCGACGTGCACCTTGCCCGCGAGGCCGACACGGTAGCCGAGCGCGCCGAGGTGCTGCGGCAGGCTGCGCGTCTCCGGCCGGCTCGCGCTGTGGTTCCACGCGCAGCCGTTGCGCATCGGGGTCTGTCCGCTGTAGAGCTCCGCCCGGCACGGCTGGCACATCGCCATGCCGACGTAGGCGCGGTTGAACGTGAGCCCCTGCGCCGCGAACGCGTCGAGATTCGGCGTCCGCGCGTTCTTCCCGCCGTACAGCGGCAGGTCGTGCACCGTGCAGTCGTCCGCCAGGATCACCAGAACGTTCGGCCGAGGCGCCGGCACTCCTGTCGGCGCCGGACCGGCCTGCGCCACCGCCGCCCCCAGCCCCGCCGCCGCCACGAGCAAGCCCATCCCCATTCCTGTCATGTCCCCGCCTCCCGCACCGCCCTTGCCGCGTCGCGCTCCAAGGATCGAGCGCCTCACGGCGCGGCGGTTCCAACCGTTGGAGCCTCCCCGTCGTCCGTCCGGAACGGCGAGGCGGGCAGGCCCGCGGCGTTGACGAGGTTGCAGGCGGGGTTCATCGCCCACGCGTAGCGGACCGCGACCGGCGCCTTCACGTCGGGGCTGGAGACGACGGCCTTCGCCCCCTCGATCCGCGCGACGGCCGGCTTCCACTGCTTGTCCGCCCCCGCCACCTCGAAGCCCTTCACGTCCCCGTCCGCCGCCTTCAGCCCGCCGGCATGCGTGAACGACACGACGACCTCGGATCCGCGAATCTCGTGGCCGGCGGGGAGCGGACCGCTCGTCTCCGGGACCTTCCTCCCGTACACATCGCCGAGCGCCCACAGGGAGAGCCGGCGCCCGACCTCCTGCTTGTTTTTCGGGTGGATGTCCTTCGGATCGCCGATGTCGACCGTGATCGCCATGCCCGTCTTGGGGAGCTTCAAGGTCTTGAGCATCGCCTCGCGGACGAGCAGCCAGTTGTCGCCCGTGCTCTCGCGTTCGAGGTTCGGGAGCTGGACCCACGCGAACGGGAACGCCGAGCCCCAGCGCGCACGCCAGTCGGTGACGAGCAGCGGAAGCTGGTGCTGGTAGACCGCGCCCTTGCCCGGATGCGAATTCGCCTCGCCCTGGTACCACACGGCGCCGCGGATCGCGTAGGGGATCAGCGGCGCGATCTTGCCGTTGAACAGCCCGCCGACATTGCCCTTCCTCGCCCGTGTTTCGACGGGATCCCGCGGCGCCCGGGGCGCGGGCTTCCCCTCGGCTTTTGCCTTCTCTGCGAGTGTCTTCCACCGCGCCACCGCCTTCGCGTGGTCCGCCTTCGCGGCCTCGACGTCGAAATCCGCCTCCGCCTTCGCCGCGGCCTCGGCGGCCGCTTTGAGCTCCGGCACCGCCGCCTGGACGTCGGCCGCGATCCACGACTCGATCGGCGTACCGCCGACGGACGAGTTGATCAGGCCGACCGGCACCTTGAGTTCGCGGTGCACTTCGCGGCCGAAGAAGTAGAGCGTCGCGGAGAACGTGCCGACCGTCTCCGGCGCGCAGACCTTCCACGCGCCTGTTCCCTTCTCTTGCGGCGTCGCCACGGCCCGCGAGCCCTCCGTGAACATGCGGACAAGCGGCAGGTTCGCCGCCGCTTTCTCGGCCTCGTAGTCCTTCGCCCGGGACACGCCCATCGCCATGTTCGACTGGCCCGAGCCGAGCCAGACCTCGCCGACGAGCACGTCGGCGATCTCGATCTTCCGGGCCGGCGCGGCCGACCGCACCACCAGCGTGCGCGGCTCCGCGCTGGCGGACATGGGATCGAGCTTCACCCTCCACGTCCCGTCCGCACCCGCCGTCGCGGTCTTCGACTGCCCCGCGAACTCGACCGCGATCTTCTCGCCGGGATCCGCCCAGCCCCACACCGGCACCGCCATCTCCCGCTGCAGGACCATGTGGTCCGAGAACGGCGAGGCGAGCTCCAGCTTCGCCGCTCCCGCGGCCCCCGCGATCGCCAGCCACACCGCCGCCAGCACCGCCGCCCGTCTTGGATTCATCCCGTTGCTCCTTCGCATCTCGTGGTACCGGCACTCCTGCCTGCGCCGCGCAAGTTCCCATCTAACGCAGCAAGCCCCCTGCAGCGTGCAGCGTCGTCGTGCAATTCTCCGGGCGGGAGCCCAGGCGGACCGCCCGGACGCGCCCGTCGCCGGACGGGATCGTCCACGTCCGGCTCCAGCGGCACACCGTGGAATCGTAGCCGGTCTGCCAGAAGTCGTTTCCATGAACCGCCTGGTCCACCGGGCGGCCGTCGATCAGGAGACCCTGGCCGCGCGGGGACGAAAGACCCGTCACCGTGACGGGCACGTACCCGATCCCGCCGGCGAGCGTGAACTCCGCCGCGTCGCCGTCGGCGCGCACGCGGATGTCGGGATACGTCCGCTCCAGCCGGCCGCGGGACACCGTGACGCGACGGTCGTTGCCGGCCGCCTCGCGATGGATCATCCGCCACGTGTCGCCGTCGCGCGCCAGCGCCGCGCGCAGGGCTTCGTTGGGACCGTAGTAGTCCTCCGCGCGCTGCGGAACGATGATGTGCTCGAACGTCGCCTCGACGAAGTCGCCCGGTTCGAGCCGTTCCACGCCGGGCGGAGGGACGATGTCCGCGGTGGACGTGTCCGCCCCGCGCACCGACACGCCGCGCTCGAGCATCCACGGCGCCGCCTCGCGACCGCCAAGGCGCGCCTTCCACTCGCGGATCACGATGCCGCGGCTGGCCCACGCACCCTCGACCCGTCCGGCCCGCCCGCCGGGTCCCGGGCTCGCCGCGCCGCTTCGCGTGCGGAACACGTCCCCGGCCTCATGCAGTGAGATCCACGGCGCGCGGCCGCCGAGTTCGACCGGCGCGGTGCGGTTCGTGTCTCCGCCCCACTGCGTCGGCCATTCGCGGCGGAGGCCCCCCCCGTCGCCGACCGCCATCTTCCGCTCGCCGGTGTAGCTGTACGTGTCGGCCCCGATCTGGAAGATGACGAAGCGCGAGAAGGAAACCGGCGCCGCCGCGTCGAGCCGTAGACGGTAGGTCCCGCGCACGAGGTCGTCGGTGCGGGCAAGGCTGACGGCCGCCGACTGCTCGATGCCGCCCCCGGTGCGGCCGGCGTACACGACCTCGGTCAGGCACGGCCCCTGGGCGAGGAAGGCGGTGCGCATGCGCCCCGGCATCACGCGACGGCCCTCCGGGTCGAACAGCCGGACGAAGTCGCCGCCGCCGACGTTGTGCGTCCAGGTCCACGGCTGGCCGCCCGACATCGACCGGACCATCACCGGCCGCACGTCGAGCACCGCGCACCGCGCCTGGGCCTGGTCGGGCTCGTAGCAGATGCTCTCGCCCCACGAGCCGAGCGCGCTCTGGTCCCACTGCTGATTGCTCCCCCACCCGATCAGGCACAGTTGCGCGTGCGACGCCGCCGCCACGCCGCCCCAGTGGCCGTAGACGACCGTCAGCTCGAGGGGCACCTCCGACCGCGGCGGCAGGCGGACCTGCGAGAACCCGTGGAACCACTGGCCCGCGTACACGCCGCCCTCGGCGCGGGTGTGCCAGTTCTTGCTGAGCTGCACCGGAAGGCCCGTCGGATGCCCGTCCGCATCGCGCAGCACCGCCGAGACCCCTGTGATCGCCGCCCCGATGCGCTGGCGGATCCCGTGCGAGGTCTTCTCGAAGAGCAGACGGGTGACCTGCTCCGCGTCGGCGGGGTTCTTCAGCACGAGACGCACACGCTCCATCGCGTCGTTCCGCCGCTCCCCGTCGCCCGCGGGCACCACCGGCTCGATGCCGTCGAGGTTCACCCTGTGCCAGCCGCGCGCCGCATCGAACTCGACGGGGCGGGGCGCGCCGCCGGGGAACTCGGAGGCATGGACCGACACGGACGGACACGGAACGGACTCGGCGGGGACCCCGGGCCGCAACGCATCGGCCGTCACGACGGCCGCCGCCTCGCGCCATGCGTCTCCGCTCCACTCGCCGCCCGCAGCCGGCGCCCACGCGCCGCGCCACGTGCGCCCCGCCGCCGCCAGGCGAACCTCCATTGACGCCACGCGCCACGCCGCACGCGGCTGTTCCGTGGCGGCGCGACCGCCGGCGCGGAAGCTCCATGCGCGCACCGGCTTCAACACCGGATTCTCGGCCTCCGGCGCGGCGAACCGGCCGTGGATCTCCGCCGCCGTCAGCGCACGGTCGTGGATCCGCACCTCGTCGATGGCGCCGCGGAAGTGGTAGCCGTCGCCGCAGTTGTCCTGCCGCCGGCCGAAGGCCAGCCCGGCGCGGCCCGGAGTCCGCGGACGGCCGATCCGCTGCTCCCCGGCGGCCGCGCCGTTGACGAAGAACCGCAGCACGTCGCCGTCGTACGTCATCGCGAGGTGGTTCCATGCGTCGATCTTCAGCATCCCGGGGCGCGCGGCGACGGTGACCGCGTTGTCGCGCCCGCCGCCGACGTTCATCCGCGCCTGCGGAACGCCGCCGAGCAGGACGATGCCGTAGTTGCCCTCCGCCTGCTCGTGGTGGTTCTTGCACACGAGCCATGGATGCGTGCGCGTCGACGGCTGGTGGTCCTCCGGAACGAAGGCCCAGAGTTCGAGCGTGAACCGATCCGGATCGATCTCCGGGCTGTGCGGGATCTCGAGATGGTTCGTACCGTCGAGCCCGAAGCCCCCGCCCACGCGGCCGAAGCCGGCCTCGCCGGCCGCGATCGGGAGCCGGCCTGGCCGCGCCGCGAGAACCAGCGCCAGCCGGTCGGGCCAGGCGACGGTCTCGAAGCGCGCCTCGACGTTCAGCCGCCGACCGTCGGCCGATTCGAACACCAGGTCGGTCACGTCGCCGCGCTGAAGGAACCGGCCCGACTCGACCAGGCGCGGCCCGCCGAACTGCGTCCACGCGCCGCCCCTGGCGCAGCGGTGGACGACCCCGTCGACGGTGATCGCCAACGCAAGTTCCGCCGCCGGCAGACGCCGCCACGCGGAGCCGTCCTCCCGCGCCGCCGCCTCGTAGCCGCCGCCATCCTCCACCGCGCCGAGATGCGGCACGCGCATGGCCTCCGTGTCGAGCGCCATCGCGTAGCGCCCGGTCCGGATCACACGGATCCACGGCGCCGCCGGCGT
>Ga0194126_10001791_pt1 | contig 35582 bp, 32 predicted proteins | sample TA2KigC150mmetaG_FD_148641 | JGI IMG/M metagenome (GOLD analysis project Ga0194126, IMG submission 148641) | Freshwater microbial communities from Lake Tanganyika, Tanzania - TA2015035 Kigoma Deep Cast 150m | ecosystem: Environmental > Aquatic > Freshwater > Lake | place: Tanzania: Lake... | reverse complement strand
TCGTTACGCTCTAATGATGAGAATCTATACCTTGGCGAGGTGGTTTTCCACCGTAGCTCTCTCCTTCTATTCTATTCTCAGGCTCTACACAGAACCAACTTGGTGGAGCGAATCAATCTTCTATAACCTCGTCGGAATTACTGCAATTTTCTCAATCTTATCCTCGAATGTTCCAGAGAATTCAATTGGAAAACGATCTGTATCGGTCGCATTACTTGCGTGGACCGTCGGATCAATCACATCCTCAATCGATTCATTTTTTGGAATTGAGCTATCGCTTTTCTCCGAGATTTCATATGCGGCTTTCTATCCGCTAGCAATATTTGGTGCAATTAGATCTCTTCGGAATCAAGAGAAGAGTGGCCGCCTCGAAGCCCTAGATACTCTTGTAATTGCCCTTAGCGGCACAACACTTCTTGCTTCCTTCTTTCTAAAGCCGGCGAGTGACGAGATTGCCGGAACTCAATTTGAAGTCTTTATGACCATCATTTATCCGGTTGCGAACTTGATCCTGCTTCTTACTGTTCTAGGTACAGTTATCTTGCAAAGACTGAGCGCCCGAAATCTTCTCTTCTTGCTTGGAGTAATTACCTACGCTGCAAGTGACTTTTACTATTTATGGCTTAGCCAAACTGGTTCTTATGTTTATGGAACTTGGAGCGATGCTGGTTGGTTATTGGGTTTTGTGATTATTTCCCATAGCTATTGGTTCCCATTTGATGAGGAAGAGAAACCTAGAAGCTTTAATCCAGCTATTGTGGCAGTCGCGCTCTTGTTAAGTTCAATAATTCTTGCCATCGAAGTCCTTCGGCCTGATTACTTTCCTCGCTTTGTGCTCATTCCAGCCTTTGCCACTATTGGCTTGGCCTTCACGCGCATGGCAGTTGCTATGTCGGATGCGCGCCGGATTGGCGATGAGCGGAAACTCGCTAGAACTGATGAGTTAACCGGGCTTGCTAACCGAAGACGGTTTCTCGCTGAGTTTGAAAACTTCACAAAGCAGCCTGGATCTCTGCTAATCCTTGATTTAGATGGCTTTAAGCCGGTCAATGATCGCTTGGGCCATGAAGCTGGAGACCAACTTCTTGCCCAAGTAGCGCGCCGGTTCGAGCGGGTAATCCCAAGCGGTGCGCTTCTTGCCCGACTGGGTGGCGATGAATTTGGCGTGTTAATTCCGGGCAATGAGGGAGTTGAGATTGCCGTTGCCCTTCGCGCAAGCATCGCCTATCCATTCCGCATCTTCGGGGAAGTAATCAAACTCGATGTATCAATCGGCGAGGTATTTCAAGCAGGAGGCGGAGAGAGCCAAGGGATGCTCCGTCTCGCCGATGAAGCGATGTACCGAGCGAAGCGGGAAGGCCTCGGGATTGCGAGCGCTGCTAGCTCTTGATGATTAGGTCGCTCGGACTTCTAGGCCGTAAAGTTCGCGTGTCCAAATGTCCGCATTGAACGGGGTGAGATTCTCACATCTCCAATAGGAGGTTCCTAATTGGCTACACGCTTTACAAATAATCTCTTAATTCTCGGGGCCGGTTCGGTCTCACAATCAGTTCTACCTCTTCTTATAGAACATCTAATTGATGCCAAACAGATAACGATTATGGACCAGCGCGATAACCGCGCACGAGTTAAAGATGCGCTAGATAAAGGCGCTACATATGTACAAGACCAAATTACCCGCGGAAATCTTGATGCCCAACTTTCAAAATATTTGAAGGCTGGTGATTTCCTTCTTGACCTTGCTTGGAATATTGATGCCAACACAATTTTGCAATGGTGCCACGACCATGGCGTTATGTATTTGAATACCTCGATTGAGGAATGGGATCCATATGAAGGTGGATCCAATAAACATCCACTTGAGCGCACTCTCTATTACCGCCACATGCGGATGCGCGATATGAAGTCGCGCTGGACTAAGACTGGTGCAACAGCAATTGTTGAACACGGAGCTAATCCCGGTTTAGTCTCACATTTAGTAAAGAAATCACTAGTTGATATTGCAACCCGCGCACTTAAGGATGGCAAGGCTGGAAAAGATGTTGAGGCTGCGTTAACGGGTGAGGATTACAAGGCGCTGGCACATTCTTTAAGCGTTAAAGTCATTCACATCTCAGAACGTGACACTCAGGTAACAAATAAACCTAAGCAATGGGGCGAATTTGTTAATACCTGGTCGGTCGAAGGTTTCTATGAAGAAGGCGTTGCTCCAGCCGAACTTGGCTGGGGAACACATGAAAAGACCCTTCCGGTTAATGCCTATGAACATCCAGCAGGGCCCAAGAATCAGATTGCAATTGCACAACCCGGCGCTTCAACCTGGGTGCGCTCATGGGTACCTAACTTTGAAATCCAAGGAATGGTTATTCGTCACGGTGAAGCCTTCACTATCTCAGATCACTTAACGGTTTGGGACGATGGCAAAGCTATCTATCGCCCAACTGTTCATTACGCATACTGCCCATCAAATGAAGCAATTGTCTCGATGAAAGAACTTGAGATGCTTAATTGGCAGCTTCATAAAGATCAGCGGATTATGAATGACGAGATTACTGGTGGCGATGATCGTCTTGGCGTTTTACTTATGGGCCATCCATACAAATCCTGGTGGACCGGTTCACTTTTAACGATTGAACAATCTCGAAAGTTAATCCCTGGACAATCTGCAACAACAGTTCAAGTCTCTTCCGCTGTTTATGCAGCAGTTGCTTGGGCGATGCAGAATCCAAATGCGGGACTTCTCGTGCCAGATGAATTACCTTGGCGGGAAGTTCTTGGTTACGCCGAGAAGTACTGGGGTGGAATTCATTCGGAAGCTGACGATTGGGATCCACTAATGAATCGCCGCGATTTGTTCGAGGGTTGGAATAACAAGAAGGTCGATAAGAGCGACCCTTGGCAGTTCTCTAACTTCCTCGTTTAATTTGGCTTAAGTGGCTTTGCCGCTTTAATCTCTTCGAGACGCGCCAAGGACTCTAATCGCTCCTTGGCGTGATCGACGATTGGTTCTGGATATCCCTTAGATAACCCATCAATAACGCTCCATGGTTCGTGAATATCTTCACCACTTAAGTGGGCGAGCTCTGGGATGAATCGCTTTATATAGATGCCCTCGGGATCAAATCTTCTTCCCTGTTCAATTGGATTAAAGACTCGATAGTAAGGCGAAGCATCAGTTCCGCACCCAGCCGTCCATTGCCAACCATGTGAATTAGAAGCCACATCGTTATCAATCAAATACTTCATAAAGAAATTTGCTCCATGTTGCCATTCAATATGAAGGTCTTTTACTAAAAATGAGGCAACCACCATTCTCGTTCGGTTATGCATCCAACCCTCTTTTACGAGTTGGCGCATCGCAGCATCAACAAATGGAAAGCCAGTTCTGCCCTCGCACCAGGCCTCAAATTTCTTACCTGGTTTGTCGTAGCGCATCTTCTTAAACTTAGCGTCGTAATAATCCCGCGATGTGTGCGGATTGTTATGTAGCACATCGGCATAGAACTCACGCCAAGCAATTTCTTTTCGATAGACCTCGTGGCCTTTGTTCTGCCCAAGAACTGCGAGCATGGTCCGCGGATGTATTTCGCCCCAACGAAGATGTGGACTCATCCGGCTTGTGCCTTCTATACCCGGAATGTTGCGATCATCGCCATACTCATTTGAAGCCCGCTTTATGAAATCCTTATAACGCTTAATTGCAGCCGCCTCACCAGCTTCTTGAAGATCTAATTTCTCGCCCTTATCCCAATCTGGAAGTTGGCGATCATTCTTTGCCGGGGTCATCCAAGTTGGATTCTTCGGCGCCGCAACTGGCTTTCGCCATCCATGCGCGCTCCACGCTCGATAGAACGGCGTATAGACGCGATAGGGAGTGCCATCATCCTTAAGAACTCTTCCCGGAGCTACCGCGTAGCTGCTTCCTAATTGAGTTAACTCAATTCCCGCTTTTTTCAACTTTGCATCTAACTCATTTCCATAAGGCGCAAATGGAAAAGCTGAGTGGATCGAGTCAGCCGAATACTTATTCTTTAACTCTGAAAGTATTTCAACGGCATCACCCGAAATAACATGTAGCGCTCCTCCGATTGATTCATCGAGCGCCTTTAAAGAGCTAGCAAGATAAGAACGGCGATGTGCCCCAGCGCGCTGGGCGATCTCATCATCCATAATAAAAAGTGGAATTACTTCATCAGCCTCGTCAAACGCAGCCAGTAAAGCGGGGTTATCTGCAAGCCTTAAATCCCTGCGGAACCAGAAGATCGCACGCTTTGCCATGACATGATTCAACTAGTAAGGCGGTGTATCTGCAAGATTGAATAGGATTTAGTCAATATGAAAAAGCTACTGATAGCCGCACTAGCCACTTTCTCAATGGTTCTAACTTCTGCTCCTGTAATCGCCGCTCCCGATACTGTGACGCTAACCGTTCACTACCAGCGCCCCGGTGGAGATTACAACGGATGGAATCTTTGGATATGGAAGAACTCCGATAACAACTCACTTGATACTCCAATCTCCCAAACAGGAGTTCAGTTCACCGGCACTGATGATTTCGGCAAAGTTGTAACAATCAAGATTGATGGAATGAAATCTTTCAAAGATATTGGAATCATAGTCAGGCTCAATGATTGGACAGCTAAAGACATTAATGATGACCGTTTCATAACGGAGTTTGATACCACTGGAAACGCTGAAGTTTGGTTAGTCCAAAACGAGAAGACTGTCTTCACAAAAAAACCAGTCATAGAAATGAAAATCTCAAATGCCTCTTTTGAATCCCTGACTGAAGTAAGGGTCGAGCTCAATAAACGTTTCAAACCAATGGCAGGGTCAAGTAATGGATTTGTAATTAGTGATGGCCTCAGTGTCATCAGTGCGACTACTGAGAACCCAAATCTGCCCGAAGATAATGAGTTAATACTCACTCTTAACTCTTCAATATCTCTTACAAAGCGGTACCAGATTTCACATCCAACCTTTGGAAGTTCTGAAATAGCGTTAGGAAATCTCGTGACTTCAACAGAATTCGAAAAGAAGTTCACCTACACTGGCAACGACTTGGGCCCAACTTTCAAGAATGACTCGACCTCATTTCGACTTTGGGCACCAACAGCCACAAAAGTTGAATTACAGGTGTAGTTGCTGAGTTACTAATTCGTTATAAAGCACGTTTTTTGCACGCGCATTTACATGCAAGGTGAACTACTTATGAAGACCCGAGACGGTCTGATCCCAGCCCTTCACATCTTCAGGCTTACGAGGAGCCTTGCCGACGTAGCGCGCCGAAGGCCTGATTAAGCGGCCGGTGCGCTTCTGCTCGAGGATATGAGCAGACCAACCCGCAGTGCGAGCTGATGTAAACATTGGGGTGAACATGTGAGGTGGGACTTCGGCGAAATCAAGAAGTACTGCGGCCCAGAACTCAACATTTGTTTCAAGCACGCGATCTGGGCGACGCTCTCTTAATTCTGCAAGCGCTGCTTCTTCAAGCGCCTTGGCGACTTCATAACGTGGCGCACCTAATTCTTCGCAGGTACGACGAAGTGTGCGAGAGCGTGGATCTTGAGCGCGATAGACGCGATGACCAAATCCCATAAGGCGCTCGCCCTTATCAAGTAAATCTTTTACATATGCGCGCGCATCGCCAAGTTTTTCAACTGCTTGGATCATGTGTAGCACTCGAGATGGAGCACCACCGTGAAGCGGTCCACTCATTGCACCAATCGCACCAGAAATTGATGCCGCAACATCAGCGCCAGTTGAAGCGATAACGCGAGCGGTAAAGGTCGATGCATTCATTCCATGTTCTGCGGCCGAGACGAAGTAAGCATCGATTGCCCGGACATGTTTTGGATCTGGTTCCCCGCGCCAACGAATCATCATTCGCTCAACAACGGTATGGGCTTTATCAACTTCGCTTTGCGAAATCATTGGAGCAGTTCCACGTGCTGCTTGGGCGACGTAGGAAAGAACCATCACCGAAACACGAGCGAGATTTAAACGCGCCTCTTCATCCGAGATATCAAGCAGTGGCCTTAAACCCCAAGCTGGTGTGAGCATCGCAATTGCAGATTGAACATCGACTCGAACATCGCCAGAGTGAACCGGGATTGGGAATGGTTCGGCTGGTGGAAGCCCTGGATTGAATTCATCATCAACTAATAAGCCCCAGACATTTCCAAATGTCACTCGACCAACTAAGTCATCAATATCCACGCCGCGATAGCGAAGTGCGCTTCCCTCTTTATCTGGTTCAGCAATCTCTGATTCAAAGGCGATGACGCCCTCGAGGCCGGGCTTAAAGTCATCTGCCATAGCGGGTATTCTGCCCATAACTAGCCCACCCAACAAACTCAAGATGACCATCCGGCGAAAGTGACCTTAGATACATCCATGGCCGAGTTTGATAAAGATACGATTGCAAATATGCGCCGTTCATATGGCGAGAGCGGTCTTAGCGAGAGTGAAATTGATTCAAACCCTATCCAACAGTTTCGTAGTTGGTTAAAGGATGCCGCTGAAAACCCGATTGTGATTGAAGCAAATGCGATGGTTCTCTCTACCGTTGTTGATTCACAACCCACATCGCGAACTGTTCTGTTGAAAGATGTTACCGAAGCAGGATTTACCTTCTTTACAAATTACAACTCAGCAAAATCGACCGCAATAACAGGTAACGAGAAAGTGTCTCTGCTATTTCCTTGGTATCCGCTCGAACGCCAAGTAAAAATTCTAGGTAGCGCTTCAAAAATTTCAGATGCTGAATCTGACGCATATTTCGCCACGAGACCCTGGTCGAGCAAGATCGGAGCTTGGGCTAGTGATCAATCTGCACCGCTCTCATCACGCACCGAACTTGAGAGTAAGTGGAGCGAGTTTGCAGCCAAATACCCAGAAGGAAGCGAAGTTCCTAGACCCTCACATTGGGGAGGATTCTTAGTGACACCAATCTCAATTGAATTCTGGCAGGGGCGATATTCCCGACTCCATGATCGAATCAGATACACCAAAACTGGCAGCGAATGGAAAATCCAGCGCATCTATCCCTAGTTTGAAGATAGGCTTTGCAAAATCATGGCAGAGATAAAGATTCCTGATTCACTTAAACCCAAAGATGGTCGCTTTGGTTGTGGCCCCTCAAAAATTCGCGATGAAGCACTTGAGAATCTAGTTAAGAGTGGCGCCTCAATTCTGGGAACATCGCATCGACAAAAACCAGTTAAGGGTGTCGTTAATCGAGTGCGTACTGGTCTTAACTCGCTCTTTAATCTCCCCGAGGGCTATGAAGTAGTTATGGGCAACGGTGGATCAACTGCGTTCTGGGATGTCGCGACCTTTGGCTTGATTGAGAAGAAATCACAACACTTAAGTTTTGGCGAGTTCTCATCGAAGTTTGCTAGCGCGGCAAAGGAAGCACCTTTCCTAGATGATCCTTCGATTATTAAATCTGAACCCGGATCGCATCCACTTCCAGTTATTGAAAAAGGAGTTGATGTTTACGCACTAACTCATAATGAGACTTCAACTGGAGTATCGATGCCGATTAAGCGCCCAGCCGGAAGCGATGGCGCGCTCGTGCTAGTTGATGCAACAAGCGCAGCTGGAGGACTTAATGTCACCGCTGCTGAATTCGATGCTTATTACTTCGCTCCCCAAAAGTCTTTTGCCTCAGATGGTGGACTCTGGATTGCGCTTATGAGCCCTGCTGCAATTGCGCGGGTAGAGAAGATAAAAGCGAGTGGCCGTTGGGTGCCCGCTTTCTTTGACCTATCGATAGCGATTGAGAATTCACGGCTCGATCAGACTTACAACACCCCAGCCGTTGCAACTCTGATGCTTCTTGCAGATCAGATTGAGTGGATGAATAGCAACGGTGGCCTTGCCTTTGCCACTGGTAGAAGTGCAAAGTCAGCTGAAATCATCTATTCCTGGGCAGAAAAGACTTCTTACACAACTCCCTTTGTTACTGAGCCAGCGATGCGCTCAAATGTAGTTGCAACCATCAATTTTGAGGATGGAATAGATGCCTTAGAAATCGCAAAGACGCTTCGGGCAAATAAAATTGTTGATACTGAGCCTTACCGAAAGTTAGGCAAGAACCAACTTCGCATCGGTATGTTCCCTGCGATTGATCCAGAAGATGTCCGCGCCCTTACCTCTTGTATCGAACATGTCGTAAGAGAAATGAAGGGATAAATGAACTATAAATTCCGGAGAACTGTGACCCTTGTGATTCTCTTTGGCTTAATCCTTTTTGTCCTCGTAAGCGGCCTCTAAAACATCATCAACTAGGACGCTTTCTGGGGCTTCTACTAGATCTTTGAATTTCAAATAAGTGAGAGCTGCTGCAGTAAGTGAGATAGCGCCACAAATTGCGATTGTGTATCGAGTACCAATTTCTTGAGTCATCCAGCCGATTAGCGGCGAGACAATTGGAGTTCCACCAAGAAAAACAGTGAGATAAATTCCCATCACACGGCCACGAATAGCCGAATCAGTTCGAAGTTGAACCATTGTGTTTGCTGCGATAAAGGTAATGAGGGCGATAAATCCAATTAGCGGTAAGAAAATTGCATAAGTGATGTAGTTAGGTGCAAATGCTGAGGCAATCAATACGACGCTAAAGAGCATCGAGCCCCTCATTACGAACTTTGGGTCTCGCTTTCGCTCAAGTCGAGCCGAAACGATAGCGCCACTGAGTGAACCAATGGCAAGGATGCTACCTAGCGCACCATATTCGGCGGCGCTCTTATTAAAGACAGCTGTTGCCATCATCGTGTTGAAAATATTGAAATTTAATCCAAAGCTAGTTGCAAAGAAGACCGTGAACATCACGGCAAGGATGTCAGGGCGAGCGCGGACATAGTTAAGTCCCTGGCGAATCTTGGTGGAGCTGCGATTCATCTCTTCCCGGAAGAGCTCACTCTCCCGAATGAATAGCAGCGAAATAATCACTCCGAGGTAGGAAATTCCATTTAAAATAAATGAGAATCCCGTCCCGTAAGCGGCAATCAAAACTCCGGAGAGCCCGGGGCCAATCAAGCGGCCAATATTGAAGTTTGTTGAATTCAAACCAACGGCATTTGGTAGATCTTCTTTACCGACAACCTCAACATTAAAACTCTGGCGAGTAGGGGCATCGATCGCATTTCCCATACCAAGTAAGAAGGCAAAGAACATCACATGCCAGATCTGTATTTGGTCTAGCAGAACGAGGGTTCCGACCGAGAGCGCAGAAATCGCACCAGTTAAATTAGTAAGGATCAAAACTTTTCGCTTATTGAATTTATCTGCGATCTTCCCACCGGAGATACTGAAAAAAAGAGTAGGTGCAAATTGAAGTGCAGTGACAATTCCAAGATAAGAACCGCTATTTGTTAGTTCCAAGATTAACCAGGCTTGTGCAACGCCTTGGGCCCAGGTTCCTATATTTGAGACGAAGTTGGCTGCGAAAAGTATTCTAAAGTTGCGATGACGAAAAGATCGCAACGTACTCACTAGTTGATTCTAGTATGCTTCTTTTCATGCGTGGCGCTATTCCAGTCATCATCATCGGAATAATTCTTTGGACGATTGCGCTAGTAATTGCAATAATCGCAAACGCGATGGCAAAGGTGATTCTTGCTTGCTTACTCGGTATAACCCTTGGACTTATTGGAATTCGTTACACAAAACGGCGCGCAAAACGCGAAGGGCTCTAAAGCTTTACTTCCCCTCTATTTCTTGCGCAATTCCACGTAATACTTTGGCAACGCGAGTCGCTTCAGCCTCACTTGGATAACGACCATGACGCAAACCATTTCCGACTCGATCCAACATCTTGATCGATTCTTCAATAATTACCGCGAGATCATCAGCACCTGATTTTGAGGCGGCTAGAGATGGTGGCGCTTCAACAACTCTTACCGATAGAGCTTGTGGACCCTTACGACCTTCGGCAACACCGAACTCTAATTTTGTGCCAGGCTTTAAAGTTGCAACGCCATCGGGAAGAGCAGAAGCAGCGATATAAACATCTTCGCCTTCATCAGATGAGATAAATCCAAAACCCTTTTCGAGGCTAAACCACTTAACGCGTCCGGTTGGCATAGGAGGAGCCCCCTTTACATAAAAATCATTTAGGTGTCGTGTGCGCCGCGCTTTGCGGACAGGGGGCTAGTTTATCGCCTCAGAGTGAGCGCCGCAGCCATGATTTACCGCAACTACGCTTGCATCCTCAGGTGAAATTGCATTGGCGCAGACGCCAAAGGCTTGGCGAAGTGAGCCGCTAATTGGTAGATAAAAACCACAGCTCCCACAATTCTTAGGCGCCCAGCGCGCGATATCTACATTTGGGCCGCGGTCACCTTCGATCCAACGCTTGGCTGCTTGGTCGCGACCTTCAATTGATAGAACACGCAAGCGTCCGGCGCCAAGTTCAAAGAGTTCTCGGAGATCTAACTCTTCATCTTCCGGAAGAACTGCGCTTGCAGGAACAAGTCTTGCGTCATCAATTTCGGTTGGAACGATGGTTCCGGCTGAGACATCTTCTTTAGTAACGCGATTGCTATATGGAATCCAATCTGGAGCAAGAAGCGAATCCGTTCCAGGTAGAAGTACAACATCACAGACAGTCGGGGAACTATCTTGATCCACTTTTGCAATTGTTACCGCCCAGCGCCAACCAACATAACCAGGTAAGTTCGCCTCAAAGAGATAAGTAGCAACATGATCGCCATCGGTATCAGTCGAAAGAAGATTTCCTACGTACTTCTCATCCTTCGCATCTTCAATTGCGGCGCCACGTGCAAGAACGGCGGCATCAAATGGATCGACGCCGCCGCTCTCGTTAGAGTTCTTTGGCTTCTTTGTCGCTCTAGACATGAAGCCGAGTCTACCGTTCTTAGAAGTCCATATCTCCGCCAGGTGCTGCAGGAACAGCTGGCTTTGGTTCTGGCTTATCTGCAATTACAGCCTCTGTAGTTAGGAATAGGGCTGCGATTGATGCTGCGTTCTGTAGTGCAGAACGAGTTACTTTCGCTGGATCGATGATGCCGGACTTAATCATGTCGACATACTCACCTGTTGCAGCATTTAATCCATGTCCTGGATCAAGATGGCGAACTTTCTCAACAACAACTCCGCCTTCAAGTCCGGCATTAATTGCAATCTGCTTCAACGGCGCTTCAACTGCATACTCAACAATCTTTGCACCAGTTGCTTCATCGCCAGATAGTTTCAATTTCTCGAAAGCTTTCTTCGAAGCTTGTAGAAGTGCAACGCCACCACCGGCAACGATTCCTTCTTCAACAGCTGCCTTCGCGTTACGAACCGCATCTTCGATTCTGTGCTTGCGCTCTTTGAGTTCAACCTCAGTCGCAGCGCCGGCCTTGATGACAGCGACGCCGCCAGCCAGCTTGGCTAGACGCTCTTGGAGCTTCTCGCGGTCGTAATCAGAATCGCTCTTCTCAATTTCAGCGCGGATCTGGTTGACGCGACCCTTGATCATCTCATCATCGCCGGAACCTTCAACGATGGTGGTCTCATCCTTGGTTACAACGACTTTGCGCGCTCTACCCAAGAGATCCAAAGTAGTTGCATCAAGCTTCAAGCCAACTTCCTCAGAAATAACAGTTCCACCAGTCAAAATCGCCATATCTTGGAGCATCGCTTTACGGCGATCGCCAAAACCTGGGGCCTTAACAGCAACGGAACGGAATGTTCCGCGAATCTTATTTACAACTAGAGTTGCAAGAGCTTCGCCCTCAACATCTTCAGCGATGATTGCGAGTGGCTTACCGCCTTGCATTACCTTCTCAAGTAATGGAACTAAATCTTTGATATTTGCAATCTTCGAATTTGCAATCAAGATGTATGGATCTTCAAGCACAGCTTCCATCCGATCGGTATCTGTGACCATGTATGGAGAGATGTAACCCTTATCAAAACGCATACCTTCGGTGAGTTCTAACTCAAGGCCGAATGTATTGCTCTCTTCGACGGTGATTACGCCTTCCTTGCCAACCTTCTCCATCGCCTCAGCGATCATTTCGCCGATAGTTGAATCAGCTGCTGAAATCGATGCGGTTGCTGAAATCTGTGCTTGAGTCTCAACTGGCTTTGCCATTGCGGAGAGTTCGGCTGAAATTGCCTCGACTGCCTTTTCAATTCCGCGCTTTAGTGACATCGGATTTGAGCCAGCAGCAACGTTGCGAAGTCCCTCGCGGACAAGTGCTTGGGCAAGAACGGTTGCAGTAGTAGTTCCATCTCCTGCGACATCGTCGGTCTTCTTAGCAACTTCCTTAACGAGCTCGGCGCCAATCTTTTCCCATGGATCATCTAGTTCGATCTCTTTTGCAATCGAGACGCCATCGTTTGTGATTGTGGGCGCGCCCCACTTCTTCTCTAAGACAACATTTCGTCCACGTGGCCCGAGGGTTACCTTTACGGCATCCGCCAAGGTATTCATCCCGCGCTCTAGACCGCGGCGTGCTTCTTCATTAAAGGCAATCATCTTTGCCATAGTTCTTCTTCGCTCCCTGCTCGTAGAGGTGGTTCGGGCGACTTATCACTCTCGCCCGACGAGTGCTAACGCCAAGCCTAGGCGGGTGTATTCCCGACCTCAAATCAGCGTTATCCCTCCCTCAAATCCGGCCCTAATCGAGCCCTAAACGGAATTATCAGGCAACCTTCAGGCCCGATTCATCCATGTGCCACTCATAACCTCTACTTTGCTCGCATGGCGACGGTAAGTATTGAGGAGCGGCGCAACCTCGCTCGGCTGAGCCATCGGATTGGGTTTGGTCCAAAGCCGGGTGAATTCGAAGAGCTACTTTCTTTGGGGTTCTACAGATCAGCAGAAAGGGCGCTCGCACAGGCAGAGTCGGCTTCGCCTGATTTAGCAGCTTCGCTAGGCCTGAAGGATTTAGGCAACCAACCTCGTCCAAACTCTCCAGAAATTGTTGATTACGTTGAGCAGAAACGTTTTCAATTAAGAACTATGACACTTTGGTGGCTAGATGAAATGGTCACTCAGGAAAATCCAATCACAGAGCGAATGACATGGTTTTGGCATGGGCATTGGGCTACTTCATATGCAAAAGTTGATGAGCCAATTGTCATGTTTAATCATGTTGATTCCCTGCGGAAAAGTGCCCTTGGAAATTTCCGAGACATGGCAAAAGCAATGGTTCTCGATGGCGCGCTTATCTACTGGCTTGATGGCCAAAAGAACACTTCAGCGGCTCCAAACGAGAATCTTTCTAGAGAATTAATGGAGTTATTTATCCTAGGCGTAAATCGCTATACCGAGGATGATGTAAAGCAAACTGCCAAAGCGCTTACTGGATATAAAGTGGTGAAGAGTTCTGGTTTAGTTTCGCGGAATTTACGCCAGAGCTTTACCGGTGATATCTCATATCTAGGAACATCTGGAAAATTTGATGCAATTTCTCTAACGGACTTTCTGGTCAACCGCCGTGATTGTCAAAGATTTATCCCAGAGCGACTCTGGTATCGATTTATAAATTCATCCTCGGATTTACCTAATAACTCTGCGATTGAAAATGCATTCGCAGATCGCAACATCCTTTCTTCTGTTCAAGCGCTCGTTGCCCATCCAGGATTCATTGACCCCGTAAATACCCAAGTTAAATCGCCACTTGATTGGCTCATTTCGGTACTTCGCGCTTTAGAGATAACGCCCTCGCAATTTGAACGGCCGGATTACTTGATAAATCTCTTAAATGGCCTGGGCCAAAGACCATATTTCCCGCCAAATGTGGGTGGTTGGCCCGCAGATGAAGCCTGGTTGTCAGCGGCATCAACTCAAACACGGCTCGCAGCAGCAGACTATCTGGCTAAGAGAGGTCAACTTGCGCCGATATCTAACTTGAGCGCAGCAGCGCGATTAGAAGGGCTGGCGAATTGGCTTGGGGTTGCATCTTGGAGCGAGCGCACAAGACAAGCACTTAATGGAGCAATTCGTGACCCTCAACGACTTGCAGTACTTGGAATCTGTAGCCCTGAATATCTGGTGAATGCATGAAGTTGTTAGGAGAAAAGTGGACACATTAACAAGACGCAAATTCATCCAGATGACTGGAGCGGGAGCGATAGCTGCAGCTGCACATACGCTTTCTATTGAAGAGATAGCAAATGCAGCAATCTCAAGACCGCTACCTCTTGGAACTCCAATTCTCGTTGTCGTTACTTTGTACGGTGGAAATGATGGACTCAACACAGTTGTTCCTTATCAAGATTCGGTTTACCAATCTCTTAGGCCACAACTTGCTTATAAGGAGAGTCAAGTGCTTCCCATAGGCGAAGGTCTTGCGCTAAATGGAGCAATGAGCGGATTCAAGTCTCTCTGGGATATGAATCAACTAGCAATCGTTAGAGGAGTTGGTTATCCAAATTCAGATCGATCTCACTTTTCATCCATGGCAATTTGGCAGAGCGCCTCTCTGACTGCAAGTAATACCGGTTGGCTAGGTCGTTGGGTGGAAACTCAGAAGGAGGATCCACTCCTTGCAATTGGTCTTGGCTCGGTTCTACCGCCACTTCTCGCTGGAAATCGCAGATCTGGCTCAGTTCTTCCGTTAGGCGGTTTGAAAGTTCCCACCGGATCGCTTGCGAGTGATTGCGCAAAGCTCTCAATGAATAGTCCCAGCGATGATCGATTAACGGCGATGGCAGCTCGAACTATGCGAAATCTTTTTGAGGTATCTGCTGAAGTAACTCCGATATTAAAGGATCCAGCTCCTCCAGCAAACGATTTACCAACCGTTGTGGGTGGAAATGCTGGTGGAGATTCAAATCTCTCAGCCCAATTAGAAATTGTGGCAAAGCTAATTGCAGCTGGTTCGCCAACGCGGGTCTGGTCAGTTTCACTAGGTGGTTTTGATACGCATGCCGATGAGAACACTGCACAATCGGCCCTACTTGGCGCTGTTTCTGGTTCGATTTCAAAATTCATGTCACAAATGCGCTCCACAAATAGAAGCAAAGACGTGACAGTTCTTGTTTACAGCGAGTTTGGTCGACGAGTCCGCGCTAATGCTTCACAGGGAACTGACCATGGAACTTCAGGGCCGGTCTTCTTACTCGGTGAACGCGTTAAAGGTGGTTTCTATGGCGAGCAACCATCGCTACAAAAACTTAAAGATGATGATCTTGCTGTTACAACGGACTTTCGAGATATCTATGCAGTTCTATTAGAAAAAGTCCTGATAACTTCTAAAGAACGAGTTCTTGGTAAGTGGGGTTCTAGATTAGAACTTATTAACTAATTCGCTTTGCAAGCCGGGCTTCCCGGAGCCGGCGCAGGCGTTTTATTAGAAGCGGTGCGGCAGCGAGGGCATCCTGCCGATCAATCAAATTGTTAAGCAGCTCGTAGTACTCGCGGGCCGAGAGGTTGAACTCTTGCTTTATTCCGACATCTTTTGCTCCGGCATAGCGCCACCATAGACGCTCGAATTCCAGAATTCGCACCTCAAGGTCGCTAAGGGCAACCGAGGCCTCGAGTTTGATCTCTTCCATAGCGCGATATTTAACTAGAAAGGTAGGAGATTCTTGGGATTTAGAGGGTAGCCAGAATCACTTTTATATCAGTAATTGTGGTCCATGGATTCACAATTGCAAATCTCAAGATCGGCTTTCCTTCATGCGTTGAAGGAGTAACAAAACCAATCTGATCATTTAACAATTTATCACTCCAGCGTTGATAGTCAGTAGTGTCCCAACCCTTCTTTGTGAAAGCAACGATTGAAAGTTCTGGTTCCATCAATAAATCCAAGTTGGGATGTTCCTTAATTAACTCCGCACTTTGCCGTGCTAACTCCATTGTTTTATCCATAGATTCGGCATATTTATTGGTTCCATGAGCGGCAAGTGAGAACCAGAACGGAAGTCCACGCGTCCTTCTCGTTAAGTGGATTGCATAATCCGATGGATTCCACTCACCCTTATTCAAAGTCTCTAAATATCCAGCATGTTGAGTATGTGCTTCGCGTGCAATCTCAGGATTTCGGTAGATAAGCGCACAGGCATCAAATGGAGCAAAGAGCCACTTATGTGGATCGACAATGAAGGAATCAGCTAATTCAACGCCCTTGAAGAGTGGTTTTGTCTTCGGTGAAGCAAGAGCTGCAAGACCATATGCGCCATCAACGTGATACCAAATCCCGCGTTGATTCGCCGCTCTACCGATTCCATCTAAATCATCGATGATCCCAAGATTTGTTGTGCCCGCTGTCGCAACAACTGCAAATACTCGTTTCTTTGGATTGTTTCCATGAAATTCATCGATCGCTTTTGATACTTCGCGACCTTGAAGTCGATGTTTCTTATCGCACTTTATGGTGAGGATTTCTACATCCATAACGCTGGCAGCGCTCTTGATTGAAGAATGCGCCTCATCGCTACAAGCAATCACCCATTTCTCAATTTTGGACTCTCGCTTTCGCGCGTTATGGCGGGCTGCAACTAGAGCGGAGAGATTTCCAACTGTTCCGCCTTGAACAAAAACTCCACCAGCGCTACTGGGCAATCCCGCGAGATCACTAAGCCATTTAAGCGCCTGATTCTCGGCAAAAACTGCCCCGGCTCCCTCTAGCCACGAGCCGCCATAGAGCGCAGATGCGCCAACGACTAAATCAAATAAGTTCGCAGACTCGGTTGGTGCCGATGGAATGAAAGCTAGATAGCGCGGATGATCTGTTGAAATACATGCTTGCGAGAGAACATGTTTAAAGAGATCAAGGGTCCGCTCACCGCCAAGCCCTGCTTCGGTTATGGTCTCACCCAATTCGGCATACAACTCGTCATATGTCCACGGTCCATCAAGTGGTGGATCTTTCTTAAGTCTTATCAATGAGTATTCGAGGATTTTTGCAGCTAGCGCATCAATCTCTTCATCAAACTCATGCATCGCCAAAGAGCGCTTTTCGCTTTGAGCTTCTCACAATATTGCGAAGCATAGTTGGGAAGACAAATGCATGAAGTGGTAGTACTACGTACCAATAAAGTTGTCCGCCAAGTCCGCGAGGTGAGAATGTTGCCTCTTGCACAATCCGAATTTTTCCATCTTCACTTGAGATTCTAAATTCTAACCAGGCTTTACCGGGAAGGATCATTTCAGCATATAGACGCAGTATTTTCTCTTTCTCAATCCCCTCTACTCGCCAAAAATCTAGACTATCTCCGACTCTTAAGTGTTTTGGATCGCGACGGCCACGCCTGATTCCAACTCCACCAACAATTCGATCAATCACTCCGCGCGCCCACCATAAGAAGTCAGCGCCATACCAACCTGTATCCCCACCAATCTGTTCGATTGATTTCCAGACGCAATCAATCGGAGCATCGGTCAATACTTCACGCTTGTCGCGAAGCGTTATCTCACCAGCCCAATCTGGATCGCTCTGGGCCTTTTGCCACGGAGCAGTAATTACATTCGCATCCGACCATCTAGTTTCAACTTGATTCCTGGTTGTGCGCGATAGTGCAAGGTTTATAGCGGTAGTTACATCAATTAGCCCTTCAGGAGGCTTGGGAATGATGGCATCAACGCTTTTCTCGGGATCCGCTACAGTCTCATTTATTAACGAACCGATAAGTGGGCGAGCCAATCTCGTTGGAACAGGGGTAACAAAACCAATCCAAAGGCTAGATAGCTTTGGGGTTAATACTGGAACTCTTATGATCCAGCGCCTTCTTAAGCCCGAACACTTTGCAAATTTCTGCATCATGTCAGCGTAAGAGAGTATTTCCGGTCCACCGATATCAAAGATTCCAGATTTTGGAGTTTCTAATTTCGCAGCGTTGCACAGATACCAGAGCACATCGCGAATTGCGATTGGGTGGGTGCGATTTGAGACCCACTTGGGCGTTGTCATGATTGGTAATCGATGCGTTAGGTGGCGAAGCATTTCAAAAGATGCCGATCCCGAACCAATAACTATTCCAGCGCGCATTTCAAGAACTGGAACTGAGGTGGAACCAAGTTCAACACCAGTGCGCGCTCGAGATGCTAGATGCTTACTCTGCCTGGCAGCATTTGCGATTCCACCGAGATAAATAATTTGTTTTACGCCACTCGCCTCCGCGGCATTTGCAAAGTTACGCGCCATCTCAGCTTCTAACTCATCAAAATCACTTCCAACGCCAATTGAATGTAACAAATAGAAAGCAGTATGAACACCATCAAGTGCGCGCTTCATCTCTTCAAAATTAGTTGCGTTGCCTACTGAAACTTCAACTTCATTTACCCAAATCTGTCCTGAAATCTTCTTCTTATCGCGCACATTAACTCGGACTGTTAGACCTTCATTTAAAAGCGCGCGTACAAGTCGCCCACCTACATAACCCGATGCTCCAGTAACGAGAATTCGGCGCGAGTTTGGCATGGTTAAACAGTAGACTTCCGAGGGTGTCTCGGCCAAAAGTAGTTGTTCTAGGGGCGGGCTTTGGTGGGCTCACGGCAGCCAAAGCGCTCGATTCCATCGCGGATGTGACCCTTGTGGATCGCCATAATTTCCAGACCTTCCTACCGCTGCTCTATCAGGTATCAACAGCAGGCCTCGCCGCAGATCACATCGCCCATCCAATTCGGGGTGCACTTCGTAAGACCAAGATTAAGTTCCGAATGGGCTCACCCATCACGATTGATCATAAGAGCAAGTCAGTGAAACTAGATTCAAGTGAAGTTCTAGATTTTGATTATCTAGTAGTCGCTATGGGATCTGCGACAAATGACTTTGGTGTTACCGGAGTTGCTGAACATACCCTTGGTATGAAGAGCGTTTCCGAAGCGCTCGAAATTCGCTCATCCATCTTGCGCCGCTTTGAAGATCTCTGTCGTTTTGAGGATGATACAAAATTTGCAATCACAGTCGTTGGCGGTGGGCCAACTGGCGTTGAGATGGCCGGTGCAATCGCAGAGTTAAAAAAGGGTCCTCTTAAATCGGATTACGCCAAAGCTGCTGCGAATATTACTGTAAATCTTGTTGAGGCTGGCCCAAGATTGCTTCCCTCATTCGCACCACTCTTATCAAATCGAACCAAGCGCGATCTTGAGAAGCTTGGCGTTAACGTGCTTCTAAATACTTCAGTAAGTGAAGTCAAGCCAAGGATGATTCTGCTTGGCGATAAATCTAAATTGCCATCTGAGTTAACGATTTGGGCGGCTGGGGTAACCGGAGAACCAGTCATGAGGAAACTAAATCTGCCCATTGATCGCGGTCGAATCTCAATTGAACCAACTCTGCAAGTAAATAACTATCCATACATCTTTGCGATTGGAGATATTGCCGGCGCAAAGGGAGAAGATGGGCGCTTCTTGCCTATGGTTGCACCAGTCGCTATGCAACAGGGTCGCCACTTAAAGACTCAAATCACAAATTTGCTCGCAGAAAAGCCGCTTTCACCCTTCAAGTATCGTGACAAAGGTTCCATGGCAACTATTGGCCGCCATAAAGCAGTTGTCGAAGTGGGGCCGCTGAAGTTAGCGGGAATCCCGGCTTGGTATGCCTGGTTATGGCTACATCTCTTTTACTTACTGGGTGGGCGAAACAAGATTGGCACGATGGCGGACTGGACTTGGAATTACTTAACTTTTGATCGCGGCAATCGCCACATCATGGATGTAAGTTAATTTCGAAGCGCTCCATAAGCACCTGCTGGAACAAATGGTGAGTTTGGTTTTATACCATGAATCTTTTTGTAAGAGCTTCCTTGCGGTGGTCTTACATCACTCTCGCCTTTATTGGGCCAAAACGAAAAGGCACGCTCAGCTTGTGCAGTAATCGTTAGTGAAGGATTAACTCCTAGGTTTGCAGTCACGCTAGAGCCATCAACAACATGCAATGTCGGGTAGTTCCAAACTCGATGATACGGATCAATCACACCTTTATCTGGATCATCACTAATCACACATCCGCCCACAAAGTGAGCAGTGAATGGTGCATTAATTAAATCTCCAATATGACCACCTGGGGTTCCGCCATGGTTCTTTGCAATCCTTCGAGCAACTTCATTTGCAGCTGGTATGTAAGTTGCATTTGGACGTTCGCTATCGTTCTTAGAAGTTAATCGCCAGCCGAACATTCCGCGCTTGCCTCTTACTGCTAGAGAAGAATCAACATTCTGCATCACTAGAGCGATTACTGTCCGCTCGCTCCAGCGGCGAACATCGAAGATCTTTGCAACCAGATGAGGTTTGGTGAAAAGGGTTAACAACCATTGGCGACGTCGCACTTTTGATGAATCTCCATCAGTCATGACGGTCTGCAATAAACCCATGAAGTTCGAGCCTTTTCCATAACGAACCGGTTCGACATGGGTATGCTCATCTGGGAAGAATGAAGAGGTGATTGCTGCACCTTTAGAGAAATCGATTTCGCCCTTATGGGGCATGATCGCTCCAACTAGAGATTCGGAATTAGTCCGTGATAGTTTCCCAAGTGAGTTAGAGAGTTTCGGTAGCTTCTTAGAATCTTTCATCTTATGGAGTAATTTCTGGGTGTTGTAAGTACCCGCAGCCACAACTACCTCACCTGCAGTAAATGTTCGCTTCCCACCAAACCAAGCTCGGCTCTTTCGAGCTCTGACTTTCCAACCCCCACCGGGCAATTCCTCAATAGATTCAACAGTATGTTCCGGGAAGACTTTCGCACCAGCGCTCTCTGCTAATCCAAGATAATTTTTCGGAAGAGTGTTCTTCGCATTAAATCTGCATCCAGTCATACATCCACCGCATTGTTGGCACCCATGTCGATCGGGGCCCACGCCACCGAAATATGGATCCTTTTCAATAACACCTGGGCCAGCGCCAAAGTGCACACCGAGTGGCGCCATTTTGAATGTATTACCTACTCCCATCTCCTCAGCTACATCTTTCATCGCTTGATCAGAGGGTGAGAAGTAGGGATTCTTTGCTACACCAAGCATTCTCGATGCTTGGTCATACCAAGGAAGTAATTCTTCTTTCCAATCTGTTATGTGGCGCCATTGGACATCTTCAAAGTAAGAATCAGGTGGTTGATAAAGAGTATTTGCATAAACAAGTGAGCCACCGCCAACTCCAGCACCGGCAAGCACTAGAACATCAGGAAGTGCATGAATCCTCTGAATTCCTCTTAGCCCAAGGCGAGGCATAAACAAAAAACGGGAGAGCCGCCAAGAAGTCTTTGGAAAGTCCTTATCGCTAAATCTTCGCCCAGCTTCAAGAACCGCTACGCGATAGCCCTTCTCGGTGAGGCGAAGCGCTGCTACTGAGCCACCAAACCCAGAACCGATGATGACCACGTCAAAATCATCGGCGAATTTTGGGGCTCTTGGTTTACTTATTTAACAACTCCTTCATAGTGTCAATTTCAAGGGCTTGCGAAGTAACAATCCATCCAGCAAGCTTCATAACGCTCTGATTCTTTGAGTCCATTACTTCCTTAGCCATCTCAATCGCGCCTTGATGATGTTTAATCATTCCTTCAAGAAATAGGCGATCAAAGTCAGCACCCTTTGAAGAGCGCAACTTCTCCATCTCGCTCTTGGGGAGCATTCCATCCATTGTGTGGCCCGCATGTTTAGAGGGATCTACACCTGGCCAAGTTTTCATCAAAACTATTTCGGGTTCTTGTGCTCCGCGAATCTGATCGGCGAGCGCCAAGATATCTGGGTTAGTTGTATTGGCTTGCGCTAACGCAACCATCTCTAAACCCTGTTCATGGTGGGGAATCATCATCTCAGCAAAGTTGATATCTGCCTTGCTGTAATTAGAAAGCGGATCATCATTACCCGAAGCGCAGCCAGCCAATAAGACGACAGATAAGAGCAGAATCAAGGCGCGCTTCATACCCCGACCTTAGCCCCCCAAGGTGGGAAGTGAGAAGTCTTAGTAGCGCCCTTGTGGAGTCTGAGAACTACAACCTCTTCTCTCTATTATTCTCGTTGTGAGGAAGGTAATCCTGATTTCCACTCTAACTTTACTCCCTCCCATGCTTCCATCGCTAGCTGCAACTCCCCCAAGAGAAGGTGCTACATGTGCCAAATCTGGGGCAACAATGACTTACAAGAATAAGCAATTCAATTGCAAGAAAAGCGGAAAGAAGTTGGTGTGGAGTAAGGGCGTAGAGATCAAGAAAGAGGCGCTTGCCTCTCCATCCGCTAAACCTTCGGCCACGCCTCTTCCATCTTCCTCCGCAACTTATTCAGACCAACCAAAGAAATACTCAGTTGAGATGAGTAAGGCTCACTTACCAAAAGCACCTCCGGGTGGAACGGATGATTACAGATGCTTCCTACTTGACCCAAAAGTCACAGAAGATTCAATAGTTCGCTCCATAGAATTTATTCCACAGCAAAAAAACTATGTACATCACGCAATAATCTTTAGAGTATCGAAAGCTAATCTTGCAGAAGCCATTGAACGGGATAGATCTGGAACTGGCTGGTCTTGCTTTGGGGGTTCTGGTCTCGGGGGAATGGTCTCTTCGTTTGTAACCTCGCCCTGGATTAGCGCATGGGGACCTGGTCGAGGAAAAGATCTCTCCCCTGATGGTTATGGAATCCCATTCAACAAAGGCGAGCAATTTGTTCTTCAAGTCCACTACAACCTCCTTGCTGCACCAGATGGAAAAATCGAAACTGATCAATCCACGATAGTGATGGAGGCCATACCGGCATCTAGTACCAATATAAAGCCTCTAAACATTGAACTCTTTGCTGCACCCGTAGAATTAGCTTGCCCACAAGGTGTCACAGGTCTTCTCTGTGATCGAGGCGAGTCTCTAAAGGATTTAGCAAAGCGCACCGATAGTACAAATGCAATCGAGGCATTAGGTATCGCGGCTATTTGTGGAAGAAACCCCCTCCAAGTTACTCCATCTAACTTGACTTCCTGCAATCGCAACATTAACTCGAGCTATACCGTCATTTCAGCCGCCCCTCATATGCATTTATTGGGGAGAAAAATGAGGATTATTTTGAATCCTGGAACCACAAGAGAGAAGATTCTCCTGAATGTTGATAACTATGACTTTGATAATCAATCTCCTGTTCTTCTGAAAACACCCGTTGAAGTAACTCGCGGAGATGTAATTAGGCTCGAATGCACTCACGATCCTATTCTTCGCCAAATACTCCCTGCGCTTAAGAATCAACCCCCAAGGTATGTGACTTGGGGCGAGGGCTCTTCAGACGAGATGTGCCTGGGAGTACTCTCGGTTTCGAGGAATTAGTATTGATTATTCTGTTGGGAGAGTAAATGAGCGAGAAGATGGATTTATCAAGGCGCTCCTTAATTTGCGGACTAGGAGCAATCTTCCTTGGTCTTGTTCCGGATTCAGCTATTGGAACTGGAGTGGTTAAAGTACTTTCAAATGGAAAAGTAGAAGTTTCTATCGCTAAAAACCCCTCATTGAAAAAAATGGGGGGAGTTATCCAATTTAAGAATAAGAATGGCACTGATATCGCATTAATTAGAACTGCTAACTCATCCTCGGGTTTTCGAGCAATTAACTTGAGGTGCACGCATCAAGGCGTAACAGTCGAGCAGACTTCTTCCGGGTGGATTTGTGCGCTCGGCCATCAAGCCGAATATGCCTTTAATGGAGAGCTTACGAAGGGGCCTGCAACTTCTGATCTTCGCTCAATCCCAATTAAGGTAACCAAAACAAAGGTGACGGTCGGATAATTGGAGCCCCCCGTCAGGATTGAACTGACGACCTTCCGCTTACAAGGCGGATGCTCTACCACTGAGCTAGGGAGGCGTGAGGTGGTTGCCAATTATGTCAGGAGTGATTTGTTTTTCTGACCGATAGATTTCGACCCGTGAAAACCCCAGTATGGAAAAGCCCTGAGACAACCTCAGTAAATCGCCTTCCCATGCTCAATATTGGCCATCTAATGACAATCTCTCTTGATGGCGAGTGGAATTTTCAACTATTAGACCGCCCAGATCAAGAACCTAGTAAACGTTGGCAGAGTATTCCAGTTCCCGGATTATGGACGATGATAAATGGTGAACAACCTTTTGGTGATAAGCCAATCTACACAAATACGCAGATGCCATTTGATGAATTGCCGCCACTCGTTCCAGAAGATAATCCAACCGGAGTTTATGAACGCGAATTCTCACTACCAAGTTCGTGGAAGAACAAACGAATTGTGCTCTCTATCGGTGGCTTTGAATCAGTCGCAATTCTCTCAATTAATGGCCAAGAAGTGGGAGTGGCGAAAGATTCTAGGCTCGCTTCGGAATTTGATATCACTTGTTTTGTTGGAAATGGTTCAAATCAGATTCAGATAAAGGTCGTCAAGTGGTCCGATGCCACATTTATTGAGGATCAAGATCAATGGTGGCATGGAGGTATTACCCGTTCGGTGAAGCTTTATGCAACCGAGGAAGTCTTTATTGAACGCCTCTATCCAACTCCTGGATTATTAGCAGATAACAAAACCGGAACACTGCACGTAAGAGCACATATAAATTCAATTAATAATGCACCAATTGCAAACTACAAACTTAGCGCCCAGGTAATTGGAATAAAGGGCGCGAGCGAAGCTGCACCGGTTGTAGTTAAGCGTGCACCGCAATGGACCGAGAAGAGTGCGGAAGAAAAGCGCGCTGGAGATGATTACTTTCATGGAAAGTATTGGGATGGCAATATGCCGAAGGGCAAATTTGAGGCCTTCCTTGCAACCGAAACGGTAATCCCTGGCCCCCTTGAATTCACAATTAAAGTTCCAAATATCTCGCCTTGGAGCGCTGAATCCCCGACTCTTTATGACGTTGAATATGAGTTAGTAGACCCAACCGGACAGGTAATCGAAATAACCACACAGAAAGTTGGCTTTAGAAGGGTTGAGATTAAGGGCAACGAGCTCCTTGTAAATGGCCAACCTGTCATCTTCTACGGAATTAATCGCCATGACTTCAATCGCGAAACCGGGCGAGTTCTGACAAGAGATCTAATGCGACAAGACTTGCTTGAGTTAAAGCGCTGGAATTTTAATGCGGTCCGTACTTCGCACTATCCAAATGATCCCGCTTTTCTTGATCTCTGTGATGAACTGGGTTTTTATGTTGTGAGCGAGGCAAATATCGAGTCGCACGCATTCCAATACACGCTTTGCGATGACCAGAAATATCTTGTTGCCTGGGTAGATCGAGTAGCCCGAATGATTCAACGTGATATCCATCATCCATCGGTCGTTATGTGGTCACTTGGCAATGAATCCGGCGCTGGGTTAAATCATCGCGCAGCTGCGCAGTATGCAAGATTCTTTGATCCAACTCGTCCGCTTCACTACGAGGGCGCAATCCGTGGTAATTGGACGATTAATCATAATTTAACCGATGTTGTCTGTCCAATGTATCCCGCGATTTCATCAATCATTTCTTATGCAAAATCCAAGAAGGCGCTTCGCCCTTTAATTATGTGTGAGTACTCCCATGCGATGGGAAATAGCAACGGCACCATTGCTGAGTATTGGGATGCAGTTCATGCTCTAAAAGGTTTACAAGGTGGATTTATCTGGGAGATGTGGGATCACGGATTAAATCAACGACTTGAGGATGGGACGATTCGCTCTGCGTACGGTGGAGATTACGGCGAAGCTCGCCACGATGACAACTTTGTATGTGACGGAATGTTTTTTCCCGACCGTTCACCAAAGCCAGCTCTTCAAGAGTTTAAGTCGATAGCGGCCCCCGTAAAAATTTCAGCTAAGAACTTAAAAACGGGACGTTTTGAAATCTTTAACAAGCAGTTCTTTAACGACTTAAAAGATTACAAACTTCGCTATGAAATCACAGTAAATGGCAAGGTTGCCCAGGTCGGAGATGTGAAATTACCTCGGCTAAAAGCTCGAAAGAGCGCCCTTTTCGCCGTGCCCGCCAAGTCCCTTAGGGCTGGCGAAGGAGCGGGCGAACGCTTTATTAATTTCACTCTCGAGTACGCAACCAGCAAACCTTGGGCGCATCTTGGAAGTGAAGTTGCCTCATGCCAATTCGCTCTTGCAAGTAAAGCACTTCCTAAAGCTAAGCCTTCAAAAGCAGCTAACGAATTTGTCTCAACCGATGGGCTGATTCATCTTCCTAACTGTGAAGTTGAACCGAAGCTGACACTTTGGCGAGCGCCAACTGATAATGATCGCATCGGACATATTGCTGAGAAATGGGAGAAGTGGGGGCTTAGAGACCTCACTCGCACCAATTCTCAAGTTTCGCGCAAAGGCGCTAATTCCCGGATTCTTACGGTTTGGAAGACCGCAGCCGGAATCTCAATTAAGCACACTCAAATTGTTGAGCGAGTTGAGGATGGAATTCGCGTTACCGAGAACGTGACTCTTCCAAAGCAATTAGATGATGTCGCTCGAGTAGGAGTTAACTTTGAACTAAGTGGTGATCTCGATCAATATGTCTATTTTGGAAGCGGGCCTTTTGAAACTATGCCAGATCGCTCCATTGGAAAGATTCATCGCTGGAGTTCAAAAGTCTCAGAGCAATATGTTCCCTATATCAAGCCACAAGAAAATGGCGGACATGTTGGCGTTAGATGGTTCTCGCTATCGAATCGCACAAATCATGGGATTTATATCCAATTAGATAAACCTCGGATGGTCACAGTAACGCCGTATCGCTCTACCGATATTGCCGAAGCAACTCATAATGTATTTCTAAAGGAGAGCGGAAATACAGTTGTCACAATCGATGCGATTCAACGTGGCGTTGGTACTGCATCATGTGGTCCTGATACTTTAGATAAATACAAAATTAAACCCGGCACTTATAAGTGGAGTTGGACCGCCCTTAGCTTCTAGCTACCTTTGCCTGAAAACGGCGCCGGAGATGGGTATTTAGCGCTTCTTCCATCACCTGATGACCGACCTCTTAGCCTTCGCCCCATCCAAGGAATCGCATACTTTCCAAACCAGTTTAGATCGATTTGTAACTTCTCAGCCAGGGTAATTGGTGCTGCTTTAGGTAAAGGCTTGCGCCAATCCTGATCGTGCGGAAGGTCAAATTTTGAGAGAACTGCCTGAGCGACCCGTCGATGTCCTTCATGATTTAGATGGAGCCGATCTTCATGGATAAATCTTGGATCGCGCCAGAACTCATCATTATTTGGATCAAAGAGAATGGCATCTACTGCGGCTGCGCGTCTTCTAACATTTTCGTTGAACTCTTTAAATCTCTCCTTCCAAACCTTTGCCGCCCTAGTCGTTGCACCGCTATCTTCTAAAACACAGAAGAGCATCAGCGTTGCGCCCGAACGGACTAATTCATCAACACCAAAGTTATAAGTTGAAATTGTTCTTGCTGGATCGTACTTGGGTCGAATAACATCATTAGCGCCAGCATGGAATGAAACCAGAGTTGATTTTCCTTGAACAAAATTCTTTGCTACTGGAATTTGCTCATTGACAACTTGCCCCACAAGTTTTCCACGAACCGCGAGATTTGCGTAGGTGAATTGGATCCAATTTGCAGACATCACTTCCGCAACTCGATCGGCCCAGCCGCGATACTTGCCTTCGTATATTTCATCCGACATGCCCTCAGTCATCGAGTCACCAAGAGCTACAAAACGGTTATAAGACATTCCGTTTCCTATCGACTGCGTACAGAGCAATCGACATCGCCACACTAGCGTTTAGTGATTCAACGGTATTGCTCATCGGAATCTTTATTAACAAATCACAGTTCTCTCGAACTAGCCTAGAAAGTCCTCGTCCTTCACTACCTACGACGAGATAGATTGGCTGGTCTGCAATCTCCATCGCCTCAACCGCAGTATCGGCATCCCCATCAAGACCCACAATAAAGCAGCCAAATTCCTTTGCATCCTGCATTGAGCGCACCAGGTTTGTAACTTGAGCAATTGGTAGCCGCGCGGCTGCTCCTGCCGATGCTTTCCATGCTGATGCAGTCAGCGGTGCATTGCGCCGCTCTGGAATTAATAATCCATCCGCGCCAAAAGCAGCGGCACTTCTTGCAATCGCTCCGATATTTCTTGGATCAGTAACGCCATCTACTGCTACAAAGAGCGCCGGCTCCTTTGCGCGAGCAAAGATTTCTTTTTGGGATGAGTATTGGAAAGGTTTAGCAACTAGAGCTATTCCCTGGTGATTAGCAATACCAGTCATATTCTCAATCTGGCGTCGTTCGATTTCGCGAATTCCAATTCCCATTTTCTGGGCTAAGCGAACGCTCTCTTCTAACCGCTCATCAATATCAACGCCAGTTGCAACAACTAATTCCTTTGCTGGAATTCCAGCACGTAGCGCTTCCACGACGGCATTTCTTCCGGCAACGGTGTCATGATGTTCGCGTGGCTCTCTGCGAAAGTCGCGCTTGCGATCGCTTCTTTTAGAATCTAGTCGCTTCCGTTCCGTTCGCTTTCGAGTTGAATCTTCACCACCGCGATAGCGCTTGTGGTTGGGGCGATTCTCAGCCTTTGGCGTTGGCCCTTTTCCGCGAAGAGCACGCCGCTTAGGTTGCTTTGCCATCTATTCCACGCTCCATCTAGCTCCATTTGCGGTGTCTTCAACGGTGATTCCCATTGAAGCAATTCGATCTCTTATTGCATCAGCTGCGGCGAAATCTTTGCGAACTCGCGCCGCCTCGCGTTGCTCAAGAAGTAGCGTGATTAAGCCATCTACCGCCTTATCCAACTTCTTATTTCCAGATTCCCCAAATGCGGGGTCAAATGGATCGCAACCAAGGATGTTGAGCGCACCCCGAATCTTCTTGGCCTCACGAACTGCGCTCTTTCCCGCGCTGATTGCGGTATTCCCAGCCCTTAACCACTCAGAGATATGGGCGAGTGCTTGTGGGACAGCTAAATCATCATCGAGTGCGGCTTTAAATTCAGGCGCAATCTCGCCCTGAAAGTCACCTTCGATTTCGCGCACGCGAATTAAGAAATTTTCAATTCGGCGAAACGCTCTTGCCGATTCATCTAGCGCCTCAAATGAGAATTCCAACATAGAGCGATAGTGAGCGCTGCCGAGATACCAACGAAGTTCGATTCCGCGCACCCGCTTTAGTACTTCCATAACGATGAGCGAATTACCAAGTGACTTGCTCATCTTCTCACCGCTCGTTGTAACCCAAGCATTATGCATCCAGCGCCGTGCAAACTTTTGACCGGCCGCTTCAGATTGGGCAATTTCATTTTCATGATGCGGAAATATGAGGTCAAGTCCGCCGCCATGAATATCGAACTCATCGCCAAGATACGCGCTTGCCATCGCAGAGCACTCAAGATGCCAACCAGGACGCCCTGGTCCCCATGGAGTTGGCCAAGAAGGTTCACCAGGTTTCGATGCTTTCCAAAGAGCAAAGTCTCTAGGATCGCGTTTAAAAGTATCTTCAGAATCACCTGCGCTCTGTAGATCATCTAACTTTTGATTGGAGAGCGTTAAATAGCGTTTCAATTTTCGAACCTCTAAATAGACATCACCATTTCCTGGTGCATAAGCCGCACCATTTGAGATTAGTTTCTCCATCAGCTCAATCATCTGGGTGATGTGACCAGTTGCGCGAGGTTCATAGGTTGGCGCCATAACATTTAGCGCTTTATAGGCATCAGAAAAGGCGCGCTCATATTTCATGGCAAGCGCCCACCAGGGCATCTCTTCATGAAATGCCTTATGAAGAATCTTGTCATCGATATCAGTCACGTTACGAATGAAAGTGACCTGATTTCCGCTGGCTTCAAGCCATCTCCGCAAAATATCGAAATTCACGCCACTTCTAATATGACCAATGTGAGGCGCTGCTTGAACAGTTGCGCCGCAGACATAGATAGAGACCTTGCCCGGCTCAATCGATTTGAACTCACTTACTTCGCGAGTTGCTGTGTCATATAGGCGAATCATCACGGAATCCTAATTCTTCTTAACTAATAGTGCCGTTGCGACAGCTGCTATTCCCTTACCTTCACCAGTAAATCCCAAACCATCAGTCGAGGTTGCTGAGACCGAGACTGACGCTCCATTCAATGCAGCCGATAGCGCAGTTATGATTTCAGCGCGACGAGTTCCAATCTTGGGCCGGTTGCAGACAATTTGAACCGAAACATTATTTATCTCAAATCCAGCAGCTTGAACTCTCTTTAAAGCTTCAGATAGCAATTGCGCGCCCGAAGCTCCCTTATATTTTGAATCTGAGGTTCCAAAGTTCGAACCAAGATCACCAATATTCGCTCCCGCAAATAAGGCATCGCATATTACATGGGACGCAACATCACCATCAGAGTGGCCATCTACTCCTATTTCATTTGGCCACAAAATCGCACCTAACCATAATTCGCGATTGGGATCATTTGAATATGCATGCGCATCAGTTCCAAAACCAACTCGCAGCTCTCTTGAATCTGGATTAAGTAGGCCAGCAGCAAGTGCGATATCTTCTGGATTAGTTACCTTCATTGCGAGCGCTTCACCTTGAATTGTTTTAACTTTAATTCCAATTGCCTCTACTAAAGCGGCATCATCAGTTGCATCTTCACTTGCCTCATGCGCGCGATTCAAAACCGAGAGTGCGAATCCTTGGGGGGTTTGTATCACTCGAAGTGAGCCTCTATCAGGTGTATTCCGAACAAATCCTTCGCTATCGACCTGCTTTATGGTGTCGACAACAGAAAGGGCTGGGATTACCGCCAACTCGCCCTTTTTAAGTTCGTTAAGAACTCGGCTTGCCAAATCGCTGGTGGCAAGGCCACGCGCTGCATCATGAACCAATACATATTCAATGCTTGGGGATAGGGATTTAAGAGCTAATTTAACTGAGTCGCTTCTAAGAACTCCGCCGGTTATTACCGTTGCAGAATCCCCCACGATTTTTCGAAACTCATCTGCAAAGCCATCCGGGGCGGTTATTACAATTTCATCTACAACTTTTGATAGCGATGAAAAGGCGCGTTCAACAAGTGAAACACCTTCGATTTGGATTAGCGCTTTCGGAAGTTCTGCGCCCAATCTATTTCCAAGACCCGCGCCAGCAATGATGGCAGCATATTTTGGTTGGCTCATGATGCGAGCCGATTAGGAGGCGAGCACCTCATCGAGAATTGATTCGGCCTTGGTCTCATCTGTGTTCTCAGCGAGAGCAAGTTCGGAGATCAAAATCGCGCGAGCTTTAGCGAGCATCCGCTTCTCACCAGCAGATAGACCGCGATCAAGATCGCGACGATATAGATCGCGTACAACTTCAGCGACCTTAATAACATCGCCAGATGCGAGTTTCTCAAGATTTGCTTTATAGCGACGTGACCAGTTTGTTGGCTCTTCTGTGTATGGCTGGCGCAGCACACCAAAGACGCGCTCTAGACCACTTGAGTCGACGACATCACGTACCCCAACTAGATCGACATTCTCGGCTGGTACTCGCACTGTGAGATCGCCTGCTGCGACCTTCAATACTAAGTAGATTTTCTCTTCACCTTTGATCGTTCGAGTCTCTATTGCTTCGATTAGAGCCGCTCCATGATGGGGATAAACAACGGTTTCGCCGACCTTAAATGTCATTTGGGGATTTTGCCTTTCGCTAGAGGGCGATTTTATCAGAGTTAAGGCGATGCGAAAAACCGGCCCAAGTGGGCGTAAAACAATAGGTTTCTGCCATTATTCACCCGTGATTTCTAACCGGTTAGCGCGCCACGTCGCCCTTTTTCTTTCTCTGCTCTTGACATCTCTTACTTTGACAGGTTGCGCTGCTGGTGGAAGCGCTGAGACTCGAAATATTAAGCAAGTAACAGATGGCGTTGAAAAAGACCTAAGCGATTTGAAAATTAGAAATATCAAGATCGTAGCTCTACCTGATGGCAGCGGAACATTGGTTGGCTTTATTGTGAATCATGGCGATGAAGTGGATCAACTAATTGGGCTAACAATTAATAACCAACCAGTTGAGTTAACAACTGAAGCAGTCTTAGCGAAAAATAAGCCGATGTATTTTGAAGGCGAGAATGCAAATGCCAAGGCAAAAGTCTTGGTTCTGGGCGAGAAACCTGGTTATCGTGTTCCCGTCACCTTGGTCTTTGCAAAATCTGGAAAGATTGATTTAAGCGCAATCATTGTGAAGAACGAAGGGGTTTACAGCTCCATCTTGTAACCAAGACCGCGCACGGTCTGGATTACCTTTGGATTTGCTGGATCATCTTCAATCTTTGCTCTAAGCCGTTTTACATGAACATCAAGCGTCTTGGTATCTCCAACATAATCACTACCCCACACTCGATCGATAAGTTGCATACGAGTAAGTACGCGACCGGCATTACGCATTAAGAACTCAAGCAATTCAAACTCTTTTAGTGGTAGCGAGGCTGGAATTCCATTTATGGAGACTTGATGGCGATCAATATCCATCCGAATACCTTGCACGGTTAGCACGCCGGAATCGCCCATTAGTCCTTCGCCGCCATTGCGCCTTAGTACCGCATTTATCCGTGCGACCAACTCTCGCGCTGAATACGGCTTGGTCACGTAATCATCAGCGCCAATTTCAAGACCCACAACTTTGTCGACCTCGGAATCTTTTGCGGTCAACATAATTATGGGCACCTTTGATTTAGCGCGAATTTGGCGACAAATTTCGGTTCCCGAAACTTCAGGCAACATCAGATCTAGTAGCACCAAATCGATACCGCCTTGATCAAATTTCTTAAGCGCCTCAGTCCCAGTTGCTGCAGTAACGACAGTAAATCCCTCTTTGCCAAGGAGAAATTCAAGCGCCTCTGAAAATGAGCTCTCATCCTCAACCACCAAGATTCTTGTCATCAGTTCTCCTCAATTATTGGATCTTCGTATTCAACTTCGGGAGCGACTGGAAGCAGAATTGAAAATGTGCTTCCAACACCTTCTTGGCTCCACACCTTTACATCCCCACCATGATTTAAAGCTACGTGCTTAACAATTGATAGCCCCAGCCCAGTGCCACCCGTTGCGCGCGAACGCGCTGGATCAACTCGGTAGAAGCGTTCAAAGATTCGTCCTAACTCTGATTCAGGAATACCGATTCCTTGATCTGCCACTTTTATCTCAATCAAACCATCTTTGAGTTGGGAAGTAACAGAAACTTTTGTATTTTCAGGTGAGTAATTAACAGCATTCTCAACCAGATTATGTACGGCTGCAATCAATTGATCGCGGTCACCAATCACGGTCGCCTCTTGGATTACTCCCGTTTCTACAGAAATTCGGCGCGACTCAGAACTTACTTGTGCTTGATTAATCGCTTCTCTAATTACATCTTCAATCTCAACCGGGAATGCTCGTTGTAGTGGGTCGCTGGACTGCAATCTTGAAAGATCAATGATCTCTTGGACAAGGTCTGCTAAGCGCTTTGCTTCACTCTGCATCTTCGTAGCAAAACGGACAACCTCTTCTGGTTGATCTTTAGCGCCAAGGATTGCCTCGCTGAGCAGTCCGAGTGCTCCGATTGGGGTCTTCAATTCGTGGGAAACGTTTGCAACAAAATCGCGACGTACCGCATCAATTCGGCGCGCCTCGCTCTCATCTGAGACCAATACGAGTATCAATCCATCTTCGGTGAGTGGCGTTACAGAAACCTTTAACTCGCGTTTTCCTTGCCCGATAGGTCCACGTGCAATTTCAATTGAGCCGCGCCGTGCTTCATTGCTACGTCGAACACCTCGAATAAGTGCAATTAAATCTTCACTTGCAATCCGGCCATCCTTAAGAACGCCAAAATTAACGAGACCTTCACTCTTGTGGAGAATTACTTCACCGGGAAGAACCAATAATGATTCCGATTCAAGTGAATCAAGCGCCCGAATTAATAACTCCGGAATCTCAAGTCGCTCATCTAAATCGCTCGCATCTTTGCGAAACCTCATGGCTCAATGGTACGAAAATCCATAGATGAGGTCACTTCTTACTGATTTACCGGATGTTTACCCGATGGCTAACTTAAGTTCACCCTTTGCGACGAGTGAGCGTGGCCATTGGAGCCTGGAGCAATTACTCTTCCCCAATGGGTTGGTTACGGAGCGCATTTCAGGATGAATTAGATGGCGTTACATCTACCCTGGTCGAACTCTCTTCAATAGTTTCTGGCGCTATCGATAAAGCAACCCATGCCCTACTAACTGCAAGCCTCGCAGAAGCTGAGGAAGTCATCGCAGCTGATGATCGAGTAGACAATCTTCAACATGATTTAGATGCGCGCATCATCGATATCATCGCTCGTCAGCAACCAGTTGCTTCTGATCTTCGCGCACTTGTAACCGCACTTCGTATGAGCGCTGACTTAGAGCGCATGGGCGATATGGCCCACCACGTCGCAAAAATAACTCGCCTGCGCCACCCAAATGCTGCTGTCCCATCAGAGCTCCTTCTAACAATCGAAGAGATGGGCAAAGTTGCAAAGTTGATTGCGGATAAAGCTGGCTCGGTTATTAATTCGCGCGATATTGATAAGGCACTTGAACTAGAGCGTGATGATGATGAGATGGATAAGTTGCACCGCAAACTTTTCACAACGCTTCTTGACGATAACTGGGCTCATGGAACCGAAACAGCAATTGATATAACTCTGATTGGTCGCTATTACGAAAGATTTGCCGATCACGCAGTCTCAGTTGCGCGTCGCGTTTATTTCTTAGTTACTGGTAAATTCTCAAACCAGTAAATATCTACTTCTTGCCCTGATTAGCAACGGCCTTTATCGCATCAGCAGCCGCAACAGGATCTAGATATTCTCCAGCCTTGATTGGTTTTAGATCCTGACCTAATTGATAGTGAAGCGGAATACCTGTTGGAATATTTAGCTCTGCAATCTCTTCATCGGAAATTCCATCTAAATGCTTAACAAGGGCGCGCAGGGAGTTTCCATGTGCGGCCACCAAGACGGTTGCGCCCGCCTTTAGGTCGGCCGAAATCGCGCTCTGCCAATATGGAAGCATGCGAGCGACAACATCTTTTAGGCACTCGGTCTTAGGCATGGAATTACCTAAGTCGAAATAACGCGGATCTTGGGCTTGTGAATATGGGTTTTGGTCATCAATTGGCGGTGGTGGAACATCGTAAGAACGGCGCCAAAGTTTGAATTGCGCTTCACCATATTGGGTGAGAGTTTCTGCCTTATCTTTGCCTTGCAAGGCTCCATAGTGGCGTTCATTTAATCGCCATGAACGTTGGACTGGGATCCAATGCCGATCACATGCATCTAGCGCCAAGTTCGCGGTATGAATAGCGCGACGCAGCAGTGAAGTATGAAGAACGTCAGGAAGTAGCCCACGCTCTTTTAGAAGCTCGCCACCGCGTTTTGCCTCAGCTTCACCTTTTTGAGAGAGGCGGACATCAACCCAACCTGTGAAAAGGTTCTTCGCATTCCACTCGCTCTCACCATGACGGAGCAAGATTAGATTGAACATAGCCAAATTCTATTTCTAATTGATTACTGAACCAAATGCTCAAAGGCTTTGAGGTTTGCAAGTGATTCACCGCGTGATACTCGCCAGGCCCATTCACGCCTAATCGCATTTGAATAGCCCAACTCTAGAAGTGGGTTAAAAGAAGAATCCGAGTATTGCAATACCGCACCGATTACTCGATCTAATTCGCGTTCA
>Ga0194126_10001790_pt1 | contig 35589 bp, 29 predicted proteins | sample TA2KigC150mmetaG_FD_148641 | JGI IMG/M metagenome (GOLD analysis project Ga0194126, IMG submission 148641) | Freshwater microbial communities from Lake Tanganyika, Tanzania - TA2015035 Kigoma Deep Cast 150m | ecosystem: Environmental > Aquatic > Freshwater > Lake | place: Tanzania: Lake... | reverse complement strand
CAACGCGCATCACGGTCGCGTGGAAGTCACCAGTTCACCTGGAAAAGGGAGCACGTTCAGCATATTCCTCTCATCCGCGTGACATTCGAATTCTCACAACTTCTTTCCCCGCGGGTAGTGCTCGTTGGTTTTCGAATTTCCGATGGGTCATCCACCCCCACTTCCCAATTCGGAAAGGGTCGATTGAAGCAGCGCAAGCAAGAACCCGTCGCACCCGTGGGCTGCTACGAGCGAGATGCCTATAGGTATTCCGTTCACGCTTGCGAGCGGCAAAGATACCTGGGGCAGACGGCAGATCCCTGCGACCGCGGTCAAGGAGAGCGCTCTGGGATAGTAATCCCCCTTCGTGCGATCAAGTCCCAGGGCGCCCTTTAGGGGCGCGAGAGTGGGGGCGGTGGGCAGACACAACAGATCCGTTGGTCGCAGAAATTTCCTCAGAGCTTGATAATAGCGCTCCCGGCGGCTAACGGCCTCTGAGAGGCCTTTTCGGTCATAGTTCTTCACCAGCTCAAAGCTCATGGCGATCCTGGGCCCGAATTGCGGCTTGACCGATTCCACCCATGATCCCAGGCAGCTCCAGATCTCGGCCCATTGAATCGCGCCGTACGTTTCGTACCAGTTCCTAAGTCCTCTTCCGGCGCCTTCCTCCACGATATCCTCCAGGCGAGCCGTGCGCGCGCGGCCTGGAAAAAGTTCCTCGATAAGCCTGAGCGGTCCCAGGAGAGCCTCTCTCACGTCAGGGTCAACAATGTTGAAAGCGTCTTCCATGACATAGATTGTTCCCACATCCACATGCGATGGAATATCGCATCCCACCAGGACCGAGCCGACGCGGGAGAGGACTTCCGGGCTTTGCGCCAGCGCCCCCACAGTGTCGAAGCTGGGCGCCAAGGGGTTCACCCCGGCGACGGAGATCGCTCCGTGAGTGGGACGGTACCCGAAGATTCCGCAATTGCTCGCGGGAACTCGCACGGAACCACCTGTGTCCGTGCCGAGCGCGAAGTCGACCAAGCCACAAGCTACCGCTGACGCGGAGCCACTGGAAGAGCCCCCCGGGACTCGATCGGGCGCCTTGGGATTCAAGGGCGTTCCGTAAAAGAAGTTTTCGCCGTTCAGCGCGAACGCAAGTTCGTCCGTCACGGTCTTTCCCGCGCACGTGGCGGCCGCCCAGAGCAATTGGTCTACGCAGACGGCATTAGCGGCTGCTTCGGGATGCGTGTCTCCCCAGGTGGGATTCCCGCAGGAGGTCTTGCGGCCTGCAATGTCGATCAGGTCCTTGGCGCCGAAACGTAACCCGGAGAGAATGCCTTCCCCCTTGGCCTCCAAGACAAAGGTTTCCACAAACGCGCCTGATTCGTCCACGTGAGAGTTCCTCCCCATGAGGCTTCTCCGGCCCGATCGATCCCGAAGCGGCCCTCTCGTTCCCGAACCGCCTCCAGACGGTCGGAATGGCGAGACTAAAAGCGGTCGGTGAACCACTTCCGAAAGATTCTGTACCGCTTGATCGGTTTACCGCCACAATCCTGCACCAGGCCATTTATGGCTTCGTTGTCTTCAAGGGTCCATCCCAATTCCAGATAATCGTACCCGCCTTGAGCCAGGCTTTTCCATGAGTGGTCGAGAGCGACGAAGGGGAAGCCCATCTTTCTGTATTTGGGCTTTATGCCCAGGAGCAGACCACGCACCCCGACGACCTCTTTTCGGAACAAGAGTATCTTCAAGAGCCCCAGGAGACCGATCTTGCCGTTCAAACGCTTGAGAAGAGGATTTATGTCGGGAACCATCACGGCCACAGCCACGGGTTCGCCGTCCCAATACACAAAGAAGATCAGTTTTGCGTCCGCGATTCTCTTGAGGTTTCTGCCGACCTCGCTCAATTCATCCGGTCTCATGGGCACGAAGCCCCAATTGTCCCACCAGCAGGCGTCGTAGAGATCTTTCACTATGTGGAGTTCTTCATCGACACGCTTTAGGTCGATCGTTCTGATCATGGTCCGCGGATCGTTGAGGAGGCGGTCACCCACCTTCTTGACCCATTCAGGTGGGCGGTATCCATCTCTGTGCCCTATGAACGTGAGGAGGTCCTTCTCTTTGCGAAAACCCGACTGCTGCGCGAGCTCAACATAGTAGGGCGGGTTGTAGGGCATCTGAAACCCGGGCGCTTGATCAAAGCCCTCGACCAACATACCGACTTCATAATTGGTGGAGGGGTTGAGTGGGCCGCGAAAGATCGTCATTCCCTTGTCCAGCACCCATTCCTCAACGGCTGAAAAAAGAGCTTGCGCCACCTCAAGGTCTTGGACACATTCGAAGAACCCCCACGCGCCCATGCGGGTATGGTGAAATTCGTTAAAGGTCTCGTCGACGATCCCGACGATTCTGCCCACCGGCTCGCCGCCGCGTCGGGCAAGAAGGAGGATTCCGTCCGCTGCGCGCCAGAAAGGGTGCCCCTTTCTGTCCAGGAGATGCAGCAGGTCCTTCTTGAGTGGCGGGACCCAGAGAGGGTACTCCCTGTAGATTCTCCACGGAAGATCCACAAAGGCCGTCAGATCGGCTTTGCGCTCCACGGGAATGATCTCTAAGCCGGATGATACCACTGCTTCCCCTACCCAAGCTGCGAACAGGACCGGCACGGACGGCGCCGCGATTGCGATGAGTCCGATCGCCACCTTGTTTCAGAGCCCTGTTATCTAGGGTGGAAACTATCCCAGTGTACGTGCGCGGGTCGTAAGAAGTCAACCCTGATCAGGCAGTTTGTAGCCCTAACGATAATCCGGTCCGGCGCGTCTGGTCAACGGCCGTTGGTCGTGATAACATGACGCGGTCGTAAGTCGGATCGAACCACAAACATTCTTACCGGTTGCTTGCACGGAGGAGGTCATGGGCCTGTACGACTGCTCTATCTATGGTCTTATTCGGCGAAACGGGAGGACCTACCACGGGGAGAACGCTCTCACCATCGGAGGGCAGAGACTCACCCACCGGGGATTGCTGGAGAGTGTGGACCGTCTCTCCGCAGGACTGATGACGCTCGGCGTCAAGAAGGGCGACCGGGTATGCATCTTGGGCAAGAACAGCCTCGAATACGTCTATCTCTACGGCGCGGCCGCGCGCCTTGGCGCCGTGCTCGTTCCCGTCAACTGGCGTCTCAAGCCCGAGGAGATCGCATACGTCATCTCCGACACGACACCCGCGATCTTATTTGCAGATCCCGAATTCCAATCGATGGCCGGCGAACTCCTGGCCGCCGCGGGATCTCCCGCCATCCCGTTCAGCATGGGTCCCGGCGCAGGGCCTTTCAAGCCCTTTGCGGATCTGATGAAACAGGAATGGTCCGGCGCGGCTCCCGATGTTTCCAGCGATGACGATTATGTCATCATCCACACCGCTGCTGTGCACGGCAAGCCTCGCGGCGCGGTTCTCAGCCAGCGCAACCTCCTTATCACCGGGCTCCAATTGGCCTGGAGGTGGGGGCTGAACGAGCAGGACGTGAACCTTGTGGCTTTGCCCCTCTTTCACGTCGCAGGCTCGCTCCTGATGGTCGCGGCCATGACCGCGGGCGCTTCCAATGTTCTGCTGCCCAGCTTTGACGTGCAGGCAGCCCTCGATCACGTCGTGCAGGACAAGGTGACGATGTTCGGAGAATTCCCGCCCATGCTGAAGAGTTTGATGGATAAGGCCGCGGAGAAGGGTGAGACCATGTCCACTTTTCGGCACGTGCTCGGGCTCGACCAGCCGGACACGGTCAACGCGTTCCAGGAAATGACCGGCGGCACGTTCTGGGCTATTTACGGCCAGACCGAGACCGGGGGCTTGGTTACCACCGCTCCGTATACGGAGCGCTTGGGCTCAGCGGGAAAGGCCTTCCCCTTGGCCGAGGTGGCGATCGAAGACGATCAGGGAAACATATTGCCCCCGGGCAAGTCGGGAGAAATCGTGGTGCAGGGTCCCATGGTCTTCAGAGGGTACTGGAACCTGCCGGCCGACACCCAACATACCTTCCGGCACAGCCGACACCACACAGGCGACAGGGGTAGATTCGATGAGGACGGTTATTTGTGGTTCGAGGGCCGTGCGCCCGAAAAGGAGTTGATTAAGCCGGGAGGAGAGAATGTGTACCCGGCTGAAGTGGAGAGCGCGATCCTGGAGCACACTGCGGTGAAGGAGGCCTGCGTGATCGGGGTGCCTGATTCGCACTGGGGAGAAGCCATCAAGGCCGTCTGCTCGCTCAAACCGGGCGCTGCCCTGGAGGGGGCCGAGCTGATCGAATTCGTCGCGTCCCGAATTGCGCGCTTCAAGAAGCCCAAACATGTGGTCTTTGTTCCCGAACTGCCCAAGAAACCGGACGGGACCGTGGATCGAGAAAAGGTGAAAGCCGACCACGGTAAGGTATGACCGGCGCAAGCGGTCTCAAGGCCCAGCGCTCTTGGAAAAGGCGTGGGGAGGCCCTTTCCGTTGAACTGTCCCATGTCTCAATCGAGAGACGGGATTCCATGTATGGCGCCACGGATGTGTCCTGCTTCTCGCGGGATTCATCCGCGCATCAACGACTGTCGCGGCGCGAGGGAGTCGTCCGTGAGACCAAATGCGCGAAGGCGTTCTCCGATCTCGGCGACCGGCAATTCCGATTTCGATTTGACAGGCTCTTGCGGAGACGACCGTTGTTGTTGTTTGCGGCGCCGCGGCACGCTCACGGAAATTATCGGCTCATACCCAAAGTAACGACGAACATGGTCAGCGCAGCAACAGAGCCGGTCCAGTAGACGAAATCCATGCCCCCCTCTGCGAAGACGAGCCCCATGAGCGCCGGCCCTATGGTCTGACCGAGCCGCAGCAACATGCTGTTGACGGACATGATGGCGCCCCGGCTGTCCGCGGGAGAAAGCTCCGCCAAGAGGGCGATCCTTACCGGGGCTCCCAGCCCCATAGAAGCGCCGAGGAGAGCCACGGGCAAAGCGAATGTCCAAAGGTTGGAGAGAAACGGGACCACGGCCATGGAAAGAAGGAACAACACCGATGAGGCGCACAAGAGAGCAATGCTTCGGAACCTCCCCGCGAGTCGCCCGACCTGGGAAGACGCGAGCGCGGTGAAAAGAGAAGCGATGGCGCCGATCAAGCCGATAGAAGCCGGCGAGAGCAGGAAACGCTCTTCCAGTAGAATGGGGAAATATGTGATGTACGGCCCGTACAGTATGATATGAGTGAGCAGTGTGATGGCAAAGAGCGCGACCATGTTTCTCGCGGCGATGACGGAGAACGTGGCCTTCACGTACTCTTTCAGCGCCACAGTGGCGCGGGGCTCGGGATTGTCAAGGAAGAGCTGCGCCAGGAATGCCAGACCAAGCGAGGAAAGAGGCAAGAGAAAGGCGTACTGCCAACCCCACATCGCGAGTATCCCGCCAAGAGCGGGAAACAAGGCTGTCCCCGCGCTCAGAACTATGGCGCTATAGCCCATAGCTCTTACCCGATCTTCGCCCTCATAGAGGTCTCCGATCACAGTGGTGTTGAGAACCCCTATAGGCGCCACTCCGATGCCTTGAAGAAATCTCAGGTAGAGAAGAGTCTCGAAATCCGGCGCTAACGAGCACGCTGCCCCGAAGACGCCGAAGATGACGAGCGACACGACGAGAATTCGCTTTCTTCCCAGCCTGTCCGCGAGCACGCCGGCGATGGGTGACAGGACGACTCCCGGGAGCGTAAACGACGTGATTACGAGCCCTATGGCGCCGGGCGAAACGCCCAAGTCGCGCACAAGGGTCGGCAAAACGGGCATGATGCTGGACACGCCCATAATCACCATGAGCGTGACCCCGCCCATGATCTGCAAGTTGGTGTCCAGGTAGAGCTTCTTCAATGGATTCGCTCTCTGCCGAATGCCGACAATTCTGAGCTTATCGACGCGCCGTATGACGGAGATCGGTAGGCTGGGTCAATTTGGGGCCTGCTCAGGCTATTTGCCGGTGATCTCTCTGACCTTCTCCTCGGCCTGGAAGGAAACCCGATGCATTTCGGCCTCGATCCGCTGCCTGTACTCTTCGTACGCCTCGGGTTCCAGGCCGTCAGGAACCTCGGTAGGCTTGCCGAAGGCCATCACGATGGCGCTGAAGGGGAGGGGAAGGATCATCCGATCCCAGGACTTGAACTGAAACTGGCGGGTCGCCCAACTTACGAGCGGCACAACAGGCTGTCCGGTTCGCTTGGCAATCATGACGATGCCCATTTTCACCTGCCGGGAAGGCCCGCGGGGCGCGTCCACGGCCAACCCGGAGCAGTAGTTCCTTTCCCGGAGTAAGTCGACCAGTTCATCGAGGGCTTCCTTGCCTCCCTGGGAAGACGAGCCTCTGGTGGTGTCATAGCCCATGTAACGTAAGCAGCGGTCGATCAGCTCACCGTCCCAAGAGCGGCTTACCATGACCGCCCCGGGGTAGCGTCGGCAGTAGTAAACCGGGAAGAGCATGGTGCCGTGGAAGCAGGCGCAGGCAAACGGTCTCTTCTTGCACACTGCTTCTTCGTATTCCTGATTCAACAGGATCTTCTTGCACGTGATATCCAGCAGCCGAAAATATCCGTTGACCAGGCGCGGCGCGAAAAACAAGAGAGCCCTAAACCAAAGCCGTTTGCCTTTTTCGGTCTTTGCTTTCTCCTCGGACACGCCGCTGTCTCCAATCCAATGATTGCGAAGTCGAGCGCCTGCGCCCCGCCGAGCCCTTGACAGCGATCTTGAATGAAAAGCCTTACGCCGTCAACAGGCGAGGCAGGCGCCGGGCGTCGCATCACGAGGAGGTTGACAGGAACCCACCACACAGCCTACAGTCTGATAGACCCGACGGGAATATTTGATGATTGCCCGGATAAATGCATGATAAAGTGAAGGTTCCCGGGACTTTTGGACGTAAGGCTCGGACAGAGCCGCAATTTACGGAAGTTCGGAATTGCGCTTTCTTGTGAATCGTGGTCTGAAAAAAACCTGCGAAATCGCGAACAACCTACCCGGAATTTAGGGAGAGCTCCATGAGCGAGAACGAATGGAAATTCGCCACAAAGGTGATTCACGCGTGTCAGTCCCCCAAGGATTGGCATGGTGGGACCTTGCCGCCCATATATCAAACTGCGGCCCACAGATTCGACACCGCTGAAGAGCTCAGTGACGTTTTCGCGGGTCGGGAGCCCGGATTCATTTATCAACGCCTCCGCAATCCCACCAACCAGGTGATCGAACAGAAGATCGCAGCTCTGGAGGGCGGGGTGGGCGCAGTCGCGACGAGTTCCGGCATGGCCGCGGTGGCAAACAGTGTGTTGGCGATCGCTGACTCGGGCGATGAGATCGTCTCAGGCAACAGTCTCTTTATGTCCACCTATGTTCTCTTTGCTAATGTCTTGCCCCGGTTCGGCATAAAGGTCAATCTCGTGGAATCGACCGATCTTGCCCAGTATGAGGCGGCCATCACCGGCAAGACCAAATTGATTTTCGTGGAAAGCATCGGAAATCCCAAAATGGATGTTCCCGATATCTCAGAACTGTCTAAGATCGCGCATCGGCATTCGGCGCCGCTTATTGTGGACAACACCCTTCCGACTCCATACCTGTTCAGGCCCATCGAGCACGGCGCGGATATTGTGGTCCATTCCTTGACGAAGTTCTTAAACGGACACGGCAGCGCGGTTGGTGGAGTCATCGTTGACTCGGGCGACTTTCCCTGGCCGCTGGACAAACACGTCGGTTTCAAATTGTCTAAAGAAAGGCGGCCCGCCGCTCCCTTTCTTGATAAGGTATGGCGAGAAATACATATCAATTTCGGGACAACCCTGGCGCCCATGCACGCGTTCCTGACGATGATCGGGCTAGACACCCTTGTTCTGCGTATGGATCGTCACGTGGCAAATGCGCAGGCGCTGGCCGAGTATCTCTCGAGCCACAAGAAAGTGAAATGGGTCAATTATCCGGGGCTGGCCGCAAACCCGTCACACGAGACCGCCAAACGTCAGTTTGCCGGCTTAGGCTATGGCGGACTGCTCACTTTTGGGCTCGAGACCCAGGAAGCCTGTTTCGGCTTCATTGAGAATCTCAAGCTCACCTATCATCTGGCCAACCTTGGTGACAGCAAAACGCTTGCCATTCATCCATACTCTTCCCAATATGTCGCCTTCACTGAGGAGGCTCGACAGAAGCTCTCCATACACCCGGAGATGATTCGAGTGTCAGTGGGCATAGAGCACATTGACGATATCATAGCGGACTTCGACCAGGCGCTGAAGTAAGTTTGGCAAGGGCTCGAATACGGCTGCGTTGTGAATCGCGGTCGAGGCGAGCGCTGCTTTAGTTCTGCCCGTCATGCGTGGGGGAGCATCGTCACGGCCGGAACTCGGCCGCGGGATGGAGTTCCTATCCGGACGATCTTGGATCCCGGCGATGCGTGATGAATGAACGACTGAATGAGGGTCCAAGCGTAAGCCTTGCGTCGGTCAGACTCGCAAGTCTCACCCCGCAGAAAACGAATCAGTCTCCTGTCCTGCGCCTGAACGGAGGCGCCTGGAGGAACTTGCACAGATCCTCCATTGGACCGTAGTCCAGAGCCTCGACGAATTTTTCTATCCTTCTGGCCTGTTGCAGCGCGGGATCGCCGGTTGGAATATTGAGCAAGGCTTGTTTCATTCGCATCGCGACTTCTGTGGGAGTATCTCTGAGGGAAGCCACCGGCCAATCCGGGTACAGGGGAGTGCTGCAAAGCTCCTGGAATCCCTCATGCTTCATCGGATTGAGCACTCGGAAGTCCGCGATGTTGATTTTGCCCTCCCGCTGCATGGTTTCGAGAATATTAGTTCTCACGGTGCCGACGTCTGCCTTCTTGTCCCGCACGCTGTACACCACTTCATCGTGGGATTCCTTTTCTGTTTCCAGTATCTGCTTCAGGTCTTTCTCCGGCACGATTCCATTCCTGACGATCTCGCCCTTGGCGAACAGCCATCCTCCCGGGGAAGAGAGCTTGGGGCACATCAACACTTTCCCTCGCAACTCTTGAATTGAATTGATACCGCTATCATTTCGGGTAAAGATGACGCTGCCGAACTTGTCTCCGCTCCCTTGGTATCTTACCGTGACGAGAGCCTTGCCTCCCTTGACCACCTTGGCCTTTATGTAGAACCACGGGTTGGTAAAAATGAATGCGTTCGGGTTGTTGTGGCAGAAATCCATAAAGTCCGTGAAACTCAACGGCACGATAACCACTTTTTCATTTAGCTTTCCGGTGAGGTAGTCCGCGATACCTCCCCATTCCTTCAGCGCCGTGTCAGGCCCCCGCTGGGCCAGCATGCCGATCTTGATTTCCGCGTGGGCTGCGCTTGCAAACGCTCCCAGCACCAGAACAACGCACAAAAATAGGATTATCTTCTTCATGGTCGGGCCTCCTGTTGCTCCCCACAGGAAACTTGTTTGTTGAAAAAGGCCATCTGCTTATCCTCGGCGTCACTTGATTTCCTCCCCCATAAGAGATCAATAGATCGATTTCGGATCGGTTCGTGGGATGGACTTGAAGTCAGGCTCCAGACCGGACATGCGACACGCGTGAGAAATGCGCCTGCATTCAGGGCAGAGCTTCTGGTCGAACTCGTATCCGGGGACCGCGATGCTCTTGCCCACGTGCTTTATAAAGATCCGCGGGAGGAAGTAGACACCGCAGCCTTCGCACTGCTCCATCTTGATCCTGTTGATGGTGGTTCCGCACATGAGGAGCAAGCGCTCGTCCCCCAGGTCTTCCAGTTGCAGCGCGCCCGTGGGACAGATGTTGACGCACGCGCCGCATCCTATGCAGTGCGGCAAGCCATGCACGTAGTCCTTGAGCACCAGTGAACTCTCACCCGCGTGGTAGAATTTTATCGCGGAAACTCCGAGTTTCTCGGTGCAGACTTCCACGCACTTACCGCATCGTTCGCATATGTCGCAGCGCAGGCAGCGTCGCGCTTCCTCTTGGGCCGCCTTTTCGTCCAGTCCAAGCTCAACCTGCTCGAAGGTGGCCATTCGCTTCTTTAGATCGATGAGCGGAATTTCCTGACGTTGAATGAACGCCTTTTCCCGATAGTTCATTCGGATGGGCCTCACCATACGACGCGGGCGCGGAACTTTATGGATTTCCAGAGGCTCGCCTCTCAGGTGCGCATGAATTCCCCATGCGGCTCTCTTTCCCGCTCCAATTGCCGCGACGACCGTTGCGGGACCGCTCACCGCGTCTCCACCCGCGAAGACATCCGGAATGCTGGTCTGGCAACTGATCGGGAGCGCCTCGATGGTCGCCTTGCGCGAAAGCTGAATCTCGCCGAAACCAGGGTAGTCCTGCACATGCGGTCTCTGGCCGATAGCCGCGATCACCGCGCCCACCGGCATCCTGTATTCAGACCCTTCAATAGGGATCGGCCGGCGACGGCCGCTGTCGTCGGGCTCACCCAAAGTGGCCATAACGCACTCGATCGCTTCGAGTTTGTTTTTCCTCCCGTGAATCGCGACGGGAATCGTTAACTGATGGAAGTGCACCCCTTCTTCCGCGGCTTGAATGATCTCCTCAAAGTGCGCAGGCATTTCCGACCGAGTGCGGCGGTAAAGGATGCTGACGTTCCTGCATCCCAGCCGCACGCAGGTCCGGGCCGCGTCGATGGCTGCGTTGCCGCCTCCCACAATGGCCACGTTATCCGCCGGCTTCTTTTTCTTGCCGAAGGAAACATCTTTCAAGAAGGTCAGCACGTCGATTACCTGCGGGTAATCAGCTTCCCCGGGGATGGCGAGTCGGCTGCTCTCCCACGCTCCGATGCCCAGGAAAAAAGCCTTGTAACCGTCCTTTCTCAGATGGTCCAGGGTGAGGTCTTTGCCGACCGGCGTGTTTATCCTTATGTCCACTCCCATCGCGGCGATTGCGGCGATTTCCCTTCGGACGAACTCTCGGGAGAGCCGGAACTCGGGAATCCCGGTCACCAGCATACCGCCCGGTTCATGAAGCGCTTCAAATATCGTAACCTTGTATCCCTCCCATGCAAGGAAGTACGCTGCGGACAATCCCGCAGGACCGGATCCGATCACCGCGACTCTCTCCTTGAGATCAGCCTTGGGCGCGGGAATGGTATAGCCTGCCCCGCTCTCCATCACCATTTTGGCCGCGAGCCCTTTGAGGTCCTTTACGCAGAGCGCCTTATCCAAGTACCGCCGCTGACACCAGGACTCGCACGGATTGGGGCACACCAGCCCGCAGACCCACGGAAACGGATTATCCTCGCGGATGAGTTCCACGGCTTCGTCGTACCGACCCTGACCGATGAGCGCAATATAAGACGGGACATCAATTCCGGCAGGGCAATTGAGCTGGCAGGGCGCGGAAGATTCTCTCTTAAGCCCGTCCGCATCGTATACAATATGACTCGTATCAGCGGCCGGGCCGGGTGGAAACAATAAATTATCGTTCATCTTCGGCTCCGAAGCAGGTCGTATTTTAGATCTCAAACTGAGGTCACAGCGGGCCATCGTCTATGGGGATTTACGGTTGGTAGGATAGGTGTCTTTCCTTGCGTGACCCGCTGGCAACCTCTCCTGGGATCGGCCCGATGGTGGGCTATCCTCAGTCTGTTCAATCACAAGGCTCTTGTGACTCTGCCGGTTGCTCTTCCTGTCATTTCCAAGGATTCCGCATACCTCTTTCTCAGGAGGTCTGACGCCTGATGCACAGGGCCGAAGTGCAGACATTGGGTCAGACATCCGGTAACGCACGCCGGCTTCAGGCCGCGATCCACTCGATCCATGCAATAGTCGCACTTGACGACCTTGCCGGTTTCAGGGTTCCACTGGGGCACTCCCCACGGACACGCGGCTATGCAGCACTTGCAGCCGATACACAAACCCTGGTCCACGAAGACAATGCCGTCCTTGGCCCGCTTTTGAATCGCGCCGGTGGGGCAAACGTGCGCGCAGAACGGATTCTCGCAGTGGAAACAGGGGAGGAAATGGTAGTCCATACGAAGGATGCTACTCCTTACCCGAGGACCGATCTCGATGATTCTGCATAGTCTCGGCCCAATGGGCAGGTTGTTCTTCATCTTGCAATGAAGCTCACAACTGTAGCACCCAATGCACCGTTCGGAATCATGGTACAGGTGCAGACGATTCAAGTTTCCTTCTTCCACGGGAGTGAGGTGTGGGAATACCGACATGATTGCCTCCGTTTATCTTGAGCACGCCCCGCGATTCGTGCGAGCCGGGGCGCAATAGCTGACCGTTTGAACCCATTGTATGAAACGTCGCTGAAGAATCCGCGACTTTCCGCCGGAAGGCGCCATAAACGGGCACTCGGGGGCTTCGTTATTTCGATATCTTCTCCACGGTGACGAAGCACTCTTGCATGGCCGCGCTGCCACCCACGTAGTCTGTTGCAAAGTTTTGCAGCTCTGCGTCGCTCAAGCCGACTGAGTAGGCGTAACGCTGCGCTTTGGCCCGCTTGCCGAACGCGTGAGGCAAGTACACGGCTTCCGGGTGAATCGCGTCCGTGGTGTAAGCAACGGTCGTCCCCGATCCCGTGTCGCTGGAAACCAGCACCAGGTCCCCATCATTGATTCCCAGAGATTCCGCGGCCTTCTTGTTGATCCAGATGGGATGGTTGGGGAGCACTTCTTTTATGTACTTGTTGTTGCTCAGGGAGCCCTGAGTGTAGAGCGCGTTTCTGCCGATGATGAGCCGCAGCTTGCCTTCGGGAACCTGGAGGGGTTCGTACGGCGGAAGCGACGGCAACCCGGCTCCTTCCATCTTGGCGGAGATCACTTCGATCTTCTTGGACGGCGTCTTGATCTTAAGACCTGTGTCGCGGTCGTACCAGATCTTCTCCTTTGCCAGGTTGACCACGCCGGTCTTGCCGAACTGGGAAAGTTCGATTCCGGCCTCAGAGAGCTTCCACTCATTGTATTCATCGATGTCTTTGTAGAAGAACTTGTCGCCGAAACCCAGCCGATTGGCCAGCTCTTTGAAAATTCGCCACGCGGGCTGCGTATCAAACCGTGCGGGCAAAACCGTCCGCCTCAGGGCCAGGATCGGCTTGAGCCCTTTGCGCTCCTGGATGGGGTCCCCGCGCTCCAGAAAATGGGATTCGGGCAATACCACGTCAGCATACCATGCGGTATTACTCCAGTTCACATCAATGGCCACGACCAACTCGAATTTGTTCAACGCCTGGATCAATGCGTTTGTGTCGGGAGTTGAATACAGCGGGTCGAATCGATAGATGATCAAAGCCTTCACCGGATAGGGCTGCTCGGTTTCCGCGGCTTCCACGAGCATATGCGCAATACCCTGGCCCTTGTCCACGATGGGAAACTTCTTGCCGGGGCCGATACCGTCGAACCGGTCCCCTTTGGGCGCATCCAAGGTCGAATCAAGCTCCTTGAGTCCTTTTCGGCCGACGTCCGTAAGGCCTTTCTTGAAGAAGAGCCCGCCCTCCACCTCATAACTCCCCATCAAAGCGTTCAAAAAGAGAATGGACCGTCTCATGTGGAATTCGCTCAAATACCGGGCTGCAAACCAACCGATGTGGAAAATCACCTTGGGTTTGGCTTCGCCGAATTCCCTGACAAGCCGGCGAATCGTGGCAGCTTCCACGTCGGTCTCTTTTTCGGCCCACTCCGGCGTGTACGGCTCCACATAATTGCGCAGCGCATCAAAATCCTTGACCCACGTCTGCACGAAATGCTCGTCGAACAGGTTGCTCTTGATGATCTCGTTCATGAGCGCCAGATTAAAGGCCCAGTCCCCACCCGGCCTGATCTTTACCCAGTAGTAGGACCTGACCGCGGTCTTTGAGGCGCGAGGGTCGATGGTGACGATTTTCACTCCGTTGTCCATTGCGGCCATCAATTGGTTCACTTCGGCGACGGTCAGAGACTCATAGATGTTTCGACCGTAAAGGACCACGTATTCCGAATTCTCAATGTCGAAACCGAGCGCCTTTCGTCCCACGCCCAGGGTCGCCTGACACGCGGTGTGCAAGGAGAGGGGGCATACGCTGTTGTGCGTGAAGTCGTTGGGCGTGCCCAGTCCGCGGGCGAATGCCTTAACAAACTCGTTATTCAGGCTGCCACGATAGCCGACCAGGATACTCTGAGCGCCCCATTTCTCGGCGATGGCCTTCAATCTGTCGGCCACATAGTCGTACGCCTCGTTCCAGCTTGCGTCACGCCATTGACCTTCTCCCCGGGAGCCGACTCGAATCTGGGGGCGGGTCGGCTTCTCCGTGTCGTTGAGGAACCATTTTGCCGCAGCGCCTTTTGCGCAGAGCCGAGTCCCTATGGAGCCGACAGCCGGATTGCCGAATATGGTCGAGACGACTCCATCGTCCAACGTCACTTCTATGGGACAGCGTGCGGAGCACATCTCACACTGGCTGTATGCTTTCGTTTCCATTGTCGAAACACCTCACCGCATCTCAAGGGGTTTGTGACAAACGCTTACCATGGTGAACTCGGGCGGAGTTCCGCGGCGCGCATCAGTCCCGCGCTCGCCCGTATCCAAAGAGTCGATTTATTGCTTTCCGGGAACCTTCTGCTCTCCTGCGCTTGTATTCAGATCCGCCAGGGTTTTTATCTTGCGAGATCGAAGGTCGTACGAATCGAGGATCGCCTTTATCCTCTTGAAATAAGGGATCTTGTATTTGACCCGCCGGAACATCAAATACGCGGCCGCGTACAGCGCAATGAAAACAGCAGGAAAACCGAGTGAATGTTCGGAGAAGAGGATCGGAAACTCCACCTCTCCAAATCGATACTGCATCCATGTCAATGCAAAGGGAATCGGCCAAAGGAAGGCCGCTGAAAGCGCAATCTGCATGAAAAACGACTTCCCGAACGCATCGTTGGCAAGCTTATTCGCGGCATTGTACGCGTCCTTTTCGCCGGCTTGCACCGCGTCCATCGATAGGTTCTGATAGCGAATAACTTCGTCGGTGACCTTATCGATACGCTTCTTGATGATAAGGAAGACCACAGAAATTGTGAGTTCTCCGATTACCAGCGCGATGAAAGCCAGGAGAAAAGTCCCTAGCATGAAATCCGCAAAAGCGTGCCCCGTGATCCGGTACAGCCAGATCAGGTAAGGATCCATAAGAAGGTACGCGGGGTGCATTTCCACGGCGCGAACTTCACACGACCGATTATGGGGCCGGTTGTCGCCGGCCCCTGTTCAAAAGAGTCATCACCCAAGCATGTGTTCGATTACATGCCCGGGAAGATCGAATAACCGAGAAAACCCTTTGTCGTATATCCCACACCCACGTAAACCGCGAGCACCACGAAGATCCGCTTCAACCAGACGTCCGGAATATATCTGGACGTCATGGGACCGACGATTGAACCCACAAGGATTCCTATGAGTTCCACGCCGATGAAATATAGGTCCACGGGAACGCCTTTGACGAACATGAACGAAAAGATCGACGTAACCATGCTGACGAAGACAGCCATAGCGGACGTCCCGGCAACGACGTACATCGGTAAGCCCGCGACGGACGTCAGGAAAGGCACGTACAAGAAACCGCCTCCCACACCGATAAAGGAGGAAATCGCCGCAATTACGAAACCCCCGATAATCGGCCAGATGGGGTTGAAGGAAAACTCCACACCGTAGAACGTGAACTTAATGCGGGATACGCCCCAATGGGTCACATGGACGCCCCGGGCCGCCTCATCAGTTTTTTCGCCCGCAGCTTTCTTTATGTGCTCCCGTTCAAATGCCGCGGCCGCTTCTTTTGCAGCCTTCTTGCTCTTTTGTCCCGCCTCGGTGGTTTCGTAGAAGAGAAAGCAACCGATGACCAGCACGATGATGCCAAAGTAGCCGATATAGGCGCTCAGATTGATCTTGCCCGCGGTCAGAACCGGGATAATATATGCTCCGGCAATCCCGCCGCCGGCCAAAAAGAGACCCAACGGCAAAACCAATCGGCCCATCCGGTAATAGGTGAGCGAGGAGATGAGCGAGGACAGACCGACTAAATACTGGTTGCTCGTTCGGATGGAGTCGGTCAGCAGCTTGTTGAGCACCGGACTCGTGTCTTTGAACGTCCTCCCATAATCCGCGAGGCCGAAAACCGTTATGTGGCCGACACCGGCCATGATGCCCCCAAAGGCGCCAACAGTTGAAAAAATCCATCCGACCCAGATGCCCCAAATTACCGCGAGCAGGAGGTTGGGCTTGGGCGCCCCGGGGATCCCCATGAACCCAGGAGCTGCTTTCGAGTCGATCTGACCCTTTCCGGTCCCTGCGGGAGTCTTCGCGATCGCCTCCTCCAGTTTACCCGCCTGTACCGGGGAAGCCATCATTGCCGTGGCAAAAGCCGCCATGAGGGCCACTGCCAACACAACCATCCAACGTCTGTTCATGCTCTCTCTCCTTTCGATTCAGAACCGCCTGACCGGACGGCGCGTCAAACATAAGAAAAACGATGCCCCACAACGAACACGGCCTCTTGACACACTCGCCCTTACGGAAGCCCGCGCAAGCGCCCGTGTCTCCCGGAATCAGACCTTTCCTTCAGAAAGACCTGCGCTGTACGCGGCGATATCGCAGTTCCATTGAAAATCCTCTTGGCTGATGGCGTGCCCGTGTGCTGAGACGAGCGAAACCGCGGGCGCATAACATCCTCTGCCCAAGGACCTCAGGACTTGCTGCTCGCTACGAGGCCGACGATACTCTGGGTCTGTACGAATGCTCGGTCAAGAATCAAAAGGCTTCCAGGAGCCGTTGTGGAAACCTAATTAGTTAAATTAACCCAATCGACAAATAATGTCCAGGTATTTTTTCCCATCTCCCAATCGCCCCCAAACAACAGCTCCACCCAATACTCAAGCAGACCCCAACCCCCGCCGGGTACCAAGGCCCGCGCGGAGATCAGGGGCAAGCCCGGTCGAAAGATCGCCGCGGAACCGCGGGGATGCGGAGCGATGTTGCAGCGAATGCGCTTGATCTTGATGTGGCCGGAGCTCCATTTGCCGCGCGAGCCACCATTTTGCGCGCGTCTCTCTTGTCACCCGAGCGCGGAAGTCGTCCTGTCGCGCGCATGTCGGTTTCGTAAGCCGGCTGCGCCGGCGTAACCTGGAATTCGTGTTTCCATCCCGGTCGAGCGCCCTCGAGGACGGGCCGCGTCGATCCAGTCGACAATACGGTTTCGCGGAGGAAAGGCTTGAAGAAGCGCACGCCGAACAGAGGTCCAAAGAAGCGCAACCGTGTCCGGTCAGGACGCGCTGGACCGCGCAAGGGAGCCGGCGCGCCGCGGGTTGGCGACGATTAGGAGAAGGTGATGTGGGGCTTGGTATGGTTGGTCCCGGCAGCGGGAGAGCCGCCCTGAATCGCGCAATAACCACGCGCGGGCGGCTCACCCAAGATCAATCAGCAGATATCAGGGTCGAAGAAAGGGGAAGGCGAAATCACTTCTTGCACTTCTTGCAATCCGTGACCACTTTGCCTTTGGCTTTCGAGCACTCGGCCTTCGTCATCTCTTTGCAGTCGCCTTTGATGCAGCACTTGACCTTGGCGGCGGTCGAAGCTTTCTTCTCCGCAGCCATAGTCATGGGGACCGCGAGCACGAATGCCAATAAAACAACCAGCGCCATGATCTTCTTCATCAGATGCCTCCTCAATCGAGGGACAACTAACCATGCCCTAACTCGTGGTTAGGGAGGTATTACAAACGCGAATCCTACTGCCGAGCCTGCGCGTGACGCAAGTTCTTTTTCGACGGTTTCGCCGGCCCTTATCGTGGAACTTCTCTCGACACGCTAAATCCTGACTCCGCGAACATGGTCGTGAGCCTGGCCAGGTGCGGCGCACCCACGAAGGCCGCAGCGTTTCCTTCCTCCATGTGGCTGAGCATTCGCTCAAAGAAGATATCATCACGTCGGTCTATTATTCCGGGATCGCGGGTAGGAAAGCCGTATGGGTTTGAAAAGATCTTATCCGTATCCCCTGCCAGATACCATTTCACAAAGCGTCGGGTGTACGAATTCCACTGGTCCATGCGGGAAATGAAATCCACGATCTTTTTCTGCGAAAGGCTGCCCAGAACTTGTATCTGTTCCTCTATTGTTTCCAGGAAAACGATACGCTTTCCCATCTCTTGAGCGATGCGGTACGCCTCCATATCAACGGAGTATTTCCACCCGTTTTTCCGAAGGAATCGCGAATGGAGCGCGAAGAAAGCCATCCACGGGCTCATGCCTTCGAGGACGGAAAAGACGGTGTCTCTGGGCGCAGGGGTGAAGAACTGAAGGCCCATATCCGATCTACGCTGACTCGCTTCGGGGGCCAGCACATCAGCGATTCGGCGTATGATGCGATCGTCAAACTGTGCCAGGAGTTCTTCCGAATTTCCGGAGCCGATTCCCGCGGTGCGCACCTTTTCCATGTTCTCTTCGTCCAACGGTCCCTCGAACAACGCCACTCGTGTTTCTTCCAGGAGCCGTGACAGGGAAGTCCGAAAACTGTACGGGAAGAAATGGGCTGTTCCCACGATGAAAGACGTCCGGCCGTTCTTTTCCAGACGCCATATCATTCGAAGTTCTCGTTCCCACAGTCTCCTGAAGAGCAACATCACCATTTTCCGCTTTCAGTCTCATGGACCGTGTACCCGACTATGGCCCCCAAGAAGGACGGTCTTCTTACCAAGAACTCGCACATCACATAATTCATGGAAGGCGCGCCGCCCCATTTCTCCTTGAAACGGCGAATGCCCTGGTTCACCCCGAGTCCGAGATGAATGTATTGCTTGCCGCCATCGCGACTGAGGCGGATCATCTCGGAAGCCAAAAGGTCCGACGCGCCCGACACGTAGCTCTTCTTTGAATGGCAACCGATCACGTACGTGGAAAAACGCGCGGCCGAAAAGTCTACTACGTAGAACGCTGCCAATTTCCCATCATGGGCCCACGCGCTCAACACCAAAGAATCATCCGTAGCGCCCACGTAATCCCACATTCTAAAAAGCAGCGCTTTCACGCGGGCAGGCGGATTTACCAGGCCCACGAATTCCCGCGCGAGTTCCGCATGCGCGTCACTGAGCGCATTTCCGCCCTCGATGAGCAGATTTCGCGCGGCCTTTGCCAGCGCGCGACGCAATCCGGAGGGGATCGCCAGAGTACTCAGATCCAGGGTGTAGTACTGGTCGGTTTCTCGTTCGACACAGGAATTCGCAAAAGACCGCGGGGTATCAGGCGCGGCCAGCGAGAGCCGCTTGGGCTTGAAGCGCTGAATCATTCGGTTCAACGCTGCCTCCAGAGCTTGAGATTCGAACTCGCGCCCCAAGGGATAGCCCACCACGATGAGCGCATCGCCCGCGCGACAACAGAAATAGTCGTCTATGAGAAACGGCTCTCCTCCAGACACCAGAGTCATGAGGTTCACACAGTGCTCGGGGACATAAGCTTGAGCGTGAATCCACGCATGTTGCTCAGGTGTGATCATTGCGCCACCCGCGCCTAGAGGACAGCATTTGGCGCTTCCACCTTCAGAGCCTTTGCGCCTGCTCAGAAGGACGATAGCTCGGGACGCGAGCATAGCACATTGACTGAAGGCTCGGAAGTGTAGGTCCGTTTGGGTTACGGCCCGCTTTGGACGAGTTGACACCTAAACTACCCAAGAATATGATGAACAGGAAGATCTGTGGCCCTAGGGCGGAAACTCTAATCGTAACTCATGAAGAATTGATGAGACCAGGACGGACATTCTCTCTCTCGGTCGCGCGGCGCATTGAACGGGGCTTCCCGGGTGGAGACTTGGTGGCTATTTCATGCTGAGCCGGGAAGAACAGGAAATTGTCTACCAAAAGGCTTATGTCGCTGAACATCTCGTCCACTACGTTCAGGCCATGTCCGGCGCGGACCCCTGCCTCCATGACGGTTATCTGTGCTTTCTGAAAGCCGACCACCTGATATTTGTCGGCTATGCTCTTGAAGAACGAGCAGTTGAACCCGAACATGCCTATGAAAGCGCATGCCGACTCTTCCAACCGGCGACGGTCGCTGTCATATCTCCGAAAATCTGGTTCCCCGAGAGTGACGCAGAGCACGCCGTCCACGACACGTGCTACCGATTGACCCTGCCCATTGGAGAAATCAAACCCGACTTGGCGTACATGATTCGCCGGGCGGAGCGGGAGGTCAGGATCGGTCGAGGCAGCTTCGGTCCGGAACACAAAAAACTCACAGAAGCGTTTATCGCAGAGCGGCAAATTACCGCAGGCCATGAGGAGATCCTTCGCCGGCTCCCTGAGTATGTGGTGAGCGCTCCCACCGCGCGATTGCTGGAGGCGAGGAAAGACGGTGAATTAGTCGCGTTCAGCGTTCTGGATCTTGGTTCGGCATCTTATCTGTTCTACTTGTTTAACTTCCGCTCCACGGTGACCTATGTGCCGGGAGCATCCGATTTGCTCTTTCACCAGATGGTCAATATGGCGGAAGACGAAGGCAAGGGCGCGGTCAATCTGGGGTTGGGCATAAGTGGTGGTGTGCGGCGTTTCAAAGAAAAGTGGGGCGCCAGCCCGTTCTTGCCGTATACTGCCCTTCAGGTCCGGCGGAAACCTATAGGCCTATTGGACATGCTCAGGCGACTTGTGTGACGTGTGGCTCATGATCGACTCCTCTCCTCGCACCGGAGGCCATATGACTGCGGAGGAGGCTCACAGCGGTTTCTGGGCAGGTCTGCTGCGCAGGTTTGGTTTTTCGCCTCACCCGGAGAAGATCCCGAAATGTACGGTTTCGAAAAAGCGGCGGTGGAGGCTCGTACAGGTCGAGTCATCGATGGCCTGCAATCTGCGATGCGTCATGTGCCCCTGGAAGGCCTACAGGGAGATCGTGTGTAATCAAGGGCTCATGTCCCAAGAGATCTGGGAGGCTGTGCGTCGGCGCCTGCCGGAAATCGCTTCGGTGGACTTCACTGGTGGAGGAGAGCCCCTCCTGCAGCCAAGTCTGGTTGAATGGGTCTCCGAAGCTCATTCAGCGGGATGCGAGACCGGAATCCTATCCAACGGCCTACTTCTGAAGAAGGAACTTGCAAGGCAATTGATCGACGCCGGCCTCGATTGGCTCTGCGTCAGCATGGATGGGGCCGACAAGGAGCTATACGAGCGAATACGGCCCGGATCCGATTTTGAGCGGGTCTGCAATAATGTGGCCGACATCGCCAAAATGCGATCGAACAAGATTCCCAAGACCATGATCAACTTCGTTATGATGCATATGAATTTCCACCAGGTCCAGGACATGGTCAAACTCGCGGCTCGTTTGGGCGTCGACCAGATCAATTTCAGGCAGTGCGAGGTGATACGGGGAGAGCACGGGAAAGGCTTCGGCCTCTTTCGCCCGAAGGAGAGCGAAGAGATCCGAAGTTACAGGAAGGAGCTTCTCAAGGCGCTGAACCTTGCAGATCGGATGAATATCCGCACCACGGCGTTTCCTTTCACCCCGCGGCAACGGCCGGTTTGCGAACAGGACCCCAGAGATGAGATCTTCATTCGCTATGACGGTCACGCAGCCCCATGCATCAATCTGGCCATCGGCGGTCCCACTACTTTCCTGGACCGAGAAGTTGTCTTACCTACGGTCCATTACGGTCGGATTCCCGAAAATGATCTTCTCGATTTGTGGGAGACCGACACCTGCCGACATTACCGGGAAATCTTTGAGAACAGAGCCCGGGTGTACGAACAAACCTTTATGGCCGGGATGATGGGTGACTCACGAAAGACCGCGGATAAGCTGCATGAAGAGGCGGTCAAGAGAATGCCTCAAGCCGCGGAAGGTTGCAGGATATGTCATTATCTCTATGATGTATAGTATCCATTGCAGAGGGAGGTTTGCATGAAGATCACGTCCGTCTTAGGCAGCCCGCGGGTGAAGAAGGGCAACACCGCCAAAGCGCTCGGTTGGGTTGAGGAAGAGTTGGTGGCGAAAGGCCATCAGATAGAGCGGATAAATGTTGCGGAACGCAAGCTTAAGGGCTGCATCGAGTGCTACACGTGCCAGGGCATTCCCGACGAGCCCGGGTGTCCTCAGAAGGACGATGCGGTAGCCATATTCGAACGGTTTCGCGCGTCCGACGTGCTCCTCTACGCTTCACCGCTGTTCTGTTGGGGATACTCGGCTCAAATCAAGCCGTTGATCGACCGGCATTTTTGCCTGATTACAGGATACGGGACCCGGAAGTGGAAGTCGCTCATCGCAGGGAAAAGGGCAGGTCTCCTGGTCACGTGCGCAGGGCCGGTGGAAGGGAATGCCGAGCTACTCCTGGAGATGTTCAAACGGCTCATGGATTACAGTAAGTGCAAGATTGCCGACACGTTGGTGATCCCCTTTACCACCACCGCGGACGCTATGGGAGAAGACATCAGGAAGGAGGCTGTGAAGTTCGCCCACACCCTGGCGGGAAAACCGTGAGCTTTCATAGCAGCGGGATTTCTCCGTCAAAAAGCGTTTGACGTCATCTTGCCTCCTAGTCCGTCAGTGACAATTTATGATCACGTTGCGTGACGGTTGGAGGTACGACATGAGAACCTTAAGAGTCGATCCCATTCCGTTTATCGCGGTAGCAGTATTCGCGGGGATGCTGTTCGTAATCTTCAGTATCCAAGATGTGTCAGCCGCGGCTCGGGGTGGCAAACAACAGCCCGCTGGTCAAACAGTGACACCGACAAGTCCTTCGACACCGACCGGGGGCGGCGCTTCCGGAGGGCAGCGAAGCCTGAATCGCCCGGCGGCAATCGATTTCTCATGCGCAGGCAACTGTTCCGGCAGTAAGAGCGCGTGCTATGCTCAGTGCGGTCCGGGCTCAGACCCACTTTGCGGGCCAAGGTGTGATAGGCTGTATAATCACTGCATGTACCAATGTAGGAACATGCAGAGGGTGCGGTAGGGAATTCGAGCCGTTCCTACAACTACAGGCATTCAGCCCGCCTGGCAAGCACGGGCGACTCCAGGTTGATGCCCACTCTGATGGCTCTGAGTCCTTGCACGCCCGGCATGTCGGCCAATTCAAGGGATTCCATGTCGGAGAGAAGCATCCCTTCGCTCTGTAGGAAGCTGATATGCCCGCGGATCTCCCTGGCTTCATCCGGCCTTGAGTAGATGAGCGCGACCTTATCAGGCTGCGTGAGCCTCTCTTCTTCTCCTCGCACCATGGCTTTGTCGATGCGCGACCTCACGATCTCGTGAGCCACGTCATAGACCCCATCAACATCGAATCGCTTCTCGTCAAAGCGGAAGCGAACGGACAGCGGGTTATGGTTGACGAGGATCAGGTGCGTGATGCTGAGGGGCACCTTCAGGTGCGGCTTGATTTGATGAGCGTGCCACGCGATTCCACACGCTACGATAATCTGCCAGAGCCGGAGGTTTCTCGCGTAGAGTTCGTTGAAGGAATCCTTTTCCGCCATGGACGCGCCTACGTAGATAAGATAGTCCAGTCCGTCTGTCTGATGCTTGCTGAAATAGTGGGGGAATATGCTCTGGGCTTGCGCTTCTTCCCGATCCAAATAGCGACTGATTCGCTCATTGAATGCCGAAACGCTCTGCTCGTATTCTTTACGCATACGATACACGGTCCTCATATTTGGGTCGATCTGGGCGGCATAAGCGTTGATCGCCTCCTCGGCGCCGCGGCTGAAACTCTTCATCAGAGGAAAAAGAGGCTCGACTTCGCCGGCGAGGAAGTTGATCACAGAGGAGTCATCTCCGGTTGACAGCCCCGCGCCTATGGTTTCCATGCGTTGTCTTATCTGGTGGCCCAACTCATACAGGATAGGCATCGGCTTGGCTTCTGCTGCGGACTGTGCCACAGTGAGGGCCAGCCGCAAATGTTCGGTCAAATCAGCGCTCACAGCCTGGTTGCGCGCCTCTGAAGAGCCGCGAATATCCGATGCCCCGTACAGCGCATTCACCTTATTGAAGACAATCGGCTCCAGTTCCGCGGGTTCGCCCCTGTTGATCTTCTCCAGATAGTTCAGCACCGCCTGTCGGAAACGCCATTCCACCGAGGGATGCACCGGAGTGCATCGCTCCTGGATGATGGCCTGTATGTTTTTGTCCAGGTCGTCGAGGGATCTCTTGAGCGCCATGGAAAAGAGCGGAAGGATTTCACCCGTCAGCATGGCCTCTCTGGGGCCGAGATCTCCGGGATGGGGCGATCCGACCTTCATGGCGCCTATCAGTCGGCCTTGATACAAGAGCGGGGCGACCAGAACGGACCTTATCCCGTGGCGGATCACTTCCTGATCGATAGGGTGGGTGAAATCCCCTTCGAGCATGTCTCGGATGCGGAGCATCTCGCCCTGTTCCGCAGCTCGATGAAAGATGGAACCGACCGTTTGTTCGAGGGGAATGTGGACGGATTCCGAGAAAATGCAGTTGGAGCTCATCTCGCATCCTGTGGATAGGACGAGGACCTGGTCACCTTGAATAGCGGAGACCCCGACGGCTACGTCCGGCTTGCCCAGGAGGGTCCGAATACGATTTTGCAAGCGAGAAAAGCCGCTTTGAGAGATGATGGAGCCCTGCTCGGCAAGGTCTCTTTCCAGGCCGGCCAGCACTTCCGAAAGGGTGACATCAATGGCTCGAAGAACCCCGAATCCCTGAAATTCGAATTGTCGCAAAGGCAGGAGCTTGCGGAGCACGTCCGGCTCGGTCAAGTTCTCCATGATCGTGATTCGATCTTGCTCCGAAAGGGGCGGAAGATCCCCATTGACTCGCACCTCGACAAAACGCAGATCGGGCCTGAATCCGAAGTAGCGTTCCAATCCGGTCTCCGGATCGGTAATAATGCGAATCAAAGGATATTCAAGGTCCTCCTTTATTCCGTAGCGCCGCCGCAAGATGAGAAGAAGGAATTTGAGGAGCCTCCCCCTTGCGAACGCCTCTCCCGGCACGTTCCATCTGCCTTTGAAGCTGCCGTCCTCATTGACCATCAGTCGCTGAAAGAGCGGCGAAACAAACGCGGGCTGAAGCGTGAACGGCGCCATAGCGGCCGCCACCTCCGTATCCCAGAAAGCAGGGGGAAAGACAGCGGTCATCAGGGTCCGAATCAGACCGTTATGCTGATTGAGAATAGAGAGATCCTCAATGGGCCCGAGCAATTCAGGCGAGCGAGCCAATCCTGCTTCAATCTCGCCGGAAAGCGGCCCCCATCCGTTTTCGTTGGAGGCGGCCTTTTCCCTCCAGAAGTCGACGAGTGGTTTTAAACTGAAAACGCACCGGAAAGGCGGCTCTTGAGATATGGGATTCATGGTGGAACTCCATTCTGTGGCATGACGCTAAGCGATGCGGCGCACGTAGTCATCTGTATGGAATATCGGCCAATTAAACATATTATAAGGCCTCGGCCCGAAAATGTAACCCCCTGGGCGCGGATGAGCGTCTCTCTAAGGGGCTGTTTGCGCCCACCTTGGGCCTTCCCTCCCGGGTAATCCGAACATGGGAGGCGCCTGGGGCAATGAGTTGGTTATGAACGAAGTCGGGCGCCGGAACTTGCCCGGAGGGAACTATAATCCAAGCTTATGGTTTTTCCGCATCGGCGATTCTACGGTCGTGCGGTAAGCCCTCCATCGTTCGTGGCCGCCCTTGAGTTTCCTCGTGAGCAGCGAAAAGATGAAAGGTGTACACCGGTTGAGAACCGGCCTTGGCCTTGATGAGCATGTCCAGAAAGTCTTTGTCTGCCTGCGATAAGGTCTTGTTTCGATCGTATACGATGTCCACCGCTAGAAGAAAAGGACCTTCCCTGAGCGGAATAGCTCTGAGTTCACCCTTGTTCACTTCGTGATCGACGCCCATGCGCGCGAGAAAGGTAACACCGTTGCCCGCGGCCACCATCTCCTTGATGAAGTCCACATTTCCCGTTTCAATGGATCCTCGCGTTGAAATACCGTGATCCCGGAAGATCCGATCCACCAGCAGGCGAGTCCCGGAACCTTTTTCGCGCAGAATGAGGTTCTCGCCCGCGAGTTCCTCCACGGAAACCGCTTCTCGTTCAGCCAGGCGATGAGCAGGCGAGGTCAGGACGACCAACGCGTCTTCAATAAACGGGATCACTTCCAAGTTCTCTTGATACGGGAGGCGACCTACGATGGCGATATCATTTCGATTCTCCCGTATATTGGCCAGCATTTCTTCGGAAGAGCCTTCACTGATCTGGATGCGAACGCGAGGAAACGCAGCTCGAAAGGCCGAGATGTAGCGTGCAAGCAGGTGGCGCACAAGCTGCTTGGAACTCCCGATTCGCAACACCTCTTCGGCAAAATCGTGGGCCTGATCGAGAACTCGTTCCGCGTCTTCGACCAGGCCGAAGATCTTCTCCGCAACCTGATACAGGAGCTTGCCGGATGGCGTCAGCTCCAGCTTTTTCTTTCGCCTGATGAAAAGCTGCACGCTGTGACGATCTTCCAGCGCCTTTATCTGAAGGCTGACCGCAGGCTGGGTAATGAAGAGCTTATCAGCCGCACGGGTGATGCTTCCGCAGCTTGCGGCATAGTAGAATGCTTTCAACTGGTTGAGGTTGAGGTCTGAGGGCATGGAGTTATGGAAAAATAAGTTTTCCTTATGACATCATAAAAATTCCTGCTTTGACATGTCAACATAAATCCTGTCACGCTGTGTATAGCGGCAGACCTAGCGTTTCGCACGAACCGATCTCAAGTTCCTGTTCCAGCATCTCAACGCGGACACCTCCAAGGCGCCGGCCTGACTACCTCTGCGGTTACCGTAACAAGGAGAAAGCGGATGACTGAGGAATATGACGGCATCATCATCGGCGCCGGCCCTAATGGACTGACAGTGGCAGCCTATCTTGCCAGGGCCGGACTGAAAATTCTTGTACTGGAGCGTCGTTTCGAAGCAGGTGGTGGGCTGGCGACGGAGCAGGTCACTCTTCCCGGGTTTCTCCATAATACCCACGCGGTGTACATGCCTATGGTGGATTATGCGCCGCCGCTCGTAGACTTCGACGATTACCTGACCAAAGACTATGACCTGGAATTCGCGTTTCCATCCCCGGTCATGGCCATGCCGTTTGAAGACGGCTCCTCGCTCTGCCTTTTCCAGGACACGGACAAAACCTGCGAATCGATTGGCCGCTTCTCCAGGAAAGATGCCGAGACTTACCGGGGGATCGCGGAGCGTTATCGGGTCCTGACGGAGGATTTCCTCGGACCTGCCACGTATGAACTTGCCAAGCCCGCATTCGAGCAGCTCGTCACGTTGCAAGCCACCGACGTGGGCCGCGAGATCAGCGAGATCACGGAAAAGACACCACTGGACATCGTCAACGGTCTCTTCGAGAATGACCGGGTCAGGTGTCTGTTCCTTTATCTCAGTTGCATGTGGGGGCTCCATCACGATTTGGAAGGAGTGAGCTATCTTGTGCCGCTGCTTGTCAACAGGGCGGTGAACTACAGGCTGGTGAAAGGCGGATCGCACCACCTGGCCCATTTGTTTACCAAAGTGCTCTATAGACACGGCGGTATGATCATATCTCCCGTGAAGGTGAAGCGGATCGTCATTGAAGGCGGAAAAGCCGCCGGCGTCGAGCTTGGAGACGGCACGCTGTACAAGGCGAACAAGTTCGTGGCCAGCAGCCTGGATCCGTATCAGACATTTCTGCAATTGGTCGGCGCGCAAAATCTGGAAGAGCGCTTTGTCACGAGGATCAATGATTGGAAATGGGAGATTACGAGCCTCTTCCACGTGCATTTGGCCCTGGACGGGGCGCCGCAATTTAACGCGGCAAAGTCTGATCCTGATCTGAACAACGCATTGATCATCGTGCTGGGGTACGAGACCGAGGAGAGCCTCATTCGCCACTATGAAGCAATCCACCGCGGTGAACTCTATCCGGGAGGGTTCAACTGTTGTTTCCCGTCGCTCCACGATCCGAAACAAGCCCCTCCGGGCAAGCACACGGCTCTGATTTCGCTCCACGCGCCGCATGACCTCAAAGAGGGCGGGTCTGAACGCTGGTACCGCATTCGAGAGCGCGAGGCCGATCGCTGTGTGGAGATGCTCAAAAAATACGCCCCAAATGTATCGGACGAAAATATCCTCTGGCGCTACATCACCACACCTTTGGATATCGGGAACAAGTTCGCGGACATGGTGAAAGGCTCGTACAAGCAGGGTCAGTACCATCCGCTTCAGATGGGTTACCTGCGGCCGAATGAAGACTGCTCTCACTACGCGACGCCGATTGAAAGACTCTACGTATGTGGCGCAAGCACGTTTCCCGGTGGGCTGATCACCTTTGGCCCCGGGTACAACGCGGCTAACAAGATCGCTGAGGATCTGGGTATCGAGCGTTGGTGGCCTGAACCGGACTGCGTGCGCAAGGCCAAGGCCAAAGGGACGTTGTAGGAGGCGATCGATGAAAGTGAACTCCACCGGCCTGGGAAAGACCGTCATGGTCGCTCACTTCGCCGATCTCGTCGCCGTGGAGGATGGCGGCAGACCCGCCATGAGGCTGAACATAGAAGCAACCGAACCGGTCCATTGGTCGATCAAGGCCACTGTGGGAGGAGATGATCTCAGAACATTCGCTCGGCTCTTTCTCCGACCCGCTAATTTCTTCTATGTGCTCAAGTTGCTTATAGCCGGGTCAAAGCTCGACCATCCGGAATCTCGGTAAAGGCCTCGGATATTATTCCGGGCCACCCCGCTGCAAACAAGGAGGTCTCTCCATGGCGGATAGGACGTACGACGCGATCGTGGTGGGTGGCGGTCACCAGGGAACGATTATTGCCTGTTACTTGCAGCACGCGGGCATGCAGACCGTGGTCTTTGAGAGACAGCACGAACTGGGCGGCGGCGCATGTGGCGAAGCGCTTCCGCTTCCGGGTTTTCTTCAGAATCCGTGCGCGCATTTCACTCGATTCTATGGGCATCCCGCGTATGACGACTTCAAGCTAAGGGAGAAGGGCCTGGCGTACGTCTATCCTGATCACAGCGAAGGCATGATTTACGACGACGGCGTGAGCTTTCTTGGATTCACCGCGTGGAAAGTGGTTGACCCGAACACCGGAAGGGCGGAGTTCGACGAAACCAACGCGCAAAAGACCGTCGATCAGATTGCCCGATTCTCGAAGCGGGATGCGGACGTGGCCTATGATCTGCTGGAAAAGTACCGGAAGAAGTGGCGGGCGGCGTTTCATGAGTGGCGATACAATCCGCCCACTCCATGGGGCGTTCCCGACGCCTTTGAGCGGCTCATCAACGATCCTGAAGCGCCCATCCCCCCTGAGTATCAGTTCTATACTTCACAGCAGGTCGCGTATGACCTCTTTGAGACCGACTATCTTCGGACGCTCTTCATGCGATCCTGCATGACGTCCAGCGGGGTGTTTCCTAATGATTGCATTGGTATCTACAAGACCTTGCATACGCTTGGCCTCATACTCTCGTGGGAACCAGCATCCATATCGGTCGGGGGCACTCACGCCATAACTCATGCGCTCCAGCGGGCTTTCAGTTCTATGGGTGGCGAGTTCGTGGTCGAGACGCCGGTGGAATGCGCCATCATTGAGAATGGCAAGGCAGTGGGCGTCAGACTGGAAGACGGTCGGGAGATCGCGGCGCGGCGCGTGGTGGTGAGCGACCTTAACACGCCGCAAACCGTCCTCCAGCTCATCGGCGAAGAGCACGTTGATCCGAAGATCGCTCATCGGGCCAAGAATACTCTCAAGGATCGGGCGCAGCTTTTCTGGGGCAACTTTGCGCTCCATGAGCTCCCTGCGTACACGGCGGCCAAGGATAACCCGGAAATCGGCATGTGTCCCAGGCTGAACTGGGGCCCGAAAGATGCCGATTACTTTGCAACTCGTCACCAGGCCGAGCTTTTCGTAAAAGGTATCCCGGAGAAGCTCGTCTGTATTGTGGCCCCGGACAGCATTTGGGACAGGACCCGCGCCCCGGGAGACAAGCACACCATCCTCATCGAGCAGTTCACTGCGCCGTATCGCTTCTTCAGCGACGGGGAATGGCTCCGCATGAAGAAGGAGATTGTGGAGATCGTGCGGGAGCAATGGTCCTGGTACGCTCCGAACATGACTCCGGACAACCTCATTGCCGCGCACATCACTACTCCGATGGACGTGAAGATGCGCAACATCAACATGCCTCAGGGAGGTTGGACCGGCGAGGACATGATCGCTTCGCAGATGGGTCGCATGAGACCTTTTCCGGAATTGGCGTTCTACCGTATGCCGGTGAAGAATCTCTATCTCTGCTCCGCGGCCGCGCACTCGGGCCCGGGAATCGGACGAGGGAGTGGATACAACTGCTTCAAGACGATTGCGGAAGACTATGGGCTTCCCAAAATCTGGGAACAAAAGGGGAGACCGTACTGATCCGGGAGGTTTGAATGCCTCGACTCGAAGGTCGAGTGGCTCTGGTGACGGGCGCGGGCAAAGGGCTCGGACGGTCGTTCTGCGTGAAACTGGCTGAAGAAGGAGCTCACATTGTCGCCGTGACACGCGCCGACATGGAGGGCCTCGAGCAGACCGCCAAGCTGGTGCGGAAACTGGGCCGGGAGGCTTTTTTGAGTCAGGTTGACGTCTCGGATGAAGCTCAGGTCAGCGGGATGGCGCAGGAGGTGTTCGGCGCATTCGGTCGCGTGGACGTGCTGGTGAACAACGCGGCCTTCTATTACGGCGTGAAACGGAAGGCCTTCACCGAGATAACCGCCGAAGAATGGGACCGAATGATGAGTGTGAATGTAAAAGGCCCGTGGTTGTGCGCCAGAGCGGTATTTCCCTTCATGAAGGCCCAAGGGAAAGGAAAGATTGTCAATCTGGCTTCGGAGGTCTTTTTCACGGGCTCGCACGGCTTCGCGCACTATGTTGCTTCCAAAGGGGGAGTCATCGGTTTGACGAGAGCGCTCGCGATAGAGCTCGGACCATACGGGATTTGCGTGAATGCGGTCGCGCCCGGATTCACCGACACGGAAGCCAGCCGCACTGTGGCCGACGTGGAGAAATACGACACGAGCCGCACTCCGCTCAAACGATTGCAGAAACCCGAGGACCTGGTGGGCGTGGTAGCCTTCCTGGCATCGGACGAGAGTGACTTTATTACGGGTCAAACCATCTTGGTGGATGGAGGGAGGGCGATGCACTGAATTAGTCTTAACGTCGCACACCAAGTCGAAAGCGGCGAAATCTCGTTCTGCTTTTCCCGTGAGAGCCCCCGGCCGGACTCCGGCGGCTCATTTCCGCACTTTGCGCACGCGCACGCGGCGATTCCTTCCTGAGACTGCTCCGCTGCTCCGATCACGCGGCTTTCGACCTGAGACCACTATACAAATAGGGTACTTCTCAGGCTGCCTTTTCAACCATCTTTCCACCAAATGCGAGGGCGGAGGAAACCATGAAAGTATACGATGTGGTCCCAGGACTGGAGTTTGACCCTGAGCGGGATTTGGCCCAATCACCCGCCTGGTTTCTTGACGGCACGCATTCAGTGCCTCCCTGGACACCCATGTTCGGTTGGTTCTGGATCAACTTCTGCCGGCACGGGATGCAATGGGGCGCGGAGAAATTGAGCTTGCCCACGGTTAAAGGATGGGATTGGCGTTTCATGAACGGGGGAGGGTACCTGACGCTGCTCTTGGTCACCAGCGAGGAGGAGAAGCAGCGCAGGGAAGGGGAGTTCCGCAAGGCCATCCTTCCCTTCATTCAGGACTATGAGGGGCTGTGGGGGGGCTTTGTGAAAGAGATCCTCTCGCGTTACGGCGCGCTCAAGGCGCTGGACCTCGACAAGGCCAGCAATATTGAGCTGCTGGACAATTTCGAGGAAACCATCGATACGTGCCGACGCATGTGGGAGATTCACATGTATATGATGTACGGGACGTATACGGCTTATATCCTCTTCGAAAACATGTGTCGTGACTTGGCCGGGATTGACGACACCTCACCCACCTTTCATAGGGTGGTTTCCGGTTTTGACAACAAGGTCTTTCAGGTGGACCGGCGCCTTTGGGAGTTTGCGCAGCGCGCGGTGAAGGACGATCTGGCAAATACCATCTCAAAGACCGACCCACCGGAGATCCGTCAGGAGTTGGAGAAAACGGACAAGGGCCGGGAGTTCATGAGCGATTTCATGGCGTTCATGAATGAAGACGGCTGGCGTATGCAGCGGATGTCCGAAATGAACTTGCCTACGTGGGTGGAGGATCCTGCTCCCGCTTTGGGCATGGTCAAACAATTTGTTGCCAAAGGTGGCGGCTTCAATCTGGATGAGGAGCGTAAACGAATCGCGAAGGAGCGACAGGAAGCGGAAAAGGAGCTTATGAGCAAGGTGCCTACCGAGCAGCGGGGGTGGTTCCAGCAGTTGATGGGGCTGGCCCAAAAAAGTGGGATCTTCAGCGAGGAGCATGACCATTATCTTGATCTGTATACCCACGCGATGATGAGAAGGAGCGCTCTCGGGCTGGGGCGGCGCTTCGTCAAATTGGGCGCCCTGGACGATCCCGAGGACATGTTCTTCCTGATCCCGGACGAGGTGCGTCGCGCCGGCATTAATCCGGATCAGTTCGATCTGCGCTACATCGTGGCGAGGAGGAAAGCCGAGTGGCAAGAATGGCAAAAGACGCCCAACCCACCCGCTGTGCTGGCGCCGGGATTCGACCTGGATCAAGCAATGGCCGTGTTGGTCAAATCCAACGACCCGATTGCCCTGAAAGTCGTGGTTGGCGCCATGCCGCAGGTGCGTCCTGAGCTGAAGGCGGACCTGTACGGCACATGCGGTTCCCCGGGTGTGGCGGAAGGACCTGCTCGGGTAATCATGAATGAAGATGAGCTGCACTTGGTCAAGGAAGGGGACATTCTCGTGGCTGCGAGCACATCCCCGAGCTGGACGCCGGTCTTCTCCATGATCAAAGGGGTGGTGGTGGACAGGGGAGCGAGTCTCTCCCACGCGGCGATTGTCGGGCGAGAGTATGGCATTCCGGTGGTCATGAACGTGTTTGAAGGCACCGGGAAGATCAGATCGGGTCAACGAATCAAGGTGGATGCAAACCTGGGCGCCGTTTACATCATGGACAAGTAGCGACGCCGTTGCCGGAGCGGGCATGACGGTCGAATGGGCCGACCGTCGACCGTTTGCCTGCTCTCGACGTGGAAAGGGCGGCCGGGTATGTCCGAGAAATGGATCTACTGGTTCGAAGAGCTCTCCACCGCGGACAACGATTTGGTTGGGAAGAAGTGTGCGAACCTCGGCGAGATGTCACGACTTGGCCTCAGGGTGCCTCCGGGATTTGCCGTCTCGGTGAACGGATATGAGCGATTTATGTCCGAGAGCGGCGCGGGAGAGCAGATCCGACGATACGTGAGCGAAAACAGGGGCCTTCTGGACAAGGTGGAATTCCAGGTTCAGGCCGGTCGCCAGATCCGCGAGATCATCGAGTCCAAAGAGATGCCGAAGGCTATGCGGGAAGAGCTGCAGGATCATTATACAGACCTGTGCAAACGCTTGGACATGGAAGATGTGTCGGTGGCCGTGCGGTCCAGCGGCGCGGTGAGCATGCCCGGGCAGATGGAGACTTATCTCAACGTTGTGGGGCGACGCGAGGTGACCAGGAAGGTCATCCGCGTCTGGGGAAGCGCGTTCACGACACGGGCAATCGCTTTTCGGCTTGAACAGGGCATGGAGATGGAAAAGGCGCCCATAGGCGTGGCTGTTCTGAAAATGGTCAATGCCAAATGCGCGGGCGTCTGTCTCACGGTGCTGCCCACCATCGGCGACACTTCCAAGATTGTGGTCGAAGGCAATTGGGGCCTGGGCGAGAGCGTAGTCAGCGGTGAGATTACGCCTGATCAGTTCATCGTGGACAAAGAGCAGGAGGAGTACGAGTGCGTGCTTGGGGACAAAACCAAGATGGTCTGTTATCACCCTGGGGGCATATGCTTCTCCGAAGTCCCGCATGAAAAGCGATGCGTCCCGTGCCTGGACGAGCTTGAACTGAGGGAGATCGTCAGAGTAGCCAAGGACGTGGAGGCTCACTTCAAAGTTCCACAGGATATGGAGTGGGTCATCGACAGTGACATCTCATTCCCCGAAAACGTCTTTTGGGTGCAAACCCGTCCAGCGAAGTACATGAAGAAAAAAGAGAACGAATCCGAGTACCTGGCGGAACTCATGTCACGCGTATTCAAGATGTGATGGAGAAACCCCGGAGGCGCCCATGACCATTCTTTTCACCCAATGCTGGGATGTGATTCCGAGCAAGCTGGATCAGTACTCGGAATTCGTCATGAACGAGTACAATCCGGCGCTAGCAAAGATGGGCCTGAAACTCCTCGGTGGTTACTATGTGATAGTAGGCCGGGGGCCGCAAATCATAGCCGTGGCGACCATAGAGGAGCAGGATTACCTGCGCAAAATTCTGTCAACCGAAGAATACAGGCTGATCTCAAATAAACTACTCACCTTGGTTAGCAATTACGGAAGTAGGCTCTGGGTTCAGAGCGGACGTGTCACTGAAGGGCCGTATAAGATCCAGATGGGAGCATGGAAATTCAACCAGCACTACAATGTGGCGCCGGGGGTCGAAGAAGATCACTATCGTTTCGTAAAGGAAGAATGCATACCTGGCATGAAAGAGCTCCGTGTCCCCGTTACCGGGGCCTGGAGGCTCGTCATCGGGGAAGGGCCGAAACTCCTGGCCGAGTGCACAGCCCGTAATCTCGAGGACATTGCCAAGGCCGTGGATACCTCGCTCTTCAGGCGGCTCGTTCGGAAGCTGAACAGGACGTTCGCGACGGATTACAGCAGCCGCATCCTCGCTCCAACCGGCAGGATCGAAGTGCCTGCGCTCCTGGGTGAGATGATGAAAGGCTTCTAGACGGACTTCGGGGCACGCCACCACTCTTGACGAGTTGACGGGCACGTGAAGGCTTGATCGGGCGCCCACCCGAATCCCCCCGTTGGAAAGGAGATCGCGATGTATGTTCGTATGACCTTCTTCAAGGTTCAGCCAAGGAGAATGGATGAACTGCGGGATCTGTACAATCGTGAGGTGATTCCGGCGCACAAAAGCCACAAGGGCATACGGTTTGTTCACCTGCTGGAACGCCTCGATAATCCCGACGAGGCGATCTCCATTACCGCGTGGGATACGCGCGCGGATGTTGAGGCTTATGAAAAGAGCGGCGATTACGAAAGGCTTATCGGACTCTTCAAGGAAATGTACAGTGGCGAACCCAGCCTTCGCTCGTACGAAGTAACGGCCAGTTCAGAGCCTATCCTGCTCAGGATTTTCTGAGAAACCGTCAGATTCTTGGGCTCTGGCTGAAATTCGTCGTAAGACAGGAAATCCGTGCAAATCACAATATGTTTGTATGGATAAGTCGTACCGCCGGTACGAATTGAGTGCAAGCGCCGGCAGCGCTTGTAGAAAGATAGAAGTTTTTGGGGAGGGGGCCGTGGAGCTAGAGTTTCGCGCATTTTGTGTACTCCTGTTGGCGCGTGGAGCGCGCGGGATGGTTTTTGTGTAACTCGTTGTTATGGCCAGCTTCCCTCAAAAAGGTTCGAGAGAAATGGCTCCTCCGCGCTGCG
>Ga0194126_10001782_pt1 | contig 35667 bp, 27 predicted proteins | sample TA2KigC150mmetaG_FD_148641 | JGI IMG/M metagenome (GOLD analysis project Ga0194126, IMG submission 148641) | Freshwater microbial communities from Lake Tanganyika, Tanzania - TA2015035 Kigoma Deep Cast 150m | ecosystem: Environmental > Aquatic > Freshwater > Lake | place: Tanzania: Lake... | reverse complement strand
CGTAATAGACTGAAAGTCCAACGGCTCACATAACAAATGCACTTCGTTCAACTCACGCTTTGCGGACATGCGGCGGTAGGACGATGACCGCCAGGGCGAAGGTTGTTTCCCGCCGCACGTCGCAAAGTCTTAGTGTTTCGCGTCATGCCGCGACATTCAGCCACTGTGTTTCACGTGGTAAAGCGAGGAAAAAATGGAAGGGATAGTGGTTATCGGAATTGTGGTGGTTGTCGCTGTTTGGTGGGGTCTACAGCAATCCCAAACAGGTGAACAGAGTACGGCGACGACTACGAAAACACCTCAGTCTGGAAAATGTTATACATGTGGCAAGACACTTGCCCACCCAAGTGGAGGATTTATTGGAGGCGGTGATTCACTATCCAAGATGTTGGAATCATCACCGTACCCTTGTCGGTCATGTGGAACTGAGTTTTGTGTTGACCACATGCGAGCCATTACAACAAGCACTCGCGCCTGTCCATATTGTGGGAAAGATGTTGGGTGGGGTAAGACGTAATTGAGAGTCAACAGCACCAAAAGACAAACTGCTACCAACAATTGCACAGCCGCGAAAACTATCGCCGCGCGAACATCTGCCAACGCAACGTTTCGATGTTCAATGTGAGGCGATAAACAACTGAATCGAGGACACGCGCGAGGGAACGCAGAGGGGTACGCTTCGGGCGCGGCTTGCTGTCAGCCGCGAGCGAGTATGTCGTGAAAGTATGTTCGGGGCAAAACGCGTAGACCGCGCCCAAGTTATCAACGCGCAAAGACGATGCCGCGAAAATATGGCGCGCTGACGAACGCGAATCAGGGCAATAGAAATGCGGCGCGAATGATTGCCCGCAAACCGAACAAGTCAACGGAGTATCAATCACGTTTCCGTTGATAGCGAATGAAATTGTCGAACGACAATTCGGACAAGCAATTTGCGCGTTCATGGTTTTGCCTTTTGGAGCGCGCGTACCTTTTCAATCACGCCAAGCACATCGCGCGCTGAAAGATGCTCATCGTAAAACTCCGACCACGCTTCGCGGAAATCGCCACTCCGCAACGCGTTTTCAAGTTTGGCAAGTTGCGCGGCAATGTGGCGCGTGTTGTTCGTGCGTTCGCAGTTTGCCCAAAGCTTTTTCGCGTCAATCGCGGGCAAGTCGAGCAACAAGGCAATCACGTCACCCAAGTCGCGGTCGCGCAATGGCATCAGTTTGAGTATCAGCAAATCTTCGGCGGAAACAGTTGGCGCAAGCAAATTGCCCGCATCGTCAACCGCAACTTGCGCCGAATCAGGCGAAAGCGTGTACGTCTGATTGGAAGTCATATCCCACAATCGCTCGACTGCGATATGAATTTCAATTGACGTGTTGCCAACGCGCTTGGTTGCTTTCACACCTTCAAACTTGCTCAGGTCTTGATACTCGAAACCCAATCGCTTGAGAATCGTGATGAAGTTGGGTTTGTCCTGGCGACTGATAGCCAGGTCAATGTCGTGCGTGAATCGCTTGCGTCGCGCGAAGCCGCGCACGGCTAAACCGCCGATGAGTCGCGGATGAACGTCAAACTCGTCGCACAGTTCCAAAATTTGTTGTAGCGCGTCTTTCAGTTCATGGTCAATGTCCACGACTGAATTATACACCAAAACTGCACGAACGCGAAACACACGCACCACGACAACGGTGGGACGGCGCGCGATTGGAATGTACTTTCAATTCGTCCGCCGTGGTCGGCGTGCTACGGCGTTCCCCGTCACCGGCTCGAACAACAAGACCCGAAGGATTTTAGGAATCCTTCGGGTCTCATCGTCTCTACCCTTTCGCTTCTTGCGCCAGGATGATCGCTTCCGCAATCTCCTTCATCGGCTTGCGCGTGTTCATTGACATTTTTTGGATCTTGCGAAACGCTTCCGCTTCCGTCAGGTGTTGCGTGTCCATCAAAATCCCTTTGGCGCGGTCCACGATCTTGCGCGTCTCCAGCGTCTCGTTCAGATCGCCCACTTGCTTTTCCAGTTCGCGGAATTCCTGGAACCGCGCCAGCGCGATGTCAATCGCCGGACCGATTTCTTGTTCGCGGAACGGTTTCACCAGATAGCCGACTACGCCCGCTTCTTTCGCGCGATCCACCAAATCGCGCTGGCTGTACGCGGTGAGCAACAGCACCGGCGCGATTTTCTCTTGCGTCAAAATCTTCGCCGCTTCGATGCCGTCCATCTGCGGCATCTTGATGTCCATAATCACAATGTCGGGCTTGAGTTCGCGCGCGGAATTGACCGCGCTCTGCCCGTCGCCCGCTTCGCCGACGACGAGATAGCCCAGCGTCGTCAACATCTCGCGCAAATCCGCGCGAATGACGGACTCGTCGTCCGCGATAATCACTCGAGTTCTTTCCATGCTTCGCCTCCCAGAGGAATCTTCGGAAATCGGACCAATGCCGATACGCCGCGATCGCTCTGCAAATCAAATTGTCCTTTCAAGTCTTGTGTAACCAACATTTGCACGATCCGCAGACCCAGCGAGTCCACGCGATCCAAACTGAAATCCGGCGGCAGCGCGCGCCCGTCGTCGTGCACGTGCAAGCCGACCGCGTCGCCGCGATCCTCGAACGTCAGCGCAATCGTCCCGCCGGTCGCGCGCGCATCGTAGCCGTGTTCCAGCGCGTTTTGCAGCAACTCGTTGATCACGAGCGCGCACGACGTGGCTTGCCGCGCTGGCAGATAAATGTTCGGACCCTCCAGCGTCAGCCGGATTCGCCGCTCGGGATCGAGAACCCCGGTTTGCATTTGCGCGATGATCCGCTGCGCCACGTCGCGGATGTTGATCGCGCGCGTGTCCTGCACCGACAGAAATTCGTGAATGACCGCGATGCTCAAAATCCGATTGACCGCTTCGGCGAGCGCGCCCTTGGCTTCCGTCGTTTGCAGGCGCCGCGTTTGCATCCGCAACAACGACGCGACCGTTTGCAGATCGTTCTTGACGCGATGATGCAATTCCTTGATCATCGTCGCCTGCACCAGCAGTTCCTGCTCGCGCTCGCGCGCTTCAGTATCGTCGTGAATCAGCAGAAACGCCAAGAGCGAACTGGCGCGCGCTTGACTGAACAGCGACGCGCGTTCCGTCCGCACGATCGGCACGACTTTTTTGACCCAGGTTCGACCGCGCTCGCTCGACTCGACCTGGACACACGTGCGCGTCGCGAGCGCGCGGCGCACCAGATCGTCGTCCTGCAATTCCAGATAACCGAGCGGCTTGCCGACGAGTGGTTCGCTGTAGCCGATGTTGCGGTACAAATTCGTCGCGATGCCGCTCATATAGCGAATCATCCCGTCAATGTCCGCGACGATCGCGCCGTCGTGCTCGCCGAACGGCGATAGTTTTTCAATCCCCTCCGGCTCGCCGCGCAGCGCGCCGAGTTGGAAGATTTTGAGCGAACGCTGGAACACTTCACTGCGCCGCTTCAAGCGTTCGCTCTCCAGCAGATTCGTTTCGATCAACATTCCGCCGATGATGCGCCCCTCCTCGTTTTCGATCGGGTACGCTTCTTGCACCACCGGCGCCGGACCGCCCTCGCCGATGCCCGCTTCGGCGGCGGGATATTCGCGCAAGCCGCGCGCGAATTGACGCGCTTCGATCGCGCGAAACCACGCGCTCGCGTCGCCGCGCGTCAGCGCCTGCCCCACGAGCGACGCGCGATGCACCGGCGCGACCGTGTGCGGTTGCGCCTGCGCGATGATTTCGATTTGGTTCGACGCGCGCGGCACGCCGATGAAAATATCCGCGCGACTGAGATCCGCCAGAATCGGAATGACCTTGCCGATCCGCGCCAACAGCGCGGCATCGCGTTCAGTCGTATGAATCGGTTGCGTTGGGACGCCGCTGTCCATCATCATTCATCTTCGTAGGGGCGAAACATTCGCTTGATCATTTCAAAGCGGGCAAGCTTCGCCCATACTTTGCGCAAAAGAAAAGTCGAGGTGTGCGCCTCGACCTCCTCCTCAATTTGAGAATACCCGCCTCGGCACCGAGGAACTACCTTCATCAAGTCGGGGCGGAGAGATTTGAACTCTCGACCTCATGTACCCCATACATGCGCGCTCCCAACTGCGCTACGCCCCGATTGGCAAAAGCGATTATAGCAAAGAGTTGCCGATTTTGCAAATATCACGCAGGCGCGTTACAATGATTTTACAAAGATTTTGCATTGCAATCATACTGGGCTAACGCCGCGCGACGATAATACCGCGTGAAGTTGATTCCACTACCGGAGCGAAAAATGAAATCACAATTTGCGATCCTTGCAATCTGTTTATTCGCGCTCGCCGCGTGCGCGCCCGGCGCGCCAACTCTCGCGCCGATCAGTTTGCCAACGAGCGCATCCCAGATCACCGCGCCGCCAGCAGCCGCGCCCGCGTCCGCGCCCAGCGCGCAACCACTCGCGCCATCGAACTGGATCGAACCCGCGTCGAATGAAATTCGCTTTGCCGATGTCGGCAACACCACGTTCGGCGAATGGCGCACCGAAACGGTGATCACTCCGGCAAAATGGACGCCGGGCGCGCCGCTGAAAATTCAAACGACGCTGCGTTTTTCCGATACCTACTTCAACGTGCTAGGAATGAAAGGACTCAAGCCCGATACGTTTCTGATGCTCGTCACCGCCGAGCGCACGTTTGACGCGGACGGCATTTTGCGTTTGCCGAGCGACGAACGAATGTCCACCCTGCTCACACCGACCGGACTTGGGATCGAAGGGGGCGTGCAAGGCGCGGTGACCACGCGCTTTGGCTATCGCTTTCGGACGCCGGTGGACGAACTCGTGACCGTGCCGCTCACCACCGCGCAAAAAATCGAAAACGGGCGCGCGATCACGTTCAACGTCGCGACGAAATTGCCGGACGATTTGCCGCCCGGCGTGTATCGCTTGCGCTTCGATTACGGCGCGGCGATGAAAAATCGCCAAGCGAATTTGAACGCCGAAGGATTCGCGCGGCGCGGTTTCCCGAAAGGTCCGTGCGATTCGGAATCGTACTCGCCGCCGATTCTGGCGAGCGCGAAGCACGTCAGCGGCACAATGATCGACGCGGCGACGATCAAACCGCGCGTCCCCTGGACGATTCTGGCGAATTACAATTCGAACGGCTATCGCGGCGTGATCGCGCAAGAAGATCAAAAGAATTTCGCGCTTTCGATTCGCAACCTGATTCCCGACGACATCATTCTGCCGATGTACGACGAGAACAATCCTAAAAATGTTTTGTCGTACACGCTCGAACCGCAATTCCCCGCCGATACGATTGCGGATCGCCAAAATATTCCCTGGGATTACACCCAAGGCGAATGGACGATCAAGATCACGCAACCCGACGGCAAGACGGTTGACCTGGGGAACGCGCCCTTCGTCGGGAACGCCGGACGCTGGCCCACCACGCGCAATCCGAAATTTACGCAGTGGAAACCGCCGATGTACGGCGAGTACACCATCCAAGCCACCGGCTGGCTCGCGGACAAGTGGGGCAATCGGTACGAGGGCGGCGGCACATACAAGTTCTGGATCGCCAAGCGAATGACGCTCGCCACCGCGACGTTCCAGGGACAAGCGTATCCGGTCGGCAATCGCTACGGACGCGATATCGGTTTCGCTCCGGCGGTTCCGGCGGATGTCAGCGTGACCGCGACCTTGTTCGTCAATTCGGATCCGAATAATCCGCGCACGATTTCGTACACCGGTAAAGCGACGGCGGGTGGAATTTTTGGCGCGGCGCAAGGAATGAAACCCTTGCCGTTCGACGCGCCGGGCGAATATGCCGCGCACGTCTTGGCGAAATACACCGACGCGGACGGGCATCTCTGGATCCAATCAATGCGCCACGCCGGAGTGATCTATCCGCCCGATTCGCCGATTGTCGCGCACGGCAAGATGCTCAAGGTGAAGGACAAGTTGGTCGAACGCGGCGAATCGAACTTTGAAGGTTGGGCGGACAAAGACAAGGATGTGCAACAACTCGATCACATTGATTTTCCGTACAACGCCGGTGATGTGCTGTTGATCGCGACCGAATATCAAGGCGCGAACAAAATCAATCCGACGTTGACCTGGGCGTACAAAAATAATCCCGCGCCGTACGATCCCAAGATTCAGCCAATCGGCTATTCGAACGTGCGGATCCAAACGTCGAACGGGTATTCGCCGCACTTGTTCCCCGAGTACATCACTGACTTGCAGTATTTTTACGCCGCCGCGCCGCGACCTGGGTTTATGGGTCGGTTCATCGTCAGCGAAGACGGCGTGCGCGCGCCGTACTGGCACCTGAGCCCGCAAAGCTTCGGCGGGCAAATCGGCGCGTCGAACAACGGCGACGCGCCCGGCGAAATTTATCGGCTCATCGGCGGCGTGGTCATTCGCAACAAGGGGCAGACGCCGCTGTACGCCGGGTATATGGCGAACGCAATCACGTTGCCCGGCGGCACGAAAAATAATCGCGTGATCGCGCCGGGCACGGAAGACATCCTGGGACCGACCGGCGAAAAATCGCGCATCTTTCTCGCGATGAACGCGCGTCCTGGGATGGTGTACACGCAGAACACGACGTTCGTCCCCGCGTTCCAGATCGATCCGATGTTGCCGGTCAATATGTCGTTCACGCTCACCTACCCCGATGGTCGCCAAGTCGTCGCGCAAGGTGTCGGCGACGCCGGTGGATCGTGGGCGGGCAAAGAACCTTGGTTGCTCGATGTGCCGGGCGTTTACAAATACGCGGTGAATGGCGAATGGAACGGCTACAGTGCGCTCGTGCCGGGAATGCCAAAAGAGGGCGGCGTGTTTTACGTCGTCGAACCGACCAAGCCAGCGAATTCTACACTCGCGTTCAACCTGCCGCCGATCAGCAAATTCGATCCGGCGAAGGGAACGAAATTCACCGGCACCAGCACCGCCAAGACGATCGACTACGCGGCGGTGATTCCGGGCGCGGTGATCGCGCAAGGAACGCTGCCGGTGACTAACGGCAAGTTCGAATACACCTTCGATCCCGCTGCGATCAACAGGACGACGCCAACGTACGATACGATCAACGTCGTCAACAAAAAGCCGGAACTAGGCGACGTGGTGCATTTCACTTTCTTCTCGCAAGAAAAGTCGTCGAGCGGTGCGCCGTATCACGCGTTCGTCCGGCTGATCATTCGCGGCAATACGGTGAACTATACGCGCTAGCCGTTGAGATCGTACACTCCAAGCTACAGAGCCGCTTCCTTTTTCGGAGGCGGCTCTGTTTTCCGAAACAAGAGCGGCGACAGCATAGTACCGGATAACATTCCCGGTAGCAAGAAAATCTGTATTGGTCAACCAGATGTTGCACATGCTTTTGACATAAAAACGCCAGGAAAGCGTTCAATTTGCCCGTAGTGCCCAGCATGGCGCGGCTACCACCCTCGCGGGCACTGTGCAACACCCCGTTGACTAGTACAAAAATCCCAGTTACTTTGGATCGCGTTTGCGCGATAATGTCCTGCAGAGAGTTTTGCTTCGGCGTTATTTCGCGCGGGGGGGGGGCGAGAAATCCCACGACGCGAAAAGATATTTGCGCTTGCTGGGGTGGCAACAAGTGCCAGGGTTACCGGGTTCGAAATGAGCAGCGCAAACATCGCAGAGGAGGGAAAATGGAAAAAAGTATGCCAGGGCGCAATCTTGCGCTTGGCGGCATTATGCTGCTGAGTGTGATCTTCAGCGAGTCAAATTCATCCCTCGCGGTCGCGACGACGGATTCGGCATGTCCTCAGTTTGCGGATGGCGTCGCCGTTGGAAATATTCAATCCGCGCTGCTGAATGAAACATCGGGACTTGCAGCCAGCCGCAAGAACTCGAATGTCCTCTGGGCGCACAATGATTCCGGCGACAGCGCGCGCGTTTTTGCGATGGATGTCCAAGGTCGCCATCTGGGTATCTACAACTTGGTCGGCGTAACGGCTTTGGATTGGGAGGACATGGCTATCGGTCCTGGCCCAGTCACCGGTCAAGACTATTTGTACCTGGGTGACATTGGGGACAACTATCGTCTACGTCCCTCAATCGTCGTGTATCGCGTGCCAGAACCGACCGTGAGCGCGACGCAAACGCCGGTATCGGTGGACTTGAGCGATTGGGATAGACTGCCGATGCGGTATCCTGGCGGCGTTGCTTATGATTCCGAGACATTGCTGGTCGATCCGATCAGTGGCGATTTGTTCGGCGTGACGCGCGATCGCGCCGGCGAAGGAGTGGCGCGCGTATTTCGCAATCCTGCGCCGCACACGGCGGGCGTCACCGTCACACTCGAACTAGTCGCCACGCTCTCGCTTGCGACGGAGATCAAAGCCGGAGATGTTTCGCCTTCGGGCGATGCCGTGTTGCTACGTCCACATTCGTTTTCCGCTCCGTCGTCCGGCTATTACTGGACGCGCGCGCCCGCGACGAATCTTTGGGATGCCTTTGCGGCGCAACCTTGCTTGACTCCGTTGACAAACGAAGCCCAAGGCGAAGCATTAGCGTTCGCTGCGGATGGCAATGGCTATCGCACAACGAGCGAGGGAACCAACCCGCCGCTCTATTTTTACGCGCGTCAGATCACTCGCCTTTATCTGCCGTTGATTTCGCGCTAATCGCTCTGAATGAAAATAGAAATATGAATCGCGTCCAATCACCTCCATTCGGGTCCGTGAAAAAGAGAAAATCGAAATGCGTATTCTCAAGTACTTGACCCTCGCATGGCTTGCTTTGAATTTGCTCGCGTGCTCGTCGTTCACCGCTGCTCCGGCGGCGTCAACACCGCCTCCCAAGCCACCTCTCGCCACCAAGCCGACTCTGCCACCGCCATCGCCCGGATCATCGAGCGCGCCAGTCGCTGCCGCAATCCCCACGCTTGCCGCGCAACCGGGATTGCGCCGTCCCAAGAATCTGCAAATCGGTTTGAATTTCATCCGCTTGTACTGGTCGGACCGACCGAACGCGCTCGACACGACGACGCCATACCTGCAACCCGACGCGATCTTTCGCGAGTTCAAAGACCTGGGTGTCCACGCGTACCGACAATTCGTCAAAGCCGATCTGTTTTGGGATGTCGTCGAACCGCGCGACAATCAATGGAATTTCGCGCAAGCCGACGCCGTGATCACGAATCCGGATTTCGAGCCGCTGGTCACACTCTTTCGAATGCAGTACGCATCGCCTACGCCGCCGTGGGCAACCAGTCCGCAGCAATTTCAGAAGAAGATTGGCGCTGAAGCGACCGATTACATAGAAACGGTCGTCAAGCGGTACGCGCCGTACGTGAAATACTGGGAGATTGGCAACGAGATGGCTTTCTGGCGCGCGGCAGACCCCGGCGCGCAAGGCACGAAACAAATGGAGGGCGAAGAAAAATTGCCTGCCGCGTACCCGCTCGATGGATTCAGTCCGCGCGAACAAGGTATTTTTCTCGCGCAAGCCGCCGCGCTCATTCGCAAACACGATCCCGATGCGGTGATCGTGATGACGGGCTTGCCCGGACTGGACGATTATGGCTATGGCACGTGGCTGCCCGGCATTTTGGAAACCGGCGGCGAGGATTGGTTCGACATCGTGAACTATCATTTCTACAACAACTGGGAATCATTTACCCTGCTGCGCCCCAAGTTCCAAGAACAATTGAAAAAATTGGGATTGGATAAAAAGCCGGTCTGGTGCACCGAAACCGGGTCTTCGTCTAATCCGGCGCTGACGATCCGTACGAATTACCCGAATAGTCTCGAAACGCAATCCGCCGATGTGTTTCGCCGCATCGTGTCGGCGTGGGGGAATGGCGACGCGCTCGTCGTTTGGCACACGTACATCACGAATAGCGACACGGTCGGCACTTGGAGCGCGTACGGCATTCGCACCGAAAAAGGTAATCCGCAACCATCCTTGTACACGTTCAAGTTGCTGACGAGCGAACTTGTCCCGTTCGCGCGCGTCGAGAAAATCTCGGCGGACGCGCGGGGCGTCAACGCGTACAAAATCACGACGCAAGCCGGCGCGGTCAAGTACGTCGCGTGGGGTAGTGGCAACTATACACTGCCATCCGGCGTTACGCAGGTGACCTCTGTGATTCCGAAAGCGGATGGCAGTTTCGCGTGGCAGTCCGCGCAAGCAGGCAAAAGCATCGCGTTGTCCGCAAATCCGGTGTTGATCAAGTGAATATTCCAAAAGTTTGGTTTTGCGCTGAGTCAGTTTACAAAATTTTTGCACGATTCTCATTGATGCTTCATCCGCATCTGAGAAAATGGAGCCAAACCAAAACGGAGGACATGATGAAACGACTTGGACAACAACTTTTGCTATTCTTCGCCCTGGCATCTCTTGCTGCGTGCGCGCCGACCTCTTCCCCAGCCTCTCCTCTTCCTTCGACTCCGCTTCGCTCCGCTCAGGACGAAGCACAACGAAAGGGAGAGGTCACGCCAACCCGCGCGCTTGCCGTGGCAACGAATGCACCTGCCGCGCCCACCCCGCGTCCAACCAACGATCCAACGATCCAACGATCCAACGATCCAACTAAACGCCCCAACATCGTCTTCATTCTCACAGACGATTTGGATTACGCGTCCATTCCGTACATGCCCAAATTAAAGTCACTCGTTACCGATCAGGGCGTCACGTTCACCAACTTTTTTATCAATATGCCATTGTGTTGTCCCTCGCGGACGGAAATATTGCGTGGGCAGTACGCGCACAACACGCAAATTCTGGGCAACACACTGCCGTCGGGCGGCTTTCAGAAATTCTTCCAACTCGGCGAAGAAAAATCCACAATCGCGACCTGGTTGCAAGACGCGGGCTATCGCACGATGCTCGCCGGCAAGTACCTCAACGGGTACCCCGATCGCTCGAGCTTGATGTATATTCCGCCGGGCTGGACGGAATGGTACAGCGCGATGAAGGGCAATGCGTACGGCAGTTACAATTACACGCTGAACGAAAATGGCAAGCAAGTCGCGTACGGGACCAAGCCGGAAGATTACGGCACCGATGTGTACGCGCGCAAGACAGTCGAATTCATCGAACGGAGCGTGAAAGAAAACAAGCCGTTCTTTGCGTACGTTTCGGTGTACGTGCCACATTCGCCGGCAACGCCCGCGCCGCGTCACGAAAAATTGTTTCCCGATAACAAAGCGCCACGCTCGCCCAATTTCAACGAAGACGACGTGAGCGACAAGCCCACCCACATCCGTCTGCGCCCCAAGTTGACCGAGCGCGAGATCGCGCGGATTGACGAGGAACATCGCAAACGCTTGCGCTCGCTGCAAGCGATTGACGATTTGGTCGAATCGATCGTCGCCACGCTCAAAGCGACCGGACAACTCGACAACACGTACATCTTTTTCACATCCGATAACGGCTTTCATCTCGGCAATCATCGGCAAGCGACTGGCAAAGTCGCGCCGTACGAGGAAGAAATTCGCGTGACGATGCTCGCGCGCGGTCCTGGCATCCCGGCGGGCAAGATGGTAGAGCACTTGACCGGCAACATTGACCTCGCGCCGACTTTTGCGGAACTTGCCCGCGCCAAGACCGCCGATTTCGTAGATGGGCGTTCGCTCGTGCCGTTGTGGAGCGGCAATCTGTCGTCGAGTGGATGGCGTCAATGTTTCCTTGTCGAAAATGGCTTGTGGGACGCGCAAACGCAAACGCGCGTCGCGCGCCAGATGACGAACACGCCGCCGGAATTACTCGAACCGCCGGACATGGATGATGAAGACGACGACGCGACGCCGACCGCGCAACAAGCGCGCCGCTTCGCGATTCCCGCGTATCGCGGCATTCGCACGCCGGAGTATCTCTACGTCGAGTACATCAATGGCGAAAAAGAATTGTACGATCTGCGCATCGATCCGTATCAACTAAACAACCTCGCGGCAAAAGCTGACCCGGCGCGGTTGAAAGAACTGAGTGCGCGCTTGCTTGAGCTCAAAACTTGCACCGCCGAAAAATGTCGCGTGAGTGAAAACAAGCCATTCACGAGCAAGTAGAAAAACCTGGAAGGTCTTGAAGACCTTCCAGGTTTTTTTACAAAGCGATTACAAAATCCTCAGGCGTGATTTATCTCGCTGGGCGATAATCTGATCGCAATCAACACTCACCCAGGAGGTAACGATGAAACGCTTTTCCACGCTGATCGTGCTGTGCGCCGGACTGTTATCAATTGCGTGCGCCGCGCCCAACAATCCAACCAGCCCACTATCGAACGCGCCAACGGCTGCTCCCGTCTTGCTCTTCAATATCGGTATGCACATCGAGCCGTTCGGCGCGACGGTGAGCCAAATCGTCTCCCGCGATTCCGCGTCCGGCAAAGCGCCGCAACAAGGCGCGGATTTCAACAACCCCCAGTTTTTCAAACGCCACGTTCAAGACATTCAGACGATTGCCGCGCTGATCGAAAAACACGGCGGGCGAATGACCGTGCAGACGCAATCGCCCTTTACAACCCAAGCGATCCAATCGCGCGATCCGATTCTGGCTGATCTGGAAGCGCGCGGGCACGAGATCGCGCTCCACTTTCACGAGGACGCGCATCTCGGCAAGAACGCCAACGCGCTTGCCGCCGATACGTGGTGCGCGGTGATGAAAGAAGAAATCGCGCTGATCCGCCAAGCCGGAGCCAAGCAACCGATTCGCTTTTGGAGCGGCGGCAACTTGTATCCGCATCTCTTGCAAGCCGCCGCGTGCGCCGGTCTCGATGTCAACAGCGATTGGAAAAATCCGCAAACTCAACGCACCGACCCGGCGCTGATCGGCATTCACCCCTGGCGTCCGGCGGGCGGATCGAACGGAAGCGACGTGAGCCAGTTCGCGCAACACAATCCGAACGGCAAAATCATTTACCTGCCCGATGGAATTTTCGCGCGCAACGATTTCAACAGTATGCGCCGCGCGGACGGCACCGGCGGCGACGAAGCGTACTTTGAATTTCTGAAACAGAGTTTGTTGCAATCGCTTGCCGCCGCCGAATCCGGCAAGACCAACGTCTTTCACATCACGATCCACAGCGGCGAATTTCGCGGCGATCCCAAAAATCCCTTCGGCGTGATCGATCAATTCCTGACCAACGTCGTTGACCCGCTCGTGCGGCAAGGCAAGGTCAAATGGGCGACGTTCTCACAAATGGCGGACGCGTATAATGCGAGTAGACAGTCAACAGTAGACAGTCGCCAGACAAATCTCCAATCTCCAATCTCTAATCTCCAATCTCCAATTTCCAATTGCGCGGGCTATATGACCTTCGTCGTCAACACGCACGATTGGGCGCACGTCAACGCAAGTGCGGACACGATTCTGCGCTTCATCGCGCTCTACGAAAAAAATAACGTACGCGGCGATTTCTACCTGACCGCGCCGACCGTCGAAGCATACGTCCAACAGCGCCCCGATGTGATCGCGCGCTTGAAAAACAGCGCGACGACGATCAGTTATCACATTCGCCCGCCGTATCCGGCGTACATCGGTTTCGATCAACGCTTGGAAAACCTGGACGATCAGACCTTGGAGCAAACCTTGCGCGAGTACGAAACGTACCGGCTCGATCTCGCCACAGGTCATATAGACAAGAGCGCGCCGGGCGGTTATACTTTGCTCACCCAGGTCTTTGGGCGCAAACCCGTCGTCGCCTCGCCGATGTCGAACGATCCGCGCATCCGCAAAACGCTGTTGAAAATCTACGCCGAGCTGGGCGCGCAGATGCAAGTGGTGTATCACGAGGAAGGCACGGCGTTGGACAAGCCGCTCGTCCAAGCGAATGGCTTGTGGGTGCGTCCCAGCGATTTCAGCATCACGCGAATTCGGATGGAAAACGGGCGCGAGAATTTTTGGTGGAATCTGACGGGCACGCCGCGCGCGAGCGAATTCAATCCGACGACGATGCTCAAAACCAAACTCGCGCAGTGGAACGCGCCGCGCGCGCCGTTCATCACCGCGCTCATTCACGAAGACAATTTGTTCGGCAGTGGCACGGGCTGGGGCGGCATCTATTTCGCCGAGGGCGGAAAAGGCAAGCCGCTCGCGCCGCCGTACAATCTCGACGCGCCGGACACATCCAAACCGCGTTCGCAAGCGAATCAAAACGCGATCTGGAACGCGTACGAAGAAATGGTCGCATACGCGTCGAAAAATTTGTGCGTCGTCACGTCGCAAGACATTGTGAACTTGGCGACGCAACAAGCCGAGAGCAATTGACGGCTTGCGTAGTTTGGCAATGTCAGATTAGCCACAGAGATCACAGACGCTACGCGCACGGAGAAAAGATGGATTCCCCTCTGTGTTCTCTGTGTTCTCTGTGTCCTCTGTGGCAAAAAAGGAAATGTGACATTGCCGAAGTAGGGAGGAAAAGTTATGGATCACTATTTGCTTCAAACCTGGCTCGCGTGGTGGCAGAGCAACGGACTCGCGCTCGCGAGTACGCTCAACAGTTTCGAGAAGAACGCGCTCTCGGCGTTTTGGCGCGACATTGGCAATTTGATCACGGGCGCAGGCGCGGGCTGGGCGGCAACGCGCGACGCGTTCTTCAATTTGATCGGCTGGGAAGTGCCGGCGCAACAACCGCGGTCCGGCGGCGACGCGGTGCGCGACACGGTCGGATCGTTCATCCGCCAAATTTTCGAGGGGATGCTCGGCGGCGATGGCGGCAGCGCCGCGCCGTCAACTTCGAACGCGACGCCCGATTCGAATTTCACGCAACCGCCGCTTTCCGATTTGCTTCCGTCCGATATGGGCGGCAAGACGACGCTCGCGGATGTGGTCGAAGCCGCGAAAGGGAATCAAAGTTCGCAGTGACAAACTCGCAGCGGTCGTCTGTCATCGGTTGGCGATCGCATTTCTTGGAGAAGATCAAATGTCCAACCTCATTCGCATCATCTACTTCGTCATCTGGTTCATCGTCGTTCTGATCAGTTACGCGCTGCTGGGCGTCTTGCCCGCGCTTGCAAACGCGCTGTGGTTCGCCGCGTTTTATCTGCTGATCACCTTGCCCGTGCGTTCGCTGCGCGTTCTGGCGTTCGCGGTCTTTTTCTTCATCGGCTTGCTGATCATCAGTCACGCGACGTTGCTCGTTCAGATCATCGTCGGCGTCGTTCTGCCGCCGATGTACAGCAACGCCGGGAAATTCGCGCACCTCGCGCTCCTCGCGCCGATCACCGAAGAGACGGCGAAGCTCGTTTCGGTCGCGCTCGTCTTGCTGATTTGGAAGTGGACCGGCGCGCGCATCGCGTTCGGCGCAACCGATCTGATGCTCGTCGGTCTCGCCATCGGCATCGGGCTGAACGTGTTCGAAGATATGTTCCTTCCGAACACGCAAACTGCGACGCCGGGCATCGTCACGAATATTCTCGTGCCGTGGACAGAATTGCAAACCACGCGCGGCAGACCCGACATTGTGTTCATCGGACACGCGGCGAGCACCGCGTTCATCGCGCTCGCGCTCGGTTGGTCGCGTTATCTCCCGAAACTCGTGCGGTACTTGCCCGCGCTCGGCGTATGGGCGTGGATGATCTGGACACACGCGCTGTACAACGGACAGGACTTGGTCGATCGTGGACACATCGTTTTCTTCACCGCGCCGCTCACCTGGATCACGCCCTGGGTCTTTTTGCTCGCCGTGCTCGCGACGATTGTGTTCGAGTTCGTCTTGTTGCATCGCCGCGTGACTGATGTTGAAAAACAATTCGGACAGACGCGTCCGCGCGACATTCTACGCTGGCTCGAAAAGCACAACGTGCAGCGACACCTGGCGTACGCGCGCGTGTGGCTGCGCGGCAATCCGCAGGATCGCGTCAAAGCGGAACGATACTTGAGTCGCGTCGTCGCGCGGTTGCAGCGCGCGGCGGCATAGACGCGATGTGCGCGCGCTTGGGCAAGCGCGGCGTCGAAGTCGCGCGCGAGTACGCCTGGACGCGCATCGCGGATCAGATCGAGGCGATGAGCGCGGCGCGCCAAATCGGCTCAAGCCGATTGCGCGCACATAACCCGCTCAAGCGCGCTTGCGCTCGCCTTGCCGTCGGGTCCATCCAACATCGCGCCGCGCGCGATCAACAGACCCGTCAGGTTTCCGCAAACCTGACGGGTCTCTTCACGCGGCAATGCGCGTATCCGCGTAGCCGTCGAATTCATCCGATGGCGAGGACAATCCACGCGCGCGCCGTCGCCGCGTTCACGCCCGGCGCGTGCAACGCCGCGCGCAAATACTTCTCATCGCGCCACTTGACCGCCGCCTGACACATCAGGAAAAACGCAACGCCAAATTCCTGCGGCGCGATTTGCGGATACTCCCACCGCTTGCCCGCGACGTACGGCGCAAGGAAATCGGTCGCGGCGCGCACAGAACGACCATCGCGCGTCGCGAAATTCCAAAGGTCCATCCCCACGCGCTCGCCGAATGACGCGAGACGAAAGAACGCCTGCAAGTTGAAGACGTGATAATGCCACGCCAGCGTCCGCGCCAGTTCCAGCGGCTGAATCCCATTCGGTTCGATTTGTTGCGGGATGCGTTCGCTCGTCGCGCGTTCCAAAAATTTGCGCGCCGTCGCGTCATCGCCGATGAAGAACGCGAGCGCGATCACTTGCGCGTCGTAGAACGTCCCGTGATTGTTGCGCTGTTGCGCCTCTTGGCGACCGAGATCGCTGCGCAATAGCCAATCGAGAAAGCGCGCGCACCATTCGATCATTCCGCGCTGATCGTTTTCCGTCCACGCGCTCGATCCCGCGATCAATCCCAGCGCGTCCACCACTTGCGCCAGTTCTCGCGTTTCGATGATGCCGGCGTTGCGTCCCGCGCTTGCGCCGCGCACGCCTTGCGTGAAATTCAAGTTCGGATTCATCCGGGTCGCGTCCTCAAGGAACCAGACGCGCAAAAGCCGCGCGGCATACTCCGCGTAACGCGCGTCGTCAGTAAAATAGTACGCCAAGCCGAGCGTCAGCACATTGTCCATCAGCGCGTCGAATTTTTTGTGATCGGGAATCGTCCAGATTTCCGGATTCGCCTCGCCGTCGCGCGAAATGTACGGCAAGCCGTCCGGCGTGTTCGGGTTGCGCCAAAAATACCGCGCGAGCGAAAAATAATCGTGCTTGTCGCCGCTCGGCGGCGTCATCGGCTTGTCCACCACCGACCAAGGACCTTCGCCCAGCGCGCGCTCGGCTTCGCGTTTCAATTGCGCGAGCGGCGCGTCGAACGCTCGATCCCCGGACGCGATTCTATTTTTCACCGCCGCCAGCGCGTTCGGATCGAGCGCGAAGGTGCGCGGCAAAGAATCTACAATCTCCAATCTCTAATCTCCAATCTTCCCAACGCCTCCACAAAGTAAAAATCCCCGTAAATCAAACCGCTGTCCATCGCGCCGTGCGGCTTGCTGCGCGTCGCGTGAATCAAAATGCTCGGCCCGTTCGTACCGCGACTGGAATAATTTTCCCACAACGATTGCAACATCGTCGTCGCCTGATCGCGCCAGCGCGCCGCGTTCGCGCGATCTTGCGCCGCGAGAATCAACAACCCCGACGCGAGAATCGCGGCGGCGGAACTATCGCGCACGTCGTCCGCGCTTTGCGTCAGCGGCGAGTCGTAATCCCAAAACGGAACGTGATCCGACGGCGCGCGGCGCAACGCGTATTCCGCGCAATGGCGCGCCGCGTCGAGAAAGATCGCGTCGCCGGTGTTGCGATACGTTTCGGCAAAACCGTAGACCGCCCACGCTTGCCCGCGCGCCCAGCACGACGACGCGCTCAAACCCTGGTGCGTGCCTTGCTGGAGAAACAGTCCGGTGTCCGGATCGAAATCCATCGTATGCGACGTTGACCAATCGCCACGCACCTGATTTTTCAGCGCGGCGCGCGCGTGCGCGGTTGCAATCTGCGCGAACGATTGATCGCCCGTCTCGCGCGTCGCCCAATACAACAGATCGAGATTCATCAGCGTGTCAATGATCGCGCGCCCGCGATTCGTATCCGTGTCGAGCGCGCCCCACGCGCGAATGAATCGCCCTTTTTCGTTGTAACGTTGAATTAGCGCGCGCGCGGCGTTGACCGCCGGCAGTTTGAGCGACGCGTCGCCGGTGATGTGCGCGCCAAGCACGTGCGACAACTCGAACAAAAATCCAAGGTCGTGCGTGCTCGTATCGTTTTGGCGCGACGCAAGTTTCGCCGTCCAGTCGCGCGCGGCGCGTTCGAAAAACGGATCGCCGGTCTGCGCAAACGCGAGCCAAAGTAGCCCCGTCCAATGCCCGCCGACCCAGCCGCCGGGTTTGTTGCGCGCGTATTCCCATTTGCCGTCTTTCGCAACTTCGGGAAAATCAGTGACGCGCGCGACATTCTTGCGCGTCCGCGTAATCGCAAACGCTAGCGCGTCACCCACCCACCCCATTTTGTCATTTGTCATTTGCAATTTGTCATTCGTCTTTCGCAATTCGCAATTCGCAATTTGCAATTCGTAATTCGTAATTTGTCCTTCGCTCATTTGTCATTCACTAACTTCATCGCGTCGAAATACAACACCGTCGTCGAGTACGGCGTTTGACTCCACCCGCTCGACGCGAATTTCAACGAATCAATCTTGTGCCAACCAAGCGGCGCGCGCGTCGTGGTGAATTCGTTGAGCCCGATTGCGAAAAATTTCCAGCCAGTCCAATCGAGCGTGATTTTGTAGTTGAAATAATTTTGCTGGGTCACTTCGTTTTCGGAATGAGCGACCAGCGTCACCGACGTTTTGTTTGCTTCCGCTGAGTACAACCAGAAACTCAAATATTGATACTTGCTCCAATCGTGTGGAATTTTGTCGGTAACGATGCGATTGTTCTTGACGACGTTCGCCCACTTGCCCGCGCGCTTGCCTTCTTTCACTTGCTCCGCGCTCGACTCGAATCCCGGCATCGGTTGGTACCAGCGATTGAGCGACGCGGCAAAAACTTGCAAATCGGAAATATAATTCGGCGGCGGCGTTTCGTTCGCTTTGAGCATCACTTCCGTTCCCTGATCGTACCCTTGCCAGATCGAAATGTCGTCTTCGAAATTGCAAATGACGAGCGGCGCAGTTGTCATCGGCGCGGTAGTTGGCTTGGGCGCAAGTGTCGGCGCGGTTTGAACGGCGAACGCGACGAAGGGCGGCAGCAACAAATTCGCGCGCGTCGTCGCGGCATCTACGGTTGGGATGCGCGCGCTGATCTGCTGATAATTCGTCGCGCCATATTTGACGGCGGCTTGGCGCGCCATATTGTAAATGTCGCTCCAACTCAGATTCGCGCTCGACGAGTGGGGCCACTTTTCATCCACGATGAAGCGCACCAGATAATCGAACGCGCGCCGAATGCCTCTGCCGTCAGGCGTCGCGTAATTCCATAGATCGACTCCGGCGCGATCCCCCAGCGTCGCCAGCGCGAAGAACGCGCTCAAGTTGAACACGGTGTAATGCCAGCCATCGGCGCGACTCGTTTCGAGCGGCATCTTGCCATCCGGATCGATCTGCGCGGCGATCCGAACGCGCTTGGCATCTTCCAAAACTTTTTTCGCGTCGTCAGTCTTGCCGATGAACAACAAGAACGCAACGAGTTGCGCGTCGTACCAAACGCCGTGATTATTCGTCGCGGCACGTTCTTCTTTGCCGATCGGATCGATGATCATCCACGCGACGTACTCGCCGAACCATTTCGTCAGCCCTTGCTGATCGACAGTCGTCCAGGTTTTCGATTCGGCGATCAGTCCGACCGCGTCCACGACGCGCGTCAGCACGCGCGTTTCCAGCACGCCCTCGGCGCGACCATCGTTCACGCCGCGTACCGATTGCCCGAATTTCATATTCGGATTCATTCGCGTCGCGTCGTCCAGAAACCAGACGCGGATCAATTTCGCCGCGTGCGCCGCGTACTTTTCATCGCCGGTAAAATAGTACGCCAGCGCGAGCGTGTACGCGTTCGACGCCAGACTGTTCATACTATCTTTGTCGGGAAACGAATGTAGCTCGGGATTGGTTTGACCGTCCTTGCGAACGTAGGGCAAACCGTTCGGCGTGTTCGGGTTGGGCCACCAGTACGGCGCCAGACTCGTATAATCGCGCTTGTCGCCGCTCGGCGGCGCGATTTTTTTGTCCGTCACCGCCACCGGTTCAAAACGCAACGCGCGATTTGCTTCAAAGAGCAACCAATCTACTGTGCCGCCGATCAACTTGTCGCCTGCCGCGAATTTCATTTTGTTTTCGGCGAGCGCGTTGGGATCGGACGAAAAAACGCGCGGCGGTTTTCCCGGCGCCATCGTCGGCGCGATGGGCGCGCGCGTGGCGGTCGGAACATTCGTCGCCGATGGCACAACGGTGGATTTGGCGAACGCGGTTGCGGTCGGCGGCGCAGAGGTCGGCGTTGGCGTGCACGCGCTCCAACCGATCAACCCGATGCCCAAACTGAAAAAACAAATCGCGCGATGAATCAACATCGTCAATATCCTTTCGTCGGATCGAAATTCAGATCGCGCGTGGGCAATTCGCCGCCCAACACGCGCGCGACCGCGCGCATCGAAACGGCAAACGCCGAGAAAGTAACGATGACCGTTTGCATTCGCGGCGAGACGATGTACGGATACGGACTGTTCGTCACAAAAATCGTCGGCTTGCCGAGCGACAAGAATCGTTCGTGATGTTCCAAATTCAAACTTATGTAACTCGCCGCGCCGGCGCCGGAAAGATTCGCGCTCGCGCGTTCGTAATATCCGGTGTGGACGATCACGTCCACGTTCGCCGCGCGCGCTTGCGCGAATCGCCACGCGTCTTCAAACGACGCCGCGTCGAAATCGGTGTAGAGCGCGTGGACGCCGCGTTCGAGCAAGGCGTGGTACAGCGCGCCGGGGTACGCCGCCGCGTCGTTCAGGCGGCGATGCAGCGCGTTGACCTGCTCGACGACGAGGACGCGCGTCCCAGGTTTGAGCGGCAAAATATTTTCTTGCGCGCGCAAAACGACGATTGATTTTTCGGCGGATTCGCGCGCGACGCGCGCGTGTTCCGGGTCGAACAATTTTTCTTCGACGCGCGCCAAGTCCACGATGCCGCGATTGCCGTCGAGCAAGCCGATGCGCGCTTTAGCCGTCAGCACGCGCCGCACCGATTGATTGACGCGCTCTTCGCTCAAGCGTTTCGTCCTCACCGCGTCGAGCAAGCCGCGATAGACTTCACCGCGCAACGCGTTTTCGTCTTTGAGCAAAACCAGGTCTACTCCGGCTTCGATCGCGCGCACCGCCGCGTCGGGAATTTCGTACCGGTTCGCCAACCCGCCCATCGTGAACGAATCGGTCATCACGACGCCGTCAAAGCCGAGTTCTTCGCGCAAGATGCCGGTGACAATCGGCTTGGAAATCGTCGCCACCTCGCGCGAGGGATCGAGCGCGGGAAACGCCGAGTGCGCGAGCATAATCGCCGGGAGTCCGGTTTGGATCAGCGCGCGGTACGGCGCGAGATGCACCGCGTTCATTCGCTCGCGCGCTTCGCCGATCACCGCCACGTCGAAATGCGCGTCCTGCGACGAATGTCCGCGTCCGGGAAAATGTTTGCCGGTCGCGATCATATTCGCGTCGTCGAAACCGCAGAGCGCTTGCCGCGCGTACTCGGCGACGATGTGCGGATCGGGCGAATAACTGCGCGTGTTGATTTCCGGATTGCGCGGATCGGTGTTCACGTCGAGATCCGGCGAGTGAATCCAGTTGATGCCGACCGCGTTCAGTTGCATACCGATCGCGCGCGCGACGCGGCGCGCCAAAGTTGGATCGCCGGATTGTGCAAGCCCCATCGGATGCGGAAAGCTGGACATACCCGGCGCATAGTAATCAATGCTCTGACTGCCCTCAAAGTCGAGCGCGAAATACAAGGGGATGTGCGCGCCCGTGTCCAGCGCGCGCTGGCGCAAAGTGTTGAGCACGCGCACGTACTCGACCGGCGGCACGTGCGGCGCGGCGATTTTCGCGGCGTAGACGCGCTCGTCCGATTCCGGCGCGCGGCGCACGCGCGCTTCGCCGGGGCTGCCGGGTTTGAGTTCGCGGATGAATTTGCGCGAGCCCGGCGTGACGCGAAATCCGGCAATGTGATATTGCTCGATCATTCGCACGATATCCGGATGCGGATACGTGCCAGAGAATCCGAGCGCGAGCATTTGCCCGATTTTCTGTTCGAGCGTCATTGAGTTGAGCAGTTGAGTGATGGACTTGGTGTCAGTCATTTCTTATCTCAAGGATGAAGGATGAGGGATGAGGGATGAGGGATGAGAACAAAAGCATAAGGACTTGTTCATCCTTCATCCTTCCGCCTTTATCCTTTATTCTTTGATCGCGCCGATCATCACGCCTTTGACGAAGTACTTTTGCAGGAACGGATAGACAAACAGGATCGGCACAGTGGCGACGACGATGGTCGCGTATTTGATCGTCTCGGCAATCGGCAGCACGTCGCCGGAAGAAACGCCGGTCGTCATCGCTTCGGTGCTGTTCGTGATCAGAATTTCGCGCAGGACGATTTGGAGCGGATACAATTCGCGATTCCGCAAGTACAGCATCGCGCCGAACCAGGCGTTCCATTCCGCGACTGCGTAGAACAAGGTGATCACCGCAATCGCCGGAAGAGAAATCGGGATGCAGACGTTCCACAAAATTTGGAAATCGTTCGCGCCGTCAATCCGCGCCGCTTCTTCCAGCGCGATGGGGACGGACTCGAACGCGGTCTTGAGAATGATCAAGTTCCAGGTGCTGATCGCGCCGGGGATGATGAGCGCAAGCGGGCTGTCTTGCAAACCGAGCGTCTGCCCCACGAGCAAGTACGACGGGATCATCCCGCCGTGAAAAAACATCGTAAAGACGATGGCGAACATAATCGGGTTGCGCCACAAGACGTTTTTGCGCGAGAGCGCGTACGCGCCCATAATCGTCAGCACCAGACTGATCGACGTGCCGGCGATCACGTAAAACAAGGTGTTGCGATAGCCGATGGTGATCATCGGATTTTGCATAACCGCTTCGTACGCCGCCAGCGAGAAACCGAGTGGCGCGGTCAAGATGCCGCGATTGCTCATCAGTTCGACCGGATTGCTGAACGAGGCGAACAACACGTAGAGGAGCGGATACGCGGTGACGATCATCAGCGCGATCATCAGGAGGATGATCACGCCGTAAAAAATTTTTTCTGATCGGGATCGTTTGATGGGCATTGCATCTCCAATTCAAAGGATGAAGGATGAAGGATGAATCCTCTTTCATCTTTCATCTTTTAGAACAGTCCCATTTCGCTGACGCGCTTGCTCAGGCGATTCGCGATCAGCAACAATCCAAAGTTGATCACCGAATTGAACAAGCCGACCGCCGCGCTAAAGCCGTAATCGGCGTTCAGCACGCCCTTGCGATAGACGTACGAATTGATCACATCAGCCGTCTCGTACGTCATCGAGTTGTACATCAGGATCGTCTTTTCGTACCCGACGCTCATCATACTGCCGATGCGGAGGATCAGGAAGATGATGATCGTCGGCATAATGCTGGGAATGGTGATGTGGCGCAACTGATGCCAACGATTCGCGCCATCCACCGTCGCCGCTTCGTACAGCGTGGGATCGATATTCGTGATCGCCGCGAGATAAACAATCGAGCCCCAGCCAATGCCCTGCCAGATGCCCGAGCCGACAAAGAGCCACCAATACCAATCGGCGCGCTGTAAAAACGGAATGGGCGCAACGCCTACTGCGCCAATGAGATTGTTGACGAGCCCGTCGCGCGCGAGAAAATCTACCATCATCCCGATCACGACGACGAGCGAAACGAAATGCGGCAGATAGGTGATCGTCTGCACCGTGCGTTTGAACGCGGGAGAGGTGATCTCGTTGAGCAACAGCGCGAGAATGATCGGCGCGGGGAACGCAAAGAACAGTTCGATGATGTTGATCGCGAGCGTGTTGCGGATCAGACGCGTAAAGTAAACGCTGTTGAAGAACGTGGTAAAGTTTTCAAAACCGATCCACGGACTGCCCCAAATGCCTTTGGTCACGTTGAAATCTTGAAACGCCATCAACGCGCCGTACATCGGTCCGTAGTGAAAGACCACATAGTACGCTACGACCGGCACTAGCATCAGATAAATGTACCGATTGCGCACGAAATCTTTGACGAGCCGTTGGCGAAAATTCAACTGCGATTGCGCGGCGACTGAAGATCGAACGCGTTGCGCGGTTGCCATAGATGCCCTTTCCAGTGTTCAGTGTTCAGTGTTCAGTATTCAGTGTCCAGTTTTCGGAAACCCAGAATCTGAATACCGAACACTGAATACTGTTCACTGTTCACTGATGTTACGGTCGTTTGTTGTAGCGATCGAGCGCGGCTTGCTGAATCTTGATCGCGTCGTCAATGCCCATTTGCTTGATATCTTTGGCGAACTGATCCCAGGCATCAATCGGCAATTGACCTTGCAAGATCTTGTTGAACGCTTCGTCGTAGCGCGTCGTCACTTCCGCCATAATCGTCGAGAACTTGCGGCTCTCTTCTTGCGTCGGCGTGATCGGAGGCAGTTGCTTTTCGTTGGACGGCTGCATCCAAGTCTTGATCGCTTCTTGCTGTTCCGGCAACGCCGAGTATTGTTCCATATAGCGTCGGTCTTGCAAAAAGGGACCGTTGAAGACGGAACGGAAATGCTTGCCCATCGCTTGGTTCATCGGCAGCTTTTGCGGATTCTTGGTGATCTCGTCCGTGTACCTGGGATAGCCGTTCTCCATTTTGTACGTCAGCCCTTCCACACCAAAGTTGAACAAGATGTGCCCTTCGGCGCCGTAGGCGTAATCCAGCAACTTGACCGTTTCGACCACGCGCTTGTTCGCGGTTGTGATCGCCGCCGACCCTTGCCCCGCGTACGCATTGTCGCGTTGACCCAGTTGCGGCTTGTCGCCCGCCTTGAGCACGGGGTACGGCGCCGCCGTCAGCTTGAACTTGGGATCCTTGGGTTGCATCAGCGGAACATATTTGCCGATGCCGCTGCCCGTATTGATCATCGCCACGCCGATCTGGTTGCCCGTGATCTTGGCGTCGAGTCCGGCGAGGTTGGTCGTGATGTAATCGGGATCGATCAAACCCTCTTTGAACCACTGCGCCATCACTTTGAGAAATTCCTTGAACTCGGGTTGCAGTGGACCATACTTGACGACGCCCTTGTCCTGGAACCAATTCATCCCAATGCCCCACGCGCCGACGAACGCGTACATATTGAAACTGCCGCGCGCGCTATTGTCCTTCCACGGATTGAAACCGATTTCATCCGCCTTGCCGTTGCCATTGGGATCTTTGGTTTTGAACGCGACGAGCACGTCGCGCCACTCGTCAATCGTCGTCGGCACTTTGAGTCCGAGTTTGTCCAGCCAATCGCCGCGCAGCGTCAAGCCCGCGAATGTTTGCAAGTACGGATCGCTGCGAAGGAACGGGAAGCAATAGATATCGCCTTCATCGGTCGCGATCATCCGCTTCCACTCAGGACGATCGGCGAGCACCTTGTTGAGATTCGGCGCGTGTTGTTTGATGAGATCGTTCAATCGCAGAATGATCCCATCCTTGATGTACTTGGCCGGACCGCCGGGCGCGGTCGTCCAATCGCGTTCGATGATGTCGGGGAATTTGCCGGAGGCGACGACCAGGTTGAATTGCTCGGTATCCTGCCCCATCGGCGGATGTTGGAATTCGAGGCGGATGCCGGTTTTCTTTTCCAGCTCTTTGTAGCAGGTCATCTCGCCAAAGGTCTTGAGCGTTGCCATCACGTTCGGGGTGGCAGGCACCCAGTAGGTCAACGTCAGCGGCTCTTTGACGATCGGATACGCGGCAGCCGGCGCAGTCGTCGGCGCAACCGTCGCGGCGGCAGTCGTCGGCGCGGCAGTTGCCGCGGCTTTGGTCGCCGCCGGAAGCGCGGTCGGCGCCGTCGTCGGCGCGGGTTGCGGCGCGCACGCGGCGAGCACCGTCGCCCCAGCCGTCAGCGCGGAAAGTCGCAAAAATTCGCGACGCGTCAATTTGTCCATTTGTCCTTCTCCTTTGAAATCGTTTGTCCGGTCACCGGACGATTATTGGATCGCTCAGAATTGGAATCAACGATTGGGTAAATGATCGCGCTCACACTCCTTTCACCGCGCGGCGGGCGCGCTCGCGCGCACGATCAACGCGTGCGGAAAGACGATGGTTTCGGTTCGGCGATTGCCGTTGATCCGTTCGATCAACATCTGCACCGCGCACTTGCCGATTTCGTACCGCTGAATGTGTTGACTCGTGAGCGTGGGGGTGACTTGGCTCGCGAGTGGAATATCGTCGCAGCCGATGATCGCGACATCCTCCGGCACGCGGCGTTTCAATTGCGCGCACGCGCGCAACGCGCCGAACGCGAATTGATCGTTGAAGCAAGCGATGGCATCCACTTTGGGATGCGCGGTCAGCAACGCAAGCGCGCCGCGCACGCCCAAGGTCGCGCGCAGTTCATGCCAACGCGGCGATCCGGCGTCCACCGAGTTGAACCATTCGTACTGATTGCGCGCGCCGTTCTCGTAATGCGCCGCGTTGGGGATGATCAAATCGCGATTGAGCGGCAGATCGAGTTTTTTCATTGCGGCACGAAAACCGCGCATCCGTTCGTCCGCCGTGTAAGAATGTTCGGGACCCGCCATAAACGCAATCGTGCGCCGACTCAGTCGAACGAAATGTTCGATCGCGGCGAACATTCCCTGGGCGTGATCGGAGACGATGTTGCCGCCCAACCTGGGCGGAAACGGACGATTGATCGAAACGAACGCGGGGTAACGTTTTAGCGCGGGGAGCAATTCGGTATCGGTGGAACGCGGGCTGGCGATGATGACGCCATCCACGCGCGCTTGATGCAAGTAACTGAGGAGATGTTTCTCCTGTTCCGGTCGCCCGTTGGTATTGCAGAGGATCAGATTGTACCCGGCTTTGGTGGCAGTCGTTTCTGCGCCGAGCGCCACTTCGGAGAAATACGCGGAGGAAATATCCGGGACCATCATTCCGAGCGACATGGTACGCCCGGTCACCAAACTGCTCGCGATGCGATTCGGCACGTAGCCGAGTTTCTTCGCCGCGCGTTCGACCTGGGCGCGCGTCGCCGCGCTGGCGTACCCGTTGCCAGTCAGCACGCGCGACACCGTTTTGATCGAGACCCCGGCGGCTTGCGCCACCTCGCGAATCGTCGCCATTTGCACCACCCTTTCTGAGGCGCGCACGCGCCCGATATGACATCGTTGTCAGATTCAGCCGTCCAGCAGCGCGGGAAAATGCGAGGGGGAAATTTACGCCGCGCGCGAGGGGCTGAAATGTGACACCGTTGTCATATTACACCATTTTACAGCGGTTGTCAAGCGGCAAAAAAATCACGCCGACCCGATTCCTGACACACAGGCAGAACCGGATCGGCGGACCAGATCGGCAGATGGCGATCGACGCGCTACGCCACGTGCGTCAACGGAATTCCGGTGAGCGCGGCGAACTCGCGCAAATCGGCGACGAGATCGGCGTACGACATCGCAAGATGGTGTTCCCAGCCGCCGTAGATGATTTCGTCAAGCACACGCTTGACCGGCGCGTCGGTCTTGACCCAACTGAGCGTGCCGCGAATGAACATCTCGGTCGGCAGCGCTTCGCCGGTCGTGACGAACAAGCGCAAGTTTTTTCCATCGTTGCCCAAGCGCGCGAGCGTCACGCGTCCCGGCACGAGACCAAAACCGACGGTCAAGCCGCGATTCGCTTGAAAGTGCGTGAAGAGATGTTTGCGCGTGGCGGCTAAACGCAACGCCGCGCAGCCATTGTGCCACAGCAACAACGCGTTGCGATCGCGATCCAATGCGGAAATGTCCGCAAGAAATGGAATGTTATTCGCGAGGCGTTGCACGATCAACGACGTGAGCGCGCCTTCGAGATCGCCTTCACAGCCGCCGGGGATCATCTCGTCGTTCAGCAGCGCGACAGTCGAACACGCGGCGACGCCGTACTGAAACGGAAATTCGGGCCAGCACTTGACCGCGACCGCGCTCGCGTTCGTTTGCTCCGCGACCTGACGCAGCGCCAGGTACGCGCGCGCTTGCAAATCCTCTTTCTCCGGCGGAACCTCGGACAGATCGTCAATCAGCGCGCGCACGCGCGTTTTCGTTTCGTCCACCGCTTGCGCCGGCAGTGCGCGCGCGCGATCGAACACTTCGCCCAAGCCGACCGTGACCACCTCGACGCCAAGTTTGGCGCGCAGTTCCATCTCGTTGAACGCGAGATCGAAAAATCCTTGCGCGCGCGTACCGACCATCGCGATTTTCGTGCGGCGTAAGCCGCGCACCAGACCCAGCACGCGCACCAGGCGCCCCATCTCGTCTTGAAACGTCGCGTCGCCGGGATTGGCGATCAGATAACGAAACGCGCGGCCGGTTTTGTAGAAATGACTCGAGTTGACATTCAGTCCGACGAGCGAATTCAAGCGCAAGCGTCCGCTCGTCCAATCCGGTTCGAGCGGCGCCCACAAAATGAGCGGCACCTTGAGCGGATCGATCAAGTCGAGCGTGAGGTCGCCGAGCGTGAACGTGCCGTTCTGCACGATCAGCGCGTCGATCTGCGCGCGCTGGAAAAAGTCAATCGCCTGCGCGATCAACCCGGGCGTCGGATGATCCGCGTCGTCCAAGATCAGATCGTCCGGCGCGATCACTTCGACATTTGGAAATTGTTTCAGCGCGGCGACGGAACGGTGGTACACATCGCGCGCGGCTTGATAATCGAAACGACTGCGCGCCAAACACGCCAAGCCGAGTCGCAAAGGGGGAAGAGTTGCCATTAGAGTTTTCTCCTAAAGTGCGACCGCCGACCGATGACCGACGACCGCCACGAGTTTCGTGAACGAACAAGAAATTCGCGTGATTCGCGAATCATTTTTTACGATGTGACGAACAGTCGCCCGTCCCAGCGCATCACGCGCACGGGAATTCCATACGTCGCGGTGAGATTTCCTTCCGTCAGCGTTGCGTCCAGCGCACCCGCCGCCAGCAACGCGCCTTGCCGCATCAAGACGACGTAACCCGCCACCGCCGCGACCAAGTTCGGATCGTGCGTCGTGAAAACGATCGTGACGCCCGCGCGCGCTTGCGCGCGCAACACGTTCAAGACGCGATCGCGATTGCTCAAATCGAGATGCGCGGTCGGCTCATCCAGCAACAACACGCGCGGTTGTTGCGCCAGCGCGCGCGCCACCATCGCGAGTTGCCGTTCGCCGCCGCTCAACGAGGGCGCGGCGCGTTCGCGCAAATGCTCCAAGCCCATCGCGCGCAGCGCGTCGCGCGCGCGCGCGCGATCTTGCGCGCGCGGCAGATCCAACGGACCCAGGTACGGCGCGCGCCCGAGCAACACGAATTCCAAGACCGAAAAATCGAACGGAATGTACTCGCTTTGCGGCACCAAACCGATCAGGCGACTCATTTCCCAGCGCGAATAGTCGGCTTGCGATTTGCCATCCAACAAAATTTTTCCCGCGTGCGGTTTGAGCAAACCCAGGATGATCCGCAGCAGCGTCGTCTTGCCGACGCCGTTGGGACCCAGGATCGCGGTGATCGTGCCGGGCGGAACATCGAGCGAGACGCCGCGCAAAACCGGCGATGCTTGGACGTACCCGAATTGCAAATCAGCCAGCGACAGAATCGGCGGCGCGTTCATTGGTGCGCCTCCGACGCGGGGCGCAACATAATCGCCGCGAAACCGAGCGCGCCAAAGAGCGACGTGAGAATGCCGAGCGGAATTTCGGCGGCGAACCACGCGCGCGCCAGATCGTCGCAGACCAGCGCGAAGATTCCGCCGATCAGCATCGCGGCAGGCACGGAATATTGCGCGTCGGTGCCGGTAATGCGCCGCGCGATGTGCGGCACGATCAAACCGATCCACCCGACGATTCCGGCGACCGCGACGACCGCCGCCGTCGCGATGACTGACACGGCAAGCAACAACGTGCGCTCGCGTCCGACTGACACGCCCAACGAGAACGCGGTCTCGTCGCTCAACGAGAGCAAATTCAACCGCCAGCGCATCAGCCAGATGATCGCGAGCGCGGGCAGAACGATGGGCGCGATGTGCGTCACATCGTTCCAGGTTACGCTCCACAAACCGCCGAGCAACCAGAATGTGATCTCGGGTAATTGCTTGAGCGGATCGGCGACGAACTTGAGGATGCCGATCCCGGCAGAGAACAACGCCGAGACCGCGATCCCTGCCAGCACGAGTCGCAAGATCGATCCGCCGTAGCGGAAATGGCGCGCGAGCAAATACGACAGCGCGAGTCCCAGCGTCGCGAAGAGCGCGGCAAAGAATTCGACGACGAGCGGCGCGTTGCTGAGCGTGATGATCGCGAGCGCGGCGCCAAAGCCCGCGCCTTGCGACACGCCCAAGAAACCGGGTTCGACGAGCGGATTGCGGAAGATCATTTGCATCACCGCGCCCGCACCCGCCAGCGCCATTCCCAGCAACACCGCGACGAGAATGCGCGGCAAGCGCAAATTGAAAACCAGCTGCCGCGCCAACTCGTTTTCCTGCAACAAGGTCGGCGGCATCCAATACGGCGACGGAAAGCGTCCGATGAAGAGCGATGACACGAACGCGAGTAACAGCGCGGCGATCAAAATCGGAAACAGGTGCCGCCGAACGATCCTCACTTCAAATCTCCCACCAACAGTGGCGTCACTTTGGATCGAATCGCCGCTTGATCGAAACCATAGAGCGCGTAGAATCGCGCGATCTCTTGATTGATGTTCACGTCGCCAAACAACGCCGGGTGCGTTTTCGCCGCGAGCCAGATCAAGCCCAAGCCCCAACGCGTGTCCGGTTGATCCCAGGTGTAGAAATCGCCGGGAAAACCAAAGACCTTGTTTTCTTTGACCGCCTTGAGCGCCTGCCATTTGGGATCGGCTTTGATCTTGGCAATCGCGTCCTTGGGATCGCCACCATAGAAAACGATATAGACCTGATCGGGATTCCACGCCGCGATCTGTTCCAGGTTCACGACGCTCCAGCCGCCCTTGCCGGCGTTCTCTCTCCAGATCGATCTACCGCCCGCCATCTCGACGATCAATGTCTGCATCCATTCGACCGGCGGAATGCTGAATGCGACCGTGCCGCTTTTTTCCGAATACTGCAACAGCAAGACGCGCGGCTTGTCCGCGTCTTTCAGATTTTTGATCTTGGCGTTCACGCGCTCGACTTGCGTTTTGAAGTACGCGTCAATCATTTTAGCGCGTTCCGGGTTTCCAAGCAACTGTCCCAAGATCGCCAGATCGCGCGAGTACTGCTCCGGCGTTTCAAAATCAACGTAGACGACCGGAATGTTCACTTGCTCCAACGATTTGCCCAGACGGCTGGCGTTGACCGATTTGGTGATCACCACATCGGGATTGACCGGCGCGATTTGTTCGGGACCTGCCTCGTTGCTCCCGCGAATGATGAACTTGCTCGCGTAATTCGGATCGAGCGCCGCGAAGAAATCGTTTTTGCTCTGCGTCGTGTCCGGCAAACCAACGACGCGCGCAGTCGCTTCGGGGAACAGATAGAGCGCATCAATGATCATAAAAAACGCGCGTCCGGTGAGAACGATCCGCTGCGGCAATTTGTCGAACTTGACCGCGCGTCCCAACGCGTCGGTGATGACGATGGGACCCGCGGCGGGCGCGGTTGTCGGCGCGGGCGCGACGGTTGGCGATGCTGGCGCGGCGGTTGCCGGTACAGGCGCAACCGTCGGCGCGGGCGCAGGCGTTGGTGCCGGCGCAACCGTCGGCGCTGCCGGCGCGGCGCACGCGGCAAGCGCGACGACGATCAACACGAACGCGCTCGTGCCGAACCATTTTTTGTGCTTGAACATTTCTCTTTCTCCTTATTTTTATTTGCGTGAATTCGCCGAGTTTTGCGAATTCAGCGTTGCAACAATTTGATTGAATGCCTCTTCACGATTCGCGGCTGTCAACGTCACAACTTGCAAACCCAGGTTAACGCGCGCGCGAAAATTTTCGATGAGACTTGGACGGACGACGACGAGCGCGGCGCGATAATTCCCCGCGCGCAAAATGTCCAGCGCGTCGATCCAGCCCGCGCCGTGAAGCAGTTCGAGCGGTCCCAGTTCATCCACAACCAGTAGATCGCACGGCGGCGCGGCGCGCAACATCTGCGCGCCGCGCGCCAACGCCGCGTCGTCGAATTTCCATTTTAGATCGGCGGTGCCTGCGCCGCGCGCCGCGCGTTCGGCAAGCGCGACGCGTGCGCCGGTGCGAACATCCTCCGCATCCATTCCAATTTTTTCGCCGTTGGCAAAACGCGGCAGCGTCAACACGCCCGCCACATCCGCGCCGCGCGCATTGAACGCCGCAACGACGCGCGCGCAGAGTGTCGTCTTGCCGCAACCCGATTCGCCGGTTAACAAAATGATCATCGGAGGATTTTCGATTTCAGATTTGCGATTTGCGATTGAGTGATCGGCTGTGTCATTGCGAGCGAAGCGAAGCAATCTCCAACCAGCAAATCGGAGATTGCTTCGCCGCAAAAAACGCGGCGCGCAATGACACCCCGGACAATTACGCCAAACAAAAAAAGCCAGCCGCGAAAAGCAGACTGGCAAACGAACAGACCCGGCGGGTTTTTCCAAACCCGTCCGGTTTGCAAGTCTCCTTTCCAAATACGGGAGGCGCACGCGTTTCCCCGCGCACCCACGACACGACACGCGTGTCCCCAGAGTAGCGCTCTGGGTCTGGCACACGCGCCCTAGTTTTGGACGTTAGGCGCGCGCGCTCGGAGAGATTTTTTCTTTCGAGTTCAGTATATCACAAAATCATTTCTTTGCAAAACACGCGACGACATTTTCCTCCGCGCGCGCGATCCACCCCGCAAATTGCGCCTCGCTTGCCGCGCCGCCACCCTGCGCGAGTTTCGCGTCGCCGCCGCCGCGCCCGCCGATTTCCGCCAACTGCTGGCGCAACAGATCGTTCGCGCTGACGCCGGTCTCGTTCGCGCATGCGACCGCGAGCGATAATTTCGCGCCGTCATACGACACGAGGAGCGCGACGACGCCCGGCGCGTTTTGCAACAAGAGCGCGAGCGCGCGCAATTCCTGCGGCGCGCGATCGCGAAACGACGCGGCGATCAATTTAACCGAACCGCACGCGCGCGCGTTCGCGATGAGCCGCTCTGCCTCAAAAGTCAATCGTTCGGCTTTCAGTGCTTCGATCTCTTTCTGCGCCGCGCGTAACGCGTCGCGCTGGCGCGCGATCGCTTCGCCCAACGCATCGTAACTCGTATCGAATTGCCGCGCGAGTTGCGCGGCAACCGCGTGAACATTCTGAAAATATTCCAGTGCGCGCTGACCGGCAAGAAAATGAACGCGCAATTTTTCGGCGCGGCGTTCCGTCTTGACGATCTTGACGACGCCGATTTGTCCGGTGCGCGTGCAATGCGTCCCGCCGCACGCCGAATAATCGAATCCTTCGATTTCGACGACGCGAATTCGTCCGGCGACTTTGGGCGGCACGCGAAACGGCACCGTCGCAATTTGCGCGTCGGAAATAAAATACGCTTTGATCGGGCGATCCTCGTAGATCAGCGCGTTCGCCAGATTTTCGCCGGGCGTCAAATCTGTGTCACCACAAACCAGGTCAATCGTGGACGGATTGTCAATGTTGATGTTCGCCGAAACACTTTCGATGCCGAGCGCGTCGAGAATCGCCTGGCTCAAGAGATGTTGCGCGCTGTGATGCTGCATAAACGCGAATCGCCGCGCGCGATCAATCGTCGCGCGCACGCGCGCGTCCGAGATCGCGCGATCGACGACGTGCACGACGACGCCCGCATCGTCAATCAGCACATCGCTCACGCGCGCGTCGCCCAGCGTGCCGGTATCGTGTTCTTGTCCGCCGCCGGTTGGAAAGAATAAAGTTTTTGGCAAGACCACGCCCGCGCGTCCATCGGGTAACGTCACGCGCGCGCTGATCTCCGCGTCGAATTCAAAACAAAATGGATCGTCAAGGTATGCGAGTTCAGTGCTCAAGGTAATTCCCCCAACGTCAAACAAGCCAAACCTGCCAAACGTGCCAAACCTGCCAAACGTGCCAAACACCTTTGACTCATTGGTTCATTGGCTCATTGATTCATTGCCATTATAACGCATTCGCGCGTTTTGCCAACTCGTTTCGCTTGTGTTACAATCGCGCGCGTTATGATTTCCCGCCGCGATTTTCTCAAACTCATCGCCGCGTCGTTCGGCAGCGCTCTGATCTCTGCGTGCGACGCCGCGCGGACGACGCCAACGCCAACACTTGCGCCGACGCGCGTCGTCCCAACCGCGACGCCACAACCGACTGCGACCGCAACGCCTACCGTGACGCTGACGCCGACACCGACGCGCCCGCCCACCCTCACACCAACTTCCACTCCCACGCCAACCGCGACCGCGCGCGCGATTGATTTTGTGACAGTGCGCGGCGATCAATTTTTTCTGCGCGGTCAACGCTTTCCGATTCGCGGGTTCAATTATTATCCGCGCGCGCATCCGTGGAAAACGTTCAACCTGGACGCGTGGCAACCCGAGGTGACCGAACGCGAGTTGCGCCTGGGCGCGTCCTTGGGCGCGAACGCGGTACGCGTGTTCATTGATTTTCACGCGTCCCTCACCGGCACGCAAACGCCGCCCAGCGTCCCCGCCGACACGCGCGCGGCAATACCGCACCCGCAGTACCTGGCGAACGTGCGCGAATTCCTGGACATCGCCGGGCGCTTGAATCTCAAAGTGACGATGACCTTGCTCGACAGTCTCGCGTTCGAAATGTACCAGCCCGCGAATTTTCCGCTGATCGAAACGTACTTGCGCGCGCTCGTCCCATCGTTCGCGCGCGATCCCAGGATTATGTGCTGGGACTTGCAGAACGAGCCGGACAGGGCGATCCGGACCGTCGGCGAGAGCATCGTCATTCCGTTTTTCCAACGGATCGCCCCACTCGTCCGCGCGCTCGATCCGTACCCATTGCAGACGATCGGCTGGATCGATCGCGCGCGCGCGCAATATTTTCCCGCGCTCAACGACCATCTCGATTTTTTCTGCTGGCACTATTACGACGCGGTGGACCGGTTGGACGGCTTGATTAAATTCTACAAAACGCAAACGCGCAAACCGGTCTTGCTCCAAGAATTCGGTTTGCCCACCGGCGGACCCGACAAAAAATATACCGAGAACGATCAAGTCATTCATTACAACGCGGTGATGAAATTGCTCGAAGAGAACGCGATGTGCGGATCGGTTTTCTGGTGCCTGAACGATTATCCCGTCGGCGTCGCCGGCAATCCGCCGATTCAAACCGATCATCCCGAAAATCATTTCGGCGTCCTGCGCTTGGATTACAGCGAAAAGCCCGTGACGCAGGTTCTCCGGTACTTTTGGAAGAAATGAGCCAGCGCGTCAATGAACCAATGTGCCAATGAACCAATGAGCCAAAATCCAACTTCCAACATTCAACCGCCGATTTCAAATTTCCAATCTCTAACTGTAGTTTGGCGAAATTTCGACCCAGGATTATAATTATGCCCGAGATCCGACACGGCACAGATTTGTCGTTACGCTCTAGCCCCCACGGCACAGGCGATCACCGCATCGCTACGGGTTTGTTTTCC
>Ga0194126_10001778_pt1 | contig 35726 bp, 35 predicted proteins | sample TA2KigC150mmetaG_FD_148641 | JGI IMG/M metagenome (GOLD analysis project Ga0194126, IMG submission 148641) | Freshwater microbial communities from Lake Tanganyika, Tanzania - TA2015035 Kigoma Deep Cast 150m | ecosystem: Environmental > Aquatic > Freshwater > Lake | place: Tanzania: Lake... | reverse complement strand
AAACTCTTAAGGAATTACGTTCAATGTCCTCTCCTGATGACCAGATATGGATCTGGTGGGACTGGGGTTATGCTGCCCAGTATTTTACAGAACGCATGACCTTTGCAGATGGCAGCAGGAATACCGGCGAATATACCGTGCCTCTTGCACATGTACATTTCACTCCTTCACCGCTCCATGCCTACCGGTTGATTGCATTCACTGCCAGTCAGCAAAAGGCTCTCGGCCTGATTCAGAAAGGACATAATGCCATTGTGCCGCTGTATCGTAATCCGTTTACAAAACTATTGAATAAAAAGGATCCCAAAAGCGCACAGGACTTAATGCAGGATCTAAAATCTCAGCCTCCGGCAATCCGGCAGGACTTCTCCGGTCAGTATTTGATAGTGTCATGGGATAACCTTGAAATTGCGCGGGAAATAAGCATTTTTGGCACATGGGATTTTAGCGCAGGAGCCTCAACACCGGGACAGATCATCAGGACAAAAGGGAAGATAAAATTTGATATGCAGAAAGGCATATTATATGAAGACGAAAAGCCGTTTAAAGTAAGTGCTGCGGATCTGCTTTCAGAACATGGCAGAAAACACTATGCATGGCCTGAAAACAAAAAAGGGGTCTTTGTTATCAGAAATGCAGTAATCGACTCAATGTATTTAATGGATGAAAGCGTATATAACTCATTGATGGTACAGATGCTCATTCGGGAGCCGGAAACATTTGAACCATATTTCAAACTGGTGATAGACCGCTTCCCGTTTATCAGGACTTACAGATTAAATCCTCTTTCCAAATATGCCTTGAAACAAACTAATATGACTGCAAGTGAATCTTCATTAATGTTATTCCCGCTTGTCGGGTCACCTCAGGCGACTCGCCGAGGCGAGAATCTTTCTGAAAAAACCAAAAGGATTGCGGACAAACCGCAATGACAGACAATCTGAATGTAATTTTAAGCAGCGGAGAAACTTATGGGCATCTGAACCTTGCTGTTGCACTCATCGAGTGCATTAAAGAACACACACGCCAGAGTAAAATCGTTTTTGTCGGAGTTAACGGCAGGGTACAGATGGAAAGGGTGCTTCCTGCCGATATTCTAAAATATTCTCTCACCATCGTCCCTGTTGAGAGAAAAAACAGATACAAAAATTTAATGCTACCCTTTTATTTTGGTCTGAGTTTAATACAATCCATGAAAATTCTGCAGCAACACCGGCCTGATGTAGTCGTAGGTTTAGGCGCATACCCCAGCGGTCCGTTCGTATATGCTGCTGCACTAAAGAAGATTCCAACCATAATCATAGAACCGAATGTATATCCCGGCAAAACCAATACGTTTCTCAAAAATAAGGCTGATAAAATATGCATATCTTTCAGCGAGACAGCTATGCATTTTCCGAAAGAAAAACTGGTGCTCACCGGTACGCCAATAAGAAATTCCATAATATATCCCTCTGTTGACAGAGATAGTGCCTACAGGTTCTTTGGCCTCAGCCCTAACCTGCGCACATGCCTTGTCACAGGAGGAAGTTCTGATTCAGGCGCATTAAACCGGGTAATACTCGATAATGTTTCCCTTTTTGCCGGGAATAACATTCAACTCCTCTGGCAGACCGGAGAACGCGATTTTGCATACGTTTCTGACAGATTGAAAAACAAAAACCTTCATCATTTCAGGGTGCTCCCCTTTATTGAGCAGATGGAACAGGCATATGCAATTGCAGACCTCGCAGTCTCAGCAGGCGGAGCTGTAACCCTTGCAGAGCTATCCGTATCAGGCGTGCCATCAATAATCCTGCCGTCGTCGACCGTGACAGAGAACCATCATATGTATAATGCCAGGGCTTACTCTCAAAAAGGCGCCTGCATTATCATTGAACCGCATGACATTGCTAAAAAGCTCCCTGAGGCAATCATCAACACGATAACTAACGAACAAAATCTCAAGGTGATGCAAAAACAGATCAGAAAATTTGCGAAACCAGAGGCTTCAAAACTAATTTTTGACGAGATAATGAAATGCGTTTTAAAATAAAATATTCTCATCTACATCGTTTTATACGAACAAGCATCATTCCGCTGGATTAGTTGCGGAATTATGCTTATTCGGACTCAGTGGTTAATTGCATTATTTGGGTTAGGAGATATGAAACACTGAGGGTCTTCGGCAAGGAAATCACTTTTTCCTTTTGCCCTTGAGAAAGCATATGATATGGCCCTGCAGCCACGGCAGTCTGCCCATCTTTTACATCTCCTGCATTTGCCCTTATATCTGCTTCTGTCCCGTAAGGCTTCCAGAACATCTGAACCAGCCCAGACCTCTCTTAATGAATCTATTCTAATATTACCTATTGGAATGGGCAATCTTCTGCAAGGTGTGATCGTACCATCCGGCATAACTGTCAGACCTGATACTCCTGCTGCACAGCCTCCCAACGGGATTTTTCCTTTATCTGCATGGACATCTTCTATTTTCGATTGGGTTGCAACAGGGTCTCCTGTAACAATTTCGAGTTCGCCGGTATCCATAAAAAAGATCTTTTCATAGAGATCTTTCACCCTCTCTGTATCCAGCGCATCTTTCAGCATTGTTTTGCCCCTTCCTGATGGGACAAGACGTGAAAAACCGATGCGCCGGACGCCAAGACGTGAAGATATCCCGATTATATCCATTAAATGATCCGCATTCACTGATGAAAGTGTAGTATTTAATGTAACCCTCAACCCGGCGTCAAGAAGATTTTTAATGCCCTTTACAGAACCTGAAAAACTGCCTTTCCCCCGTATTGAATCATGAATATTTTCAGGGCCTTCTATGCTCACCTGCACTCCCTTCACACCGAGATTGAACAGTGCCTCCGCCTTCTTTTTATTTACAAGGATTCCGTTTGTCAGCAGGTATATATCAAAACCCCTGTATCCTATTTCAGCGAGAATATCAAAAATATCATTCCGCAAAAAGGGTTCTCCGCCGGTCACATTGAAACTTGGAGAATATTCCATGTCATATAATTTTCTCCATTCTTTCAGAGTTTCTACAGTCTCCTTTATAAGACCTGCAACCTCGGCAAATGACAATTCATAAACTTTCCTCCCTGTCTGATAACAATGTTTGCATTTCAGATTACACCTTTCTGTAAGGTGCAGCTGCACGAAAAAATCCATTGAGTGGTTTGTCATCATTATGAACCTCCTGAGTGACTATTTTAACCATATAATTCATGAAATTATAACAACAGCAGCGGATGGAGTATTAGAGCGGATTCTTTTGTCGATAGTCAAGTAAAGCATTTGAAAATAAAGACACAAAAGCCTCGCAGGGAGGAACGACCGAGAATGAGCTACAATACTCCATCCTCTGCCGTCAGAGCAATCTGCTCTACAGCCTCCTCCTGAACAATGCAAAGAACTGTTCCTTAGCCTTCTCCCAGAAGGGCCGTTTGACCCATGTATCAAGAATTATCTGTTCCGACTGCCTTAAATCCTCATTAAAAATCTCTATCATCTGCATTCCGAAATTTTCATCCATTATGCCTACATTACCCTCGTCATTTCTCCTGAGAGACTGAAAATCGAGGTTCGCTGAACCGATCACACTCCATATCCCGTCAAAAACAGAGGTCTTCGCATGCAGTATTTCTCCCTGGTAATTATATATCTCAACGCCGGCCTTAAGGAGCTTTGTAAAAGAAGCCCTGCCTGCGTAATGCGCTGCTGTTACATCTGACCTGCCCGGTAAAAGCAGCTTTACGTTTACCCCCCTGGATACCGCTTCTTCAAGGATATTGATCATCCGCCTGCTCGGAGTAAAATAGGCTGTTGTCAGATAGATGCATTTCTGAGCCCGGGCTATGCTGTAGTAGAGCAGCTTCCTCATTTTCCTTCTGCCTCTGGAGGAGCTTGCAAATATGGGAATTACAGGAATGCCGTCTGAGGATGGCTGCAGATTAATATTGTGCTGAATCGGCGTGCCTTTCCATATCTCCCAGCTTTTTGTAAATATCCCGAAAAGTGTTTTCGCTATGGGTCCTCTAAGAAATATGCCTGTATCCCTCCATCCTTTGATTCTCTTAATCCTGTGGTATCCCCTGTATTCATTTGCAATATTAAGTCCGCCGGTGAAAGCCAATACCCCGTCAACGATAATAAGCTTTTTATGATCCCGATAAACATAATGGAGCGGGTCTGTCCATTTAAATGGACGCGACGCCCTAATATGAACCCCTGCCTGTTTCAGACTTTTCCAGAATTTTATTGGCGTGCCGAATGAGCCGAAATGGTCATAGAGGATATAGATATTTACGCCTTCTGTTGCTTTTCTCTTTAATATATCCGACAGCTCATTTCCTGTTTCATCGTTGCGGAAAATGTAGAACTCCAGGCATACGAGTTCCTTTGCGTTCTCTATTGATTCAAATATTGTGTAGAATGATTCTTTCTCTTTCCATAGAAGAGTGACTCTGTTTCCTTCAGTGAATGGTGTTCCATAAAACTTCTCTATAGCTTCTCTTGTAAAAGATCCGCCTGTTTCTGAAGCATGCATAATACATAATTGCCTAAATAATATTTTCTGTCAATCGATTCCTCATGGATATTTATTGAGAAAATAGGCTAATATTAATAGTTAGATGAATGTAGTTATAAAGAATCTCAAAGAAAATGACTGCGCCTGTGATGCCCTTATTCTTCCTTTCACTGAAGGTGATAAAGGGCTCTATAATAACCTGGACATATCTCTTTCCAGCCTTATAAAAAAATCATTCTCCAAAGAGTTCAGCGGCAAACAGAATGAACTCCTGCTCCTTCCTGCTCCTATGGATACCAAACCCGAAAGGATACTTCTCGCAGGTCTTGGCAAAAAAGACAAGATTTCTAAAGAGAAAGTGAGACAGGCAGGCGGAAAATCAGCAGTTTTTCTTCGTGATATGGGAATGAAAAAGATTGCATTATCAACCAGAGCCCTTTCATCCCTGAAAATGTCGGCAACAGATTTCATCGAAGGAAGCCTGCTCGGGCTTTACACATTCAAAAAATATATCCACGAGAATAAAACCAAAAAAATTAACAGTCTCATATTGCTTTCAAAGATTACGAATAGTCTGAAAGCTGATCTTCACAGGACTGAAACAGTGGCATCATCTGTCAATTTTGCAAGGGATTTAATAAACACCCCTGCAAATGACATGACCCCTTCCCGTTTAGCAGATGCAGCCGGATCTCTTAAAAGAAAAAACCTCACAGTGAAGATTTTTGAAAAAAAGGAATGTCAGAGACTTGGTATGGGCTCTTATTTGTCAGTTGCATATGGCTCGAATCAGCCTCCGAAATTTATTATGCTTCATTACCATGGCGCAAAAGGAGCGCCTGTGGTTCTCATAGGAAAGTCGATCACATTCGACAGCGGCGGAATATCCATAAAACCAGCGGATGGCATGGAAAAGATGAAATACGACATGGCCGGCGGCGCAGCTGTTCTCGGAATTATCAGGGCTGCTTCTGAATTGAAATTGCCTGTCAACCTGATCGGAATCCTGCCTGCAACAGAAAACCTTTCCGGGGGTTCAGCGACAAGGCCGGGTGATGTTGTGAGGGCTATCAACGGAAAGACGATCGAGATCATCAGTACAGACGCTGAAGGCCGCATGACACTTGCTGATGCAATAGGCTATGCCAAACGCCTTAAACCAGCAATGATCATAGATTTGGCAACTCTAACAGGCGCATGTTCCATAGCCCTGGGAAATGTTGCGATAGCAATGATGGGGAATGACAGGGATCTGGTTGATAAATTAAAAAAATCCGGGGATAATACCTATGAGAGGGTCTGGGAAATGCCTCTCTTTGAGGAATCTGAAGAATCTCTAAAAAGCGATATTGCTGATCTCAAAAATACAGGAGGGAAAAGCGGCTCTCTCATCTCATCGGCATACTTTTTGTATGAATTTGCCGGAGATACACCATGGGTACATCTCGACATAGCAGGGACCGCATGGATAGAAAAAGAAAAACCTTACATGCCAAAGGGCGCCTCCGGCATTGGGGTAAGGCTTATTTTAGACTTAATAAAAGGGTTTAAATGATTATATTTAACTTGTTGATAATTATATATATATTACTTTTGCCGTCATTGGCATTTGCCTGGGGTCCCTTAACACATACATACCTTGGAAGCGAATTGTTTTCATATGGCGCTCTACTTCCTGCAGGCCTCTTTAAGATTATCAAAAAATACAGGAAAGATTTCATATATGGGAATCTTATGGCTGACATTATCGTCGGCAAGAAATATCTGCCGGACCACAAAAACTCTCACAACTGGGATTTTACCTTTGATCTTTTGAAGGCAGCCGAGACAAAACAGCAAAAGGCATTCGTATATGGATATATGAGCCATCTTGCTGCAGATACTGTTGCTCACAACATCTATACTGCAAACAAAAAGAATATAAAACATACTTTACTCGAAATGAAGGCTGACTGCATTATCGACAAGAAATACTGGCAGCAAGTAAGGGAGATAGACCGAAATATACAGGTTAGAAACGACATCTTCCTCGAAAATTCCATAGAAAGGTGCATTTTTTCTTTTAAAACAAACAAAAGGATTTTAAGGAGCATGGCATTTCTCACCATCTGTTATCCGGAAAAAGTAGGGGATTTCCTCGACAGAAATATTGTCACTTACATGCCGGTCAGGGAGACAATAGAGAAACTGCACCATGAATCGCTTGATAAAATAATTGACCTGTTTCAGAACTGGGAAAAATCTGAGGTTGTAAAAATAAATCCCAGCGGCAGCGTGCACAGAAGGAGATTCTTAAAGAATGACTTTAATGCATTTCTGTATACGCCCGTTAAATTTAGGAATTATCATTTTTTTAATAGTAGGAAAAGGACTGGGATAAAGCGGATTAAGGACATTTGATACTCTGACCGAGCTTATCCCTGCCGAATGGGGAGAGCATCCTGAGGTTTTTTATTATCTTTGGCATAATCTCTGTTACTTTATCTATCTCATCCTCTATATTGTATCTGCTTAATGAAAATCTGATTGAGCCGTGTATTGCGGTAAAAGGCACTCCCATTGCCCTGAGGACATGAGAAGGCTCAAGAGACCCGGAAGTGCAGGCCGAACCTGATGAGGCGCAGATGCCGTATTCATTGAGTCTAAGCAGTATCGCTTCCCCTTCAACGTACTCAAAACTCAGGTTTGTGGTATTCGGCAGTCTGCTGCTTACATCTCCGTTGATCCTGGCATCAGGGCATGACTGCAAAAGCGAATTCTCAAGTTTATCCCGCAAACGGGTTAAATATACGACTTCTTCATTGAGATTCTTCAAGGCAAGTTCACATGCCTTGCCAAGGGCTATGATTGACGCCACATTTTCAGTGCCGGCCCTCCTCCCCCTCTCCTGATGTCCACCGATAAGATAGGGAGAAAACCTTGTGCCTTTTCTTACATACAGAGCCCCTATGCCTTTGGGGGCATGCAGCTTATGACCTGAAAGGGACAGCATATCAACAGGGAGTTTCTTGACGTCTATGGGTATCTTCCCAACGACCTGAACAGCATCAGTATGAAACAGTATTCGCCTTTCCCTGAGTATTTCTACGATTTCCGGTATAGGGAAGATATTCCCAACCTCGTTATTAGCATACATGATGGATACCGCCACTGTATCATCCTCAATCGTCTTCATTAAATCACTGACCTGTAATTGTCCATAGTTGTTAACAGGCAGGTATGTAACCCTGAAGCCTTTTCGCGCAAGATGCTTGCAGAAATTCATAACAGCAGGGTGCTCAACCCTTGTTGTAATGATATGCCTTTTTTGGGGATATGATTCAACAGCGCTCATTATTGCTGTATTGTCGCTTTCTGTGCCGCAGCTCGTGAAAATTATCTCCTCAGGCTCAGCGCCAATCAGTTGCGCAACCCTGTGCCTTGCCTCTTCAACCTTTCTGTGGAGCTGACCGCCAAAGGTATGCATGCTTGAAGGGTTGCCATAATATTCACTGAGGTACGGAAGCATCTCCTCAAGAACTTCAGGGGCTACAGGGGTTGTTGCATTATTGTCAAAATATATCGTGTTCATTGCGCCTCTATAACTATATCATCGCTTACAAGTTCCCTGAGTTTTAGCTGGACGCCATTGATTGTTACGCCTGCCATAGCGCATCCGGTGCACATGCCGCGCAGGGCAATAATAACCCTGTTGCCGTCTATGTCAATGAGTTCGATGTCTCCTCCGTCTGCCTGTAATCCCGGCCTTATTTCCCGCTCGATAATCTCCTGAATGAGAGCTATCTTCTGAAGGTTGGTAAGTTTCTTTGGCTTTACAGGCTTTTCAGGCGCCTTCAAAGACCATATGTCCCTGAGAATAGCCTCTATATCAGGCCTGCATTCACCGCAGCCTCCCCCGGCCTTCGTGTAATCAGTAATTTCATCAACTGTAGTCAGATGATTTTCTATCGCAACCTTCCTTATCTTTTCTTCTGTAACATTGAAACACTTGCAGAGAACCTTGCCTTCTTCTTCAACAGCTATCGGTATGCCCTTATAATTTGCAATAGCAGACTCAAGAGCCTCTCTTCCCAGGACTGAGCAGTGCATCTTCTCCTGGGGCAGACCGCCGAGGAATTCTGCAATATCCTGATTTGTTACCTGAATCGCCTCATCAAGTGTCTTTCCCTTAATAAGTTCAGTCAGCGCTGATGAGCTTGCGATAGCGCTCGCACAGCCGAATGTCTGGAATTTCGCATCAGTGATCCTGCTCGTATCTTTGTCAATTTTCAGAGTAAGCCTCAGAGCATCACCGCATACCATACTGCCGACATCTCCCACAGCATCCGGGTTCTCAACTTCGCCGATATTCTTTGGTTCTAAAAAGAATTTTTTTACCTTATCTGTATATTCCCACATGATTAATTTAAACAGAGAGCGGGAATAAATGTCAATTTTTGTAGATTTTATTTATAAAATAACAAATACCCTATTGACATTTTTAGAATTTTGTTATAAAAAATAAATTAGCACTCTCATATTGAGAGTGCTAATTACCTAAATTATATAATAAATCTATTTTTTATATTCAATAGTTTTATAATATAAATATGGCTAATCGAGTCCAGTGCGAGCTTTGCCCGAACGGTTGTGTCCTGGATGAAGGCCAGCGCAGCAGGTGCAGGACAAGGATGAACAAGGATGGAAAACTATACAGCCTTGTATACGGAAAACCATGCGCTGTACATATTGATCCGATAGAAAAAAAACCGTTTTTTCACTTTCTGCCGGGGACTACTGCTTTTTCCATCGCTACCGCAGGGTGTGTACTGAGTTGTAAATTCTGCCAGAACTGGCAGATATCCCAGGCAAAACCTGAAGATACTGATACGTATGACCTGCCTCCGGATAAAGTAGTCTCTCAGGCGATAGCAAATAAATGCAGGTCTGTTACCTACACGTATACAGAACCTACAGTCTTTTATGAATATATGTATGATACGGCTGTCATTGCCAGGAAGCAGGGGATAAAGAACACAATGCATTCCTGCGGATATATAAATGAAAAACCTCTCAGGAAATTATCAAAATACATGGATGCCGCTGATATTGACCTTAAGGCATTCACAGAGGATTTCTATGGCAGGATCTGCAGCGGCAGTCTAAAGCCTGTACTGAATTCTCTTGTGGTTTTAAAGGAAGAAGGTGTCTGGCTTGAAATCACCAATCTTGTTATCCCTACGTTGAATGACAACATAAAGAATATCAAAGATATGTGCATATGGATGCAGAAAAACCTCGGATCTGATACACCGGTCCATTTCTCAAGGTTCTTTCCTCATTACAAACTGACGAATCTTCCCCCTACCCCGCTTGAGACCCTTATTGATGCGAGAAAGGCTGCAATGGATTCCGGTTTGAGATATGTCTACATCGGAAACATCAGGCATGAAGGGGAAAGCACATTCTGCCCTAAATGCAAAAAGCTGCTGGTCGAAAGGATTGGATATTTTGTAAAACAGAATCATATATTGAATGGCAAGTGCAAATTCTGCAGCAGTCCTGTTGCAGGAGTATGGAGTTAGGAATGACAAATACAGGGAATCAATTAACCCGCAGCAAATCTTCAATCTACAAGTTCTGTCATTCTGGCTTGTCCAGAATCTTTTCTAATAAGAAGGATTCCGAACAAGTCGGAATGACAAAAACACAACATAGACACAGTTGTATAAAAAGAAGAGATTTTTTGGTGTTATTATTGTTAGGAAGTTTTTTCAGCCCCTTCATAAAAAAGGCAAAGGCTGAAAAAATCCCTGAAAATAACCTGAAAGAGGCGATGTTCTGGAGGAAAATAGATTGAATTTTATAAAATTATTTTTTCTTATTGTCTGCTGCCTTCTCTTTATTCCCTGCTCTGCAGGCTGTGCTGAAAATATCAAAGAGCCTTCTGTAGCCGGTAAGTTCTATCCCTCTGATAAAAAGGAATTGAAAGAAGCTGTCGGAAGTTTTCTATCTAAAGTGCAGAAAGGAAAGAGAGATGGAAGACTCATCGCAATCATATCGCCGCATGCAGGCTACAGATATTCAGGACAGGTGGCAGCATACGGATATCAGGAGATTAAAGACAGCGGGATACAAAAGGTTATACTGATCGGATCCAGTCATCATGCGGGATTCAAAGGGGCGTCTGTTTATACAAAAGGGAGTTTCAGAACTCCTATCGGTGATATAAAGATAAATGAAAAACTTGCGGAAAGCCTGCTCAACGGGAATGCTGACGTTATGTTTAATCCGGGCGCATTTGAAAAAGAGCATTCGATCGAGGTACAGTTGCCGTTCCTCCAAACAGTCCTTAAAGACTTTACTATAATTCCCATTCTCGTTGGTTCACCCACGAAACATACATACGAACATCTTATATCAAGACTGACAGAGATACTTGATGAGAAAACATTAATCATTGCAAGCACAGACCTCTCACACTATCATGATTATCATAAGGCGATAGAAATGGACAGCCGTATGATATCAGCCATTGAGAGACTTTCTGTCATAGATGCGGGACAGCTTTTGAAGGATGGTACGGCTGAAATGTGCGGCGCATTCCCGGTGATCATTGCCATGGAGATAGCACGGAGGCAGGGAGCAAACCTCGGCGTGCTATTTAAGTATGCAAATTCAGGCGATGTTTCAGACGGAAAGGATCATGTAGTTGGTTATGCCTCCATCGGACTCTATAAAAGTCCCTTAACAGAACAGGAAAAGAAAGACCTTCTTGCTTTGGCAGGAAAGGCTGTTACTGATTATGTGAGAAATGGGAAAACGCCTAAGATAGAAGTAAACAACCAGAAATACAAGGCTGATGGAGCTGTTTTTGTGACTATTAAAAAGAATGGCTCTTTAAGGGGCTGTATCGGGCATGTTCAGGCGATCATGCCGCTGTATCAGTCTGTAATAAAAAATGCCATAGCAGCGTGTTCAGGCGACCCGAGATTCCCTCCAATGAGAGAAGAGGAATTAAAGGATATCGATATCGAGATATCAATACTTTCTCCAATGAATCCGGTCAAAGACATAAAGGACATCCAAATCGGCAAACATGGTCTTGTTATCAGAAAAGGCGCACATAGCGGCCTTCTTCTTCCACAGGTCGCAGGAGAATTGGGATGGGACAGAGACGCCTTTCTGAAAAACCTTTGTGCAAAAGCAGGTTTACCGGAATACGCATGGAGGGACGCCGAATTATATACCTTTACTGCCGAGATTATAAAATAATCTTTACACATATTATTCACACACATTTCCCCAGAAAAACCTTTCTAAATCAATCTATTATAAAAAATTCACTTTTTCCTTGACAAGCACAATATATTGTGGTTTAATTTTCAGGGAATACAATTTATTGTTAAAGTAAAATCTCAAAAGGAGACAATCCTTGGAACCTTGCAGAGGGTTAGGAAACTGGCTTGAATGCCTAAATTGTCCCTATTTATGCACAAAAGCCTGCCTGATAGAGGGTGAAAACGTGATTGAAGAAATGAATAGGCAGATAAGCAGCATACGTGATGCAAATAAAGAAAGAACTTATTTTGAAAAACAGTAAAAACCAAATAAAAAATTGTATGGACGTCATTGAAAAGGGGGAGCTATGGAAGCGCTGAAAGGATTAAACTTGACACCAAATGCATTGAAGGTGCTTGAAAAGAGGTACCTGAAAAAGAATGAGGAGGGAAAGGTAGTAGAGACGCCTGACGATCTCTTCAGAAGGGTTGCAAAAAGTATTGCATCTGCTGATCTGCAGTATGGAAAATCTCCTGAAGAAGTCGAAGCGTTTGAGAACGATTTCTACACTATGCTGACTTCCCTTGCATTTCTTCCAAACAGCCCTACCCTTATGAATGCAGGAAGGAGGCTCGGCCAGCTCAGTGCTTGTTTTGTACTCCCTGTTAATGACTCTATGGAATCCATTTTCGACGCGGTCAAACATACCGCGATTATTCATAAATCAGGCGGAGGCACAGGCTTCAGTTTTTCGAGGCTGAGACCGAATGGAGATATTGTCGGCTCCACCAAAGGCATATCCTCAGGCCCGGTCTCTTTTATGACTGTTTTTGATACAGCCACTGAAGCTGTTAAACAGGGCGGCACGAGAAGAGGCGCCAATATGGGCATCCTGAGGGTCGATCACCCTGATATCCTCAATTTTATTACATGCAAGGATGACACTGCAAAATTCAATAACTTTAATATCTCTGTTGCAATTACTGATGAGTTCATGCAGGCCGTTGAAGAAGACAAGACATATGACCTTATCAACCCAAGAACAAAAAAAGTAGCGAACACCCTGAAGGCTAAGGACGTCTTTAATCTCATCGTAGAGCATGCATGGAGAAACGGAGAACCCGGCATCGTCTTCATTGACAGGGTTGATGCGTCAAATCCTACCCCCAAAGCAGGACATATAGAGTCAACCAATCCCTGCGGTGAACAGCCACTTCTGCCGTATGAGTCCTGCAACCTGGGTTCAATCAATCTCGCAAAGATGATAAAACCAGAAAGCACTGAGGTGGACTGGGATAAACTCAGAGACACAACATGGAAAGCAGTACACTTCCTCGATAATGTCATCGATATCAACAAATATCCTCTCCCGAAGATAGAGGAGATGACAAAGGCGAACAGAAAGATAGGCCTTGGGGTGATGGGATGGGCAGACATGCTCATACAACTCGGGATTCCGTATAACTCTGATAAGGCTGCGCATCTTGCAGAAGATGTAATGGAGTTCATTCAGAAAGAAGGCAAGAGCGCATCAGAAGCGCTTGCAGCCGCACGGGTGGTCTTTCCGAATTATGAAGGAAGTATCTATGACGGCAAGGTAAAACTGAGAAATGCAACAGTTACAACCATAGCCCCAACAGGAACTCTCTCGATAATAGCAGGCTGTTCATCAGGGATTGAACCGCTCTTTGCCGTCTCTTTCGTAAGGACTGTCATGGAAGGCACAAAACTCATTGAGATAAACCCATATTTTGAGAAGGTTGCAAAAGAACGCGGATTCTGGTCCAGAGACCTCATGGAGAGGATAGCAGACAAAGGTTCCGTGCAGGATTTTGAAGAGATACCAAGCGATGTTAAGGCTGTCTTTGTAACTGCCCATGACATCTCACCCGTGGAACATATAACCATGCAGGCGGCTTTCCAGAAATTCGTTGATAATGCTGTTTCAAAAACTGTGAATTTCCCTCATAAAGCAACTCCAAAAGATGTGGAAGACGTATATCTCCTCGCATATAAACTCGGCTGCAAGGGCGTCACTGTTTACCGCGACGGTTCAAGAGAAAAGCAGGTTCTCACAAAGGGCAGAAAAGATGAGAAGCATGCAATAGAATCATGGCAGAAGATTGTGCCGAGAAAAAGACCGGAAGTTATAAGAGGATCAACAAGGTTCATGAAGACAGGCTGTGGAAATCTCTATGTCACGATTAATGAAGATGGAGAGGGACATCTTTTTGAACTTTTCACCTCAATGGGCAAGGCCGGCGGATGTGCTGCGAGTCAGTCCGAAGCGATCGGCAGACTCGTGTCGCTTGCATTCAGATCAAATATCGAGCCTGATGAAGTTATCAATCAACTGAAAGGCATTTCATGCCATTCACCGACATGGCATGACGGAGGCAGGGTGCTTTCCTGCTCTGATGCCATAGCAAGAGCATTAGAGAAATACAATGCAAAAGGCAAGAAGGGCAATGGAGACAGCAATAAGGTCATCATGCTCATGGGCGCCTGCCCTGAATGCGGCGGTGCAGTTGAACACGAAGGCGGATGCGCCGTATGCCATAACTGTGGCTTTACAAAATGCGGATAAGACTAAGTTAATGAAAAGGAGGAAGTAGGATAGCGAAAACGCAGATTGAGGCGAGATAAGAGATGTTATTGCAGAATGGATGGTTGAAAGATTGAAAATTACAGATGAGCAGAATTTTTATACCATTAGAGGATTAGGAAACGAGGGAATATGGGAGGGTTCTTTGTCAAGACTGTAACGCTGTAGGAAGGTTAATTTAAGAAATGTTTTTCAGAAATAAAATAAAACTTCCGAGCAGAACGATCAACAAAATAAAAAGGGTTTGTCATGTACTTTTCGTTGATGACCAAAAATTCGATACGGTAGAAATATTAAAGAAATAGAAAAGGGGACGGTTCTAATTGAATAGTGAAAAACCAAAGACGACCATAATCATCGGCGATGGTCAAGTGATGGATGAACTGCAAGATGAGAGTGTAAATCTAAAATACTATAAACTGTAGAAATGTATTTTAAAAAATGAAAAGCAAAATAAGAAATAAACCCCTAAAGAAGAAGTTTAAATACCCTGAAGTGGTTAAGGAGTATTTGACAATTAGAGAAACGCAGGCCATATATTCTCAAAAATTGGATATACCATTTCATAGAACATGCGATTGCAAACCTACACACATAAACTGTCAGACACCAAAAGAATGGATTAAATCTCAACTAGGCGTATGGCAATTTAATTATGATAAAAAAGATGTAAGAGATAGAACTTTGCATCCTGCTACTTTCCCACTTTCACTTGCAAAAAAGGTTATTGAGCTTTTTAGTCATAAAGGCGAGATTGTTTTAGACCCTTTTGTGGGTTCTGGGACTACCTTAGTTGCTGCTAAAGATTGCGGGAGAAATGCAGTTGGCTTTGATTTAAAGAGAGAGTATATCAACTTGTGCGGACAGCGCCTTAGCCAAGACACGCTTTTCGGAGATACCAGACAAATAGCAATTGCTGATGATGCACTTAATATTCCTGCTTATTTAGAAGAAGGAACAGTTAAATTAATTTTTACATCGCCTCCTTATGCAAATTTGTTAAACAGAGCAAGAAAGAACAAAAGTCGTCGCGGGGATGAGAGGAAAAACGAACAATTCTTAAAGGTAGAGCAGTATAGTCAAAATCCAAAAGACCTTGGAACCATGAGTTTAGCTGAATATTCAAAAACAATGGGAGACATATACGAAGGACTATTGCCTTTGCTCAAGCCAAAGGGTCACTGCGTAATAAATGTCCCTGATATGTGGTGGGAAAACGAGAGGATTACAATCCATATTGCTTTAGTTGAAGAACTAAGGAAGCGGGGTTATGAGTTGCGGAACATCATAATATGGGATAGAACCAATATAGTTAATCGCATAGGCATTTTTGGTTGGCCCTCAAACTATATAACTATGGGTACAACATTTGAGTATCTTTTAGATTTTTGGAGACCTCCTGCTAAATGAAGCTTTATACAAAAGAAGAACTTATAAAGACCATCCAAGAAATAATTAAAGTCGGCTGGTATAAAAGCGTAAAAAAAACTATCAACAAGAGAAACGATGGCGCTGTTGGTAATACGCTGGAATCATTACTTGGTATCAAAGAAAATAATTTGCCTTTACCAAATGCGCGAGAGTGGGAACTAAAAGGACAAAGAAAACATACCACTTCTTTAGTGACTCTAAAGCATATTGAACCTTCACCCACTGGCGCTAAGATTGTTTCAAGTATTCTTCTCCCTCTATGCGGATGGAAGCACAAGGAAGCTGGCAAAAAATATCCCAAAACGGAAAAGAGTTTTCGCTCTACCACAAGTGCAACGGCATATACAAACCGTGGTTTTAGAGTTGTCGTTGATAGAAACAACAAGAAGTTTATTTTTGTTTTTGACGCTTACAAAGCTGACACTTCAAACCCTGAAATATGTGCATGGCTCGATACAGTGAAAGAGCGTGTCGGCTTAGGACCAATCAACCCCGACCCTTACTGGGCATTTGACGATCTCAATTACGCGATTGGCTCTAAGATAATGAACTGCTTTTATGTAGTTGCTGATACCAAGATTGAAGACAAACATGAGTATTTCAAATACGATAAGCTTCTTATCTTGTCTGGTTTTTCATTTGCAAAATTTCTGGACTGTGCTGAAAAGGGCTACGTGTTAGTGGATTTTGATGCTCGCACGGGTCATAATCATGGAACAAAATTCAGATTAAAACAAGACAAATTGCCTTCACTATACGAAACAGTAACTGTCATTGAATAAAGGTTTGGTGCAGCAATTGAAAACAGCATGGCTGAAGAAATCTGGCATCATGAGAGGTTCAGTGCATTCCATGAGGATTGGAATCGAGTTTTTAAATCAGGTATTTTCAAGAATCTGCCTCCGAATGTAGGCCATGCGGAAGTTTTTCATAAGCCGGATGAAATATCTAATTCCTGGATCGATGAAAGATTTGGTAAAGTTAAAATAGATAATAAGGAACGAGCACTAAGAGCCTCAGAAGAAATTTTCCAGCTCATTAAAAAGGGGAGAGCCAAGTGGGAAGATGTGAAATCAGATTTTGAAAAGATTATTAATGCTGAAAATCTTGATGAGCGAATTAAATTGATTCGGGATATGTATCCAAAGATGGAAGACTATGATGAGGATAAGTGGATAAACGAAGCTTTGATTTTCTCAAGGGATGCATCGGAAATCCCTGAAGATGATTCTTCTACAGGCAATCCTAAACCGAACAGGCCGAGGTTCGTTGACATTTCTGTCAGAGATATAAACTCACACTGGTTCAAATTCCAGAGCGCTGCAAAGAAGCAGCTTGCTATGGTTTTGAACACAGCAGATGCAATTTAAAGATATAATTAAGGGGAAAGATTATGATAAACTCCGAATCAATGATTCGAGGAACACTTTTGGTTGAATAGATAATCAAAAAGGAAATGCTATATGAAGGATGCATATAAGACAAGGGAACAGCTCATCAATGAATTAAGAACATTACGCAGGTCTATTGCCAAAATGGAAAGGGCTAAATGCAAGTTTGAAGAAGCTGAGAAAAGGTTGCATAAAAAGCTTACTGAACATGAAAAATTATCCGCCCTCGGCAGGCTCACGGCAAATGTGGCGCATGAGATACGGAATCCGATTACCATAATCGGAGGATTTGCAGAAAGACTCAATAAAAATATTCCTTCCGGAGCAAAAGAAAAAGAGTATGCAGAACTGATTTCTTTGGAAGTAAAAAGACTTGAGGACATACTTAGAGATGTATTGCTTTTTTCAAATAAGCCTTTTTTTGTCAAGAAAAAACTTGATATCAACAGGGTAGCTGTTGAATCTTTAAATGCATACAAAATTCTTTGCAATCAGCGGTCAATCAGCATACAAAGATCTTTTGGAGAAGTCACCCCTGTATATGCCGATAAAAAACACATTAAGGAAGCAATCAATAACCTCATATCAAACGCTATTGACGCAATGCCCCAGGGCGGGTCACTTACTATTGAAACCAATGAAGAATCAATGAACAGGAAAAATTATGTGACGTTGAAAATAGCAGATACGGGCATAGGGATTCCTGAAAAAAATCTGAATTTAATTTTTGAACCTTTTTTTACCACCAAAGTTACAAAAAAAGAGACGGGTCTAGGTCTTTCAATCTGCAAAAAAATTGTTGAGGGTCATGGAGGTTTTATTAAAGTAGACAGTCCTACCGGAAAGGGCTCAGTCTTCAGTCTCTATTTCCCTTACAGGTCACAATAATAACGATACATTAATTGCCTTCATCAATATGATCGTACAGAAAAATAAATCCGCTGGGTAATTCCCAATCTTTTTCAGGCATGTCCAGAAATTCTATCCCGATGTCATAATTCACTGAATCCTTATCCTTTTTTGTACAGCATGATGCAACACATCCAAGCGCATTGATATTTTTATATTCCGGAAGTAATATCTCCATATCTAACTTGCTATCGATCTCCAGTGGTTGTTTGCTTTCCATGAGCATATCAGTGGGACTGAGTTCTTTTACCCTGAAATTCTTGTTGCGATTCAGTATAAGTTCCCCCGGAGCATTGATATTTGCCTTGATAAAAATCCTGAGCCCGCTTATTTTAGACACATTGACCTGTTTATGAACTTCTTTCTTCTGCTCATTTGATGCGTCTGATACCTTATGTCCATTGTTGAAATGTGCAGCTATGAACTCGGCAACTTCCTTTTTCTTCTTTTTCGTGATATCCGTAAATTTCATGCCGGCTGTATATATAGGAACAATCTCACCGCGCTTTCCGTCTTTGTTTTCACTGAGCAATGACCAAATAACCTTTCCCTTAACATTCAAAATATTATCTTTATCTTCTATATTCAGCATATGATTGCAACCGATATTAAGCCTTCTGTCTGCCTTCAGAGAAATCCCGCTGAGACTTATGTCAAGAATCTTCACATCATCGGCCAGCACCATCTTGCCGTACATATTCATGACATCGACTGTAAATCTCTTATACTGTCTTCTATTTTTGATGAAATAATATACATCGTCTAAAATGAACTACCCCGCAGCAGAGCTGCGAGGAATTCTTTTGATTAAATTTAGCAATTGCTATATTCTAATGTGAGAGATTTATTAAAGGTTTTAAATAGTGAATAAAATATTTAGAAAATCCTGAAGCTCAACTCCATGGAATTCCTTGATTAAAAATGGTCGGGGCGAGCAGATTTGAACTGCCGACCACTCACACCCCAAGCGAGTGCGCTACCAGGCTGCGCTACGCCCCGATTTTTTTGATTCTTTACTGGAGTTGACTCAGTATCTCCCTGAGTCTTTTTTTGATATGCTCGATTGTCCTGGCAGGTTGATGAACTTCTTTCTTTGACGCTTCCGGTTCAGGTTTGGTTTCAGCCTGAGCAGAGCCAAGACCAAATCTTTTTCTGACACCCTCTATTGTATATCTTTCCTGATAGAGAAGCTTTTTAATAGATAGCAGGAGTTCGACATCTTTTTTGATATAAACTCTCTGACCGGATTTATTTTTCCTCGGCTTTAAAAAAGTGAACTCTGTTTCCCAGTATCTGAGAACATATGGTTCAACACCAACAATCTTACTCACTTCTCCTATCTTGTAAAATAGTTTATCCGGAAAAGATATGAACGACTTAAAGCTCTCTGGTGCAGGTTTATACATCATGTTTCTCCATTGAAGATTTAACCTGGTTACTCGCCCTGAACGTAATAACCCTTCTTGGGGTTATCTCAAGGTCATCACCTGTTTTAGGATTCCTTCCGCGCCTTGCAGTCTTTTGTCTTACATTAAACGTACCGAACCCTGATATCTTGACGGATTCGCCTTCTATAAAGGTTTGTCTCATGGTATCAAACAGGATTTCGATTATTTCCTGCGCCTCTTTTTTTGAAAGTCCTATCTTCTCAAATATTCTTTCTACTAAATCTGCCTTTGTCATAAACTCTACCTCAATTTTTTATAATTATATTAAGGACATAGATACTTGTCAAGAAGAATTTAGTTGAATATAGTAGCTCAACCATATAAAAAAAGTCAAAAACCTTCGCAATATCGTAAAGATACGCATCAATATGTTAATCTTTTATTCACATGATTTACGGAATCGGCATAGATATTATCAGGACAGATCGGATGAAAGAGGTTGTAGAGAAATGGGGACAGAAGTTTCTTGCAAGGGTATTCACTGAAAATGAGATATCGTATTGTTACCGGAAGAGAACTCCCTATCTGTCGCTTGCAGTGCGCTTTGCAGCAAAGGAAGCATTCATTAAGGCTATAGGTTCCGGTATCCCTGTATCATTGACCGATATTGAAGTTATAAACAGCGATTCGGGGAAACCATTTTTACAATTCAGCAGCAGACTTGAATATTTTATCAAGATAAGTTTCATTAAAAAAGCGCACCTGAGCATAAGCCATGAGCATGAATATGGAGTAGCCTGCGTAATATTGGAGCAGTGACAGACTCTATTTGTTCTGTTTTGTACCTGGAACTTCTGCATGTGTCTCTATCGGTGATTCCGGAGGGGACTTGATTCCAGGTGTTATGTCGCTTCCCTTTTCTTCTCCTATGACGTCCTCATATTCAGGCACAACGATACCTCTCCTGACCATTATGCTGTAAATAAGGTTAGACCTCTGCGTTACATATCTGCTTTCTCCGAGAGGGTTGTATTTCCTCGGGTTTGGAAGTATTGACGCAAGCCTTGCAGCCTCTTCAGCAGAAAGTTCAGACGCAGCTTTATTAAAATAATGTCCTGACGCGGCTTCAATGCCAAAAATCCCCTTGTCGCCCCATTCAGCAACATTTAAATAGAGTTCAAGAATACGTTTTTTGGTCAATGCCCTTTCCATCTTCCATGTAATGATCGCCTCTCTTATTTTCCGTATCGGGTTTTTTGACGGAGAAAGGTACAGGTTCTTTGCAAGCTGCTGGCTGATAGTGCTGCCGCCTAACTTGAACTTTTTCGCTTTGATATCCTTTTCAATCGCCTTCTGAATTGCTTCGTAGTCAAACCCCTCATGGCTCCAGAATTTGTCATCTTCAGCAATAAGAACAGCCTTAATAAGATATGGAGATATCCGGGAAAGGGGAATCCATTTCTGCTGAATCCTGTATTTCTTACCCTCACGCTGCCACTCTCTTTCACGATATTCCATAAAAGAAGTCTTTCGGGGGTTTTCTTTTTTCAGCCTCCCAACATCCGGGAACAATACAAAGTAAAGGATGATCCCTGCAGAGAAAATGAGAAAAAGTGTAAAAAGTTTTTTATGCCTGAATTTCTGTGCCAATTCCCTCTTTTGTAAATATTTCAAGAAGCATGCAGTGCGCGACTCTCCCGTCAATAATATGCGTTTTGGAGACGCCTCCCTCTATCGCCTTTATACATGCCTGGACTTTTGGGAGCATACCGCCTGAAATTGTCCCGTCATCAACGAGTTTTTTTATCTGCTGCTTCTTCAGGGTCGAAATTATTCTGTCTTTTTTGTCAATGATCCCGGGGACATCTGTCAGGAGTATAAGTTTTTCCGCCTGAAGCGCAGATGCAACAGATGCGGCAACGTAATCTGCATTAATGTTCAGTGTCTCACCCTTTGGTCCAACACCAACCGGTGATATAACAGGGACAAAACCTTCTTTTTCGAGACTGATTATTATATGCGGATCGATCCGGGTTACCTCACCCACAAGACCAATATCTATAATCTCATCAACGCCTTTTGCAGATGATTTTTTTATCAGTTTCTTTTTCGCCTTAATAAGTCCTCCGTCTTTGCCGCTCAGACCGACTGCCTTTCCTCCGTGGTTATTAATGAGAGATACTATCTCCTTGTTGACGAGACCTCCGAGGACCATCTCTACAATATCCATTGTCTCCTGATCAGTAACACGCTGCCCCTGAACAAATTTTGGTTTCTTGCCCATTTTCTCCATTGTGGCAGAAATCTTGGGACCCCCGCCATGGACTATGGTAGTCTTAATGCCTATAAAGTTAAGCAGAGCAATATCCTTGGCAAAAGACTCCTTGAGCTCTTCCTTCACCTGGGCTGCGCCGCCGTATTTTATAACAAAAGATTTCCCGTAAAAATTCCTGATATATGGAAGTGCTTCTATAAGAATCTCGGCCTTTGTAATAATGTCTTTCATCATAAACTCCATTTTTAATTATATGAGAAGATATGGCCTTTGAGCGGATTTAAATTCTGTCTGAATCTTAATGAAGACAGAATTTCCCTCGAAGGTCGGAACGACCGAGAATGATGTGAAAAGGTTATATCTTCTCAAGATCCTCCCCAAAACACGGGATGCAGACTATCTCCCCGTCTTTTACCCGTGCCCTTGGCTCCATCATCTTTTCACCACATATGGCACATGTCAGACTTTTATATATACTTGCTTCATCAGGCAGCTCCATTTTATCCCATTTGACTCTGAAAAGTTCATCGTCTCCTAATTTCATTATTATGTCAATTTTTTTTGATTTTCTGCTATGAACCGTTTTCAAAACCTCTTCGGTTTGATCGCCATTCATGTATCGCTCCCACATGCGTTTCTCTTCTTTCGTCTCCGCAGGAGATTTCCAGTCAACAGAGATCCTTATCCCTTTGCCTGAAGGTCTCTTTATAAACGTATATACCTGCTTCCCGTAATCCCTGAAAATAAGATTGCCCTTTCCGAATGTACAGCCTGTTACAACCTGAACAGCATCAACAGCACACGAATTATTCTCAACAATTGCCACCAGTTCCTCATCCGCCGCCCTGTCCCCAAGTTGTTTTAGAGCAAACACAGAGGCCCTGTATCCCAATGCAAGCCCTGGGCATGAATGGCCATGAAATTCAACAACATCTTCAAATGTTTTCATTTCAAATGATTTTACATCAAAACAGGAGATTTTTGTAAATTTATGGATATATGGTCTTAACATAGAAGTTAAAAGAGTTGACCTAGACTTCTGTTGCAGTAGATAATATATTTTATCAAGCTCAATAAAAAGGAATGAAATTTACGCAATGGAAGAAAATAAAACAGAGAAGATAAAAAACAGTCATTTTGCCGGGAGAAATGACAAGGAACTGAAAAACATATACATGGAGATGGCTCTCGGCATTTCCGAGGTCTTCGAAGCTTTAAAGAAGATTTCCGCAGGTGACCCTTATATACGGATCGATGAAACTTCCAGTGTTGAATTAATTTCGCAGCTGAAACATATGATCAATCTGACCGCTGAAAATATAGGGGAAATCGTTGATCAATCACATGAGTTTGCCATGGTCATTGCCGAACACTTTGATGTCTTGCTTAAAGTATCAAGTGGCGACCTGAATGCACGGGTATCCGGAAATTCAAGCGTAGAACTTCTGGAGTCTCTCAAAAAGGTAACAAACGAAATGATAGAGAGCATATCCAGGGCTCTGAACGAACAAAAAATAGCAGAAGAATCTCTCAGGGAAATAGAAGCGCTGGAGTTCTCTATCCTTAGTGCAATACCCCACGCAGTTATTGGGTTGCGTGAACGCAAAATCATCTTTGCAAACGAAGCGGTCAAATCTGTTTTTGGCTGGACGCCGGAAGAATTAATAGATAAAAGCACAAGAGTGCTATACAGGTCTGATAAAGAATATGAGGAAATCGGCAGATGTTTTTATCCTGTCCTTGAGACACAGCGAACCCATACTGAAGAGTTTACATGCCGTCACAAAGACGGCAGCGATATTTTATGCCGGGTGAGCGCTTCTGTAACCGGAAAGAAGCTGGAGAAGAAAAAAATTGTGGTTATATATGAAGATATTTCTGCCCGGAAGACGGCAGAGAATGCCCTGATAGAATCAGAGGAGAAATACCGGTCGCTTATTGAGAATCTGAACATAGGCGTATACAGGAGTACAGCCGGAGATCATGGATGTTTTTTACAGGCGAACCCTGCCATGTCTAAAATTTTCGGTTATGAATCTGTTGATGAAATCATGAAAATTCATCCATCTGATCTCTACCAAAACCCGGTTGAAAGGAAGCGATTTATCGAAAAAATCCATAAAGATGGTTACGTCAAAGATGAAGAGCTTAAACTTCAGAAGAAAGACCGAACCCCTATATTCTGTTCTGTCACCGCTAAGGTGCAGTACTCAGAAAATGGCGGGATAAAATGGATAGATGGTGTCATGGAAGACATCACCGAGCGTAAACGGGCTGAAGAAGATCGGGGCAAGCTTGAAGCACAGCTTCTGCAGGCGCAGAAAATGGAAGCTATTGGGCAGCTCGCAGGAGGTATTGCGCATGACTTCAACAACCTGCTCACAGCAGTCATAGGCTACGGGAACCTCTTAAAATCAGAGATAAGCGCCGACGCCCGCCTTACTTCATATATAACGCAGATTCTTAGCGCAGCAGAAAGAGCCGCTACCCTTACCAATGACCTCCTTACCTTCAGCAGAAAACAGATCATAAATCCCAGGCCCGTCGACCTGAATAAATTAATCAAAGAAATGCATAAACTGTTATCCAGGATCATTGGTGAGGATATAGAGCTTTCAACAGTCCTTTCGGATAAGGAATTAAACACTATGGCAGACAGCGCCCAAATAGATCAGGTGTTAATGAACCTCGCCACAAATGCGCGTGATGCAATGCCTAAGGGAGGAAATTTAATCATCAGCACAGACTATATTCAACTGGACAACGAGTTTATAAGCGCCCATGGTTATGGCAAACCCGGTCCTTATGCGGTCCTGTCATTTGAAGATACCGGGACAGGCATTGACGAAAATACAAAAAAGAGGATATTTGAACCATTCTTCACCACCAAGGATGTTGGAAAAGGGACAGGCCTTGGGCTTGCAATGGTTTATGGGATAATCAAGCAGCATAATGGATATATCAATTTATACAGCGAGCCCGGCAGAGGGGCAACTTTCAAATTATATTTACCATTGATCGAATCAAAAGCTGAAGATAAACAGCCTGAAGTCTATCCTCCGGAAAAAACAGGGACTGAAACAATCCTCATCTGTGAAGATGACCTACATGTCAGAAGTCTCATGAAAGAGATACTTGAGAAGGCAGGGTATGAGATTATCGAGGCTGAAGATGGTGAAGATTCAATAAGGATTTTCAATCAGCACAAGGACAGGCTTCATCTTCTTATCCTTGATGTTGTCATGCCGAAGAAAAACGGCAAAGAAGTGTATGATGAGATAAAGAAGGAAAAGCCGAATATCAGGGTTGTTTTTGTAAGCGGCTACAGCGCAGATATCATTCATAAAAAGGGGATCATGGAAGAAGGAATGGAATTTATCTCAAAACCTATTTCACCCGGAGACTTTCTGGCAAAAATCAGAGAGGTTCTGGACACATAATGCAAAGCTGCAATTAAACGTACTTCTTCAACTCTTCTAGCATTTTCATAAATTCCCGGCTGTACTCTTCTTCATGTTTTGATAGGTATTCGGCTAACCGGGCCTTTACAGCTTCATCAACTGATACGCTCATTTGCATGACCGTCTTTCCATCCGGGGTCCTCACAGGCTGCATCCTCAACTGCGGATGCATTTCTATCTGCTTCTTTAAATCTTCTCTGACCTTTGCCTTCATTTCTTCGTATTCCCTCTGCAGGCCCTCGATCTCGTGCAGTACCGGCTCAATAACTGACGTACGCGGGCTTTCCTTGAGTGTTTCGACCGCTAAAATTCCCTGCCTTTTTGTCTGCAGTTCCTCCGGTAAACTTCCCAGACTCAATGTTTCGATCAGGTTTATTTGAGCCATATGCAACAGAGAAGGCTTAGTCCCTCTTAACTGCTGCCAGAGACCATTCGAATCTAATTTCCCATGATAAAACTCTTTTAATATGGAGAGCGCCTTCTCCTCATCTTTTATTTTTTCTTTTTCTTCCTGAGATAAACCACCGATCTCGTCTGCCTTTTCCATGGCAATTTCAAGAGCGCTCTTTACTTTCCCCATCTTTCCTCCTTGCAAATTCTTATTTTACCTGACCCCTCAGCAGAGCAGCGAGGAATTCTTTAATTATCTCAGGAAGGCCTGCACTCCACATGAATATCATTGTCTATTATACGGACATTCAACCCGCGGTCATTAAGGCCCTTATACAATGGACGTCCGAAAATAAACATTTCAAACTCTTCCATTAGTCCTAACTCAGCCACAGCATAAGATCGAATAGCAAAATCATTTCGAACAAACTCAGACAGCTGAGAGAGAATTTTTGATTTCTCTTTTCCTGAATACAGGCCGGATACCAGAGCGTTTATTTCGTTAAAAGGACATGCCTGTTCATGTTCTTCAATAACCTTCATAATAGGGTCGCCGGGATTAATAATATCTGCGCGGGCAATAGTGTTTTTTCCTATGAGTGATATTATTTCAGATGTATCCCAGCATTTTAAGAGCCAGCATTCCAGGAAACGGTTCTCATAAATATTGCATGATGACTCTTTTTCGTCATAAAAATAACATGTCCAGTCATCGCCTTTTCCCTTTACCTTAATCAGTTCTTTTTTAACAGGTTCGAGTATGTTTCTGAGAGGGTTAAAAGCCATTTCCCCTTTCCGTATAGTCACTAAATGCTGATGGCCTGCGCAACCGGCAAGGAGTATTTTTTTATCTTCATGGTGCAGGGCCGGCCCTCCTTTCAGACAACAGTTGCCGCATCGCGTACATTCAGTTATGTTTTTTGTATTAAGATGAAACATTAAAGTCACCTTTTTAAATAATCTGACTGCGTCTTTTATTCCATGCTTTAAAGTAATATACTATATTATCAAGATAAAACAAAGGAGGCCCTATTATGCTAAACGCAAGAATAATCACCTATGAATGCGAGCAGTGCGGTTCTGAAATCATTGTTACACCATCCGGAGAAAGTCAGTTGAGTCCTATTTATTGCTGCGGGATAAAAGTAACCGAGATTTCTTCCGAAGGAAAGAAACCTGCCAGGCCCAAAAAGAAGACAGCAAAGAAAGCGGCCAAAAAGGTATTGGCAAAGAAGGTTGTTGCAAAGAAAAAACCTGCAGCTAAAAAGAAGGCGTCCAAAAAATAAAAACTGAGTTGAGCATCCTTTAAAATATTATCTCTTTGTAAGGACTATTTTGTGATGTAAGAGGGAAATCTCCTTTATCTCTCCATCAAAGATTTTCTGTTCTCCGAAAAGGTTTCTGAGGTATATCTTTCCCTCTTCCGGCCTCATAATATCAACGCTTTCCAGATAGAGATTTTCTTTCCCGTTCTCATAAATATAGGCGTTTGCTTCACACATATTACTTCTCCTTTCCTATCTCCTGCCTGACATTCTCAATGATCTTCTCTATCATATGCGGAAGGGGCTCTTTTTCTATCCCTGTAATGTCAATGCCTTCCTGGTTAAGGGGCAGAAGAGTTTTTTTTGCTTCGGATGACAGTATTGCATCCGCCATTTTCGGAGTCAGTTCTCCGAGCATTGCATTCGGAAGAACAATACTGAGAGACCCTATGATCATTCTGACCTTGTTCGAATTCCAGACAATTGCATTTTCTCCTGTAGCGCCTTTATTAGCCCTTGATTTCATCATGGCAGATGTTGCTGCAGCATTTGTGCCGAGGGCAAGGATCTCGATTTTATCTCCGAATTCATCCCGAAGCCTCTTAACAATCAAGCTTCCTATGCCGCCTCCCTGACCGTCAACCACAGCGATCTTAAACACAAAATAAGTATAAAAATATACTCCCTTATATGTCAAACACTGAAAAGGATTTCATGAGCGATTGAATCGATGTAATATTTGCAATACATCGGCTATAATATTTATTTAATAAAACAGTTTTGATTCTTTTGGAGGTTACGATTAAAAAATTACCTGACAGAAAAGGATATTTCGGCATATACGGAGGCCGCTTTGTGCCTGAAACCCTTATGCCGGCTCTCAGGGAACTGGAGGATGCGTTCCATCAAATAAAAAAAGACAGGGATTTCCTGAGAGAACTCGGCCATCTCCAGAAAACATATATTGGGAGACCCACACCACTGTATTTTGCACGGCGGATTACCGAATACCTTAAAGGGGCAAAAATCTATCTGAAACGTGAGGACCTTGCACATACTGGCGCTCACAAGATCAATAATGCTGTCGGCCAGGTGTTGCTTGCAAAAAAGATGGGAAAGAAAAGAGTGATTGCCGAGACTGGCGCAGGTCAGCACGGAGTAGCCACTGCAACAGGGGCCTCACTTGTCGGTCTGGAGTGTGAAATCTATATGGGTACAGAGGATATGAAAAGACAGTCCCTGAATGTTTTCAGAATGAGACTTCTTGGAGCAAAGGTAACCGGGGTCTCGACCGGCTCAAAGACACTTAAAGATGCGATCAATGATGCCTTGCGTGACTGGACCACAAATGTCCGTACAACACATTATGTGCTTGGGACAGTATTCGGTCCCCATCCATTCCCTGTCATGGTCAGGGATTTCCAATCTGTCATCGGGAAAGAGGCAAAGAGACAAATACTCAATGCAGAGGGAAGACTGCCTGATTATCTCATCGCCTGTGTTGGCGGTGGAAGCAATTCAATGGGACTTTTCTACGAATTCCTGAATGACGACAATGTGAAAATGACAGGGGTCGAGGCGGGCGGCAAAGGGATAGGGACAGGAGAACACGCTGCACGGTTTGCAGGCGGTTCTGTCGGCGTATTTCAGGGATGCAAAAGCTATCTCCTGCAGGACGACGACGGAAATGTCCTTGGGACACATTCTGTATCAGCAGGCCTTGATTATGCATCCATAGGTCCGGAACACCCTTTCCTGAAGGATACGGAACGGGTTCAATATACATATGCCACTGATGATGAAGCATTGCACGCCTTTGAGCTTCTTTCAAAAACTGAAGGCATCATCCCTGCGCTGGAATCCGCCCATGCAGTTGCAGAGGCGATCAAACTTGCGCCTATGCTTTCCAAAGATGCAATTGTTCTTGTGAATCTTTCCGGAAGGGGAGACAAGGATGTCCAGCAGGTTGCGCGTATTAAGGGGATAGAGTTGTGAGAACAAGGATTTCAGAAACATTTAAACGATTACAGAAGGAAGGGAAAAAGGCCTTTATTCCTTATATCATGTCCGGTGATCCTTCCCTGGAAAAGACAAAGGATATCGTGCTTCTTTTCGAGGAATGCGGAGCGGATATAGTCGAATTGGGCGTGCCTTTTTCAGACCCTCTTGCAGATGGGCCTGTCATCCAGCGCGCCTCGGAAAGGGCCCTGAAAAATAAGGTTACCTTAAGAAAGGTCGTCTCTCATGTTAAAGAGCTGAGATTTTTCACTCAGATACCGCTCGCTCTTATGACTTACTTCAACCCTGTATTCAAATATGGCATGGAGAGTTTCATAAAAGATGCAAGGGTTGCAGGGGTTGACGGTGTGATTATCCCTGATCTGCCGCCTGATGAAGCTGGAGATTTCATTCTGCTTGCGAGAAAGGCAGCTCTTGATACGATCTTCCTTCTTGCGCCAACCTCAACAGAAGACAGGATAAAAAAAGTGGCAAAGGCTTCAACTGGTTTCATATATTACGTTTCCATCACAGGCATAACAGGAGCCGGCCTTTTGTTCGATGGATCGATGGACACTTTGATATCAAACATTAAAAGATATACGGATAAGCCGTTAGCTGTCGGATTTGGCGTTTCCAATCCTGAAAATGCTTCGGCAGTCGCAAAGGTATCTGACGGAGTTATTGTAGGAAGCGCCATTGTCAGGAAAGCTCATGAAAATCCCGATGAGCTAAAGAGCTATCTTTTGAATCTTCGCAAAGCAATCATATGAATTCAATCCTGAGAAAACTTGAACAGTTAAAAACACTGATGGAGCTTTCCTCTCTTATAAACTCATCACTTGATACGGCTGAAATAAGGAAACGCGCAATTGAGGCAGCCATGAAGCTTGCGGAGGCAGAGGCCGGCAGTCTCATCCTTGCCGACCAGGAATCAGGCGACCTTTTTTTTGAGGTTGCCCTCGGTGATAAGGGAAACATGGTAAAAGAGGTCAGGATCAAGAAAGGTCAGGGGATTGCAGGCTGGGTTATGGAAAAAGGGGAATGCATAATAATTGATGATGTGCAGTCAGACCCCAGGTTTTTCAAGATGCCTGATATAAAAAGCAAATTTAAGACAAAGAATATGGTATGTGTCCCTGTAAAATCAAAAGACCGGGTTCTTGGCGTTCTCGAAGCGATAAACAAAAAGAAGGGCGTCTTCAGCGATGACGATAAAGAGGTTCTCTCAGCCCTTGCAAACCAGGTAGCGATAGCGATCGAGAATGCAAACCTCTATCATGAATTGAAGGACACATTCTATGGCACGGCTGAGGCCCTTGCAGAGACAATCGAAAAAAGAGATCACTATACAGGAGGTCACACGAGGAGAGTAATGAATTACAGCATCATGATCGGGGAATCTATAGGTCTTTCAAAAAAAGACATCGAGGACCTCAGGCTTGCTGCTATACTCCATGATGTTGGTAAAATAGGCGTCAGTGATGCTGTCCTTTTGAAAAGAGGCAGACTGAACCGTGAGGAGTTTGGGAAAATGATCCTGCATTCCAAATATGGGGCTGAGATACTGAGTCATATCAGGCAGCTGAAAGATGTGATACCGGGCGTCCGGGGCCACCATGAAAGGGTGGACGGCAAGGGGTATCCGGACAGTCTGAAAAATGATGATATCCCGGTCATAGCAAAAATAATTGCGGTAGCGGATACTTTTGATGCAATTACTTCAGACAGACCTTACAGGGATGCGCTAAGCGTTGAGAATGCTTTGAAGGAATTAAAGATGAATTCCGGCATACAATTCGACGAAGTGATAGTTGATGCTTTTATAAAGCTTTACCAGGAACAGAAATTCACTGTTTCATCTTCCGGAGAGAATGCAGGCTGATCCCTGGCTTTCAGGACTGCAGCTGCCGGATAATGATTGCTTAGGATAACAAAATGGCATGGTTTAAAAAGACAAAAGAAATACGAACCGACAAAAAGGGCAAAACTCCGGAGGGACTCTGGGTAAAGTGCGACGGCTGCAAAGAAATCATATACAAAAAAGAGATAGAAAAGAACCTCAAGATATGCCCTAAATGCAATTATCATTTCAGGATAAGCGCGCGTGAACGATTGAAACTCCTCGTTGATGAAGGAAGCTTTGTCGAGATCGATGAAAACCTGTCATCAGTCGATCCTCTGCATTTTAAAGACTCCATCTCATACAAAGACAGATTGAAGGAAAACCAGAAAAAGAGCGGTCTTAAAGAGGCTGTCGTTTCAGGAGACGCATTGATAAAAGGGTATCCGGTCAGTCTTATTATCATGGATTTTTCATTCATGGGCGGGAGCATGGGATCAGTTGTGGGTGAAAAGGTATCAAGGGCGGCAGAAAGGTCAATCGAAAAAAAGCAGCCGTTTATTTCTATTGCGTCTTCCGGCGGCGCACGCATGCAGGAAGGCATATTTTCTCTTATGCAGATGGCAAAAGCCTCTGCGTCTATCGGCAGGCTGAAAGACAACGGCATCCTCTATATATCAATCTTATGCGACCCTACGTTCGGCGGTGTCACCGCAAGCTTTGCCTCATTGGGTGATATCATCATTGCTGAACCAAAAAGTCTGATAGGCTTTGCAGGTCCGCGGGTAATCGAACAGACTATCAAACAACCACTCCCGGATGATTTCCAGAGAGCAGATTTTCTGCTCGAACACGGACTTATCGATATGGTCGTAGACCGGAAAATACTGAAGGAAACCCTTGCTAAAATCTTTGAACTTCTCATATGAATTACGATGAGACAATCCGGCACCTCTATAACCTCCAGAAACACGGCATAAAATTCGGGCTTCAGAACATAAACAGACTTCTTTCAGCTTTTCATAACCCTCACAAATCATTTCTTGCCGTTCATATTGGAGGCACAAACGGCAAAGGTTCCACCTCAGCTATTATTGCCTCTGTCCTCCAGACCGCTGGTTTCACTGTCGGCCTCTTTACATCACCACACCTTATCAGTTTCACAGAGAGGATAAGGGTTAATGGAGAAGAGATAACCGGAAATGATGTTATAAGCATAGCTGCGGAGATCAGGGATATTGTTTCAGCTCTTGATGAGTTTTCTCCCACTTTTTTTGAAGTCGTTACTGCAATAGCCATGCTGTATTTCAAAAGGAAGGAAATAGATATAGCTGTCATGGAAGTCGGCATGGGTGGAAGGCTCGATGCTACAAATATCATTATGCCTGAAGTCTCTGTCATTACAAACATCGGCTATGACCATAAAGAGTTTCTCGGAGATACACTCAGAGAAATTGCCAGGGAGAAAGCAGGCATTATAAAAGAAGATGTTCCTGCTGTAATATCATATCAGGACAGAGAGGCATTGGATGTTATTAAAATGACTGCAGATGAAAAACATGCCGACCTTTATCTGTATGGCAGGGATTTTTCTTCTCTGCTGAAAAGCGAAAATGTTTCAGGTTTATGTTTTGATTACCGGGACAGCGATTCTTTTGCTATTCATGATCTGATCCTGCCGCTCACAGGTGCGCACCAAATGCAGAACGCCTCACTTGCCATTAAGGCAGCAAGGATTGTGCTGAACAATCTCCGGGTCTCCGGGTTCCCGGGTCATGGGAAAGATACAATCAAATGCATAAAAGACGGCATTGCAGCAGTAAAGTGGCCGGGAAGGCTCGAGTTCATTAAGGAAAACCCACCGATACTCATTGATGCCGCCCACAATCCTGCCGCTGCAGACGCTCTTGCCAGGGCATTAAAAAGAACCTTCCTCGAAACATACAAAAAGATTATAATTATACTCGGCATTATGGCTGATAAAGATATAAAAGGGATCATGGAACCATTATTACCATTGGCGTCTGAGGTGATTCTCACTGCCCCTTCATACAGCAGGGCAGCCTCACCTGAACACCTTGCAGATATCGCCCAGTCATTAGGATTCTCTGACCTGCGAATTGCGCCAACGGTAAAAGATGCTATTGATGTAGCTATACGTAAAAGTTATCACTCATCACTCATCACTCATCACTCATCACTGGTTTTAATTACCGGTTCATTCTACACAATAGGCGAAGCAAAGGAAGCGCTCGGACAGAAAGGCGTGCTGACAAGACTGAGAGAATGAGAACGACAGTAGACGGCAAACAGGTATCAGTAAACAGCAAAAAAACTAAATGGATCATTTTTATAGTTTTCCTTTTTCCTGTCTACTATCTACTATTTACTGTTCACTGTTGTTTGGCTGAAGAGAAAACAACCATAACTTCAGATAGCCTCGAATACAAAAGGGAGACATTTACCTACAGCGCTAAAGGCAATGTGAAGGTTCAGAAAGCTGATATCGTCGTTGAAGCCGATGAAATGATATATAACGAACAGTCGGACGAGCTTGTTGCTAAAGGGAATATAAGATATAAGGATCCTGAGGTTTCGATTACAGCAAGCAGGGCTGATCTGAATCTCGAAAAAAAGACAGGCGCCCTTCATGATGCAGAAATCCTCTTTAAAAAGGACAACTACCATATATCAGGGAAAGAGATAGAAAAGAAAGGAGAGAACTATTATGTCAGTCCTGAAGCTACCTTCACGACTTGCGATGCGCCGGCCGCATGGTGTTTCAAAGGTAAAAATATAGACGCTATCGCCGGTGACAGATTAAAAGCAAGGGATGTGACATTTCGTATCAGCGACATGCCGGTTTTCTATACTCCATATCTCCTGGCCCCCATTACAACAGAGAGGAAAACAGGACTTCTCATGCCGTCTGCAGGCTACAGTAATTTAAGGGGGTTTCATTTAACGCTGCCTTTCTTCTGGGCAATAACAGAGAACCGTGATGCAACGTTTATTTTTGATGAATACACCAAAAAGGGTATCGGTGAGGGCATAGAATACAGATATGTGGAACCGGGAAATATTAAAGGCAAGTGGTGGCTTTACCACATAAGGGATACCGAGCTTAATAAGGACTTCGTTGAATTCAGGGCGCTTCACCAGCAGTACTCTTCAGAAAAAATCAACGGGTTTTTGAGTGTCAATATTGTGCATGAAAAGGATTATTACAGGGAGTTCAATCCCTCAATCGATATCCGTACAAACCGTTTCCTTGAATCATCAGGAGAGATAATAATCCCATTTTCCAACTCCCGTGCTTATCTGATGTCGCAGTACTGGATCGACCTGAAAGAAAATACTGAAACACCTTCACAAAGACTTCCTGAAGCAGGCTTTGTCTTACACCCGACCAACATCGGCAATTTCTGGTTTTCTGCGGCAACCGCAGTCTCAAATTTCTGGAGGGACGAAGGCGTTCACGGGTTTAGATTTGATGTTTTTCCAAAACTGCAGCATGAGTTCTTTGGCAATGATATTGTGATTTCACAGACACTCGGGTTGCGGGAAACAGTATATTCACTCCAGGATGACGATGAGAATTCTCCTCATAGGGAATCTCTGGAATACATCATAGATGCCCATTCGCGGTTCCTGAAGAAATACAACTCATTCACGCACATTGTAGAGCCTTCGTTACGCTATTCACTGATCACAAATTCTGAAAATAATCTGCCGGTATTCGATTCAACTGAACTGTTTAAAAAGACGTCCCTGATTGAGCTTTCTTTCTTAAACAGGATTATAAGCAGCCGTGGAGAGCTTATGGTATTCAGGATTTCACAGGGATTTAATTCGGAGCACGGAGACAGACCGTTTCTCCCCCTAAAACTGGAAGTAGGAGTAAAGAGCCCCCTTTCTGTGCGGTTTGATGCAGACTATGATGTGAATACAGGAAAAGTTGAGAGTACAAATTCAGATATTGTCTTGCCAATAATCACTGAAATAACTGTTATGGCCGGTCACAGATATAACAGAACGAACGATATATCATACTATAATGCAGGACTTGCCATCCATCCATATAAGCCCCTCTATCTTGAAAGCAGGATATGGTATGACAATACTGAACACGAGACAAAAGCAATCTCTCTGAAGCTCAAATATCTAAGCAAGTGCTGGGGCGTCTTAATGGAATTCATCAAAAGGCCCGGGGACTTTGACGCAAGGGTAATGCTTGAACTGACCGGTATCAGCAAGAGTCTTAGCAGCCTTTAAGCCGCAATATCTCCTGATCCATTCTTTTTCTTATCTCATCAATGGAAGTTTTATCTGTATCTATTAAGATTTCCGGATTCAAAGGTTCTTCATAAGGTACTTTCACGCCGGGCACGGGCGAGCCTGCAGCGCCTTTCTTATAAATATCCTTTGGCGCTTCGCGCGTATTCACCCTGTCCTTTTCTCTCTCCACGCATATTTTTAGAGGGCATTTGAGATAGACCTCTGCGAATCGGGGGATCATATTCCGCGCAAGATCGCGCCATTTTCTGAGATTTCCGGTAGCATCAATGATTACATCGTGTCCGGCTTCTGAGAGCTTCACGGCAAGATAAACCAGCGCCCTGTAGACTGTCTCCCTTTCAGAATCAGAATATGTCGGCTCAGGTGTGACGACTTTTCTCAATTCATCCATCCGGAGGAGGATAAATTCAGGATGGAGCTTTTTTATTTCATCCGCTGCCGTACTCTTCCCGCTCCCCGGCAGCCCGGTTATCCAGATCGCTATGCCTGACATAACGATATATTATAATTCATCTCCATATTTTAAAATTCTGAACATTCCAACAGTTGTTAGAGGATTTTAATGACACGCAGGTGGTTTATTTATATGGTGGAGCTGATCCCGACACGAGTCGGGACGACCTCTTGAATGCCATGCGTAAAAAAGGGATTTTACAAGCGCTTGAAAATACTGAATTAACTTTACC